>Ga0316363_10000056_pt1 | contig 168663 bp, 139 predicted proteins | sample Sb_taG_3_FD_200459 | JGI IMG/M metagenome (GOLD analysis project Ga0316363, IMG submission 200459) | Peat soil microbial communities from Weissenstadt, Germany - Sb_50d_a_PC metaG (v2) (version 2) | ecosystem: Environmental > Terrestrial > Soil > Wetlands > Peat | place: Germany: Weissenstadt... | reverse complement strand
CGGCTTCGGCGCCGAAGTAGGCCGTGTCGGCCAGGCCGGTGTTCTTCAGGTAAAGCTCGGCCTTCTGGGCGATCCAGCGGGGGTCGCGCTCGTAGCGCTGTTTGGTGATGGGATCCTTCACGTCGCCCAGCATGACCAGCGTGGGGGTTTCGGCGAAGGGGTCCATGATGGCCGTGGCGGGATCCGGAATGAGCAGCATGTCGCTCTCGTGGATCGCCGCCCAACCGCGGATGCTGGATCCATCCATGCCGAACCCTTCTTCGAAGCTGTCCTCTTCCAGCTCGCTGATCGGATAAGAAACGTGGTGCTGCAAGCTCGGGATGTCGGTAAACCGCAGATCCAGCTGCTTGGCATCGTTCTTCTTGGCAAACTCCAGTACTTCCTTTGGACTCACTCGTATCTCCTTTTTTCGCTCACTGCCCGATCCGTTTGCGGAGCCTTTTGCGAACCGTCGCAATCTCCCGGGCGACGGCTCCGAGCGCCGCGTTGATCCTGCCGTGCATCCGTTCCAGCCTTCGATCGAGGCTTCTGATCTCCGAGTCCGGAGGCTCATCCAACTCCGGGTGCTGGAGCCCCGTGCTTCGCAAGGCCGTTAACACTTCGCTTTTCGTCTTGGGTCCGATCCCGCGCACCCAGCCCGACAGATCCAGCCGCAGCACGTCCTCGAGGCTGGTGCATCCGAGACTGTGAAGCGCATTTCGCGCCCGCGACGACAGCGCGAGATCTTCAATCGGCGATTCCAGCGCAATCGGCTTTTCTTGTTGCGCGTCCACCTCGTCCCTCGCCACGCCCAGTCTCCGGCCGCTCGAGTCTCGACCATCCTCAATTCTAAAGACGCGGCCTCCGTACTTCCAATAGAAATTATTGATCGGCCGGATTGAGATTTACGTTCCGCATCACAGGCGCGAAGCGGAGACGATAAGGCCGCCGATGACGATGCAGCCTCCGCCCACCAGCAGGCGCGCGTCCGGCGCCTCGCGAAAAGCGAGCCAGCCGATGACTTGGGCGAGGACAAAGAAGAACACCACATACACCCCGATCAATCGGCCGAAACTCCACGGTGGCGTATTCACGGTGCAACCGTACGCCAGCAAAACCGCCGCGCCGGCTATCATGAAGCCGATGCGCGGGAGCGCCGCCGAGTGGAGGCCTTTCCGGACCAGGGCGTCGCCGCCGGCCTCCAGCAGCGCAGCCGTGAACAATACCAGTAACGTTTGAGAAGTGGTCATATAAGGTGGAGAGACATTCTTACCCGTGTTGCTCTACCTTGGTCTGAAGTCCTCGAAGTGGGTAACAAACTCCGGGTAAGCTCCCGCGCCAAGCTCGTATAAGTCCATCCCGTGCGGGTCGGCCTCGGCGGGAACCCGCTGCGGATAGAATCGGTTCAGCAGCCGGTTCAGCAGATAAGTCATCGGCAACACCAGTCCCAGCAATGCGGCGATGCCCACGAGTTGCGCCAGCCACTGGTTCGAATTCCCCGCGCCGCCGCCGACTCCGTTGAGGACCCTGTCTTGCGGGACGCTGGCGAAAATGCCCAATGCCAGCACGCCCCAAAGACCGCCGACGGCGTGCACCGAAATCGAGCCGGCCGGGTCATCCAGCCCCAGCCGCGCATCCAGCCATTCGACCGAGAAAGTGACCAGCGCACCGGCAATCGCTCCCGTAACCGCCGCCGCCGCCGGACTCATGAACGCGCAGGCCGCGCTGCTGGCCACCAGGCCGGCGGTCCACCCATTGGCGCAGAGCGAAGCATCCGGCCTGCCGAACCGGATCCGCGTGATGCAGGCCGCCGCCAGCGCCGCCATTCCACAGGACAGTGTCGTGTTGATGGCGACCAGCGCCAGTGTCGCCGGCCCAGCTCCGGCAAACAGGATGCTGCCGCTCGAATTCAGGCCAAGCCACCCCAACAGCGTCAGAAAGCAGGCAAAAAGGACCACCACCGCGTTGTGGCCGGGGATGGCCGCCGGCATGCCGTCGGCGGCGTACTTCCCGCGGCGGGGGCCCAGGATCCAGGCGATCGACAGGGCCGTAAGCCCGCCCACCGCCTGAATCGTCCCGGCGCCGCCGGCATCCAGGAATCCGTATCCCAAGCCGAGGTTCACGCCAAGTTGCGCCAGCCATCCGCCGCCCCGGACCCAGTGCGCGAACAGCGGATAAGTCCAGCCCGCCAGAAGAGCCGCGGACGCGCAACTGGCGCCCAATCGCCACCGGTCGTTTCCCGCGCCTAGCGGGATCAGCGCCGCAAGGCCCGCGCTGAACATTCCGAGCCACGCAGTAAGTGCGACCCGTGGTCCGCCCAGCGGGAGCTTGCGAAAGAAGAGAGGCTCCGCCGCAATCCAACTCCATTGCTTTCCCGCGAGCGTTAAGACGCGCGCCGGCCCGCCGGGCACTCCTTCCCAGGCAAACCCGCAAACGAAGTACGCCAGCACCGCCACAGCCATGACTAAGAGCGATGCCAGCATGGCGTGAGCGGCGCTCCGCGAGCGGCCCAGTCCGGCATTGATCAGAGCCAGCCCCGCGGCGGCCAACGGGACTAGAACAATGAGAACCACACAGAGCGCCTGTGTGACGTCGGATAACCCGGGAGCCTGCGCCTGTGTCATCTTGTCTTTAAAGCCTGAGGATACCCGATCCATGTGCTCGCCATGCGGGAGGGTGGACCGGAATCTTTAGATTGTACCAATAAAAATAATCTATTTCCCTTCGCCGGCAGAAGAGGCTAGACTGAACCCTAATCGAATTGCAACGAAGGCCTGCCCCGTCTGCATCGCCCTCGAGAGCACCTGCATTTCCTCATGCCAGGCGCACACTTAAACTCTGGAGAAGGACTATGCGTAAACGTCATTTCGCTGCTCTTGTCGCCGGACTCCTCGTTTCAGGAGGGCTGGCCATCGTTCGCGCCCAGACGCCCGATACCCCTCCGGCAGGACAAACACAGGCACCTGCTTCAGCGCCTGCTCCGGCGCCCCCTCCACCATCCCCGGGGCCCCTGCACCAGTGGGGGACGGATTTCAGCTTCCTGTTCGACGGCTACGTGGATAAGAACTTCAACGACCCGCCGTCCGGTTTCAACGGTCTTCGCAACTTCGACGTGCGGTCGGACACGGCGCACGTCAATATGGGAATGATCACGATCGACCACGCACCGGCTCCTGTGGGCTTCCATCTGGACGTCGGCTTCGGAGAGACCTTCGATGTCATTCACTCCGGCAACCGCGATCCGGGGGCTTGGGAATACTTCAAGCAGGCTTATATCAGCGTAAAGCCCAAGGCTTGGCACGGCATCGAGCTCGATGCGGGAGAGTTCGTAACCTCGGCCGGCGCCGAAGTCATCGAGACCAACCAGAACTTCAACTACTCGCGCTCTCTGCTCTTCGCCTGGGCAATCCCGTACTCCCACACCGGCTTCCGCCTGCAATACGCGGTCGGCGCTCATTTTACGGGAAGCGTGCAGGTGGTCAACGGCTGGAACAACGTGGAGCCGATCAACAGCGGCAAGACAATTGGTGTTACCGGCACTTACGCCTGGAAAAAGGTCACCTGGAACAATAACTACTACGTAGGTCCCGAGCACCCCGGCACTACCACGGGATGGCGCAATCTCTACGACACCAGTATCGCCGTCAACCCGACCGATAAGCTCAGCTACTACGTCAATTTCGACTACGGACGCGATAAGAACATCGGCCAGGGCGCCAGCCAGTGGACGGGCCTGGCAGGCGCGGCCCGCTATGCGATCGGCAAGAACTACGCCATCGCCAGCCGCCTCGAGTTCTTCGACGATATTGACGGATTCTCCACGGGAACCAGGCAGAACGTAAAAGAATTCACGCTGACCGGCGAGTACAAGATGACCGGATGGCTGATGGCTCGCGCCGAGTTCCGCACCGACTGGTCGGACAAGCCATTCTTCGAGAAGAACAACCAGCCGAGCGGCTCGAAGACGCAGCCGACGGCCCTGTTGGGATTGATCGCCTACCTGGCGCCCAAGAAATAACGTTCTCAGCGGCCTCTTGCGGGCCACGGTGGGTTGGGCGCCGCGGGCGCCCTCGAGTTTGTTAGTCAATTTGGAGAGAGAACCTATGGCAGACGACGCCGAAGTTACAATGAAACCGACTCTGGGCCTGACCGGCCTGACGATGAACGCGATGGCGCTCATCGCACCTGGCGCCTTCCTATGGCTGACCTTCGTCGCCCAAGGCACGGCCGGAGCTACCGCCCCGGCCATGTGGGCGGGCATCTTCCTCGCGCTGCTGCTGTGCCTCGCGACGGCCGTCTGCTACGCGGAGATGGCCAAGCTCTATCCCGGCACCGGCAGCTCCTATTACTTTGCCGAGCAGGCCTTCCTCAATCACGAGCAAGGGTGGCCGTATGCGCGCCTGTCTAAGTTCGTCGTAGGATGGGGCTCGCACCTGTACTACTGGATCTATCCCGGTGTCATGGTCGGCGTGATGGGGATCCTCGTGGGCTACCTGGTGGGGACTATCTGGCCGAGTTTCATGAGCGCCTCCAACCCCGGGCCTATGTTCATGATGCTGGTGGCGATCCTGTTCTCCTTCGGTGTCTCCTACATCGCGCATCGCGGAGTCAACGGCTCGACATCGGTGAACATTGCCATCAACGTGATTCAGATCAGCGCCCTGGTAGTCTTCTCCGTGATGGCACTGGGCTACCGCATGAATCACCCCGTGGGAAGCCTCGCGTACCAGTTCGATTCGGCTTCGGGCGACGCCTACACCTTTGAGTTCGCCACGGAGAAACAGACGGTCAACGGACAAGCCACCGACGTGGTCCTGCGGGACGCCAGCGGCGTTCCGAAACCCAAGCTGGACGCGGCCGGCAAGCCTGTGCCGTTCCAGATCGCCTATCCCGAGAAGGACGAGAAGGGGAATTTCCTCTCGCACGCCAAAGCCAGCTCCGTAACGGGGATGCACAACTTTGGCTGGATGTTCGTCCAGGCCACCATCGCCATTCTGATCCTGGTGGGATTCGAATCGGTGACGGCCATGGGCGGAGAGGCCAAGAACCCCAAGCGCCACGTTCCCATTGCCGTGATCACGTCACTGCTGGTGCAGGGGGCTTTCTGCTACCTCTTCGAATACTTCGCGGCTAACTACTTTCTGAATAGCGGCTACACCATGCAAAATGCGGTGGGGTCGGCCGCGCCCATCGGAGACATGATGGTGGTGGTGGGGAATGCCATACTCGGTCCCGGCAACGGACGGATCTTCATGGAGTTCCAGGCCTTCACCGTGTTTCTGGCGATCATCGGCACCACGCTCTCGTGTATCAATACCGGGGCGCGAGTGACTTACGCCATGGGCAAGGACGAGGAACTGCCGGATTCCCTGGGCGCGCTGCACTCGCGCAACCTCACTCCGCACCGCGCCATCTGGACGCTGGCGGCGATTTCGGCCGTAGTCGGCTGCATTACCGTTGCCAACCTCTTTGGCGACTCGGGCGCTCTGACCGACGCCACCGTCAAGGCTCTTCCGCAGGGCTTCTGGTCGAGTTTCGGTTACCTGTCTCACGACAAGATGGCGGCCCTGCCGAACTCTCTCCTGACTGTGACACTGGCTTCGAATTTCGGCACGTTCGTGCTGTACGCGCTGAGTTGCGTGATTTGCATGGTGGCGTACCACCGGCATCCGAATTTCAGTCCTTTGCGCCACCTTTTTATCCCGGTATTCGGGTTAGTCGCGAACCTGGCGTGCATGGCGTTCTATCTGATCGGGCCATTCATGGGATATGGCACCAAGATGGAACCGTTGCTGGCCCTTGGCGTTGCCTTGGTTTGGGCGCTCTACGGCGGCATTTACTTCATGCGCTCCAGTAAGACCAGAGGGCGCACAACGCTGGTGACAGACCGCCAGGCGAACCTGGCACTGTAACAGCTTATCGATGCTGGATCTGGAGTTCGCTCAAGCGTCCGACTGCGGGCGAGTACGCGATCACAACGAGGATTACCTGGGATCCGTACTCCCCGAAGTCCCAGGCGAAGAGCATACTCACGGCTGGCTGTTTGCGCTGGCCGACGGCGTGGGCGGCCAGGACAAGGGCGAGGTGGCATCGCGCACGGCGGTGGAGACGCTGCTCGCGGGTTTTCGGAGGGCCGCGAAGGGCGAACCGCTGAGGGCGTTGCTGCCGCGCCTGGTCCAAGCCGCCAACGCCAAAGTCTTCGAGACCGGATTGGCCAGCAAGCCGGGAGGCACGGCGATGTCCACCACGCTGGTAGCCTGCGCCCTGCGATTCGACCGCGTGGTGGTGGCGCACGTCGGCGATTCGCGTTGTTACTCGATTCGCCACGGGAGCTCCACGGCGCTCACCCGGGATCACACGGTGGTGGCCGAGCAAGCGCGTTTTGGCCTGATCTCGGAGCGCGGCGCCGCCGAAGCGGAAAAGCGGCATGTGCTCACCCGGTCGCTGGGGAACGGCATGTTCGTCGGCGTGGATACGAGTGACCACCTGTTAGTGCCGGGCGACGCGCTGTTGCTGTGCTCCGATGGACTGCACGGCGCGGTCCCCGCCACGGAGATGGCGGACATAGTGACTCGCAACACCGACCTGAACGCCGCCGCGCGGGAGTTGATCTCCGCCGCAAACGACCGCGACGGCAGGGACAATGTCAGCGTCCAATTGATTCGCGTTCGCAGCGTGGAGCGCGTCGGCATATACCGCGGACGGCCGTACAAGCTGGCGTAAGACCGGTTGACGGCACATGTCGAGGTGTGGGCCAGTGAGTTGCGCCGCCGGCTCAAGGCTGCGGCGCGCCGCGGCGGAACGCGTGAGTCCGCCCTCGTTCGCGGCGCAGTAGAGCTGCAACTCGCGGCCGAAGAGAAGTCACTCACCGCGTACGAACATGCGAAAAGGGCCGGATTGATTGGGACAGTGAAGGGGACACTTCGGGACCTCAGCACGAACCCAAAGTATCTCGACGGATTCGGTGGCTCTTGACCGGCCGAGTGTTGGTAGATACCGGCCCGATCGTGGCCATCCTGTTGGAATCCGGCGAGCACCATGAAGCATGTGTCGAGCAACTTCGTCACATCAGGCTCCACTGCTGACTTGTTGGCCCGTGATTACCGAGGCGGCTCCCTGGCCGCCCCTTTGAGCTTGTTCCTTTGGGCGAAACGGATCTCCCGGCATTGCCACAGTCCTCGCCAAGTACGAGGGCTTGCGGATACAACTCGCCGATGCATCGCTTGCGCACCTGGCAAACCGCGAAGGGATTGAAATCATGTTCACCCTGGGCCGGCGTGACATTGGCGTGCTCCGCCTGACCCACGGAAGAAAGCTACGCGTGATTCCATGAAGCGCGTCCTACCGGTGGAGGGGTTCAACTTCAGCCCGAGGCCCGTTTCAATTGCCCAGGCACTTCCGCGGAAAGGGCGTGATACGGCCAAGTGGCACGATTGCCGGGATTCCAATTTTGAAAAATCACACGGGAATAATTCTTTGGGCGGCAAATTCGACGATCTGAAGATAGGATTCCAAAAATGACATTGGCGGAGCGGACGTAGGGACGGTGGCCGCGAGAAATCCACCAATACGCAGACCCGGAGGGAGCGCGCCAAGCTTGTTGCGGACTAGGGTGTCAAAATTGGCCCGGACGCTCGAGGATTCATGCGCGATCGCGTTTCTGATCGTCCGAGCTTCGTCAAGTATGTGCTGGTGGCTCCTCAGTACGGGAGCGAATGGCCGGCCGTGTTCGAATATGCGTTCTGCCCTCTCACTCACCTCAGCCGCAACGGTCCAGCGAGCGTACCTCCTTCCCTCGGGTACTATCCATTCCGTCGCGGCGCGATGACTCGGCGGGAACACATATCGCTTCGGCCCGGAACCGCGCGGTGGCACCTGTCCAAGTAGGTAAAGCACGAAGGACTCCTCCAGAAACGTCTCCCACGCTAAGAAGCCACGCAAGAATGCCAGTTCAGTCATCGAGTCACGCCGCTTCATCGAAATACGTGGCCCCTTTGCGCGCTTAGTGGGTGAAGACCATCGTTGTGCATCGGTGGCAAGGCGTCGTGATTCGTAGAGGCTGCGCTCAAAGGTCGCCAGGACGTTCTGGAGTTTTCGCTGCGCCACCCGCTAATCCTTTAGTACCTTCACGAACTGCTTCACGATGTAGTCGGTTAGTGTCCTCCTGTTATCCGCGTGCACCCAGTGCTCGCTGTACGCGTCGTAGAACTTTCGTTCTTCGGCTAAGAGTGTTATGACTTCAACTTCCTCCTCGGCAGTCTTGATCTTTTCAATGAGACCATCTATCCGCTCAAGAACTGTCTTTAGTTTTGCGTAATCGCTGGTCCTGAAAGTGGATCTCACCACGGGCAACTTTGGCAGGCCAAATTTCATGTGGTAGACGGCGCAGAAGAGGGGATAGAATAGCCGCGTGGCACGGACTTCAAGCTCTGCGAGTTGGTCACCTAGAATTCCAGCGATAGAATCCATGGTTTCTCGAAATCGCTTCTCATGGACCTTTCGGTTCGGGAACGCATCATCATACTTCTTGTACGCGTTGTCGATGACTGTTTTCTGTCCCTCCCGAATGCCTTCCTCCATCGCCAAGAGAAGCTCGGAAATAAACTCAGCTTCTGCCATCCGCAAGATACTTTTTGGAGTAAAGATTTTATTCGATTCGAAGAAAGTGACGAATTCCTTTGCCAATAAATAGACAGAAGACTTGAAGTCGCCGAACCAGCGTGCGTTGCGCAGCTCTTGCGGTTTGAGCTTCTCCGAATACGTATTAATTCGGGCGAACAGGTCGTAAACCTCATTGTCGGGCATGTCCTGGAGGAGGTCCACGACGAACTCATATTTCAAGATGTCACGCTGAGTGTCAGTATCTAGCGCGCTAAAATACCTGCCCCCGACGTCCTCATTGTGTGTCTTGCTGATTTTGAATCCATCCTTAATGAAAGTCAGCACGGTACGAAGCCGTTGGTGGCCATCGACAATTTCTCGTCTAGTCCGGCGCGTTGCTGGATTGGTATCCTGACGCATATAAATCTTTGGAATTGGCTTGCCTCTCACGACGGTATCCATGAGATAAGAACGCGCTTTATCGCTCCACACGTCCCTACGCTGGAATTTAGGGGCAAGGACGAGTTCGCCTCTCTCGTCCCACTCCTCGAAATCGCGGATGCTGTAATTTCGCGTATTGAAGCGTTGCTGCATTTTTCCTCTCGGTCCGAACCCTCCGCGCTACACCTGCGCGGAGATCGGCAGATTCCTGAGCACGATGATGCTCTCGGAAGAACTCCCTTCGAGACCGCGGCGAACGCGTCTCTCACTGGGAATCGCGTCCGTATACTCACACACGTACTGGTACCCCGCGACTTCTTTCGTAGCGATGTCTGTCACCAATTGTGGTAGATTTCGCCGGTTTGCCCTGCTACAGGCATCGCCAATGATGAGCACGCAATAATGGGCGGGTTTGAGCACGGCTCTCCATGTCGCGAAACACCGACCCATGAGGTTCAGAAATACGTCCTGTGCCGGTGAAATCCGGTTGTCGAGCGATTGCCAATCATCGACACCGAGGAACCACAGTCGCAGCCGGTTATCGCGACCGTAATCCAACTGCCGCATGTACGGCGGGCTGGTGATTATGGCATCGACGGATTCTGCCGGCACTAGCGTGGCCGCCGATTTTGAGAGGCACCGCCGACGGACCGTGAAATTTAGGTCTGGCATCCGCCGGAAGGCCCGCCTGACTTTTGCTTCGAGGCGATCACGCAACGACCGGTATTCGTAGAGCTGGGGAAACTGTGAGCGGGGAAACTTGTTCGTGCGCAAATATGGTACCGTGTGGCTGCTTGGGAATGACAGGAAGCCCGGCCGCTGGTGGTGCAGTATGCCCATCAGGGAAGCTAGAAGGAACCAACGGCGGTGCCGGGTCAGGGTGTCTGTCCAAATAATCGTCTCTCGCAATGTTTGTGGGTGGAAGAACCGTCGCACCCAGAGCGGCACCTTCCGAAGATCGACATCCATCCGTGACTCGATCACCTCCGCAGCGATACGCTTGATATCGTTTAGGGCATCATCGAGGGACTTATAGGGAAACAGTTTTGCACGGGTCAACAAGCTGGCATACGGGCTAAGGTCGTTCGCAATCACGCTTCGGCCCGCCATCCAGGCCTCCAGAGCCACCGTTCCCGAGCCTGCGAACGGATCGTAAACTGTATCGCCCATTTTCGTGAATTGCGATACCAGCGATCCCGCCATTGCCGACTTGGTCTTTCCGATGTATGGCGAGAGCTGATGGAGGGTGCTCTCGTCTTCCGAAGTGGTCCCGGACCAATCGCAGGCGAGGTAGGCTCCCGTCAACGACGCCGGCCTGTGTGGCGCCACTTCAGTGTCCATGTCCTTATAGAATCGAATTCGGCTACATCGTAAGCGGGAATGCCCTGGCTTCCGGCATTCCACAAGAAATACGGTACATACCACAATATCAGCGAGCGGAACAGATTGGTGATTTTTCCTCGCCAGTCTGCAAATGATGGGTTACAAGCTCATGCGCCGCGCCCCGAAATCAAGTCCCCATCAACGCCCCGGGGTGCGGCGATCCAACTGGACGAAAAGTCGCCTTAACCGGTGAAATGCTTTCGCTGACCAGGCAGACGGTGTTCTGGGAAGTGTCGGGACGCCGTCCCTTAAGTGAACCGTCTCGGAACTGATCCCGCGGCGTGAACTATAGGCTCGTCATTCGCAACGCAACGCCACGACCGGGTTGATGCGGGTCGATCTGCGGGCCGGCAGATAGCAGGCGGCCAGCGCCAAGGCGGCCAACAGCAGCGGAGCCCCTGCCAGCAACACCGGATCGTACATGCTCGAACTCGTCGTCCGCCACACCGAGGACATGAACGACGACAGCAGACGCGTCAGGACCCGGGCGCCCGCGAGGCCGATGACCGTACCGATCGTCACCAGGACCACGCCTTCCCTCATGACCAGGCCGAGCACATCGCCGCTCGTGGCGCCCAGGGCGATCCGGATTCCAATCTCGCGGCGGCGCTGATTCACGGAGTAGGCCGTGACGCCCGCCAGGCCCACCGCGGCCAGGATCAGTCCGAAGACCCCCTGGAAGCCGTAAACCATGGTGCCCATGCGGATCACGAAGATCATGGGTTCGATCTGCTCCTGCATGGTGCGGGCATTGAACGGCGTCAGATTCGGGTCCATGGCCTGGACCTCGCGGCGCACCGGGCCCACGGCGTCGCTGCCCGGCACAGCCCGCATCATCAGGGTGAAGCCGCCGATGGAGGGCTGCGCGAAATCGGCCGGATGCAGGGGGAAGTAAATGGCCGGCTTCGCCGGTTCGACCACGAATTCCACCTTGGAATCCCTGGCGACGCCCACGATCTCGTAAGCGCGGGAGACGTCGCGCCCTTTGCCGGACGTGCGGGCGACCTGGTCGGCGACGATCTCGATGCGCCGGCCCAAGGCTTCCTCTCCCGGCCAGAACTGGCGAACCAGTTGGTCGCTGACGATGACGGCCGTGGCGCCGTCGGCCTCGTCCTCTTTGCGGAAGCCGCGGCCGTGCAGAATCGGAATGCCCAGCGTATCGAAATAGTCCTTCCCCACCACGTACCGGCGGGCGTTATGGATCACACTCGAACTCGCGGCCGCGCCGGCGGCCGAGAATGTGACCGCGCCCCTGCGGACGACACCCATCGGAACGGTCTCGGTCAGAGCCGCAGCGCGAATCGAAGGAAGGCTGCCAACGCGGTCCAGCACCTTTTGAAAGAACGCGGCGGCCTGTCCGGCGGAATACCCGTCGCGAATCGGATCGAGCGATACCAGTTGCAGGTTTCGGGGGTCGAAGCCCACTTCGGCGCCCGCGGTTCCCTGAAAGCCAACCACGAGGAAAGCGGTGACCAGCAGCAGCGCCAGCGATCCGGCCACCTGGCACACCATCAGGATGTTGCGCAGGCTCAAACGCCGGTGCGTGCGCACGCCCATGTCGGCGCCTTCTTTCAGAGCGGGCGTCAGGTCGGTCCGGGTGGCTCGCAACGCCGGCACCAGGCCGAAGGCCAGACCGGTGATTACGGCCAGGCACAGGGCGAACACCAGGACTCGCCCGTCCGGCTCGAGATTGAAAGTCACCGGCATCCCCGGGGCCATGCCGACCTGGAACCCGGCGCCGGGCGAAAGGGAAAACAGGTGCATCAGCCACATGGTGAGGATGAAACCCAGCAGCGCGGCGCTCACCGACACCAGCATGCTTTCGGTCAGCAACTGGCGGATGAGGCGCGCGCGGCTGGCGCCCAACGAGAGACGAACCGCGATCTCCCGGCGCCGGCTGGTGGCGCGGGCGAGCATCATATTGGCCACGTTGGAGCAGGCGATGAGCAGGATCAGGCACAGCAACACCGCGGGAAGCGCCAGGAACATTTCCAGGTCCTGCTCGCGGAAGGGCACCAGTCTTCCGCCCTTGGTCAGACGCACGTGGCGGCCCTTCTGCGTCTTGTCCTCTTCGCCGTAAGCCTGATCGAGCTGCCGCGCCACGGTGTCCATCTCGGCTTCCGCCCGGAGCGCGGTGACGCCCGGTTTCAGGCGCCCGACCACCTGGAACATGGTGCGGTTGCGCCGCTCCAGCGCGTTGCCGGCGAGCTCGGGAGCGACGCGCTCTCCGACCGACAGCGGCAGCCACAGGTCGGCCACGAAGATCATGGGCGACGCGCCCAGAAACTCCTTCGGGCCGACGCCGATCACGGTGCAGGGATGCCCGTTCAGGCGCAGGGTCCTGCCGACGATGGCGGGGTCGGAACCCAGGCGGCCCTCCCAGAACCGGTAGCTCACGACGGCGGCTGGTTCCGCGCCGGCCTGGTCGTCTTCCTCCCTCAGCAGGCGGCCGAGCGCGGGATGCACGCCCAGGGTGGAAAAGTACGATGAGGTGACCAGGTGTCCGAATGCCCGCTCCGTGTGCCCTCCCAAGAAGACGCCGAAAGGAATCGGCGCGGCGTAGGCGAAGGTGGAGGAGAACAGGCCGGTCAGCTCGCGGTAGCGCTTGAAATGGGGATACGACGCCGGCGCCTGGAGCGCCACCAGTTGGTTCGGTTGCGCGACTCCGGGCACGTCGCGGAGGACTGTTCCGTTCATGTTGCTGAAGCCCGCCGTGGCGACGCCGATGCCCAGGGTGAGCGAGACGATCGCCACCACGGTGAACCCCGGCGAAGCACGGAGCATGCGGAGGCCGTAGGCGATGTCCTGCCGCAATTCGGCGAAGTGTTCCAGCGGGACGCGGACGGCGACATCCGCCAGCAGGCGAAGCAATCCGAGCAGGCCATGACGCCGCCAGACGGGCTCGATGGCATCTTCGGCCACCTGCAGGAGCTCGTCCCCGTAGGCGTTGCGGAACTCGTGCGGGAACGCGCGGGCCAGCGCCCGGTACAGCCGCAGGCTGATCGCCACCGGCCGTCGTTCGGAGTGATTCATGACTCCGCCTCCCTTTCTGAAATGCCACGCTTGGCGCGGATGACGCGAACCAGGTCTTCCAGCCTTTCGCTTTCCGCCGAAAGCACGCGCCGGCCGAATCTGGTGAGCCGGTAATAGCGGCGCCGGGCGTCGTCCAGCTCCGGCGCCGGGCGGCTGGCGGATTCCTCGATGATCTCCTCATCGATGAGACGTTTGAGCGTGCCGTAGAGGGTTGCCGGCCAGAGCCGGACCCGGCCACCGGTGCGGTCGAGGACCTCCTGCATGATGCCGTAGCCGTGCTGCTCCTGGTTGGCCAGCGAGAGGAGGACGTGAAACCAGTGCGGCTTCAGGGGAAGAAAGCTCTCCGGACTCCGCGGCTTTTTCATGGCCGAATGTGTACTGATCAATATATATACTTGTAAAGATCGAAAGTCAAGAAGTGTGTAGCAGGAGCGGGTGGGGGCCGGAGATGGGGCAGATCGATGGCGCGCCATTATGAAATCTTTATCCTTTCTCCATGATTTCTTGACGCCTGGTGGCGTAGCCTGAGACTGAATACCCGCATGATTGCGGACCGAAGGCCCGGCTACAGTGTGGCTGGGCTCCCACTATCCGATCCGTCCCGTCACCGCAAGCGCGCTCCGCGCGCCTGCCGGCCGCTCCCACTATATGAACGACCCGATGAACCCTCTTGAACCTGTGAAGCTCCGCGAGCATCTTCGGCCGGCGGTTGCCGGCATCATTCCGCTCACGTTGCTGACTGGATGCGTATTTCCCCTGGTGCTGTTTGCTCTCGGGCGGGTGCTCACCCCGGTTCAAGCCGCCGGCAGCCTGGTGACCCGCAACGGCATCGTCGCCGGCTCCCGGCTGATCGGCCAGGACTTTACCCGGCCGGAGTATTTCCACGCGCGGCCCTCGGCCGCGGGGACGGGCTATGACGGCACTTCGTCCGGCGGCACGAATCTCGGCCCCTCCAACCGCAAGCTCATCGAAGATGTCCGGCAGTTGGCGCGGGATTACCGCAAGAGCAACGGACTGGCGCCGGATGCCACCGTCCCCATCGACGCGGTGACACGCTCGGGCAGCGGACTCGACCCGCACATCAGCCCTCAAAACGCAGCTCTGCAGGTCCCGCGCGTGGCGCGCGCACGCGGCCTCCGCGAGGATGCCGTTCGCCGTCTGCTGGCCGATCACACCGAGGGGCGGCAACTGGGATTCCTGGGCAATGCCCGGGTTTCGGTACTCGATTTGAATCTCGCTCTCGACCGGGCAGCCCCGCCCGCGCCGCGCTGACAATCCTATGCGGTGGCTGGAATACTTCGTCTTTCTCGCGCTGGTCGTCGCGCTGGCCCGGCCGGCGGGCCTTTATCTGGCCCGAGTGTTCGAGGGGAAGTCCACGTTCCTCGATCCCGCACTCCGCCCGGCCGAATCCTTTCTACATCGGTGGTTGGGGGTTCGCAGCCGCCAGGAGATGTCCGCCGGCGTATACACCCTGTGTTTCCTGCTCTTCAGCGCCGCCGGCACGGGAGTGTTGCTGCTGCTGCTGCTGATTCAACGCCGGCTTCCCAGCGGGCCCGCCGATCATTACCTGACCACGCCAATGACCGCGGACCTGGCGGCGAATACGGCGATCAGTTTCGCGACGACCACAACGTGGCAGGCTTATGGCGGCGAAAGCACTCTTCGCTACCTGACCCAACTGCTCGGCCTGGTATCGCAGAACTTTCTCGCGGGTGCGGCGGGTCTGGCCGTGGGGATCGCCTTCATCCGAGGCTTCGCCAGGGAACGCTCGGCCACAGTAGGCAACTTCTGGGTGGACCTCGTTCGAGCTTTGCTTTGGGTCCTGTTGCCTTTGGCCCTGGTGGGCAGCCTCGTCCTGATGTGGCAGGGCGTGCCGCTCAACCTGGCGCCTTACACGGAGGCCCACACGTTGGAGGGCGGAGCCCAGACCATCGCTCAAGGACCGGTGGGCGCGCTGGAGTTCATCAAGAACCTGGGGACCAACGGCGGCGGCTTCTTCAACGCCAACGGCGCCCATCCTTACGAGAACCCGACGCCGCTGGTCAATTTCCTCGGCTTGCTGGCGATCGCCGTGCTGCCCGCATCGCTCACGATAACGTTCGGGCACATGGCCGGCAGCCCTCGCGCGGGCTGGACACTGCTGGCGGTGATGGTGGTGTTGTTCGCCGGCGGCCTGGCGCTGTGCGATTTCGCGGAGGCTGCCGCTCCGCCGCAACTCGCGAACCTGCATGTCTCGGGCGGGAACATGGAGGGGAAGGAGGTGCGCTTCGGCATCGGCGGCTCGGTGCTGGCGGCGGTGGTCACGTCGAACGGAGCGACCGGCTCGTACAACTCGATGCACGACTCCTACCGGCCCGTGGGCGTGCTGGTGCTGCTGGTGAACATGCTGCTGGGCGAGGTGGTGTTCGGAGGCCTGGGGACCGGGCTGTACAGCATGGTGATGATCGCGCTGATCGCCGTGTTCATCGGAGGCCTGATGATCGGCCGCACGCCGGAGTACCTCGGGAAGAAGATCACCGCGGCCGAGATCCGGTGGACTGCCTTGTATGCCCTGTTGACACCGGCGGTGGTGCTGGTGTCGACCAGTGTGGCGATCGCCACGAGCGCGGGACGGGCCGGATTGGTCACCAACGGCGGGACACGAGGCTTCAGCGAGGTGCTCTTCGCCTACGCATCGTCGATGGCCAACAATGGACAGAGCATGGCCGGCCTCAACGCCAACAGCCTGTTTTACAATGCGACCACGGCCGTGGCCATGCTGGCTGGACGATTCGGCCTGGCCGCGCTGGCATTGGCGCTGGCCGGGCGATTCGCGGCGCAGCGGCGCTGGCCCACAACCGTTGGGACGCTGCCCGGCGATTCCGCCACGTTCGGAGCGTTGGTGCTCGGGACGATCGTGCTGGTGGGAGCGGTGTGCTTCCTGCCCGCTTTGGCGCTCGGCCCGATCGCAGAGGCGCTGCATCACTGACCGCAAACTATGGCGCCGGCGCCCGTGCCGCTCAGGAACGAAACTTGTAGCCGAGCTTCATGAGATATTCCTTGCTGGTGCGGGCGCAGTCGAGCGGAGCCATGGGCGCGGCGGCGGTCATGTCCAGTTCCACCATGACGTATTGCAGGTCCTTGGCCTGTTCGAGCACATCCATTACGGCGGGAAGGTCGACTTTGCCCTGGCCCAGCGGGCAGTATCCCGCCCAGGCCTGCCCGCCCACATAATCCTTCAGGTGAATGTTGCGCAGCAACGGGAGAAAGTCTTTGAGAATCTTGACCGGATCGGCGCCGCCCTTCTGCAACTGTCCCACGTCGGGTCCGAACTTCACCACGCGGGTGTCGACGGCGTCGAAGACAGCGTAGACTTCTTCACGCGATTCCACGCAGGTGCCGGTGTGCTGGTGCAGGGCGGCGGCCAGGCCGAGGCCGTCGAGCGCTTTGCTCACCTCGTTGAGCGAGGCCACCACGTCCGGCCTGGCGGCTTTGAAATCGTAGGTGGAGCGGTTGACGCCGTTGGGGCCGATGACCGCCGTCTTGCCGCCGCATTTTTTCAGGATGGCGCCGAGACGGATGGCCTTGGCCACCTGGTCTTTGCGTAGGGCGGGATCGGTCAGGTTGAAATTGAAGTAACTGGAGGGCATGGGGATGTTGTACAGGTCCAGAAGCCGCGACCAGCCGATCTTCTGCTCGACGGCTTCGAGATTATCGCCCAGCGACTCGTAGCCCCAAAAGCCGAGCGTGGCGGAGTCGCGCACTCCGGGCTCGATGCCTTCCACCTTGAAACCCCAGTTGATGCTGGTTTCGCCGATTTTCAACCGGCGTTCCGGAGCAGCATGGGCCAGCGGCGCGGCGAGGGCCGCGGCGCCGAACGCTTTCATCGCGTCGCGGCGGGTGAGTTGAGTTTGCGTTTTCATTTATGCCTCTTGAATGATGGCTACGGCCCGCACGGGCGCCGCGGAGGCTCCGCGCCACTTCACCGGCAGCACGCTCACCGTGAAAGAGTGGAACGGAGGGGGGATCTCGTGGAGGTTGCAGAGGTTTTCCAGGTGGTAGTATTCCCGCTCGCGCATCACCCGGTGGGCCTCCCAGAATTTGCGGCGTTCGAACATTTTGGCCACCGGCGGATCGAAACCGATGGCGTCGATGCCCATCATTTTGACTCCCCGGTCGAGCAGGAGGTGGACGGCTTCCTTGGTCATGCCGGGGTGGTTGGTCAGGTAGCATTTCTCGAGGCACTGCTTGGCCGAGTCGGTGCGTATCAAGACAATGTCCAGCGGCTTGATGCGGTAGCCGCCGAGTTTGGCTTCGGCCTCCTCGATGTCGGCGGGGGTAATCTCATCGCCGGCGTTCTTGTGGGTCAGGTCGAGCACCACGCCATCGCCGTAACACAGTTCGATGGGGATGGCCTCGGCGCGCGGCGCGGACGGATTGACGTGGCCCCAGGAATCGACGTGCGTGCCGATGTGGTCGCCGGTGACGATCATGCAATGGCAGGTGATCTCGTCGACGCCGTACTTGTCGGTGCCGATGCTGCGGGCCATTTCGCGATGGGACTCCATTTCGACGATGACCGGCTTGGTCACGTTGGGGTAGGTCATCATCCCCTGGAAGACTTCCATGCTGAGGTCGATCAGTCTGTGCTTCATAGCCGCTCCCGCTATTTGCCCACCCAGCCGCCATCCACGTGGATGGACTGGCCGGTGAGATAACTGGCCTCGTCGGAGGCGAAGAACGCCACAACCGTGCCGATTTCGCGGGGCTCCCCGGCGCGCCCGAGCGAAATCTGGGCCAGGATGCCGGGGAGCAGGTCGGGGCGCTTCATCACCCAGGCGGTCATGTCGGTATCGATGAGGCCGGGGTGGACGCAATTGACGCGGATGCCGAGCGGGGTCATCTCCGCCGACATGTTGCGGGTGAGGGCTTCGAGGCCGAGCTTGGTGGGGGCGTAGTGGGTGCGGCCGGGAAGGACTTTGCCTGCCTGCACGGATCCGATGTTCACGATGTTGCCCTTCCGCCCGGCCGCCAGCACGCGCTTGCAGAAGACCTGGGAACACAGCCACTCACCGCGCAGATTCACGTCGGTGAGGCGGGTCCACTGTTCGTCGGTCAGGTCGAGAAACGGCACGATGGTCTCGATACCGGCGTTGTTCACGAGGACATCGATGGGTCCGAGCTCGTTCCAGACGCGGTCCACCATGGCCTCAACGGGCGCGCGGTGGGCGACATCCGCCTGCACGGTGATGGCGCGACGGCCCTTGGAGCGGATCCACCGGGCGACATCCTCGGCCGGCTGGGCGCTGGAGATGTAGTTGACCGCGACATCCGCGCCCTCTTCGGCGAACACCTCGGCGATGCCGCGGCCGATACCGCGGCTCGCTCCGGTAATGAGCGCTACCTTACCCTGGAGCTTCATTTTTCTCCTTCTCTCGGGTGTACTGCTTTCCTGGACCTCGACAGCGTTTCGAGCAGATGGGTAACCAGCCGCTCGCGGGCAGCCGCGATGGACTCGCCGGTCCATTTCAGAAAACCTTGGCCCGTCTTGAACCCCAGCTCATTGCGCGCAACGGCGGCGCGCAGCGTAGTGGAAGGGAGCGGCGACGCGTTCAGGTAGGGAAGAACGTAATCGTGGAGGGTGAGGGTGAAGTCCAGCCCCACCATGTCGGCGTTGGCGACCGGGCCGAGCACGGGCAAGCGCATGCCGAAGCTGTTGCGAACGGCGATATCGACCGTCTCGGCGTCGCACACGCCTTCGTCGATCAGGGCGAAGGCCTCACGCCACAAGGCGTGCTGCATGCGGTTGGCGATGAAACCGGGCACGTCTTTCTCGGCGCGCACCGGGACTTTTCCGGCATCGCTCATCAGTTGGACAACCAGGTCCATGCACTGGGGCGCGGTGAATTCGGTGCGGACCACTTCCACCAGGGGAACCAGAAACGGCGGCTGGTAGAAGTGCGTACCCAGAATGCGCTCCCGGTGCGTGGCGCGCTCGCCGATCCGGGTGATGCTGATTACCGAGGTGTTGCTGCACAGGATGGCTTCGCGCGGGCAGATGCGGTCGAGCGAGGCGAACAACTCCTGCTTCAGGGGCAGGTTCTCGGTGATGGCCTCGATGACGACGCCGGCGCCGGCGCAGGCAGCCTCCAGGTCACGGGTCACCGAGATGCGGCCGAGAATCGCCGGGATCGAGGCGGCCTCCACCAGGGCGTAATCGGCCATCTTGCCGAGGTTCGCCCGCACGCGGTCATGCACGGTCGCCAGCCGCTCATCGGCCAGGTCCTGAACGCGCACGGAGTGCCCGCGGGCGGCGAAGACCTGCGCGATGCCCGGCCCCATCATGCCGGCGCCGATGACTGCCAATGTTTCCATCCGGCTACCTTTCCTGTTTCCCTAATGGACCGCGGTTTCGACGCCGAGGTCTCGAATCGCGTCCGCGGCCGAGACTGCCTCGCGGGATACGGCGGCGTCGCCAACGGCTGCGTTGGCCATACGCAGCGCCTCCGGTGTCGGGTAGAGGGGCAGCAGCGCCAGCAGCGCGCGCTTCTCCGCCTGGAGTTTGGCGAGCGGCCAAACCTGTTTGAGCAGCGCCACGCTTTCGTCGTTGGAGCGCTCCGAGGGCACCGAGAGCACCTTGATGAACCCGCGCAGCGCCAGAATCTGGCGGGTGGCGTTGGACTCGGTTTTGGCCAGCGCGAGCAGGTCGGGCAGGGGCGCGGGCGTCTGCCAGGCGGTGAGCGCGAGGATGGCGGCGCGGGCCACGTCCGGGTCCGGATCTTTCAGGCTGGCGCGCAGCATGGGCAGAGCCTCGCCGGCCGACACCTGGCCCATCACGTCCAGCAGGGTGAGTTTGACGGGTTTGTCCGGGGACGACAGGCAGGCCGTCAGCACGGGGCCGATGGCCGGAGTGCGAGCCTGCCGGATGACCGAAGCCAGCGTCGTGGCGGCTTCGCGGCGCTGGGTGGCGTTGCCGATTTTCATGACGGCATCGAGCAGCGCGGGCGCGTCTTCCGGACTGGCGGCGTTGCGCAGGGCGCGAATGGCCGCGAGGGCCGCCTCGGCGTCGGAACTTTGCGCGGTCTTCATGAGCACGTCCGCCGATTCCGAGGAAGCTCGCTCGCCGGCAGCGCGGATCAGCTCGAGCCTGATCTTCCCGGTGGAGGATGCGATGGCCGCGGCAACGGCGGTATCGACGTCGGCGCCGCGCAACATGGCAAGGCTCTCGCGAGCGGCGTCCTGCTCGCCGGCTGGCGCGTTGGCGGCGGCCTGCGCGAGAATCGAAACGGAGGAGGCGTCGCCGAGCTTGCCGAGCGCCGCCAGCGCGGAAGCGCGCACTTCCGCGGTTGCGCTCTTCACCGCGGCGGTGACCAAAGGCCGCGCCGCCCGATCGCCGCGATCGGCCAGCGCGCTCAACACGCGTATCTGGCCGATGGGCGAAAGGCCGGGATATTGCTTCAGAAAGAGCGCCGTGACCTCGGGGTCCGGCACGCGGTTCAACAGACGCATGGCCGCGGCCTGGATATCGGAACCGGCCGAGCCGAGTTCCCGGGAGAGCACGGGCAGCGCGGCCTTCGGATCCGCCGCCTGAAGGCCATCCAGCGCGGCGATGCGGATCATGGCCGGCTCGTTGGGCGCGATCAACCGTTGATAGACGCGGGTGGCTGCGGCCTTGTCGCCGCCAGCCGCCACCGCATCGGCCGCGCGGACCCAGGCACGCAGGAACTCTTCGCGGCCCGGCCCCGACTTCGGCATGGCCGAATCAATGGCGGCCAGCGCGGGCTTATCGCCGATCCGCGCCAACGCGGCCAGCGCCGCGGAAGCCACGGCGGCATCGGACGACGCGAGCAGACGGGAAAGCGCCGCCACCGATTTCCCATCCCGGCGCTCGCCCAGCGCGTTGGCGATGCCGGCCTGCACATCGGCCGGAGCGGCCGGCAATGCGTTGCGCAAGGCGCCGGCCGCTTCCGGCGCCGGGATGCGCGCGAGGGTGTAGCGGGCCGTCTCGGCGGTGGCGCGATCGGTCAACAGGCGCGCCAACGCGGGGACGGATGCCGCCGTTCCGATCACACTGAGCTCGCGGCACACATAGTCGCGGCCCGCGGGAGTGACGGCCGCGCGAGGCTCCAGCAGCCGCAGCAGGCGGGCTTCGATCCGCGGCAGTTCGGACTGTGCCGCGACCGCCGCGCGCAGGAAGCCGGAGAATTCGTACAAGGGGTCGCGGGCCTGGCTGTAGTCCCAGGCTGCGATCCTGGTCAGGACGGGCTCCATGTCGGCCAGTTTCATAGGAGGGTCATCATCCTCAAATGTGCCAGGGGCCGCGCATCGGCCGCGAGAGCAGACGCTCGGCCGTGGGGTTGCCCACGATTCTTTGCTGCTCCGGGTTCCATCGAATGGCGGTCCCGGTCAGGATCGAGATCAGGCCCAGATAGCCCGGGGTGGCCGAGCGCAAGGCAACGCCGGGTGGCGCCAGGGTGCGGCGCCGGCTCTTGACGCACTCGAGGAACTGGCGGTGATGGTTGGTGGATCGTTCGAAGCGGATTTCGTCCGGCCGGATGCGGCTCATCAACACCGAGCGGGGTTGCGCGTCGATGCCCGAGCGGTCGACCCAGATCCAGCCGTCGTCGCCATACCAGGTGACGCCGCGCCGGGCATCGTAGCCGCCGGTGATTTCCATGACCACGCCCGTGGCGTAGCGCGCCGTTACCTTGAAACGCGACGGCGCGTTCCACACGCGGTGGGAGGGCAGAAACTCGCCGGTTCCGTTGACCTCGACCGGGCCGGTGTTGTCGTATCCCAGGCCCCAGTGGGCGGTGTCCACATGATGGCCCACCCAATCCATGAGCATGCCGCCGCCGTAGTCCAGATTCCAACGCCAGGTTTTGTGAACGCGGGCGGGAGAGTAGGGAGCTTCCGGGGCGGGGCCGAGCCAGCGTTTGTAGTCCAGAGTCTTGGGCGGGGCGACCGGCGAGTCCTGGCCGCCGAGCGAGTCGAAATCGGTGAGGCCGCCCGGCAACACCACCTTGACCCGGCTGATTTTTCCGATGCGGCCGTTGATCACCAGCTCGCAAGCCCGGCGGAAATCGTCGCGCGAGCGCTGCCAGCTTCCGGTCTGCCACACGCACTGGTAACGCTCGACGGCTTCGCAGATGGCGCGGCCTTCGGCGAAGTTCTGGGCCAGCGGCTTTTCGCCGTAAATGTCTTTGCCCGCGGCCACGGCGGCGGTGGAGAGCACGCCGTGCCAGTGGTCGGGCACGGCCAGCATGAGGGCATCGATATCCTTGCGGGCCAGGACCTCCTCGAACTCGTGGTAGGTCTTGCAGTCCTGGTTGCCGTATTTCTTATTGACGGCCTGGCGGGCGGTCTCCAGGTGATCGGCGTCGATATCGCAGACCGCCACGACCTGGGCGCCGGGCTCCTCGAGGAAGCTGTCTACGTTGTTGCCGCCCTGCCAGCCGGTGCCGATGCAGGCCACGGTGATGCGGTCACCAGGCGCCACCACGCCATCGCGGCCGAGCGCGCGAGCAGGGACGAAGGCCGGAGGGAGCGCCGCGCCGGCTGCGACGCTCTTCAGAAAGTCACGCCGCCCGATCATTCAGGACCTCCTGACCGGAGGTCCAGGCACCAGGATGCGGAACCGCGCCGGGACAACGCGTCATCGGCGCCGCGGGCCGCTTCCGGTAAGCGAAGCCGAGCCGGCGGCGAGACACGGAAACGTTACTGCCGAGGCGCATTTCCAGCCCTTTTTCTGCCGATACTCTGAAATTATACTGCGCGATTTATTATACTGCGGCCTGGAGGATGGGTTCAACGGCTGCGCGATTTAAGCCGATTGAAACCATCGAAGGGAGGCAACGCATGCTCTACGACTGGTCGCAAGTCGAGAAGGAATACCTGAACCCGCAGATCACGCGCCAGGTGGTCCACGGCGAGAACATGACGGTGGCGCGGATCCATCTCGAGAAGGGCGCGATCGTGCCCGAGCACAGCCATGCCAACGAGCAGGTCACGATGCTGATGGCGGGGCGGGTGAAGCTGGTCTACCCGGACCACGAGCAGGTGGTCGAGGCGGGCCAGGTGATTCAGACGCCGCCCGGCGTGCCGCACCGGCTGGAAGCGCTCGAAGAGAGCGCCGCCATCGACGTGTTCTCCCCACGGCGCGACGATTGGATCCCGGCGCGTTCGACCTGACCTAACGGCGGTCCCAGAGCGATTTCACCACGTAGCCGCGCACCTCGACCCAGGGGCGAAGCTCCACATACGCGGGGAACAGGTTCATGTAGAGCTCGCGCTCGCCGGGCGGCGGGCCCTCGTAGAGTTTCCGCGCCAAGTCCTGTTCCATCGCCGGCGACACCAGGACAATGGGGGCGGCGCGGCCGGGAACGATCACCTGGCGCCACCAGCGCACGTTTGGATAGGTGCGGAAATACCAGGGCAGCGGCCAGAGATTCTCGCGGGTATAGATATCGATGGCGATGTTTCGCCCCTCCGGGGCGACGCCGGCGAACTCCTCCACGCGGTCGCGGATGGCGAACACTCCCGTGCCCGTCTGGGCATAGGCCCAGGGGTTGCGCGGATCGGCCGCATAGGGTACGGCGGCCATCCAGGCCTGCCAGGCGAGGGCGGCGGCCACGGCGGTTGCCGCGAGGATCGTGCCGGTTCGCCATCTCCCAGCGAGCGCCGCGACTCCGGCCCCCGCCAGCAGGGCGAGCGCATACAGCAGGCTCACCGCGCACCACGGCGTCTTGTAATGCAAGGCGGAATAGAGCACTGCCAGCGACACGGCATAAAGGGCCAGAAAACGCAGGGCCGGAGACTTGTTTCGCCAGGCTGCCGCCAGGCCGGCAGCCGCCAGCACCAGAATCGGACCCTCGGTGAACCTGTAGCGCCAGCCGGCCAGCCATTGGAAATAGGCGTACCACGGATGAAGGTGGAGACCTCCGCCGACGCCTCTTTCGAGATATGCGCCGGCGGCGTGCGCCAGCATTCCCCATTTCCACGGCGGCGGGAGCAGAATGGAAACCGCAGCCGCCCAGGCGATCAGAAACGCCGCGACGCCGCGCCAGTCCGGCCTGCGCAGGCGGGTGGCCGCGGCATACGCGATTGCGGCGCTCGCCAGGGCGAGGACGGCGGTCTCCTTGGTGGCGATCATGAGCCCGGCGGCCACCCCGGCGAGCGCGCGCCACCCGATGCCGGGCCGCATCAGGGCGGCCAGCAGCAGGGCGGTCCACAGTGCCAGGGGCACTTCCGGGATGTAATCGCGGCTGTAGTAGACCAGGGCCGGCGATACGGCTGCCAGGGCTGCCGCCGCGAAAGCCGCGGTCCAGCCGATGGCAGGCGCCAGCAGGAGGGGCGAAAGCGCCAGCAGAATTCCAGCCGCCGCCGGCGCCGCGCGCAAAACGGCCTCCGTCAAAGCGGCGTACGTGGTCCGCCCGGTGAGGTGCGCGGGAACCCAGGCCAGGTATGCGAGCACGGGCCCGTGGTAATCGAGCGGATCGTAAGGAAAGGCGCCGGTCGAGAGCAGGGTGCCCAGCTTGTCGGCCAGGATGGCTTCGTCGGCGTGCATGGGGCGCGCGCCGAGCAACGGCAAACGAAGTCCGGCAGCCGCCAGCACCAGGGCGCACACGGCAGCGCTTCTTATCGTGACGGCCTTTTGCATGTTCAGATTCGGGCCCGGATGCGCCGGCCTAATGGGTCATGGAGTAGACCACGTAGTTGACGCCGATGCGAATTCCCAGGGCGGAGAATTTTTCGGGGTAGCGGGGGTCGTCGGCCCACTCCCAGGAATCGCCGACGTCGGAGTTGAACGACATGGCCACCATGAGGCGGCCCTTGTCGTCGTAGATGCCGCGCCAGCGCGCCACGGTTCCGGCGGCGCGGTCGGACATGCCGCCGGGGCGGAGCGCCCACTGGCCCAGGACCTGATAGCGGTCGTCCAGATCGTATACGGTGTGGAAGATGGCATCCTTGTTGTCGATCTCCACGACGGGGCGGTCGGGGAACACGGCTTTCATGCTCTCGTCGAAGCGGGCGTATTCATCGGGCCCCCAGAAATCGTCCATGTAGATGAAGCCGCCGCGCAGCAGGTACTCGCGCAGGGTCTTGGCCTGGGCGGGGGTGAGCTTCCAATCGCCCATTTCTCCGGCGACGAGCCAGGGCCAGTTGAAGAAGTCGTCGGTATCGTCGGGGTTGGAGGGCTGTTCGACGGAGCGCACGTGGACGCGGGTGAGGCGGCGCAAGGCGGCGGCAAAATGGCGGTCGGCACGGGGGTAGTCCTGCGTCCAACTGGTGCCGCCCTCGCGCCAGTCGAGCATGCCGCCGAAGCGGAAGCGGCGGCCCCAGCCGCCAAAGCGGGCTTCCGGATGGTTGGGGTACATCAGGCGGGCCTGGACCCATTCGGTTTTCTCCTGCCAATCGGAGGGCAGAGGGATGTCGTCGTACGGTTCCATGCTGCGGTAGACACGGAAGGGGCGCTGGAAGGCGTAGACCGCGCTGATGAGCGCGAGACCCAATCCCAACCGCCACCACAGAAACTTCGGAGCCTTCATTCGTCGAACCTCCGCAATACCCTTAGAAGCCCGAAAGGAATTTGGCCACGGATGAACACAGATGAACACGGATGACAAGACAAAGGAGTTATCCGCGTTAATCTGCGTTCATCTGCGGCTTTCATTGATTTTTTCACGGCTTTTAACGGCGGGCTCGGAATCAACCGTACGAAGCTTTCACCTGCTTTCTGATGAATTCCACGTCGCGCCGGATGGCGCCGATTTCGTCCTTGGGCTGATAATCCAACGGAATCGAAATAGGCCCCACGAATTTGGCCTGGGCCAAAGCGGCGAAGAACCTGGGAAAGTTTACCATCCCCTCGCCGAGCGGGCAGGGCGCGGGCTTCCAGGCGCCCGAGGCGTCCTTGCTCCACACAAAATCGCGGACGGTCACCATCTTGAGGCGCGGCCGGGCGAGGCGCAAGGCAATGGACCAGCCGCCGACGCCGCCTTCGGCGGTGGCGTAACCGACGTCGTAGTCGTAGCCCACGGTGGCGGGGTCGATACCGCGAACCACCATGTTGAGGTCCCACAAGGCGGCGCCGACGTTTTCGCCGGCCACGTTCTGGAAGGCGAACGCCAATTTGGCGGCGCGGGCGAGGGCGGCCAGGCCGGAGATGTCGCGCTGCACTTCGACGAGGCGCTGCTCGGGCTCGGCGGCGGTGTACTTCCAGAGGCCCGCGCGGATCAGCGGGAGGCCCATCTCGCTGGCAACGCCAGCCACCGTCTGAATGGTGGGGTTGGCGAGGGACGTGTAGGCCGTGGTGATCACGGGAACGTCGAGCCCGACGCCGGTGATGGCTTCGACGGCACGCATGAGATCCAACGACGCCCCCTCGGGGGGGACGTGGCCGCCCTGCTGCACGGAGAGATCGCAGCCATCCACGCCGAGGTCTTTCAGGATGGGGCCCAGCTCGTCGTATCCGACCTTGATGAGGACCTGCGAATAGAGGCAGACGGCCGGCGAGGTGCGGGGTTTGGGGCCATTGCCGGAGCGGAACTGGGCGGCGGCGCGGTTGGCGCCGGCGGCCATCCCGGCGATGAGCTGCCTGCGGGTCACTGGCATGAAACTACCTGTTATTGTAGTCTGGGCCGCTTGCCGGCGGGCGCGCGCGCTTTTTCGATGACTGCCTGGCGATCACCCTTCTCCCAAAGCTGCTGGACCTGGGCATCGGGGAGGCCCGCCAGGCGGCCGAGCAGCAGGAAGGGCGGCAGCGCGTAGCGCGGGGTGTTCCATCGCGCCATTTCCTCGAGCGGCGGCAGAGCGCGCTGGCGGATCTGCTGAAGCACGGATGCGCCGGCGTTGTCGGTGAGGGCGAGCAGCACGTTGACCGCCTCGACGCGGTCGGTGAGCACGACGGAATTCAGCAGCTCGATCAGCCAGGTGGGGGAGATGCGGATGCCGAGCGCGGGCTGTTTGGAGGCGAGCACGGCGATGGCCTTCAGGGAACGGGCGGCATTCGCCCGGACGGATTCTTCGGGATCCTGGAGGGCGTACTGGAGGTCGTCGAGGATGGGGGGCTTGGCGGGCGCGTAGCCGATCACGGCGGCGGCGATGGCGCGCTCCTCGGGCTCGGGGGCGTTGCGCAGCACATCGCGGAGGAGCGGGAGATTGGCCTCGGCGAAGGACACGAAGCGATCCTGGAAGGCGCGGGCGTCCGGGTCGCTCATGAGGGGATGGCCCGCGGTGAGGTCCTCAGCGGCATTCCCGCGGACGACGGCCCGTTGCACCGCGTCGAGAAAGCCGCGGTAGGATTGGACGAGATCGGAGGGCAATGCGGCGTCGCCGGAGGGTGGGGAGTGGAAGGCCGCATGGGGCGCGCCCTTCTCTTCGAGACCGACAAAAAGGATAGCGCGCGAGCCGTCGCAGCACACGGCCTCCACGCGCGCCAGGGTCACACCGGGCAGCTTTTCGAGGGTGTCTTCCATGTCGCCTTTGGAGGGGGGAAGGGGACGGCCGGGTTCGAGATTCAGGACGGCGAGGATGCGATCGGGCGAAATCTTGTGGAGCCCGTAGAGGTTGATCTCTCCGACGGCCGGCGCCTGCGAGCCCAGAGGGCAGGCCGCGGCGGCCAACAACACGAGTATGCGCGTCACACTACACAGACGCGCGAGCCGTGCGTGGTGTTGCCGTCCTCAGCCGGCCTGCTGCCGGGCGATGGGGCCGATGATGGGCAGGACCGTCGTTTTGCCCTGGTAGGCAAAGACGATCATGAGGATCCAGATCACGAAAAACACCAGAAAAACCAGCGATGAAAGCATCGCGCCCATGAAAAATCCGCTGATCATGCTGAAGATGATCATCAGGACGATCCGGATGGCGATGGCGGCGACGCTCAAGAAGATGGACTGGAATGCGTGAAAACGCACAACGCGATTCTGGTTGTAGGGCGCCAGCACGAGAAAGAGGATCCCCGTGATGAAACCCAGCACGTAGCACAGAGCCGAAGCCACGTTGTCGGCCATGGGGGTGGCGGCCGTAGCGGGCGGGGGCGGAGACATATATCCGGGCGGAGGACCGGGAGGAGGGGCACCCGCGGCTGGCGCGCCAGATGCCACAGCGCCGCCACACTTCGCGCAAAAACGTCCCTCGACCGGAGCACCGCAGGTCGCGCAGAACGGCATAGCAAGACTCCTTTCGAATCCAGGGGATTATAGCATGGGCTCGAATGCGCTGGGGTGATTTATTGCCCCGGCGGTGCGAGAGGCCCGGTCGACCCGGGCGGGCCGGTGGGCCCAGGCGGCCCGAGCACGAGCAAAGGAACCAACGCGCCGGCCACCGCACCGACAATGAGGGCGTGGTTTCCGGCGCCCAGAAAGGAAACCAGCAGGCCGGCCAGCGAACCGATGCCCGCTCCGACCACGGCTACCATGATTCTCTTTCCCATAGGGAACGACGCGGCAGCGCCGCCTTACTCCTTGGCGGGCTGACCGATGATGAAGATCTTTTCGTTGGGCCGCGCGAGCTTGAGGCGCTCGCGAATTTCCAATTCCTGCTGGGCCGGGTTGGTCTCCAGGCGCTTAATGTGCTCGCGCTTGCGCTCGATCTCCCGGGACAGGCCGGCGTTGCGTTTCTCGCCCGCCTGGATCAGCGACTGTTTTTCGAAGAGCGCGTGTACGCCCCTGGGGCCGCGCAACGTGACATAAGCATACGCCGCCAGCATCACGGCCGCCAAGAGGTACGCAAATCGGGTGATCGACGCTTTCATCAAAAGCAGTGCCTGGAAGATAATGGTAACATCGCTTGCGGGAATCGCCGGAATTTTTTTGAAATGACCGACAAGATTGTCGTCCTGAGCACCTGCGCAACCGAGGAAGAAGCGGAACGCATCGCGCGCCTGCTGGTGGAGCAGCGCCTGGCGGCGTGCGTGAACGTGATCCCGCGCGTCAAGAGCTACTATCGCTGGAAGGGCGCCATTGAATCCGCCGAGGAGTGCCTGCTGGTGATCAAGTCGTCGCGGGAACTGTTCCAAACGATGCGCGCCGTGCTGGAGCAGTCGCACTCCTACGAAACGCCGGAGGCGATCGCGCTGCCCGTAGTGGACGGGGCGGAGAATTACGTGAACTGGCTGGAGGCCAATTTGCGGAAGCCCGGGGGAGTCGACTAGTGGAGAAACCGGCGCCCTTGTCCGAATGCCGGCTGGCCCCCGGGCTGGCCCTGATTTTCGACATGGACGGCGTGATCATCGATTCCAACCCGGTGCATCGCCAGGCATGGGCGGCTTTCAACCGGCGCTTCGGCCTGGAGATCAGCGAGCAAATGTACCAGCGGACGAACGGCTGGCGCAATGACCAGATCGTGCGCTATTTTTTCGGTGACAGCCTTTCGGCGGAAGAAGTGGACGCCCGGGGAGCAGCCAAGGAGGCCCTATACCGCGAGATGATCGGCGACCGGATCGAGGAGATGCTGGTGCCGGGCGTGCGGCAGTTTCTGGAGCGGTATCGGGGAGCGCCCATGGGGTTGGCCACCAACGCCGAGCCGGCCAACGTCGATTTTCTGCTGGACCGTGGGGGGTTACGCCCGTACTTCCGGGCGGTCGTGGACGGCTCGCAAGTCAGCCGTCCGAAGCCCGATCCGGAGATTTACCTGCGTACGGCGGAGATGCTGGTAACCGCTCCGGCCAACTGCATCGTCTTTGAAGATTCCCATTCGGGGGTGGAAGCGGCGGGGGTGGCTAATATGAGGATAGTATTGGTGGGTACTACATATGGGGACTTGCCTGGTAGTAATATAACCATCGATAATTTCTTTAGCGGGTATTTGAGCGAATGGCTAGGCGTCCAACGGCGAATCGACTGATGCGCCAAGGGTTAACGCTTGTGGTGTGGGTACTGGCGGGGTGTCTGCCGGGGTCCGCCCAAACCCGGCTAACCCTGAAGGAGGCCGGCTCCCGGGATTCTTCCAAGGGATACAGCCCCTCGCACGACGGTCAGAAGGTTGTCGTACGGGGAGTTGTGAACGCGCCGGCGGTTCATTTTCCGGACTACAGCCTGCTGGCGATGGAGGACGGGGATTACGGCGCCGTGATCCAGATGGCGGGGGCGAACACCCCGCTGGACACCTTCCATCCGGGGGATGAGATCCAGGTGCAGGGCACGGTTTCGGCGCTTGCGGGGATGGTGGTGATCCTCCCGGAGAGCATCGATCCGGTTGGCCGGAAACCACCGCCCGTTCCGTTGGATGTTCCCGTGGAAGATCTGGAGGGGTACCGATATCTGGGGCGGCTGGTTCGCACCGAGGGACGGATTACGGATGCCGGCCAGACCGGTCCGGGAAGGTACGTGACGCTGGAGGCATCGCCTTCCTACAAGCTGTTCATCCCGCGCGCGCACGCCTGGCCGACGGATCCGAGCGGATTGCGAACCGGCGACAAGGTGCAGGCCACGGGAATCGGCTACCAGTTCTGCTCGCAAGCGCCGTACAACCGCTCCTACCAACTGCTGGTGCACGATCCGGGAGCGATCGTCCGGATGGAGGGCAGTTGGCTGCCTCCGCCGATGGCGCTGGCAACGGCGCTGGGCGTGATCCTGTTCATCGGGTTCTTCCTGTGGAGCCGGGAACGCCGCTTGCGCAACCAGCGGGAGACGCTGCGGAAGACCTACCAACTGGGCGAAGAGATCCTGGGCTCCGCTTCGGCGTATGAAATCCTGAAGAGGATTCGCGAATCGCTGCCGGGCATTCTGGGGGTGAGCCGGGTGCGGCTGTACGTGTACAATCGGGCCGGCAAGACCCTGGAGGGCGTGTCCGACGGAGCCGGAGACGCCGGCGCCATTTCGCTCGCGACTCCTCCTGGGGGGACGCAGGCGGGGGCGGTGGCGTGTTTTCACTACCGCGCGCTGCTGGTAATTCCCGATATCGACCGAAGCCCGTTTCCGATCACCGGCGCGCCGGGCGAGCCGGCGCCGCGGTCGCTGCTTTTCGTTCCCATGCTGGCGCAGGGCGAAGTGACGGGAGTACTCGAGCTGGACCAGGACGATCGAGTGCGCGAATTTTCGGCCGGCGAGCAGGAACTGGCACAGCATCTGGGCAACCAGATCGGCGTGGCGATTCGACTGTTGGGCCAGCGGTCGGTGCAGGAGCAGCTCTTCCGGACGGAGAAGCTGGCGGCGGTAGGACAACTGATATCGCGAGTGGTGAACGAGCTGCAGACGCCGTTGTCGTCCATTTCGGACCTGGCGACCCGGGCTCTGGAGAAATCGCACGGGGGATCGGCGGAACGCGAAGTGACGGCGATTGCGTCGGAGGCCCAGACGGCCGCGGGCATGGTGGCGCGGCTGGTGTCGTTTGCGGCAGCCGAGCAGGTGGAAGCGCGGCCGGTCTCGATCAGCGATCTGCTGCGGACCCTGATCGATTTTCGCGAAGGCGATTGGAAGGCTTCGGGCATACGGGTAAAGGATCTGACGACGCGGGAGCCGCTGTACGTGCTGGGATCGCAAGGCCAGTTGGAGCAGGTCTTTCTGAATTTGCTGGTGCACGCGGAGCAGTCGCTGGCCGACGCGCCACAGAAAGCGATCATCGTTCGTACCAGCGTACTGGCCAAGCGGCTGCTGGTGGAGATCGCCTTCACGGCTCCGCCGATATCGCGCAAGGTGGAAGAGACCGCGGCGGTTTTGGGAGTGACGCGCAGCGTGATCGCCGGTCACGGCGGCGAGGTGCGGCTGATCGACAAGAGCAACACGGATCCGCGGTTTGAGGTGGAGCTGCCGGTGATCGCCAAGGAGCGCTCGGGCGCGGCGGGCGCGGCGGCTTCGAACGGTCATGCCGCGGCCTTCGCCAAGGGAATGACGGCGCTGGTGATCGAGCCCGACGAGGGCGCGCAGCGGCAGATCCTGGGCCTGCTGGCCGCGCGGGGCTGCCGGGTGATTCCGGTGGACAACGCCGATATCGGGCTGGACATGGCTCACCGGATGCGGTTCGACATGGCGTTTTGCTCGGTGCACGCTCCCGGCCTGAACTGGGTGGAACTGTCGGAGCGCATGCAGTCGAGGGTGGGAGGATTCATTTTGCTGTCCGACGGCTACGACGCGGAACTCTCGGCGGATTTCGAAGGCGACGGGCGTTTCGTGCTGGCCAAGCCGGTGCAGGAGCCGGACCTGGAGCGCACGCTCCAGTCACTGGAACCTCCCGTGCAGATGGCGAGAAACGGAGCCGCGTAGCCGGACACGTTCCGAAAAACCGCGGCATAGACTGTCAGAACCTGTGAAGAGATAAGGCCGCCGATGAACACAGATGAACGCGGATGCGAAAAAATGGAGTTATCGGCGTTTATCCGCGGACGGAACGGAATTTTTCAGGGCTCCTCCGGGGAGCGGTTGCGCAGTTACTTACGACGTTCCGTCTAGAAGGCGAAGTGCAATCCTAATGGAGTTGCCGGGGCGGTGTGGCCGTGCCCGTGATCACGCCAAAGCCCGCGCTCTGCGCCGTGCAGCAGGTCGTGCCCGGGTTGCTGAAATGCGGTGTGTTGAAAGCATCGAAAGCGTCCACCCGGAACCTCGATTCCATGCTCTCGCGGAATTTGACCCCTTTGGAAAGAGACAAGTCGAAGTTGACGATGCCGGACACGCAGAACGCAGACATATTTATCAAGTACGATCCCCGCACGCAGACCGGATATTCGTTGAGGTGGTGGCGGACCACTCAGTCGGCCCGCAAGTGTATGTTCCAGTTGTACCAGCACACGCGCGGTGTGGGTACTCCTGTAAGCCCGACACAAGAGTTGACCGGCGTATTCAAGCCGAATACTTACATGACACTTTCGATCATCGGATCAAATCGCGAACACCGGTGAGGATCCGATGGAAGAGATCTTGGTCAAGCTCCGCCAAAAGAGAAACTGGTCCATCGCACTGCGCGGAGCGTTCGGCGTGGGTCTTGCAGCCATGGCGCACCTGCCAACCATGAGGAACCGGGACCAGTCGCCGGCGATAAAATGGAATCTCACATCCCATGGAGAAACGCCTTGGCACCGGTGCTGCGCTTGGAACCTGGGCGCTGCTCTTCTTCGCGACTCTGATCGCCTACTTACCGGCGCTCCGCGGCGGCCTGCTCTGGGACGACGATCATCACCTCACGCGCCCCGACCTACAATCGCTCCACGGTCTCTGGCGCATCTGGTTCGATCTCGGCGCCACCCAGCAGTACTACCCTCTATTACACAGCGCCTTCTGGATCGAGCACCTTATTTGGGGAGATTCCGTACTTGGCTACCATCTGGCGAACGTCCTCCTACACGCCACGGCAGCGTTTCTGCTGATCGCGATCCTGCGGCGCCTCGCGCTCCCGGGCGCGTGGCTGGCGGGCTTCATTTTTGCGCTGAACCCAATATGCGTGGAAGCCGTGGCCTGGATCTCCGAGCAGAAGAGTACGCTCTCCGGGGTCTTGTACCTCTGCTCGGCGCTGGCCTATTTGCATTTCGACCAGACGCGCTCGAAACGGAAATACTTTCTAGCCACGGGACTGTTTGTGCTCGCGCTGCTTTCAAAGACCGTCACCGCCACTCTGCCGGCGGCTTTGCTGGTGGTTGTTTGGTGGAAGCGCGGGCGGGTCGACTGGCGGCGTGACGCACGGCCCTTGCTGCCATGGCTCGCCCTGGGAGCCTGCGCGGGGATTTTCACGGCCTGGATGGAGCGGACATCCATCGGCGCACAGGGTCCGGATTTCGCGCTGACGCCGGCGGCGCGGTTCCTGCTGGCGGGCCGTGCCATCTGCTTTTACGCGGGCAAACTGCTGTGGCCCGCCGACCTTATGTTCACCTACCCGCGTTGGACATTGGACGCGCGGGAATGGTGGCAGTACCTGTTCCCAGCCGGAGTTGTGGCTGTGGCGATCGCGCTGTCGCTGGCTGCGCGGAACCACCGCGGGCCGTTGGCCGGATTTCTTTTCTTCGCCGGAACGCTCTTTCCCGTGCTCGGCTTCCTGAATGCCTATCCTTTTCTATTCTCTTTTGTCGCCGACCACTTCCAATACCTGGCCTGCTTGGGGATCATGGTTCCGGCCGCCTGCGGGCTGGCTATGGCCGCCGGGCGGGTTTGGCCGGGCCCTTCGCCTCTCCCGCGGATCTGTGCCGCCGCCGCATTCTCAGCCGTTCTGGGCGTATTGACCTGGCGGCAGAGCGTCATGTACCGGGACGCCGAAACGCTCTACCGCACCACCCTCGCGCGCAATCCCGCCAGTTGGATGGCGCGCCAGAATCTGTGCGCGATGCTCGTGCCGAGACCCGGCGGGCTGGCGGAAGCCATTGCCCAATGTGAAGCCGCGCTGCGGATCAGGCCTAATTACGCGGAAGCGCACAACAACCTGGGAAGCGCTTGGGCGCAAATGCCGGACCGGCTGGCGGATGCCATCGCCGAGTTTCGAGCGGCTCTGGCCGCGAAACCGGAGTTCGCGGAAGCGCACTTCAATCTGGCCAACGCCCTGGTGCGGATCCCGGGCCGGCAGCTCGAGGCAATTGCCCAGTATGGAGCGGCTCTAAGAATCCGGCCGGCATACCTGGAGGCGCACATGAACCTGGGCACGGTTCTGTCGCGGGCGGGCCGGATGGAGGATGCGGTTGCGGAGTATCGGGCGGCGCTGCGGCTCGATCCGAATCTTGCGGAAGCTCACAATAACCTGGGCAGCGCACTGGCGCAACTCCCCGGGCGCCTGCCGGACGCGATTGCCGAGTATCGGGCGGCACTCGAAATCGATCCCCAGTACGCCAAAGCGCACAACAACCTGGGCAGCTTGCTGGCGCAGATCCCCGGACGCCTGCCGGACGCCATTGGCGAATATCAGGCCGCCGTGCGGGCCAATCCCGCGTACGCGAATGTCCACTACAACCTGGGAGTGGCGCTGGCCAAAGCCGGCCGCACGCCGGAGGCGATTGCCGAGTTCGAGACGGCCCTGCGGCTGGAGCCAAATTCTCCGAAAGCGCACTACAACTTGGGTGTTCTTCTTTCCCGGATCGCCAGCCGATTGCCGGAGGCCCTCGCCCACTTCGATGCCGCCTTGCGGGTCAGTCCCGACCCGGAACTACGGCGCATGGTGGACCGGCTGCGAGCCGCCCAAAGATGAAGCGCCCGAATGTCCATGAGTATGCCAAGACTCTCAGACTCGGCGGGTTCAGGATCAAAGGATCAATAGTTTGACACGCGCCGTAAAAGTTGATAACATCCTCGCCATCAATGTCTTAATTGCTTTGGAGGTAGTCCATGTCGCGACTCACCGCTTTATTCGCCGCTTTTGGGTGCCTGCTTTCAGCGCAGGAGTTTCGCTCGACTTTGACCGGCAGAGTGACCGATCCGAGCGGCGCGGTAGTCGCCGGAGCCAAGATCGCCGCCATCGAACAGAACACCAACACCCGGTACGAAACCGTCAGCAATGCCGACGGCCTCTACACGTTCCCTCTTCTATTGCAGGGCACCTACCAACTCACCGCCGAAGTCCGCGGCTTCAAGAAATACTCGCAGAACGGTATCGTAATCGGCACCGACATGCGCGTAGCGCAGAATATCCCCCTCTCGGTCGGTGAGATGACCGATTCGGTCACCATCACCAGCGACGCCACCCCCCTCGAAACCGTGAAGGCTTCGGTCGGACAGGTCATCACCACGCACGAACTGGAGAATCTCCCGCTGGACGGCCATACCGCGCTGGACGTGGAGTTTCTTGGCTTTGGAGTGGTGAATCAGTCGAATCGCGACTCCAACGGACCTTCCTCCCAGGGGGGGCTCGCCACGTTATCGATGGGTGGCGCACCTTCCGGAGCCAATGAATACCTGCTGGACGGCGTTCCCAATATCGGGACGCAGGGAACGACGGCGCGCCGTCCGGCGTTTCTGCCGCCCCCCGACGGCGTGGCCGAAGTGAAAACCGAAGCTTTCAACATGGATGCGGCCGCAGGCGGAGTCGCAGGCGGCACCGTCGAGATGGTGACCAAAGGCGGATCCAATGGCTTGCATGGCGCGCTTTCCGATTACTACAATAATTCCAAACTTCAAGCCACTGACTTCTTTGTCAACGCCAACCCTGGCGCAACTAAGTCGGTCACCAGTTCCCAGCAATGGGCGCTAGCCGTGGGAGGTCCGGTATTGATTCCCAAAGTGTTCAATGGAAAGGATAAGGTGTTCTGGTTCTTCGCTTATGAGGGCGTAACCAGTAATGGCCCAACCGAGGCCACCGGCACCGTGCCAACCGCGGCTGAGCGCGCTGGCGATTTCTCGCACTTGCTCTCGCTCAACAACTCGTCGAAAAATTACACCCTGTACGACCCCAGTACCGCCATACTGACGGGCAGCACCATCAACCGCGCGCCGTTCCCGAGTAACATCATTCCGGCGAACCGGCTCAATCCCATCGCGACCAATTTCTTGAACACCTACGTTCCCTTGCCCAACCAGCCCGGAGTCTACGACGACACCAACAACTACGCCACCTCCGAGGCGGTCAAGAATCCGTACCATTTCTTCTCGGGCCGCTCCGATATCAATCTTGGCTCGAACGACAAAATCAGCGTTTTGGGACGACAGAGCCTCTATCTGCAGTACGACAACGATATCTTCCACAATCTGGCGTACCTGAACCACGGATTGGGCCGCGATATCTGGGGCGCTGCGGTTGACGAGGTCCACACTTTTTCATCCACCTTCGTGGGCGATCTGCGCGTCGGTTTCACCCGTTACGATGCCTATTATTTTCAAGCCAGCACCGGACAATGGCCCGATCTGGCGACTCCCCCCGGCGGATACAATCCGACGAACCTCGGATTCCCGTCTTATATAGCGGCGAACGCCAACGTGCTCCAAATGCCGGTTTTCACGGCCTCCGACGGCTACACATTGAACGGCAACAACAGCGGGCACTACACCAACCAGCCGTACAACGTGTACCAGGCATTTAACAGCTACACCAAGGTCACCGGCCAGCACACTATTAAGTTCGGCGGCGAGATCCGCCTGCAGGACTTCACGAACATCAACTGGGCAAACTCCACCGGCACCTATACCTTCGACACCGGCACGTGGGTCAAAGCCAACAGCGGCAGCGCTTCAGCCCCCACGCTCGGAGGGTCGATGGCGCAGTTCCTGTTAGGTCTCCCTACCAGCGGCAGTTATCCCATCAATGCCGAGTCCAAAGCCGACGCCTACTACGATGCCCTGTTCATCCAGGACGATTGGCATATCCGGCCGAATATCATCTTCAACCTTGGTTTGCGCTGGGAAAAGGCCACCCCGTCCACCGAGAGCCACGACCGGCAGACCGCCGGTTTCGATTTTACCGCCACCAACCAGGTGACACAGGCGGCGGAAGCGGCATACGCCAAGGCCCCGATTGCGCAGCTTCCCGCAAGCCAGTTCCTTCCCACCGGCGGATTGCTCTTCGCCTCATCCAGCAATCGCGATCCGTATACCACATCCAACAAGGAATTTGCGCCCCGGATCGGCGTCGCATGGACGCCCGGGGTGTTTCACAACCGCACCGTGATCCGGTCGGGAATCGGCATTTTCTACGTCAACCTAGGAACCGTGACTCCGAACCAACCGGGATTCAGCGCGTCGACGACATACGTCACTACCAGCAATAGCTATCTGGCGCCCGCCACGACGTTAAGTAATCCCTTCCCCAACGGGATTTCGGCGCCCACCGGCAGCTCTCTTGGCTTAAATACGTACCTCGGCCAGAGCGTCACTGTTTTCAGTCCGCACTTCTTGCCCCAATACAGTCTCCGCTGGAACTTCGATATCCAGCACCAGCTTTCGCAGAACGTGACCCTGGAAGTCGCCTATATCGGCAACCATTCGGTCCATAATCCCACCAGTTACAATTTCGGTTCTCTCCCGGCACAGTATCTGAGCACGTCGCCTTTTCGCGATGCCGCGACCATAAACTCGCTGGCTGCCATCGTCACCAACCCGTTCTCGGGCCTGCTGCCCGGCCAAAGCCTGAACGGCAGTACCACTTCAGTTTCGAATCTGCTCAAGCCGTTCCCCGAATTCTCAGGGGTCACCGTTTCCAACATCGGCAACGGAGATTCTTACTTCAACCAGCTCGCGGTCCGGCTCAATAAGCGATTTGCGAATGGAATGCAAGTGTTCCTCAACTATTCCCACTCGCGCCTCATGGAAAAAGACACTTACCTCAACGCGGGATCGTGGGCGTTCCAAAAAGGCGTGTCCGCCGACGACCGGCCCGATTACGTGACAGTCAGCGGGCTTTACGATCTGCCGGTGGGAAGAGGCAAGCATTTTCTGTCGAATGGGAATAAAGCGCTGGTATTCGTCGTGGGCAACTGGCAGTTGGGCGGTAACTATAGCTACTTCCAAGGCGCTCCATTGTCGTGGGGCAACTTGATCTATCTGGGCGCGCCTCTGAATTACCAGGCCAACCTCCCCAATGCCCCATCGTTCAACACGTCGGCGTTCAACACCGTCTCCAGCCAGCAGCTTTCCAATAATTTCCGGACCTTCCCCACGATGTTCAATAATCTGCGCATCGACAGCATGAATAATTTCAATGCCAACCTGACCAAGAGCTTCGTGGTCCACGAGAACATCAAGGTGCAGTTCCGGGCGGAATCCTTCAACCTGACCAACCGCGTCGTTTTCGGGGCACCGAGCCTGTCGGCGACCAGTTCGACCTTCGGCTACATCACAACGGATACCAACTCGCCGCGCGCCATCCAGTTGGCGTTACGGCTGACCTTCTGACCGGGTCCGGCGCGGCTTACGGGTGGTACCGAACCAACCGCGCCGGCTGCGGCTCGCACTCGAGGTGAGTCGTTTCCACATGCCCGGGCCGACCACTCGCCCGAAGCGAGCGAAACAGGGCTATGGCTTGTCCACTCTATAAGCACAACATAGCCAATTTGCGAGCCGGGCTGAAAAAACAGCAGCCCTTGCAGCGTCAGCCCCACAAGGGCCGCAGTCACTGTCGGCTGCCGCGAGCAACCAGTGCCATTGCGCCGAGTTGCGCGACCGCTTGCCTGGCCTCCGTGGCCGTCGAGGATGGCGGCAGCGGAGGACCAAACGAAATGACGACCGGATGCCTGAGGCGGCGCAGCCGCTTCCAAGAGAATCTCCCGCCCTCGAAACTGAACACGCTTTCCCACAGGCCCCCGAGGTGGACGGGGATGATGGGGGCGTCCAGGCCGCGAACGATCGCTTCGAGTCCGCGCTTGAACGGCAGCAGCTCTCCGGTCCGGCTGATGGATCCTTCGGCGAAAATGCCGAGCAACTGGCCTCGCTCCAATTCGCGGCGGGCCCGCTCGATGGCGCGCGCCGCGCTGTAAGGCCCTGTCCCGATGGGGATGGCTTTGCCAATCCGCAATCCCCAATTCAGCAGCTTGTGTTCGTAATAGGGCTTCCACACCAGGAAGCGGACTACCGGCCGCACGCAGGCGCCGATCAGAAAGGCATCCAGGTAAGTGAGGTGATTGGAAACCAGAAGCGCTGGTCCGCCCGAGGGGATGTGCTCCGTGCCGAGAATGCGAATCCGGAACAACAGCCGCGCCACCAGCCGGCAGGCCAACCGCACCAGCAGATCGGAAAGCGGGGTTCCGTTCACTGGCTGGAGACGTTCAGCCGGGCGCGGCGCTCGCATTCCGTTTTGGTGCCCTCCAGTATTACCGTAACGCAATCCGCCGGCAGGGAATCCATGGCGGCCGAAACGACCGCCTTCGGAACCGGAACGAAACCGATCTTGCAGGCGAACTCCTCGACGGAGCGGGCCAGCGTGATGGTCTCGAACTCCAGGTAAAGATCCATGCCCTGCTGGCGCGCGCGCCAATAAGCGTTGAGCGCCCACATGATGCCGTGGTCATGATAAGGCTCGAGGAAGTCGGTTCGTCCCGGCACGCCGCTGTCGGATTCGCGAATCTCGCCGGCTGCCAGGTGGACACGCAGCGCGGAGGAGCCGGCGAGGCTCGCGCCGGAGGTGTCCTCGATCCGTCCTTTCACCTGGAACGAATAATGCTGCGGAAAGAGGGAGGCGAAGCGGAACGAACTATGCAGCCCGAGGACCAGATCATAAGCGGCGTGCGGCGCGTCTCCATTGCGGACGGCCTTGGATTCGAAAACCATCGGCTGATAAATGCGGGCATAGCGGTCATAGTCTTCGAGCACCGATTTCACATTCGCAAGGCTCGCGCCGGGAATGCGGACGGCCCCGATCCAATGAATGACCGTGCCGTTCTGCCCCGCCAGGCGCGCATTGAAAGCCTTGTCGCTCAGATTCCAGCGGACCAGGCGGCCGGACGCGAGCCTCGCCGCAGCTTGTTTGGATTCGGGGCCGGGCACCCAGGCCAGTTCCCCCCCATCGAACCGGCTGGACATGGCCTGCTCCGCCGCGGCGACGTAATTGGCGTATTCGCGAAGGATGCCGGGATCCGCGGAGGTGGTGCACCGCGCCGCCCAGGCGATGCCGCCGATCCCGCAGGCAAGCACCGCATACCCGCACACGGCACTCATGGGTGGAGGGCCGCCATGGCGCGAATGAATTCCGGATTGCCGGCCAGTTTGCCGACCCGCGGCTCCACGCGCAGATACAGAAGATAGTCGCAGCGCTCGCCGATGGCTTTCCAGCCCCACTCGAAGGTCTTCGCCAGGTCACCCATGGCGTAGTGAACGGTGGCAAAGTGAAATGCCGGAACGTAACGGGTGCGCGCCAGCTCCTCGAGCAGCGCCAGTTCCCGCCTGGATTCCGCCCCCTTCCCCGCCGCGGCGTAAACGCTTGCCAGGGCCGCTACCGAGGCCGGGCTGTTATTGGAGAACGCGGCGGCTCGCTTGTACTCCTCGATGGCCTGGTCGAACTGTCCCTTTTGCTGGTACGCCATGCCCAAGGTTTGGTGCGCCAGGGGAAGGCTGGGGTCGCTCTCCGTCACCGAGCGAAACTGCTCGACAGCTTGGTCGTACTGCCGGGAATAGTACAGGCACCAGCCGATGCCGATGTTGATGCTGGGCGATAGAGGCTCGAGCTGAAACGCCTCCTTCATCAGCTCGCTGGCTTTGGCGAGATTTCCGGACGCCATGAAGTAGTGGCTGAACCAGTGCTTCGCCGTGGCGGAGCTGGGATTCAGTTCCAGGGCGCGGGTGAACTCCCGTTCGGCGCCGGGGAGGTCCCAGTCGTACGACAGCTTCACGTAAGCCAGGGAGATGTGCCCCTCGGCCAGGTCCGGGTCCAGTTCCAGGGCTTTCTGGGCGGCGGCTTTCGCCAGGGGCATGGCCTGCCTGGGCGGCATGCCGGCTATCTCGATCGACCCGAGCAGCGAGTAAGAGTCGGCCAGGCCCGTATAGGCGAGGGCATGCGTCGGATCGGCGGCAATGGCCTGCTGAAAGTACTGCACGGCTCGCCGCAGGCTGTCCTCGGTGCGCCGATTCCAGAGGTAACGCCCTTTCAGATACGCGTCCAGCGCCTGCGGTTCGGCTGGACGATGCTGCCGGAGCCGTTCCCGATCCTTGGCCCCGATGCTCACCTGAATCTCAGTGGCGATGGCTTCCGCCACGTCCGATTCGAGAGCCAGGGCGTCCTGGAAATCGCGTTCATAGCTGTTCGCCCAATACACCACGCGGGTGCCGGGGTCCTTGAGCTGCGCATTGATCCGCACGCGCCCGCCGGAACGGAAAATGGTTCCGGTGAGCACCCGCTTCACGGATTGGTTGCGGAGGATAGCGGCCCACGCCGCCTCGTCTTTCTGCCCGCCTCCATCCGCGGCCAGGGAGACCACGCGCAGATTGCGCAGGTTGGCGAGACGGGTGATCAGGGCCTCGGTCATGCCTTCTGCGAAATAGTCCTGTGAAGCGTCCTTCTCGACGCTGCGAAACGGAAGCACCGCCAGGGTGTTGGCGGGCGCCATCGCGGGCGCAGCCTGCCACACGCCGCCATTCCCGGCCCTGAAACTGGCGATGGCCCACAGGGCAGCCAGCAGCAGGATACCGGCCAGCATCATCCATTTGGCGGTGAATCGAGGCGCGAACCGGGGGGCAGGCGTCGGCGGGGCGGACAGCCGCGGTTCCGCCGGCGCGGACGGATCCCCGCTGGCAGTTTCCGCCGCGCCCACCGTGCGCACAGGGGCCACAAACCGGTAGCCTCGCCTGGGGATGGTCTCGATGTAGGCGGCTTCCTCTCCCGTGTCCCCCAGGGTTTTCCGAAGAAGAGAGATGTTTCTTGTCAGGGCGCCCTCTTCGACGAAGGTATCGGGCCAGACCGCCTTCATCAGGTCGCCCTTATCGACCATACGGCCGGCGTTCCCTACCAGCACAAGCAGGGTGCCCACCACCTTCGGCGGCAACGGGATCAGCTCACCGTCCCGATGCAGCAACCGCTCGCCGGTGTCAATGCGGTACGGTCCAAACTCGTATGCTTCAATCGCCCGTAGCGTCATGGTTACGGCTAGCAGATCTCGTGACTTCAGACCCTAACTTATCAAGAGGTTATCACAGGATGGAGCGGGATAAGCCGGACATCAGAGTTTCATCAGAGAACCATCAGCCTTTATGAAGGACCGCTGCCCGGCACCAGCGGCATACTCGGCCAGTGAGGTGCAAACGATGAGGGTTCTGGTAACCGGCGCCTGGCTTCTGATGGCGGCGTCCAGCGTGGGGATGTTCCCCGCCGCCGCCGCGACGCCCCCGGCGGAGATCCGGTGGAATGAGCTGGCGATGCTGATTGTCGGCCATCGCGTGTCGATTCCGCTTTCCGAAGGAGTCGTCGAGGGCGAGGTTCTGAGCGTGAGAGACGACTCGCTGGTGCTCGATATCGGCAAGACTTCCAACGCGAGCCGGTATCCCAAAGGCCAAACGCCCATTTCACGCGCCGCCGTAACCGAGGTTTGGCTGGCGGAGCGCCGGAGCACGGGCGGGCGGATCCTGGGCACGGCCGTCGGCGCGCTCACCGGAGTGGTGGCGGGCGCCGAAATCGCGGTTCATGGAACCCATTCGGAGGCTGCCGGAGTTTCCGCCTTCACGGCCACCGCGGTCGCCTGTACGCTGGGCGGCTATTTCGCAGGCCGGAGCGCGGACCGGCATGTCAGGCTGTTGCGCATCAGGCCGGCGGCCGGGGCAGGTCCACAATGAACCGGCCGAATCCTGTTCGCCGGCTGGCGGCCCTTGGCGCTCTTGTTGGGGCCGCGTTCGTTCCAGGCGGCTGCTCCATTAAAAAGATGGCGGTGAATAAGATCGGCGACGCCCTGGCTTCCGGCGGCTCGACCTTCGAGAGCGACGACGATCCAGACCTTGTGGGTCAGGCGCTTCCGTTCTCGCTGAAGCTGCTGGAGAGCCTGCTGGCCGAATCGCCACGCCATACCAGCCTGCTGCTGGTGGCAACCAGCGGGTTTACCGAGTACTCCTACGCTTTCGTGGGGCAGCCCGCCGAGCGCGCCTTCACGGAGAACCTGGAGGAGAGCAAGGAGTTGCGCGAGCGTTCGCGAAGGCTCTACCTCCGCGCCCGGGCATACGGGATGCGCGGCCTGGAAGTCCGCTACCCGGGCTTCGGCGCGGCACTTGAAAACGATCCGGGCGCCGCCCTGGCTCGTGTCCGGAAGCGCGACGTGCCGCTGCTCTACTGGACGGCCGCCGCCCATGGACTGATGATCTCGGCTTCCAAAGCCGACCCCGAGAGGATCGCGGAGTTGCCGGTTGTGGAGGCATTCGTCCGGCGGGCCATCGAACTGGATGAAACCTGGAACGAAGGCGCCCTGCCGGAGTTCCTGATCGTTATCGAAGCGGCGCGGTCCGGCGTCAGCCGCGCGGAGATTCAGAGCCGCATACGGCGCTACTATGACCAGGCGCTCAGCCTTTCCGGCGGAAAGCGCGCCAGCCTGTTCGTTTCCTATGCCGAAAACTCTTCCATACCGGCTCAGGACCGCGGGCAGTTTCGCGAGTTACTCGAACGGGCGTTAAGCATCGATCCCGGCGAGCATCCCGAAACGAGGCTGGCCAACCTGATCGCCCAACGCCGCGCGCGCTGGCTGTTGGGCCGGATCGATGAACTGTTCCTCGAAGCACCCGCCGCAGCGGGAAAGGAGAACTGAAATGTCGCAATTCCCGACTCAATCCACGGCGCGGGCGGCGATCGGACTGCTGCTGCTCGGATGCCTGGCTCCGGCCCTGCCGCAGACGGTCATCAAGCTGGGAACCCTGGCGCCCGAAGGTTCGCCCTGGCACGAATCGCTCCAGTCGATGGGCGAGCGATGGCGCAAGATCTCGGGCGGCCAGGTGAAAGTGGTCATCTACCCGGGCGGCGTGCTCGGCGATGAGCCGGACTTGGTCAACAAGATGCGCATCGGCCAGATCCAGGCGGCCGGCCTCTCCGGCGCAGGATTGTCCGGCATCGAGCCGGGCGTCATGGCTCTCCAGATTCCCATGATGTTCGATTCGTACCAGGAACTGGACTATGTGCGGGAACGCGTGGCGCCTCACCTGGAGAAGATGATGGAGGCGCGCGGATACCTGGTGTTGAACTGGGGCGATGTGGGATGGGTCCATTTCTTTACCAACCGGCCGGCCACCCGCCTGGGGGAAATGCGCAACATGAAGCTGTTCACCTGGGCCGGCGACAACGACACGCTGGAACTCTGGAAGGCCAACGGGTTTCGCGCCGTGCCGCTGGCGGCGACCGACATCCTCACGGGCCTGCAGACCGGGCTGATCGACGCGGTGCCCACCACACCGCTCTATGCCCTCCTCAACCAGAGCTTCGGGATCGCGCGCAACATGATCGACGTAAAGTGGGCTCCGCTGATCGGCGCGACGGTAATCAGCCGGCGGGTGTGGGAGTCCCTCCCCGCCGCCCAGCGGCCCGCCATGCTGGACGCCGCCCGGGAGGCGGGCGTGGGCATGCGCGACGCCATCCGCAAGATGGGTGACGAAGCCATCGCCACCATGCAGAAGCGGCGGCTGCAAGTCATTCCCGTCGACGCCGCGACCGTGGCGGAGTGGCGCAGAGACGCGGAAGGCGTTTACCCGAAGTTGCGAGGCAGCACGATTCCCGCCGACCTGTTCGACGAGGTCCGCAAACTGCGTGACGATTACCGCGCGTCCTCCGCGGGAGCCCGCAAATGACTGCACTTGCGGAACCGCCCGCCGGCTTGTCCTCCGCGCAAGGCGGCTCCTGGATCTCGCTCGAACGCCTGATTCCGGCGGCTGCCCTTACAGCGATGACGCTGCTCCCTATCACCGAGATGGTCTCAAGGCAGTGGAGGCTGCCGGGTATCCCGGGGTCGACCGCGGTGGTGCAGCATCTGACGCTGTGGATCGCCTTCATCGGGGCGGCTTTGGCGGCGCGGTCCGGGCAGCTTCTGTCGCTTTCCGCCAACACGTTTCTCCCGGCGCGATGGGCCGGGCGCGTGCGCATCTGCGTATCGGCAGTGGGCGCCGCGATCGCCATGTGCCTGGCCTGGGCGGCCGCCTCGTTCGTGAATGCGGAGCGGCTGGGCGGGGACCGGTTGACAGCGGCCATTCCGCGTTGGGTGGCCCAATCCGCCATGCCGGCGGGCTTCCTGGCGGTCGCGCTAGGCATCGTGTGGCACGCGGCGCCCAACCGCCGCGGCAGGCTGTGGGCGGCTCTCGGACTGTGCCTCCCGCTTGCATTCGGGTTCCTGCCGGCGCCGCACAGTGCCGTGCTGCTCGCCGCTGGAATCGCGGTCATCCTGGCGGCGGCCTTGCTGGGCCTTCCGATCTTCGCCACTCTGGGCGGCATCGCGCTACTGCTGTTTTGGAACGCCGGCGTTCCGGCGGCGGCCGTGCCGGTCGAGACCTACCGCCTGGTCGCCTCGCCGGTTTTGCCCTCCATTCCGCTGTTCACATTTGCCGGGTACCTGCTTGTGGCGGGCGGCGCTAATCTCCGCCTGCTGCGGGTCTATCAGGCGCTGCTCGGATGGTTGCCGGGGGGCCTGGCGATCACCACCGCAGTGGTCTGCGCGATTTTTACGTGGGCCGGCTCGGGCGTGACCATCCTCGCCATGGGCGGTCTCCTTCTTCCTATGCTGGTGCGGGCCCGCTACCCCGAGAACTTCTCCATCGGACTCATCAATGCTTCCGGGTCGCTCGGCCTTCTCTTTCCGCCGAGCCTGCCGGTCATCCTGTACGGCATCTACTCGCGGACTCCGATCGATTCGTTGTTCGTGGGCGGATTTCTTCCCGGGTTGCTGATGATCGGCTTGGTTTCGGCGTGGGGCGTGTACCAGGGCGTCCGGAATCGCGCCGAACGCACCCGTTTCTCCGCGGACGAGGCGATCCAAGCCGCGTGGGCCGCCAAGTGGGAGCTGGCCATACCGGTGATCGTACTGATCGGGCTGTTTGGAGGGTTCGGCACGCTGGTGGAAGCCGGAGCGATCACGGTGGCGTACGTTTTCTTTGTGGAGTGCGCGGTGTACAAGGGGCTTTCGGCGCGCCGCGACTATGCCGGCGTGGCCCGGGAATGCGCCACCGTGATCGGCGGGGTGCTGTTGATTGTGGGGGTCGCGGTGGGATTCACCAATTACCTGGTGGATGCGCAGTTGCCCGCTCTACTGATCGCCTGGACGCAGGCGCACATCCATTCCAAATACGCATTTCTGCTGCTCCTCAATATCGTTCTCCTGGTTAAAGGATCGTTCATGGACGTTTTCTCGGCGATCATCGTTGTGGCGCCGCTGATCACGCCGATCGCCGCCGGGTTCGGGATCGAGCCCGTTCAACTCGGCATCATCTTTTTGGCCAACCTGGAGCTGGGATATCTCACGCCGCCAGTGGGCATGAATCTTTGTTTGTCCGCCTATCGTTTCCAGCGTCCCATGGCCAGCGTCTACCGGGCCACCTTGCCGTTCTACCTGATTCTGCTGGCGGGCGTTCTGCTGATCACCTACGTACCGTGGATCACGATGGCGCCGGTGCACTGGTTTGTCGGGAGGTAGTTGGGCGACGGGAGCCTCGGCAGGCGCCGCTGGCCGGGCGATCCACGAACGCTTGGGGAGAGACCCCGCTCCGTGGCGATTCCGGCGGAAATGTGGAGATCTCAAATGGCCGCCTCGCTCAGAGTGCCAATTCGCCCTTGTACATCATGTCCTTCAGTGGAAATTTGACCGACAGATGAAACGGGGCAAACCGGCTGTCAAGTGTCACTAACTTATCCGCCACTTGGATCGGGTCCGCTCCGCGCGGGAAAAAGAGGAGCACCCCGGTAGCCGCATCTCCCGACCCCGTGAACAGGTGGGCACACGGAATGCCGGGCTTGTTCTTACGCTCCAGCCGGCTGCCCTGCTGAATCGCCTGCAGCATGACTTCGTTCGGATTCGGCGCACCCTCTTCCGGCCTGGTCTTCGGGGGTGGCATCAACGGCAGACCGCGCAGCCGGATCACGTAAAACTGCCCGCTCAATTCCGGCAACTCCGGCCCGCCTGCCAGGCGCACTGGCTTCGCGGTCTCCCATCGCGCCAGCACGCGGAACTGCACCGGATGGCCCGGATCGGGGTTCGGAGGCTTCGGCGGCGCCTCGCCGATCGGTACGCTCCGCACGCCCCCGGGCGGGACCCCCGGTCTGATGTCCGGCATGTCGCCACCCAACCTCCCGTTGTTCCCGTAACCTGGGGTGGTGCGCCGGTCTTTTCCCTCCTCCATGCGCACCAGACCTTCCTGCGCCCATGGGGATTGGGCGAGCAGAAGCTGCTTCTCGTCGTTGCTCCAACTGGCGGGGTCTTTACTGTCCCAGAATTCTCTCCGTGCAGCCCCCAGGGCGAGGCATGCCGGCAACATCGCCGCGGCCTGCAACCATTGCCTTCGCGTTCGGATCACTACTTCTATCCTAACGTCACCGCAACAGTGAGCAGGGCGAGAACAGGAATCAATGTGAAGAACAACGGTATATCTTCGGCTTCTCCCACGGTTTTGCCTGATCGGAGTACAATCCGTCCGGCATTACTTCAGGCCGTCCACACCGTTCCCTTGCGCCATGCAGTGTTGGCCAAATGCGCTACGCGCGCAATCGCTACGGCGGCCCGGATCGGGGCGTTCGGCGCGTTGCGGCTGCGCACGCAGTCGAGGAAGTTCTGCATGTGCGCAATCGTGCCGTCGGCGGACGATTTCACGGCAATCTCCGGCTCCGGCCAATTCGTCAATTCGCGCTGCACCTTGCCTTCGGAGTACACCGCGAATCCATCGCGGTTCAACTTCATGGTGGCGCGGTGGCCACGGAAAATGATGTTGCCGCCGTCGAGCGAGCCATTCAGCGCACCGTTGTACACCATGGTGAATCCGGGATAGTCCCAAGCCGCGTTGATCGTGTCGGGGCACTCGAATTGCGGCAGGGCATAGCGGCTTCCGGCGGCCTGCGCGGTGCGTGGCGCATACTGCTCCATATACCACTGCACCACGTCGCCATAATGTGAGAACAGGTCGGTCAAATGGCCGCCGCCGAAATCCCAAAACCAGCGCCACCGCACGCAGCGCAACGCATCGAAGGGCTGATCCGGCGCCGAGCCCAGGAACCGTTTCCAATCGATCTTCGAGGCATCCACTTTCGGAGGCGTCTGCAGGTTGACCACATAATCCTGATACCAGGAGGTCAGCACCAATGAAATTGGGCCAAGCTTGCCTTCGGCGACAGTCTCCCTCGCCTGAAGGAAGTGCGGCCAACTTCTCTGCTGATAGCCGACCTGCACAATCTGTTTAGAGCCGAGCACCACCTTCTCCACCTGCTCGCCCTCCTGGATAGTGTGGCTGACCGGCTTCTCGACATACACGTCCTTTCCCGCCTTCACCGCGTCCACCGTCATGGGAACGTGCCAATGGTCCGGAGCTCCAATCACGACGCCGTCGATGTCGTTGCGCTCCAGCACTTCCCGGTAGTCCAGATATTCCTTGCCGCCGGGAGCAAACTTCTCTTTCGCCGCCAAGCGGCGGGTCTCGGAAACGTCGCAGACCGCTACAATCTCGGTATTCTCCGCTTTGGCCGCCAGACCCAGCAGGTAGGTCGCGCGTCCGCCCACGCCGAGACCAGCGATGCGAATGCGCCCGTTTGCGCCGAAGACGCGGCTATAGGAGGCGGCCGTCCAGACGGCGGACGCTTTCAGCAGACTACGACGTTGCATCATGGTTGCACTCCGGCGATGGCACGATTATACGCCTTTGCGGGCCGGCACGCCCGGGCCATAGAAACGGAGCCCACGCGCCGGAGGAATGCCACGTCATCGAAATCGGCAAATCCGACGTCTTAACGGCAAACGCCGACAGGATTAATCCGCACTGCGAACTCCATGTGGGTAGAATGGACCGCATGGCGTCACCGAACGACCACGGTGACCACGACGAACGATCCATTTCCCATGGAGCACGAGTTGATCCAGGAGTGCGCGAAGTCAAGCCGGCGCGAAGACGAATGGTTGTGGGGCTGGGATCCGACTCCCGGAATCGTGTCGGTGTGGGCGGAGGATCATGGACGGGCGATCGTGTGGCGCCGAATCCCACGGACGGGGGAACTCGTGCGCGAGGAGGCGCGGTTCCGGCCGTGGCTGCTGCTCGATCGACTCGACGATCTGCGGCACCTGGATTCGCGGCTTGGGCGGGAAGGGACAGCAGGCGCGCAGGTAAGTTATCGCGAACTCGACGGGCCCGGTGCGTTGCGGTATCTCGTTTGCGCCGACGACGGGAAGACGCTGACGTCGGCGGTGTTGCAGGGCGCGACGCGGCGGCTCGGGCGGCGGGCCGGTCACCTGCGGGAACTGGGAAAGGAAGCCGTGCTCGTGCTGCCCCCAGAGGAGCAGTACCTCGTTTCGACCGGGCGGACGTACTTTCGCGATCTCACGTTCGACCAACTGCACCGGATGCAGCTGGATCTGGAGACGACTGGGCTAGACCCCGATCGCGATCGGATCTTCATGGCGGCGGTGCGTGACCCGTCGGGCGCAACAGAGGTGATCGAGGCTCGCGGTGACGGCGACGCCGCCGAGGCCGAGCTGATCCGCCGGCTGGTCGCGAAGGTGAGAGCGGCGGATCCGGACGTGATCGAGAACCACAACCTGCACGGGTTCGACCTGCCATTCCTCGATCGGCGTTCGCACATGCTTGGAGTGCCGCTGGCGCTCGGGCGGATCGGGCCACCGGGATTGCGACAGCGTGGAGCCCAACGCGGCATCGCCAGCGGCGCGGCCGGCCGTCTTCGAGTGCGGTTCGTTGCACCGGGTCGCGAGCTGATTGACACTCTCGATGCGGTGCTGCGGTACGACTTCGCAACCCGTGAACTACCGGATCATGGGCTCAAAGCAGTCGCTCGGCACCTAGACATCGCCGGGCCGGATCGAGAGTACATCCGCGGCGACCAGATCCACAAGGTGTACCGCCGCGACCCGGCGCGGGTACGCCGCTACGCGACTGCGGATGTCGAGGAGGCCGCCGGCCTGGCGCGGATGCTCGGCGGCGCCGCGTTCGCGCTGGCGCGGATGGCCCCGCGCCGGTATGAGCGGCTGGCAGATGCGGGAGCGGCCACGGGCGTGATCGACCCCTTGCTGGTGCGAGCATACCTCCGGGCGGGAATGGCGCTGCCCGCACATCAACCTGGCGACGGCACGCCGCACACCGGCGCAGGCCTGCACCTGTTCGCCACCGGCGTGGCGCGGCGAGTAGTAAAGGCGGACGTCGCGAGCCTGTATCCCTCCCTGATGCGGGCATACCGGATCGGCCCGGCACGGGACCGTCTCGGGGCGCTGCTCGCGCTTGTGGATCGGCTGGTCGAGCAGCGGCTTGCCGCGAAGTCGAGCGCCCGGGCAGCGCCGGCGGGATCGGCAGAGCGCTACGCGCACGAGGCGATGTCGGCGGCCATGAAGCTCGTCGTGAACTCCGCGTACGGATACCTTGCAGCAGGTGGCGACTTGACGCGCTTCGCGGACGTCCACGCGGCCAACGAAGTGACCGGTCGCGGCCGCGAGACGCTCGACCTGATGTGCGGCGCGCTCGCCGCTCGCGGGGTGACGCTGATCGAGGCGGACACCGACGGCGTCTACTTCGCGGTACCCGAGTCGTGGAGCGAGGCGGACGAGCACCGCGCCGTGGCGGAAGTCGCCACCCTCCTGCCGCCGCTCGTTCAGCTCGAGTTCGCCGGCCGCTATGCGGCCATGCTGTCGCACGAACCGAAGAACTACGCCCTGCTCGCCTACGACGGAACGCTTCTGCTGCGCGGGGTGGCGTTTCGTTCGAGCCGCGCGGAGCCGTTCGGTGAGGCGTTCCTGCGACGCTCGATCGGCCGGTTGCTCGCGGGTGACGCCGGTGGAGTGCGAGAAGTCTACCTCGCCACCCTGGACGCGCTCCGCCGCCGCGAACTGCCGACCTGCGAGGTCACCTCCAGCGTGCGGCTGACCAAGACACCGGCACGGTATCTCGAGACCCGCGACAGCCGGCGCGAGCTACCGTATGAAGCGATGCTCGCCCGTGGACGGACGTCGTGGAGCATCGGCGACCGGGTCCGGGTGTATCGCACGAAGGGTGGCTCCGGCGGAGTGGTCGAGGAGGCAGCAGACGAAGCCGCCGGGATCGAGACCGCCGACCGGCGCGACTACGATGTCGATCATTACGCGCGTCTGTTGCGCGACACGTTTGCGGCGCGGCTGGTTCGAGCCTTCACCCCCGACGATTACGCCGCCATATTCGCCGACCCCGACCAACTGTCGCTCTTCACGCCGCCCGTTGCAACGATACGGACGATCCTCAGTAAACAGGCGGGGAGCACATAGGGGATGAAGCCGGCCGGCCGTGGAACCGTGGGTCCCGGCGCCAATCGCGCTTCAGCACCCCGACGGGGGTCAACCGGGAATCCAGATACGGCCCGCCTTCACCAGTTCCGCGCCGCCGGGCAGCGGCAAAGGAGCACCGGACCTGGTAAAGAACGTCAGGCCTTTGTAGCTCATCAGGTACAGATAGTTCCTGCCGAAAATTCCGCCTTCCGCAACAACGATCAGCGGATCCTTGGCCCGGTTCAGGAGTTTCGAAAACTCCTCCGGTTCGACCCGTATGAGCATACCCGATACCTTGATGGCTTTGGCGATCGCTGCGCCAGCTGCGGCACCTGCTGCCATATGCTTCCTCCTGCTTGCTACGCGGCCCGCTTCAGTTCCCAAGCGGCAAGTGTAATTCCGCTCTAGTGTACCTTGCCCGCCGAGTTCTCGAGAACGACATTGGAGAGCACAGCGGTATCAGACTTGTCCGGCAAATGCGAGCAGAAGCCGATGCCCACGTAAAAAGGCTCGTCGAAATGCAGGCGAATCGGCGGGCCGAACTGGTGCATCGGTTCGCCTGTCAGGCTGATGAAGAGCGCGACGGAGTCACCATACTTTTCGATTCCGATGCGCTTAGCCCTGACATTGGCGAGGCTGCCCCCGAAGCGAAACTGCATATCCTTGAGGTTCGCGCCTCTCTCGGGACGATCTGCCAGGTGAATCAAGCCCGCACCGTGCTGGCCGGCCATGGCTTCCCTGGAATCATCATCGAGATTCTGGCGAATGACCAGAACGGCTTTTCGATCGCCGTAGCCGTTCGAGTCCGGGAACGCGACGTCGGCGGCGAGTGAAACGTCCCCGGACATCCTGCTCCAGAGATAACGAAACTCGTCGCGCGAATACCAGATGTTGTAGCCGGCGGAGTTGATGGTGTACTGCTTCGTGCTGGCGTCGTAACTGGCGCTGCCCGGCACCAGCGCGCTGCCGATGTCGGATTGGCCCTGAAACACGCCGATCGGCGTGTCGAAATTCTTGCTTGGCCGGTGAAAATCCGCGGGTGGCGGCACCTGTTTGTGCGTAGGGGAGCCCGGCAGCGCCCAATCCGGCACGGTGGGCGAAGGTGTTGCAGGCGCTCCGGACGCCTGCGCGCGCAGCAGATGCGGTGCGGCACACAGGATCAGGACGAGCAGCGAGACTCGACAGGGGTGCTTGATCGGGAAACGAACAATGTACTCTTCCATAACGATGGACTCTACCAGATAGCGGGCAGATTCGCACGCACTCATAACCACTCCGGAAGAGCGCCTTGGATTTCCCCGAGGCCAATTCGACCGATGGGTTCCCGACCTGGTCCCGCGTCAGTTTACGATATGATGGTTCGCACGGACTTGGCGGCGATGCACCGACAGAAAGGAATCCGAGCGTTGCTCAGAACATTTTGTTGGCTCGGGGTTGTATTCGCGGTTTCGGTCCACGGCGCGGAACGGCCACGCATCGTCGGCATCGCGAACATCGCGGTGAAGGTGGACAACCTCGACGACGCCCGTAAGTTCTACTCCGGGGTAGTGGGGATGGCGGAGGCTTTCGCGACGAAGGACCCCGCGGTGGCCGGCGATCTCGCCTGCTTCAAGGTCAACGACCACCAGTACGTAGAGGTGTCACCGACCCTGAATGGCGAGCGCGAAGACCGCCTCATCCGGATCGGCTTCGAAACGAACGATGCCCGGAAGCTGCGCGACTACCTGGCGGCGAAAGGCATTCAGGTCCCCGCCAGGATCGACAAGGACGCCAACGGCAACCGGAGCTTCGTAGTGAAGGACCCGGATGGCCACTCGGTGCAGTTCGTCCAGTACATGCCGGGATCGATTCACAGCCGTAATTTTGGCAAGCATCTATCGGCGACGCGCGTTTCGGACCATATCCTGCACGTAGGCGTGCGCGTGGTGGATCCGTCCAAGGCGGACGCCTTCTATAAAGACGCCCTGGGGTTCCGGCTGCAATGGAAGGGCGGGCCGACGGACGACCGCTTCGAGTGGATCTCGATGATGGTGCCGGATGGATACGACTGGATCGAGTACATGGTGCGCGAGACCATGCCCACGCCCCAACAGCTCGGCGTGCTGCACCATTATGCTCTGAGCACGATGGACGTGCAGCAGGTGTACAAAACGGTAGTGGAGCGGGGTTACAAGCCGCCGCGGGAGCCCGCGATCGCCCGCGACGGCCGCTGGCTGCTGCAACTCTACGACAAGAATTTCACGCGGACCGAGATGATGATCCGCAAACCGGTCGAGACGCCGTGCTGCTCGCCGAACCTGGACGATTTCAAGCAATGAAGACCCAGGATCTGGAGTAATCCGACCGCGTTCGCGCCGCAAGCAGCCGAGCCGGAGCTTCTAAACCGGATCACTCGGAAGCCCCTGGCGCCAGGCCGTTCCTAATGATCTTCCCACCCTTCATCACGAACTTGACCCGCTGAAGCTCCGTGATGTCGGCCAGCGGGTCGCCGGAGACGGCGATCAGGTCGGCGTATTTACCCTTGTCGATGGATCCGACCTGATCCTGCCATCCCATCACCTTCGCGTTAATCGTGGTTCCCGACTGGATCGCCCTCGCCGGAGTCAGGCCCGCGCGCTTCACGAGCGCTTCAAACTCGAGACCCTGCGTCCCATGCGGAAACGTCGATCCATCCACTCCGCTGCCCATCATCACTTGAATTCCGTTCGTTGCCGCGGCCATTCTGGCAGCCTTCTCGAAGATCGGTATGATCCGGAACCTGCCGCCGGTGTTTTTCGCGTCCACGTCGTCCATGTACGGCTCCATGTACCGGACCAGCGTCGGATCGTAATAAAGCCCCTTCGCGGCCATCATGTCGATCTGTTCCCGGTTCAGGCCGAATCCGTGCTCGATGGTGTCGCAGCCCGCGACGATCGCGTTCCTTTGCCCCTCGCCGCCATATACATGGCAGCCTGCCTTCCTGCCCAGCCGGTGCGTCTCGTCAATCAACGCTTCGAGTACCGCCAGCGGATAAGTCACCTGGTATTGGTCGTCACCCGTAGCGCTGAACGAGTAGCCACCAGCCGGATACAACTTGATCCAATCCGCGCCGTGCGCGATCTGTTCCCGCACGGCCGCGCGCGCCGCGTCCGCCGAGCGCACCACCGCAGCGGCTAACGGGTTGTCCGGAACAGTTGGATTCGCGGCGCCGGCTCCCCAGACGATGCCTCGAGTCGACACCTGATACCGTGGGCCGTCTATGCGGCCCTCGTTGATGGCATTGCGGATCGCCACGTCGCCGTATCCGTTACCGTGGGAGCTCATATCTCGCGCGGCGGTAAAGCCCGCCCGCAGATCCGCCTGCGCGTTCTGTACGGCGATCAGCATCGAGCTTTCCGTCGTTGCGTCCGGTCCGCGTGTGTTGAACATGTGGGTGTGCGCGTCGATCAAGCCGGGTAGGACCGTTGCCTGGCTGAGGTCGATCACCTTCGCTCCCGCCGGAATCCCGACCTGGCCCTGCGGTCCGACTTCAGTGATTCGCTCGCCCGAAAGAACGACCACCTGCCGCGTCAACATTTGGCCGGTCTTGCTATCGAACAAGCGGCCCGCACGGACCGCGACAACTCGAGGAGCCGGAGGGCATTGAAACACTCCGCCGTCAGAACCGGCGCACGGGATGGGCCCCGCCCCTCGCCACGGAGCTGGCGGCGGCTGAACCTGTGCGCGAATCGCAGTCGCGCTCAGTGAAACCGCGAACGCTGTGGTCAAAACAGACCCGTATCGCATGATGTAATCTCCCCGAGCCGGCAACCTCCTGATTGTAACGGCTTCCCGGGTTATCCGAGAAGACTGCTCAGAAACGACCCGATGAATCCTACCCGGCAGGAAAGGATAGATTCCGGCCATCATCGGGCCAACGTCGAGATAGCCGGAAAAACGACACGCTAGAGCCGCTACTGATACCCCTTCCCGTTCCAACGATACACGGTGTCCCGGCCCCCGATAGAGGACACCCTGCCGATTCACCCTTGATTTCGGAGCGGTATACGTGCTACTCACAGGTCTGGAAGGCAGAACCAGATGACCAAGAAGATCGCCATGATCGGTGCGGGGAGCATCGTTTTTTGCAAGACCCTGTTGAACGACATCCTGTCCACGCCGGCGCTCGCCGGCTGCGAAATCGCGCTGATGAGCCGCACCGAAGAGAAGTTGCGGCGCATGGAGGCGTTCGCCTGCCGCATGATCGCCGATAACGGGCTCGCCGCCAAGGTCTGGGGCACCACGGACCGCGCCGAAGCCATCCGCGACGCCGACTTCGTCGTGGTGATGATCCAGGTGGGCGGCGTCCGCGCCTTCGAGCTGGACTACAGGATCCCCCTGCGGTACGGCGTGGACCAGTGCATCGCCGACTCTCTGGGCCCGGGCGGCATCATGCGCGGCCTGCGGACTATTCCGGTGCTCGTGGACATCGGCCGCGATATGGAGCGGCTGGCGCGGCCGGGGGCGATCATGCTCCAGTACGCCAACCCCATGGCGGCCAACTGCCTGGCGCTGGGGAAAGCCACCGGGGTCTCGTTCGTGGGGCTGTGCCACGGGGTGCAGACCACGCTCGACCTCATCGCGCGCTATTGCGGCGTGCCCAAGGAGGAGATCACCTACACCTGCGGCGGCATCAACCACATGGACTGGTTCCTGCGGCTGGAACACCGGGGCCGCGACCTGTACCCGATGCTGCGGGAGGTCTTCGAAAGGCCCGAGTACTACAAGAATGAAAAGGTGCGCGGCGAAGTCTTCCGCCACTTCGGCTACTTCATGACCGAGAGCACCGGCCACCTGAGCGAGTACGTGCCGTGGTTCCGGAAGAACCGGAAGGCGCTCGAGATGTACTGCGACGAGCCGAGCTTCGGCGGTGAGTCCGGCGCGTACTACAACTGGTGCAAGCTGGTGGCCGACCGGTACGCGGTGGAGGACCCGCTGATCTACGAATCCACGCGGCTCGGAAAGCGCAGCGTGGAGTACTGTTCTTACATCATGGAAGCGCTGGCCACCGGGAAGCCTTTCCGCTTCATGGGCAATGTCCGCAACGACGGGTACATCACCAACCTGCCGCGGGGGTGTTGCGTGGAGGTGCCCGTCTTTGCCGACGATGCCGGGCTGCGCCCGACGGTGGTGGGCGAGCTGCCGGCGCAGTGCGCGGCGCTGTGCACCACCAACATCAACGTCCAGAGCCTGGCCGCCGAAGCGGCGTTGGCGGGCGACCCAGAACGCCTGGTGCAGGCAGCCGCGATGGATCCGCTGACGGGGGCGGTTTGCACGCTCGCGGATATCCGCGAGATGTGCGCCGAACTGCTGGAAGCCGAGCGAGAGTGGCTGCCGCAGTTCGCAGGCCGGAGTGTGGCGCCCAAACCGGCGATCGCGATACCGGCGGGGTGCCAGGCCGTGGATGTGCCGCTCGATCCGGCGCTGGCCATCGGCAAGCGCTTCGGCACGCTGGTCACGCAGGGAATGGAGCAGAACGTATGAGCATCGACCGGAACGAATCACGCCGTCAGTTTCTGAGGCGCACCACCGTGGGAACGGCTGCTGCCGCGGCTTTCCCGTACCTCATTCCCCGGCACGTGCTGGGCGCTCCCGGCAGGCCGGGGGCCAACGACCGGATTCAGGTCGGCGTCATCGGAGTGGGGAACCGGGCGAACCTGTTGATCGACCAGCTTCCCCAGCCGGGACAGGTGGCGGCGCTGGCGGACTGCTGGCTCGCGCGGTGCGAACAGGCCGCCGCCAAACGCCAGGCCAAATGGGACCTCTACCAGGACTACCGCCGCATCCTGGACCGCAAGGATATCGACGCGGTGATCGTAGCCACGCCGGACCACGGCCGGGTGCTGGCCGCGATCCACGCCTGCCAGGCCGGCAAGGACGTATACGCCGAGAAGCCTCTGACCTTGTACCCCGCCGAAGGGCGCGCGCTGGTCAACGCGGCGCGGAAATACAAACGCGTCTTCCAGGTGGGAAGCCAGCAGCGCTCCATGCAGATGAACCAGATCGCGTGCCGGCTGGTGCGAACGGGAGGGCTGGGCAAGATCACGCTCGTCCAGGGCGTCAACTACCCTTCGTCGAACACCGTCACGGAGCTGCCCGAAGAGGCCGTTCCCGACAAGCTGGACTGGGATGTGTGGCTGGGGCAGGCGGCCCAGCGCCGCTACAACAAGAAGCTGCACACCAGTTGGATGTCGTGGTGGGATTACTCGGGTGGCGAGATGACCAACTGGGGAGCGCACGGGCTGGACCAGGTCCAGTGGGCGCTGGGGATGGACGATAGCGGGCCGGTGGAGCTGTGGCCCATGGAAGGCGGGCCTGCGGGCGCGATGGCGTTCCGCTACGAGAACGGAGTGGAGGTCCACCTCGACCTTCCCCAGAACGACCTGCAAGGGGGCGCGCGCTTCATCGGCGAGAAGGGACAAATCGACATCTGGCGCAACAACTTCAAGATCGACGCGCCGGGCGTGACACTCGACCTGCCGCCGAAGCAAGAGATCGACAAGTGGCACGACAATGTGGCGCTGTGGCAGGCGGAGTACCACATGGGCTTCTGGCTGGAAGCCATTCCCGGGCGCAAGACGCCCAATGCGGACGTGGAGATCGGGCACCGGTCGGTGACCGTGTGCCACCTGGCCAACATCACGCGGCGTCTCAACCGGAGGCTGCGGTGGGACCCCAAGAAGGAAGAATTCCCCGGCGACCGCGAGGCCAACCTGCTGGCCAACCGGGAGCGGCGCAAGGGATGGGAGCTGCCGAAGGTCTGAGGCCGAAGCCCGGATGGGCGCTGGCTCGCGTACTCTTCAGACACCCCGGGCCACAGCCGCCCGGTCCGGCTGGCACTCAGGATTTCCAGAGAACTGGCCAGCTTTCGCCGTTGGCGCCGCGCCATAATCTACTCTTGCGTCTGCTATTTGCTATTGCGCTGTTCGCTCTTCCGGCTATGGGACAGAAGGCCGGCGTCAATTGGATCCAGCCGAACGACTCGCCTCTGGAGATCGACGGCTTGCCCTGGTTTGGAGAAAATGGCGGCGAATGGTTCCGGCTGCCGGTGCGGCTGCAAGACACATTGCCGAAATCCGTCTGGAGCCTGGGGAACTCGCCGAGCGGAGGACGGATTCGATTCCGGACCGACTCCAACGTCATTGCGATTCGTCTCGAATACCGATCCGGCCCAGACATGGCCAACATGCATGCATTCGGCCAGACTGGGGTAGACCTGTATCTCGACGGCTTCTATCGAGGCACGGCAATTGCCAGGAAGGACTCGAAACCGGGTGAACCGGTCGAACAAGTTTATCTCGATCTAAAGGGGCAGCCACGCGTCGAGCGCGAAGCGACCATTTATCTCTCGCTGTACAAGCCCGTGAAGGTCGTGGCCGTGGGCCTCGACGCGGATGCCGGGATTCGCAAGCCGCAGCCGTTCGCCGTATCGAAGCCGGTTGTATTCTACGGCACCTCGATCACGCAAGGAGGATGTGCCAGCCGCCCCGGGATGAGTTATCAGGCAATCCTCGGGCGGATGCTCAATCTCGATTTCGTCAACCTGGGCTTTTCGGGGAGCGGCAAGGGCGAGCCGGAGGTGGCGCGAATGGTCGCCGAAATAGATGCGTCGGCATTTGTTTTCGACTTCGCGCAGAACAACCGGACCGTCGCTTCTCTGCGCGAGGTGTACGAGCCGTTCTTGAATACGGTTCGCGAAAAGCACCCGCGCACGCCCATCGTGGTCATCACTCCCATCGCCAATTCCCAGGAAACCCTGCCAGGGACAGACGGCGAAGTGGAGGGCATGCGTGCATTGATTCGCAAAGTGGCGAGCAAGCACATCGCGGCCGGCGATGAACACCTGCAAATCGTCGAAGGCACGGACCTGCTCGGGCCGGAGCGGGCGGATGGGTTGGTGGACGGAACCCACCCCAACGACCTGGGGTTCCAGTGGATGGCGGAAGGGCTGGCGCCACGATTGCGTAGAGTGCTGAACCTCCATCAGTGAGTTGGCCAGCCGCAGGGTCCAGGCGAGGCGGTCAGCCGGGGAGCGTTTCGTTGTTCGACAGCCGTAACACCCGGCGTCTGGACGCCGAGTTGGAGCCAGGCCGATCGCGGCATCGCGCGATCAAAACGGAAGAGCATGCGGGCATAATATGTCACATCTCCGCACTTTTCTTTTGCGCGAATTTCGATCATAATGGAAGGTCAAAAAGCTTCAGTCGTACCCATCAGGAAAAGCGGCCCTGTTGCCAGCGGTCTTTGATAAAGGAGGAGTATGTCCAAACTACGCGTCATTCTGTTGGCCTGCCTCTCGCTGCCGGCCTTGTTGATGTTGCTTCCGAAATCCGCGTCCTGCCAGCTCGCAGGCTCCGGGACGATTACCGGAACCGTAACCGATGCCTCGGGCGCCACCGTGCCGGGGACGGACGTGGTGATCCGTAATACGGACACCGGCATCGAGCGCAAGACCCAGACCGACGACGCTGGAATATACAGCGCCGCGTTTCTGGCGCCCGGGAGCTATGAAGTGCGCCTGAACAAGACGGGATTCGGCGCGTTGCTGCGAACGGGCCTGGTGCTGCAGGTCGGGCAGACCCTGACCATCAACCTGTCGATGGCCGTCCAGGCGGCGCAGCAGCAGGTAACGGTCACCGGCGAAACGCCCATCGTCGACACCGAAAAAACCGAGGTCTCCCAAGTGATCAGCGAGGCGGCCGTGAGCAACCTGCCCATCGCCGGCCGCCGCTGGGACAGCTTCGTGCTCCTCACCCCCAATGTCACCACCGACGGCACCAACGGCATGGTCTCCTACCGCGGCCTCTCCGGCCTTTACAACAGCAACACCGTCGATGGCGCCAATAACAACCAGGCCTTCTTCTCCGAAGCCCGCGGCCGCGCCATCAGCGGCGCCTACGTCTACAGCATGGACTCCATCAAGGAGTACCAAGTCAGCGCCAGCAACTACAGCGCGGAGCTGGGCCAGGCCGCCGGCGGCGTGGTCAACGCCGTCACCAAGTCCGGCGCCAACGACTTCCACGGCGACCTGTTCTACTACCTGCGCTATCCTTCCTTCAACGCGCTCGATCCGCTGCCCAAGTCGCAGGGCAACTACAACCAGCCGATCCACCAGTGGCAGCAGTTCGGCGCCAGCGCCGGCGGCCACTTCGTCAAGGACAAGTTGTTCTACTTCGTCACTTATGACGGCTCGCGCAAAGTCAACCCCGTGACCTACACCAGCAGCAGCTACAGCAGCACCGCGCGCGCCCTCCCCTGCCCCTCCCAGCTCACCGTCACCCAGTGCGCCAACGCCAACGCGTTCATTTTCGGCAAGCTGGGCACCTATCCGCGCGCCACCAATCAGGATGTCTACTTCGGCAAGCTGGATTACCAGGCCACCGCGAGCAACCACGTGAGCGCCTCGCTGAACATTATGAACTACAAGGCGCCCAACGCCTACTCCACCGCGCCTTCCTACAACAACAGCTCGCTCGATACCAACGGAAGCTACATCTACCACGAGCGGATTTTCGTCGCCAACTGGGATTCCACCATTTCCAATTCCGCCGTCAACAACCTGCGCTTCCAGTGGGGACGCGACCTCGAAGTCGCCGGCTCGAATGCCCCCGCCCCCTACGTCAGCATCGCCAGCGTCATGGCCTATGGCGAGTTTTACGCCCTGCCCCGCATCGCCGAGCCCGACGAGCACCGCATCCAGATTTCCGACACCCTCTCCGTGGTCCGCGGCCGCCACACCATCAAGACCGGTGTGGACCTCAACTTCATCCACGAGCTGATGATCAACCTGTATAACGGAACCGGGCAGTACAACTATAACGGCGCCGCCGCGGCGGCATTCGGTAACTGGGCGCTCGACGCGTACGGAGTCAACATCGGCGACGGACTCACCGGCAGGCACTTCAGCACCCTCACTCAAGTCACCGATCCCATCACCGGAACCGGAAAGGACGATTTCTACGACACTGACTTCGCCGGCTTCGTCGAAGATAGCTGGAAGGCCAGTTCCAAGCTCACGCTCAACCTGGGTCTGCGCTACGACATTCAGCTCATTCCGCAACCGCCCAAGCCGAACACCTCGACTCCGCTGACCACGCTTTATACTTCGACCATCAATATCGACAAGAACAACTTCGCGCCGCGCGTCGGCGGCGCGTGGCAAATCGGCGGCAACACGGTACTGCGCGCCGGCTATGGCATCTTCTACGCCAAGACCTCGAACAGTACCTTCTACGCCACGCGCGTGGAGAACGGCGTCTTCCAGCAGTCGTTCAACTGCACTCCCACCACATGCCCCGCCCTGGCTTTCCCGAACCTCATCTTCCCCGCGCCAGGACCTCCCCTGGCCGCTCCATTCCCTGGTGCGCTGACGCCCCAGGTGACTCCGTTCACGCCTCCGGCTCTGTCGCAGTTGGCGCGCGGCCAGGTTCCGGACTTCGTCAATCCCGTCGCGCATGAAGGCGAAGTCACCTTCGAGCGGCAATTGCCCGGGAGCATCGCCGCCTCGGTCGGTTATGTGCTCAGCCGCGCCCTGCGCCTTCCCCAGTGGGTGGATGCCAACCTGGCCCCGGCCACTGCTTCCAAGAGCTACGACATCCTGAGTTCCAGCGGCGGCACCGCCCAGACCATCTCGCTGCCGTTTTATACGCAGCGCATCGATAACACCGGCGTGATCCTCAACGGCTACAGCGACGTGAACTCCTGGTACAACTCCATGGTGATCACGTTCCGCAAACGCATGAGTCACGGCATCGAGTTCACCGCCAATTACACGCTCAGCAAAGCCACCGACGGCGGCCAGGTAGCGGGTACCAACGGCACCTTCAACGGCACCGACGTGCCGGTCGATCCCAAGAACCGCAAGCTAGAGTACGCGCTTTCGGACCTCGACCAGCGTCAGCGCTTCGTTGGCAACGTCGTGTTCAGGCCGTCGGCCCGCAACCTCTCGAACAGATCCGCCCGCCTGCTTCTCGATGGCTGGGTCTTCTCCTCCATCGTCTCCCTGTCGACTGGACAGCCCGTCACGCCGCTCATCAGTGGCTTCCCGTCGGGCGGCCCCGATGGCGGCTTGACCGGCGGCGAAGTGAGCAACGGCGGCGTCTCCACCGGCGGGCGCGCTCCCTGGCTGGTGCGCAACACCTTCACGGCTCCCGGATACCACGACGTGGACGTCCGCATCGGACGCCAGTTTGCCTTCGGCGAGCGCGTCAAGCTGTCCCTCGTCGGCGAGGCTTTCAACCTGTTCAACCACACCAACGTGTCGTCGGTAAACACCACCGCGTTCAATTTCACCGCGGCTGGGTCGGGCGTCTGCGGCGGCCACACCAATGGCTGCCTGGCTCCCAATGCGGCCTTCCTGGCCCCCACGGCCACCAGCAACCTGCTTTGGGGCCCGCGCCAATTACAGATCTCGGGCCGTCTGACGTTCTGAGCAGTATTACTCTCGGGCACAAAACTCGGCTGCCACTGTCCCTCCGATCCGCGGCGTAGAGTAAGAAAGCGATGTGCTCTGGCGGCGCGTGGCATTTGCTCGCCGGGAAGTAACTGGAGGACTCCGCAGACTTTGCACGCGGCCAAGAGACTGCGGAGCCGGTTGCGCAGCGTCCTGGGAACTGGTCCACGGACCGCAGAGACACGCCCTTACTCCCAGCTCTCGTGACTAACAGCAATCCGGTTAACAATAGTTGCGAAGGGGCCTCGCGAGGCGGAGTGAGTGCCGATTCGAGCCCCATGGCGAATCGGTGATCTCCATGACTATACGGCGCCAGGATTTACACTCTGAAACGGCTCGAATCGCAAAGAACTGCCCGATAATCGGTAGCAGAATACAGCAGTAAGGAGGAGTCACAAATGCGAATATTCACAAGTCTACTGAGGAGCATTGGGCCTGTACTTGTACTAACACTCGCCGCAGGCGCCGACGACGACCGTCCGTTCATTCAAAACCTGAATAACATCAAGATGGTGGCGTCCACGGTCCCGGCCAATGGCGATGTCAACCCCTATGGGATAGCCGTCGTGCCAACCACGGCTGGGGCACTGCAGGAGCGGAGCATCCTGGTCAGCAACTTCAATAACTCCGCGAACCTTCAAGGGACTGGAACGACCATCGATGAGATCGGTCCCAGCGGAGATGTAAAAGTCTTCGCGAAGCTGGATGCCCACTCTCTGCCGGGGCCATGTCCGGGAGGGGTGGGTCTCACGACGGCGCTGGTTGCGTTGCGATCCGGATTTGTGATCGTTGGAAGCTTGCCCACAGCCGACGGCACCGCCGCGACCGCGCAAGCCGGGTGCCTGATCATTCTCGATCGAAACGGTGCAGGGGTGGCCACGCTCTCCGGCAACGGGATCAATGGCCCTTGGGACATGACCGCTGTGGATCTTGGGGGGGCCGCGGTGCTATTTGTCACCAACGTCTTGAATGGCACGGTAGCGGGGAATGGCAAGGCCGTGGATGGCGGGACGATTTTGCGGATCGTGCTCACCATCCCTTCCGCCGGCGCTCCGCGAGAGATTGCGCGCGCCGTGATTGCCAGTGGCTTTCCGCAGCGCAGCGATCAGGCCGCGCTGGTGATCGGCCCGACAGGGCTGGGTCTTTCGCCCGACGGCCGACTCTTCGTGGCCGACACGCTACAGAACCGGATTGCGGCCATACCGTTTGCACTGTTCCGCCTGGACAACGCGGGGACTGGCGTGACCATCGCTAAAGGTAGTGCACTGAACGGCCCGCTGGGACTGGCCATAGCCCCAAACGGCGACATCCTTACGGTGAACTCGGGGGACGGCAACCTGGTTGAGACCACGCCCGGCGGACAACAAGTGGCAGTGAGGCCAATCGACGTCAGCCAGCAAGGCGCAGGTACCCTGTTCGGCCTGGCAATCGCGCCTGACGAACACGGTGTCTACTTTGTCGATGACGGCAACAATACGGTGAATCTGTTGCACTAGCTATGTACTCTACGAGCTCGGCTCCTTCGCTTCGGAGGTGACTCGCGTGGCCCGCGACGTCGGGACCGAAGGCAAGTCGGGTGGCCAGGCGGACGTGAAGGGCGTGGCCGGCACCCGGAAGGATCTCACCGACAGTCTGAATTCCATGGCGTCCCAGTCCTGGCGGTCAAGCTGGTTCACGCCGTGCTATCGTCTTGACTGGAATGCAACGGGCCTTGTGCGCCGTTGCCGTGCTTGCGCTGGCCTGCCTGCTCTTGCGTTCGGCCCGCGTCGGTCTGGCCGGCGATTACGTCGATCCCGCGGGCAGAATCACGGCGCAGGATGAAGCGCTGTATGCCGCGAGCGCCATCCGCATGGCCACTCGGGGCGGCTGGCTCACGCCAATGTTCATGGGCCGGTACGCTCTCTACAAGCCGCCCCTGCTGGTGTGGGCCGCGGGCATTAGCGCGCGCATCCTGGGCGTGGCGCGGCTGCCGCTGCGGCTGCCAGTGGCCCTCGCCTGCAGCCTGGCGGTGGGCCTGATCTTTCTCTGGGCGGCGGAAGTCGTCTCGTGGCAGGCCGGCGCGTGCGCCGCGCTGCTGATCGTATCCAATCACCTCTGGCACGTTCTGGGAGGCATGTGCATGACCGATGGCCTGCTCGTGGCCTTCTACACTGCCGCGATGTACTCCCTGTTTTGCGACCCGTGGTTGGAGTCGCGGCTCGCGCTCTGGGGCTTCTCCGCCTCGGTGGCGGCGGCGATCCTCACCAAGAGCGTAGCCGGCCTCCCGCCCCTGGCCATCCTCGCGCTCTACTGGCTGGCCGCGCCTCGAAAGCAGCGGCCCACTTTCGCGCGAGTCTGCCTGGCGGGCGCGCTTTCGCTCGCCTTGGCCGCGCCGTGGTTCGCCTTCCAGATCGCCGTCCACGGACGCTGGTTCGCCATGGAACATTTTCGCGTCGAGATCCTCGGCTACGGCGCCGGTGCGCCCCCGCAGACCTCGCAGGAAAACCAGGCGATGTTCTATCTGATGCGGATGGCGTTGACCGATCCCGTGCTGACCGCCCTCGCGGTGGTGGCCGCGCCCGGCCTGTTCCGCGAGTTGCGCAAACGGTCGGCGCCCGCGGTTCTCCTGGTCTGCTGGATCGGCATCCCGCTAGTGGCGGTAGCGGGTTGGCAATACCGCAACATCGCCTATCTGTTGCCGCTGGTTCCGCCGCTGGCGATCGTGGCGGCTGCATATGGCCCGCTGGCGTCGCCCCGTTACGCAAGCTGGATCGTCGCGCTGGCCGGCGCCGCGTTTTTTATGAAAGCCGCGATGCCCGAGGAGCCGTGGGGCATCTCCTTTCATCGCGGCACCGTCCAGCAGACCGCGCCGCTCGTCTCCGATTACTGCGAGCGCGCGCGCGGCAACGAGCTGATTCTGGTAGGCATGGACGACGACCTCTACGCTTCCGCGCTGCCCTTGGCGAAACTGCGCTACGGCCTCGTTGCCCCATCTCTTCCCGCGGGACAAGCCGGCATGCCTTTCGACTCCATGGGCATCACGCTGACCGCCGCGCAGTTCAACGATCTGCCGCGCCTGGAGCCGGTTTTCCGCGAGCGCTTGCGGGAGTGGGGGCTCGATTCGGCCGAGCCCATCGGAACCCTGATCCTGGCGGCATCCCAGGAAGATCTGGAAGGCATGATCCGCGCCCACCCGGGGAGCGATTTTCTGATTCCTTCGAAGCTGCGGCCCGCCGCCCGGAGCACGCACGAAGTGGTCGAGCTGCCCGGCCACGTCCTGCTGTTGTCGCGCACCGCCGTCCCCCGGCCGGCCGCCGCGGGCTGGACGTGCAGGCTGGAACAGGGAGAGGCCGTCCTCCCATTAAAATAACTTATCCTAAATGCCACTTGCATTTGGGAAACTTCTCGGGTAAACTCAGAGTTTAGTTCCCCGATGTCCAGCACTCTTACAGGCCGGCCGCTTCGCTCCATCCTGTCCAGCGCCATCGTTATTCCTGTAGGCATTATTATCGCGGTCATCGTAACCGGCCCCGCTTGACGGCCGAACGGAACTGAGTTCCAAGGGCCATCGGCGGGGAAAGCAACCCGGCCGATGGCCTTTTTTGTTAGGTCCAACGATTTTTTGAGGCAGAAGCTTATGTCAACTTTGATGAGCGGCGCGCGAATCCTGCTGGAATGCCTGGCCCGCGAGGGCGTCGATTGCATATTTGGCTACCCCGGCGGCGTCACCCTTCCGTTGTACGACGTCCTGTACGAGCACCACATCCGCCACGTGCTGGTGCGCCATGAGGAGAACGCGGCGTTCGCGGCCGAAGGCTACGCGCGCGCCACGGGGAAAGTGGGTGTGTGTTGCGCCACTTCGGGACCCGGCGCCACCAACCTCACTACCGGCCTGGTGGACGCCATGATGGATTCCATCCCCATCGTCGCCATCACCGGGCAGGTCACCACCAAGCTGATCGGCAGCGACGCGTTTCAGGAGGCCGATACCTTCGGCATCACGCGGCCCTGCACTAAACACAACTACCTGATCAAACGGCTGGAAGATCTGGGGCAGGCCATCCACGAAGCTTTCTACGTGGCGGCCAGCGGGCGGCCGGGACCGGTGCTGGTGGATGTCACCAAGGACGTGCTGCAGGCCCAAGGCCACTATCAGCCGGTCACCACCATTCACTTGCCCGGCTACAAAGTCTTCACCGAGGGCCACACCGGACAGATCCGCCGCGCGGTGCAGATGATCCAGGAGTGCGAGCGGCCGCTGGTGTATTCGGGCGGCGGGATCATCGCCGCGGGCGCCGCCCCGGAACTGCGCGAGTTCGTGGAAATGACCGACTCGCCCGCGGTCAACACGCTCATGGGCCTCGGCGGCCTGCCTTCCCAGCATCCCAACTTCATCAGCATGCCGGGCATGCACGGAAGTTATGCCGCCAACATGGCGCTGACCAACAGCGACCTGCTGATCGCGCTCGGCGTGCGGTTCGACGATCGCGTCACCGGCCGCCTGGCCGCCTTCGCGCCGCACGCCAAAGTCATCCACGTGGATATCGATCCCGCCGAGATCGGCAAGAACCGCGCGCCCGATGTCCCCATCGTGGGCGATGTGAAGCGCGTCCTCGCCCGGTTCAACAAGCTGCTCAAGGACAGCGCGGAAGCCGTCCCCGAATCTCACGCCGCTGCGCGCCGCGCGTGGTGGCACCAGATCCGCGGTTGGAAGGAGCAACATCCGCTCCAGGTGGTCACATCCGACAGCGAGATCAAGCCGCAGCACCTCATGTCCGAAATCGACCGCTGCTCCAATGGCCAGGCCATCGTCTCATCCGACGTGGGCCAGCACCAGATGTGGGCCGCGCAGCTCATCCGCTTCAGTGAGCCGCGGCTGTGGCTGAATTCCGGCGGTCTCGGGTCCATGGGGTTCGGCCTGCCGGCGGCCGTCGGCGCGCAGTTCGCCTGCCCCGACAAGCTGGTCTTCGCGCTGGTCGGCGACGGCGGTTTCCAGATGTCCATCCCCGAACTGGCCACCGTCGCCAGTTACGGCCTGCCCATCAAGATCGTAGTGATGAACAACGGCTACCTCGGCATGGTCCGCCAGTGGCAGACCCTGTTCTACAACAACCGCCTGAGCGCCGTGACGCTCGACTGCTTCCCCGATTGCGAAAAGCTCGCCGCGGCCTACGGCTTCAAAGGCAAGACCATCGATAAGCCGTGGCAGCTCGCGCCGGCGCTCGACGAGGCCGTCAGCGAGCCCGGGCCTTACCTGCTGAACGTGAAGGTGTCGCCCTTGGAGAGCGTGTATCCCATGGTGCCCGCCGGTGGCGCGATCAACGAAATGGTGCTGGGGCCGCCGCAACCCGTGGCGGTTCCCGCGAAGTAAGAAGGTACAGACATGCTGCAAGTAATTTCGCTGCTTCTCGAGAACAAGCCCGGCGCCCTGATGCGCGTCACCGGGCTGCTCAGCCAGCGCGGCTACAACATCGAGAGTCTCACGGTCGCCCGCACGCTGGACCCCGAGGTCTCCCGCATGACTATCGTGGTGGACGTCGACTCCACCCAGCGCCAGCAGGTGATCAAGCAGATGAACAAGCTGATCAACGTCCTGCAGGCCACCGACCTCAGCGATCAGCCCGCCGTCGTGCGGGAACTCGTCCTGGTCCGCATCCGCACGCCTCAGGAGTCCCGCACCGCGGTCTTGAAGGAGGCCGAAATCTTCGGCGGCCGCGTAGTGGACTCCTCCACCGAGGGCTACGCCATCGAAGTGACCGGCGATCCCGAAAAGCTGGGCGAGTTCATCGACGTGATGCAGAGCTACGGTGAAATCGATGTGACGCGCTCGGGCGCGCTGGCCATCGGGCTCGAAGCCAAGAAACTGAAATTGCAGCCGCCGGTTCCCACCAGGGCCGGCGCCAAATTGGAAGAGACGGTTTATTGAGATGGCGAAACGCTTCTACGAAAAAGACGGAGACCTGAGCCACCTGGGCGGCCGCACGGTCGCCATCATCGGCTACGGCAGCCAGGGACACGCCCACGCATTGAACCTGCGCGACTCGGGCCTGGACGTCGTGGTGGGCCTGTACCCCGGCAGTAAGTCCTGGCCCAAGGCCGAAGCCGCCGGGCTGCGCGTGCTCACCACCGCCGAGGCCGCCAAGGCCGCCAACGTCGTGATGATCCTGGTGGCCGACCACATCCAGGGCGACCTGTACAACAACGAGATCGCGCCGCACATGACCGCCGGCAAGACGCTCATGTTCGCGCACGGCTTCAACATTCACTTTCAGCAGATCGCTCCGCCGGCCGATGTCGACGTTTCGATGGTCGCCCCCAAGGCGCCCGGGCACCGCGTCCGCGAGTTGTACACCGAGGGCGTGGGCGTGCCGGCGCTCGTGGCCATTTATCAGGATGCGTCCGGCCACGCCATGGAACGCGCGCTGGCGTACGCCCTGGCCCTCGGCTGCCTCAAGGCCGGCGTGATCGAGACCACGTTCCGCGAGGAGACCGAAAGCGACCTTTTCGGCGAGCAGACGGTGCTGTGCGGAGGCGTCAGCGAGCTGATCCGCGCCGGTTTTGAAACCCTGGTGGCCGCCGGCTATGCGCCCGAGATCGCCTATTTCGAGTGCCTGCACGAGGTGAAGCTGATCGTTGACCTGATTCAGGAAGGCGGCCTCAGCTACATGCGCTACTCCGTCTCCGATACCGCCGAGTACGGCGACTACACGCGCGGCCCGCGCATCGTCAACGATCAGACGCGCGCCGAAATGAAAAAGATTCTCGCCGAGATCCAGTCCGGCGAATTCGCGCGCCAGTGGATCGGCGAGAACAAGAGCGGCCGGAAGAACTTTCTGGCCATGCGCGAAGCCGCGCGCAACCAGCCCATCGAGCAGGTGGGCCGCGAGCTTCGCGAAATGATGACCTTCCTCAAGAAGAGAAAAGAAGCCGGTGTGCCGTAGCCCGGGCCGTCCAGCCTGGGCTCTTTGGACGCTTCCATGAAAATATTCACTTTCGATACCACTCTCCGGGATGGAACGCAGGGCGAATCCATCTCCTTCTCCGTGGATGACAAGCTCATCATTGCGCAGAAACTGGATGAGCTCGGCATCGACTACATCGAGGGCGGCTGGCCCGGATCCAATCCCAAAGACAAGGAATTCTTTGCCCGCGCCGCCGGCTTGAACCTCCGGCACGCCAAGCTCACCGCGTTTGGCTCCACGCGCTTCGCCAAAAACCCCGTCGAAGAGGATCGCAACGTGCGCGCGCTGGTCGAATCCGGCACGCCCGTGACGTCGATCTTCGGCAAGTCCTGGGACCTTCACGTCAAACGCGCGCTGGGCATCACCGAAGAGGAAAACCTCCAGCTCATTTCCGAAACCGTGGCCTTCCTGAAAGCCCACGGCAAAGAGGTGGTCTACGACGCCGAGCATTTCTTCGACGGCTACGCGGCCAGTCCCGATTACGCCTTGCGCACGCTCGAAGCCGCGCATCGCGCCGGCGCCGACGTGCTGGTGCTCTGCGATACCAATGGCGGCACGCTCACCGGCCGCCTGGTGGAGGCGGTCGCCGAAGTGCGCAAGCGCTTCGACGGCGTCATCGGCATCCACACCCACAACGATTCCGATGTGGCCGTGGCCAACAGCGTCGCCGCGGTCGAAGCCGGCGCCACCCACGTGCAGGGCTGCATGAACGGCTACGGCGAGCGCTGCGGAAACGCCAACCTCTCTTCCGTCATCGCTAATCTGGAGCTGAAGCTCGGCCACACCACTATCGGCACCGACAAGCTAGCCGAGCTGGCCGGCGTCTGCCGGTTCATCGCCGAGATCGCCAACCTGCCGCTGCGCAACGACCAGCCGTTTGTGGGCAAAAGCGCTTTTGCCCACAAGGGCGGCGTCCACGTCAGCGCCGTGCTGAAGGACTCCGCCACCTACGAGCACATCCAGCCGGAGAAGGTTGGCAACCGCCAGCGCGTGCTGGTGAGCGACCTGTCGGGCCGCGGCAACATTCTGTACAAGCTCAAGCAGCACGGCGTGGCCGACCGCCTCAGCGAAGACACGCGCCGCGAGCTGCTCGAGCGCATCAAGCAGATGGAGTACGAAGGCTACGAGCTGGAGGCGGCCGAGGGCACCTTCGAGCTGCTCGTGCGCGAAGCTTTGCGTCCCGGCATGAATTTCTTCGACGTGGACAGCTACGAAGTGACCACCCGCGCCGGTAGCGCTCCGGACTCCGCGCCCTCCACGCCGGGAGTCTTGCACACCACCGCTTCCGTCACCCTTCGCACCCAGGACGGCGTGCATTCGGCGACGGCGGTGGGACACGGCCCGTTCAACGCGCTGCACCTCTGCCTGCGCAAGTGCCTGGGCAAGCTCTATCCGCAGATTACCGAGGTCCGGCTCACCGATTACAAAGTGCGCGTGCTGGATTCCTACCGCGGCACCGCCGCCAACGTGCGCGTGCTGATCGAGTGGAGCGACCACCGCAAGAGCTGGTCCACCGTCGGTGTTTCGGACAACGTCATCGAAGCGAGCTGGAAGGCCCTGGTGGACGCCATCCGGCTGGAGCTGATGCGCCTCACCGAGTCCGACACTTCGGTCGAGAAAGCCGTCGAGGACTACTGCTGGGGCGTTTGAAAACCGTTCCCGTACCCGCTCGGCACCAGCAGCGTCAGCGCATCCGGCACGATCCGGATCTCGGCGGGCAGCCTTCCGGCGTATTCGCCATCGACTTGTATGTACGCCCGGCTGTTGTCCAGGCAGTAGAGCTTCACGCAGTCGGCGCGCAGCGTGGTCACTCCCTTCATCCCGTCCAGTTGTTTCAGCGCCATCCCGATGAAGTATTTCACAAAGGGCGCCGTCGATCGGCCCTCGAACAGCACCGCCTCGAACTGGTTGTCGAACAGGCTCACATGGCGCGCGATCTCGAAATTGCCTCCGTAGTTCCGTACCTTGCTCAGCAGCGCGAACGAGCACTGGCGGCGCGTGCCGTCGAGCTCCACCTGAAGCTGTGCCAGGCGCCGCCCCAGCACGCTCCAACTGGCCACCCAGTAGGCCAGCTTGCCCGCCCATGCTTTGAGGCCGCCGTGCACGTGGTACACAATGTGGGCGTCCAGCCCGATACCCGCCATCAGCAGGAAATGCCGCGATGTGCGGGCGCCGTCGCACGTCACGTGGCCCACCGAGATGCGGCGGGGCTGCAGCTCGTCCAGCCGCAGCGCGACGCGTTCCAGGTTGCTGCCGAGCTTCATTTCCATGGCCAGCACGTTGGCCGTGCCGCCGGGCAGAATGGCCAGCGGCACCCTGGAATGCACCATGCCTTCCACCACCTCGTTGATGGTGCCGTCGCCGCCCGCCGCCACTACCAGATCGGCGCCTCGCTCGATGTGGCCGCGCGCCAGATCCCCCGCCATCCGCGGCCCCGTGGTCTGCGCCAGCGTCACGTTGTGGCCGCGCTCCCTCAGGATCCCGGCGGCGCGCTCGACCAATGCGCCACCCTTCCGTTTGAACCTGTACGCGCTGGGATTATATATAAGGATGGTTTTTTTGTAGGCTGTAATTGGTCCGTTCTCCCGGTTCCCTGGTTAAATTATAGATGAGGGGGCAATGAAAGATCCCGCTGTCGAGATCGAAAAACTTCGCGAAGAGCTGCGCCGCCACGAAACCCTGTACTACGTCGCCGACAAGCCGGAGATTACCGACGCCGAGTACGACGCGCTCATGCGCCGGCTCCGCGAGCTCGAAACGCATCACCCGGAGCTTTTGACGCCCGATTCGCCCACCCAGCGCGTCGGCGGAAAGCCGCGGGAAGGCTTCATCAAGGTGCGGCACAGCTCCTCCATGCTGAGCCTCGACAACGCCCTGAACGAATCCGAGCTGTGCGATTTCGACCGCCGCGTGCGCGAGCTGCTGGGCGGCGCGGAATACCTCTACGTCGCCGAGCTGAAGCTGGACGGCCTCTCCATGGCGGCGCACTATCGTGACGGCCGGTTCGTGCAGGCGGTGACCCGCGGCGATGGCTCGGTGGGCGAAGACGTCACCGAAAACGCGCGCACCATCCGCTCGCTCCCGCTGCGGGTCGACTCGAAGCTGGAAACCTTCGAAACTCGCGGCGAAACGGTCATGAACCGGCGCGCGTTCGAGCGCCTGAATGCCGACCGCGATGCGCGCGGCCTCTCGCGGTTTGCCAACCCGCGCAACGCCGCCGCCGGTTCGCTGCGCGTGCTCGAGCCGCAGGTCACGGCCTCGCGCCGGCTGGATTACTACACCTACTTCCTGCTCGCCGGCGGCAACCCCGCCAGGGAAAGCCACTGGCAGTCGCTCGAAGAGCTGGCGCGCATGGGCTTCAAGGTGAACCCCCACCGCAAGCTCTGCGCCGGCGTGGAGGACGTGCTGGCCTTCTGCGCCGAATGGGAGTCCAAGCGCGAGGAGCTTCCGTACGAAATCGATGGCGTCGTCGTCAAGGTCGATTCGGTCCCGCAGCAGGGCGCCCTCGGCTTCACCGCCAAGGCGCCCCGCTGGGCCATCGCCTACAAGTATCCGGCGCGCCAGGCGGTCACCTTGGTGGAAGGCATCGATGTGCAGGTGGGCCGCACGGGCGCGCTCACGCCGGTAGCGCACCTGAGGCCGGTCGAAGTCAGCGGCGTCACCGTCTCGCGGGCCACCCTGCACAACGAGGACGAGATCGAGCGCCTCGGCCTTGAAATCGGCGACAACGTGGTGATCGAACGCTCCGGCGACGTAATCCCCAAGGTCGTGCGCGTCCATTCGCTGGGCTCCTACCGCCGCAAGTTCCGCATGCCCGGCCAGTGCCCGGTCTGCGGCGGCGCGGTGGTGCGGGAGGAGGGCGAGGCCGCCAGCCGCTGCATCAACACCAACTGCTCGGCGCGCCTCAAGGAATCCGTTCTGCACTTCTCCTCGCGCGGCGTCATGAACATCGATGGCCTGGGCGAAGCGCTGGTAGATCAACTGGTGGACCGCGGGCTGGTGAACAACGTGGCCGACATCTATCGCCTCACCGCCGACAAGCTGATGGCGCTCGAGCGCATGGGGAAGAAGTCCGCCGCCAATGTCATCCGCAACATCGAGCAATCCAAGAAGAATCCGCTGCCGCGCGTGCTCACCGCCCTGGGCATCCGCTTCGTTGGCGAGCGCACCGCGGTGTTTCTGGCCGAGGCGTTCGGCAGCATGGATGCCCTCGAGATCGCCAGCCTCGAAGAGCTGCAGCGCGCCGAGGAGGTCGGCCCCAAGGTGGCGGAGAGCGTCTACCAGTTCTTCCGCGAGCCGCGCAACCGCGAGCTGGTGGACCGCCTGCACGCGGCGGGCCTGCAGTTCACTTATGAATCCACGCGGCCCAGGCGAGGGCCGTTTCAGGGCCTCACCTTCGTCTTGACGGGAACGCTCCCGAGCCTGAGCCGCGAGGAGGCCAAGCGCCTCATCGAAGCCGCGGGCGGAAAGGTCAGCGGGTCGGTGAGCCGGAAGACCAGCTACGTAGTGGCCGGCGAAGACGCCGGATCGAAGCTCGACAAAGCCAACGAACTCGAGATTCCGGTGATCGACGAGAGCCAACTGCTCGATCTGATCAAGGATTGAGCAGGACAGGACTTCTTTGCCGGGTTAAGAGTGGAATCAGGAGTGAGCAATGCCGGACACATCCAAACGCGACCAGCCACGCCGGGTACCTGCGCAGCCGGAGCACCTGCCGGCGCAAAGGGCCGATCCGTCCGCGTTGGCGAGACTGTTTGAGGAGTGGATGCACGGGGATGAGAAGGAACAGCGGGACACCTTCGAAGTACTGCGCTGCTCCCTCGACGAGGACCGCCCGGCGGGCTACAGACTCTTCCCGCTAATTCCGGAGATCGCGGACTACGAAGTGCGCCGTGAATTTGCTGCGCGCCGGCCAGGACAGAGCTCTCGGCCGCCTGGACGCATTGAAGGGCATGCTCCATTGCGCGCCGCCCGCATCTGGCGCGATATAAGCTGGCGTGCCTGCGCCCGGCGAGCCATCTTCCAGTCCCTCCCTACTGGTCCTTCGACATCTTCTGAATCCGCTTGAGGCTGCTCTTGATCTCTTCGGTGGCGTCCTGCAACTGGTTGGTGTCGTAGATCACCCGCGGGGTGATGAACATGATCAGCTCGGACCGCGTCTTGCTGATGCTCTTCGAACCGAACGCCGCGCCCAGTATCGGAATGCGGTGCAGGAACGGCACGCCCGACGAGCTCTCGATGCGCGTTTCTCCGATAAACCCGCCGATCGCCACCGTGTCGCCGTCCTGAACCGTCACCTGAGTCTGGAAGGAGCGCCGCGAAAAGGAAGGCGAATCGATACTGCTCGACGAGTTGCCCTCCGGCTGGCTCACGTCCTGATCGATGATCATGGTGACCACGCCGCTCGAGTTCACCCGCGCCGTGATGGAAAGCGTCACACCCGTGCTGCGATTGCTGACGGTGTTGGTGAACACCGAATTGCCGCCCTGTTGCACGCCTCCCGCGACGGCCTGCGAGGTCAGCACCGGCACGTCCTCCCCCACGTTCATCACCGCGGGGACGCTGTCGGTGGCGATAATGCTCGGCGCAGAGATCACGCGGGTGTGATTGGTGGACTCGGCCGCGTTCAGCACGCCGATCAGCTCATGGCTGCGCAGCACCAGCGCGCCCACGCTGAGACCCAAGCCGGATCCGCTGCTCACCGCGTTCAACGTGCGCGATACCGTACCCGTGCCCTGCTTCTCCAGGTAGGCCGTCACGCCGGCGGAAAACGCTCCCGTCAAATCAATTTCGTAGATTTTCGCGTCGAGGAGCACCTGCCGCGGCGGAACATCGAGCTGGCGCAAAAGACTGCTGATCTGCTCCCATTCCTGCGGCGTGCCCTGCACCAGCAGCGTGTTGTCGAAGGGGTTCGGGATCACGTGCGGGATCCGCCCGCCTCCGGGTTGCCCCGTCGCCGACATCCCGAGATAAGCCCCGGTCATGTCGGTATTGGGACCGGCCGCCTGCTGCGGATTGGCGTTGGCCCCCATGGCCACGTTGATCGGAGCGGTTCCCACGCCACTGCTCGCGGGATAGTAGCCGCCGCCGTAGCCCATTCCGCCATATCCCGCGCCGCCGTAACCCATCCCGCCGCCGTAACCCATTCCGCCATATCCCATCCCGCCGCCGTAGCCCATGGCGCCCATCCCGCCGCCGTAGCCCATCGCGCCCATCCCGCCGCCGTAGCCCATGGCGCCCATCCCGCCGTTCATGCCCCCGTTCATCATGGCGGCCATGTTCGCCAGCGCCATGGTGTTGCCGGTGTACAGCGCCATGATGGCCATGGCCACGGTTTCCGACCGGCCGTACTTCAGCCGGTAGACGTAGTTATTCACCGCCCCCGCCATGACCTTCACGGGAATGTCCAGCTTGTCGATCCAGTTCTTGACCTCCACGAAGATGCCCGGGTTGGGCGCCACCGCGATCACCGTGTTGGTGCGGTCCACCGGGATGAACTTCACCGCTGCGCTTTTATCGGAGAAGGCGTACGCCTTGAAAACCGATTCCAGCTCCTTCACCAGGTCCGAAGGCCGGCTGTTGGTGACGTCGAAGAGGCGCACGCGCTGGCCGGCGAAGGTGTCGGCGTCGAATAGCGAGATCAGCTCCATGGTGCGCTTCATGTTGCGGGCGTTGTCTTCGATGATCAGCAGGTTGGCGGGCTCATAGGGCGTATGGCCGGCGCCTTCGCCCAGGAACGGCGTCAGCAGCTTGTCGATTTCAACGGCCGTGGTGTATTTCAGGAAGACCAGGTTCAGAAGCATGCGCTCGTCGTCGGGCAGCGTTTTGGGGTCGGAATTCACCAGGGGTTCGAGCGGCAGGTTCGAAACCGTGTTGATCGGCACGATCCGGTAGAAGTCCCCCACCTTGACCATGGCGGCGCCGTTGACGCGGAGGATGGTCTCCAGCAGCGGCATCAGGTCCACCGGTTTCACTTCGCCCCATGTGTAGATGGTCACCGAGCCCTTCACCCGCGGATCGAGAATATAGTTGATCTTCAACTCCTTGGCGAGCGCCTCGATCATCTCGGTCAGGGTCACGCCGCCCACGGAAAATGGCTGATTCTCTGCCAGGCGCGGCCGCGCGGGGGCGGTCTGCGGCGCGGTGGCCGCCGCGGGCTGCGGCTGCTGCGCCTGCGGTTTGGGCGGCTCCGGATCGGGCGGCGGCTGAACGATGATCGGCGGCGCCTGGGCGAACAGACCCGCGGCTAGCGCACAGCCCGCCGCCAGCATCGATATCCGGGGAAAGTGGAATAGTCGCATGTCGTCAATCCTGTTTAGCCGCGCGGGCGTTTTCACGGTCCCACACTGCCTGTTCCATTTCGTTAAGCTCCGTCTTCTTCTGTTCCCACCTGTAGACGCCGAAGGGTCCGGGCCGCTCGAAGCGAATGACGTCGCCGTGCTCGGTAGCCTTCACGCCGGGGTAGCGATCCTGCTTGGAATCCGCCTCGGCCTGCGCCCCCTTGTCCTCAATGCGCGCGACGCCGAACGGCGTCTTGCGATAGATCCACTTCTTCCCCTGGGCGTCGGTAAAGCGATACGAGCCGTCCTCGCCCTTCGCCGCGCCGGCCGGGACCGTCACCGCTTCCGGCTTCTTGGCGGCCTGGTCCCCGGCAAATATCGTCATCAACGAAATGAAAAAGACAATCAGTAATTTCATAAGCTTTTCACCTTGCCGCGCGCCGGAGTGCGTGCGCCGCGGACCCTACTTTCCCGACGGCTCCCAGGTGCACGACTGCCCGAAGGGTGTCTGGTGCATCACCTTCTTGTAACCGTCCACCACCGCGCCCTCCGCCTGGCCGTCGTTCACCGTGCACGTCTTGAAACCGAACGCCGTCGTCTCTCCCGGCCCGCTCTTCACGGCGGGCGGTGGTGCGGCAGCCGCGGGGGGCTGCGTATCCGTCCGCGCCGCTTCCGGAGCCGCCGGTGCGCTGTTCATAGCGCTCAGCTCGTCCACTCTCTTGTGGATCACCTGGCCGTCCCATTCCAAAGTCATCTCTACACTATTGACGTCCAGAAGCTTGAATTGGCCGATCGATTCGCCCGGATGCACGGCTTGGTGCGGCGCGTCCTTATTGATGCTCAGAAAGGCGGTGGGGCCGCTCGAGCCGATGCTCATCAACCCGTGATAGACCGGCAGCGGCGGCATCGGAGGTTTGGGCGCCACGGGCGGCGGCTCGATCACCACGTCCGGATTGCGCGACTTGTCGAAAAGCGTCTGCTGCGCGATTTTCGCGTAGCCCGAAGCCAGGACCGGCGGCTCGGGCAGCGCCGGCGCATAGGACGGTGGCGCGCCGGGCTTCACCGTGCGGTTCAGCGTGGCCGCTGCCCGCGCCTTCGAGGCCCTCCACTGGTTGCGCAACTGGACGCCGGCATAGACCGCCACCGCCACCAGCACGGTATCGAGGATCAGCAGCTTGCGGCTCAAAACGTCCCCACTTTCTTTACCGGCACGAGCTTCCGCGGCACCACGCCGGAGAGGCTCAGCCGCACCTGTATGCTCTTCTTTTTATCGTTCAGGCCGTTGATGTGGATGCTGTTGGTGGCCAGGATCAGGGGTTCGTTGGCCAGTTGCGCCAGAAAATTGACGAACTGGTCGATCTGGCACGTGAAGCTTTCGGTCACCGACACCTCGCCGTAATCGCTGCCCAGCGGCCTGGCTTCCCGCAATTCTTCGGCGCCGCGAGCATCGAACCCGTTCGCCGCCGCGATGCGATGGATGATCTCCATCAACTGCGCCTGCGCCTGCGCCGCCGTCTCGGCGGCGAGCACGCCCTTCTCGCGCGATGCCACCTCCGTCGACACAGTCTTCAGCACCGTCTCCTTGCCCGGAACGCCGGCCGCCTTCACGCGCAGAATCTCCAGGCGCTTTTCCGCCACCGGGACCGATTCCGTGGGCGCCGCTACCCCGGCCGGCCGGTCGCCGTAGACGCCGTATTTCAGCACCGCCAACAAGAGAAGGGAAGCTACCACGAGGTAAACATGCTTCCGTTCCAATGTGCCGAAGTTCATTTGCGGGCCCTCCGGTTCATGTGGATCTGGAAGGCTTCCCCCGCGCCCGAAGGGCTGCGCAGGATCGAATCGGCGCCGGAGCTTTCAAAGAACGGCGACGAGTCCAGAATCTTCAACAGCGGCGCTGCCTGGAGGGCCTCGCCGGAAACGTGCGCGGTGTCGCGCGTCAAATCGATCGAGTTGGTCCACGCCGGCGGCTCGATCAGCCGGGTCATTTCGTTGAGCGCGTCCAGGTCGAGCCGCGTCTGCTGGCGGAAGCGGTCGAGCAACTGCACGCGCGCGCGCATCTGGTCGATCTGTCGATCGAGCACCGCGGCGCGCTGCGCCTGCGGCTCGATCTTGGCGATCTCGGCATCCAGCTTTTTCAGGTACTGGTGATCCGCATAGCTGGAGTAAGCGGCTGCGGCGCCCACGGCCAGCAGGACCACGGCGGCCAGCGCCAACGTGGGAACCAGCGCCGCACGCGAGCTGGAGCGCCGGTGCTGGGCGGGCAGCACGTTCGCCGCCGGCGCAAGCCGGGGACAGGCCCCAGCCAGCGCCGTTGCGTACGGCAGTGCGTTGCGGGAAAGATCGTTGGTCACCGGATTGACCGCCGGCTTCGGCAGCACCTCTTCGAGCTTCAGCGGAACGGTATCCGGAGGCAGCCGCAGCTCGGAAAGCGCCAGCACCGCCGCGCGCTGCGGGGCCAGGTCGAACTCCGCCGAAAAAAGCGGGCGCGCCGCGCTTTCGCCATAAACTTCAACCGCGCCGGTGGCCGAGCGGCTGAGCGCCACGAAACCGTTTCCCGACGCCGCGCCGTTCAGCCGGATGGCCGCATGCACCGCGGCGGCCGAAAACGTGAAGCTGCAAACCGCTATCCCCGCCTCGGTGAAAAGCTGATGGTAGCGTTCCACCGTCTCGCGCCTTGCGATCCCCACCAGCGCCGCATCCGAGCGCAGTGACGCCCCGGCGGATCCCAGCGACGACCACCCCCAGGCGACCTCGTCGTCGCCATAAGGGTGCAGCGAGTCCAACTGCAGCCGGATGGCGCTTTCGATGTCTTTGGAAGCCACGCCCGGCAGCGACACCTGGCGCGCGATGACTTCCTTTCGCGGCAGCAGCACCGTGGCGCTGGTCTGCCCCTCGCCCAGCGATTTCAGGAACCGCGTGTACTCGGAGCCCCACTCGGCCGCGGGCCGGGCGGCGAAATTGGCGATGGTGGTCCGGCCCAGCACCTGAATCCGCGACGGGCGCACCCGCGCCACCACCACTTCCAGGTCGGTTGCGCCGATCTCGATGCCGACGCCGGTTCCGAAGGCCAGCCACCGGCGAATGTCCTTGTTCAGTTGCTCCATGCCGTGTCGTACCAGCGCAGAAAGTGAATGGGGATGTCGGACCCCGGCTGCATGTATTTCACCTGGGCCGCGACGGTGCGCCTCAGATCCGAGAGCCGACCATCCGACAGGCGCAGCCGCGCCGTGGCGCGAATCGTGACGATGGAACTGCCGCCCGCCCGCAGCCGCCCCGGCGCCATACCGGCGGATTGCAGGAACGCAAATAGCTGCTGCTCCGTGAGCGGCGCCATCCTCCGGCGCTCCACCAGCGCGCTGATGGCATATGGGCTGAGCCCCACCGCCGCCAGGACCGCCGGTGGCGCGGAGTTGGCGTCCACCGCGTCCCTCGCGCCGTAGACCGAGAGGCACTCCGCCAGCCCGCCGCGCGGCGCCAGGCGGGGCCCTTCGCCGGCCGGCGAAGGCACATAAGTTCCGTAGAATAGGTCGGGCGTAACGCCTTTCACGAGCAGCAATTCCTCGATCTCTTGTAAGGACGCATGCCGCGCCCGGAAAGACGGAGTCAGTGAGAGATAGTACTGATCGAAGGGGCTGCCTTGCGGCGCCGGCCGGCGCCAGTCGTCGATGGCGGCCGCGATCTCCAGGGCGTGCTCCGGTTCGATGCCCAGCGCCACTCCCAGCCGGGCAAGATCCGGGACCGTCGTGAAGTTGACGTCCAGCCGGGCGCTCTCGGGGATGATTTCCACGCGCACGTTGCCGCTGGGAAACACGTAGTCGACCGCCGGCATGCCTGGGGGAATGCGGCGCTTCACGGGGTTGGCGGAGGCGTCCCAGAACAGCTCCATGGCGCAACGCTGGACCGCGCCGCTGGCCAGGTAATAGCAGCGGAGCCCGTCGATCGCGGTGGACGTGCGGTCGGTCTCTCCTAGGACGGTGTTGGAGAGCGAAAACGCGATGGCGGCCAGGGCCGCCGAGAGCCACAGAACCGTCAGCAGCGCGCTGCCCCGGGTTTGCGATGTGGCCCTAGAAGTTCTCATAGACCGTATCCGGCGAACGATTGATAAATATCGGGGCCACCACGCTGATGGGCTGCAATCGCGAAGCATCGGACTCCAGCGGCGCCATATCGATCCGCACCGCCAGAGGCCATCCCGGCTTAGCCCAGGTCTCCCTCCAGGCTACCGGAAGCCGCGGATCGGGCAGCGGCGTGTAGTAAGTGAAGTGGCAAAACGCCAGCTTGTCGGCCAGCACGAACGAGTGCGGGCCGGCGGTCACCTCGGCAAAACGCGGCATGCTGATCCCGGTCTGCGGGTCGGGCATGATTCCCAGGCAGAGCTGCCCGGCCGACTGCGGACCGGTGTACGGGATCTCGTTGACCACCAGCCGCACGCCGCGCCCGTCCTCTCCCGCGATGACGAAAATCTCCAGGATCTGCGGCACGCCTCGCCATGCCTGCTGGAGTGAAAAATTGGAGACCAGCCGCATGGTCTGCGGCTCCCCCTGAAAGAACGCCAGCCGCATGGGCGCGCCGGCGCAAGGGGAAACCACGGGCATCAGCCCTTCCAGTTCCTGCTCCACGATGCGCTGCGCCCCGGCGACGCGCCGGTTATCCATGAGCCTGGTATCCACCCGGCTGAACGAATCGAGGCCGATCCGCAGGGCCACCATCATGCCGGTGGTTAACAGGCTGAGCAGCGTCACGGCGATCAGGACTTCGATCAGGGTGACGCCCGCTTCCCGTCTCATTGCGCCACCGCCGCAACTACGTCTTCGGGCCTCAGGATGCGCGTGCGAAACGCGTCCAGCGTGAACGTGCGCCGCTTCGCCCCGGACATCCACCACACCTCCAGCTCGATGCGATCCAACGCGTACTGTCCCGGCACGGGGGCTGCGGGCATTTCGAAGGCGCTCAACCGCGCCTGCCATCCCGCCTCGAGCCCGCCGGCCAGGGCCGGGTCGAACGGGCCGTTGAGCACGGTGTCGCGCGGCAACTGGCGGTCCAGGATCAACTCGTTCATGCGCAGCCGGGAGAGTTGCACCACGCGGTCGTAATCGCGCAGCCGGGCCGCGTTGTGCGTGGCGGCCGAGATGCTCTCCAGCAGCCCGACCACCGCGATCCCCATGATGGTGGTCGCGACGATCATCTCCAGCAGCGTGAATCCGCGTTGCCGCATCAATTCGTTTTGACGCTTTCCACGCGCGGAAAGCCGGTCATGGGATCCAGCCGCACGATCCGCCGCGCGCCCCGCCGGTTGGCGATCTGGATGCCGATACCCGGAACCGTCGCGCCGGGCATCAGGATCAGGCGGCGCTCGGCGCGCTCGGGATCCTGATCTTCGATTTGAATGCCGTCGGGAAGGATGAGTTCCCTCTCGAATCCCGGTTCGTTCGACCAGGCCGAGAGCTTGCTCTCTTTCGACGAGATCACCACCAGCACAGCCTGCTGCCGCCGCTCGGCATAGTTCACGGCGGCGTTCAGGAAGGCGGAGATGGAGTCGGTGGCGGATGCCATGCGGACGCTGTCGATGCCCGCGCTGACGGAAGGGGTGGTGACCGCCACGATGAGGCCGATGATGGCCATCACCACCAGCATCTCCATGAGGGTGACGCCGGCCGCTCTACTGGCTCTTCCAGCTGACAATGTCGGCATTCAGGCCTTCGCCGCCGGGCAGTCCGTCCCCGCCCAGACAGATAATGTCGGGGGCGTCGCCGTGCTCGCCGGGATACTTGTAGACATAATCGCGGCCCCAGGGGTCCTTGGGAATCTCCTGGTCCATGTACGGCCCGTTCCACTGGTTCACGTCCGTGGGCTTCACGCGCAGCGCCGCAAGGCCCTGCTCGGTAGTGGGAAACATGCCCGTATCCAGCTTGTAGTTTCCCAGCGCTCCCATGAAGCCGTGGATCTGGGCGCGCGCCGCCGTAATGCGCGCGGTGTCCGCCTTCTTCCACAGATTGGGTCCGACCAACGCCACGAACAGGCCGATGATGGTCACCACCACCAGCATTTCGATCAGGGTAACGCCCGCTTGCTCCCGCTTTTTGTTCCGTCTCATTCTTACACCGCCACGTCGTTGATGCTCGTAATGGCGAGCAGCATACTCAGAATCAGGGCGCCTACCAGCACGCCCATAACCAGGATAACGATTGGCTCGAATATCGAGGTAAAGCGCCGGATGGCGGCGCGCGTCTCGTTCTCGTAAATGTCGGCCATGCGGGCGAACATCTGGTCCAGCCGCCCGGTCTCTTCGCCCACGGTCAGCAGGTGCGCGGCCAGCGGCGGAAACACGCCCGCCTTGCGCATCGGGACGGCGATGCCTTCGCCCCGTTTGACGCCCTGCGCCACGCCCGCCAGCGCGCCCGAAATCGTCTTGTTGGTCAGGGTCGCCGCCGCGATGCCGATGGATTGCACCAGCGGCACCGTGTTCGCCACCAGGGTCGCCATGGCCCGCGCGAAGCGGGCCGTTTCGGCCTTGAGCAGCGCCTGGCCCAGCAGCGGAATGCGCAGCCGCGCGCCGTCCCACCAGATGCGGCCGGCCGCCGTGCGCGTGTAGACGTTCCAGATGACCAGCGCCGCGACAAGCGCCCCCGCGCCGGCCCACCAGTACGATTGCAGTAAGGTGCTGGCGGCCATCATGACTTTCGTGGGAGCCGGAATCTTCATGCGCGGATCGGAGAAGATCGTGGCGAACTTGGGCACCACGAACATCAGCAGGATGACGATCGAGACCATTCCCACGGTGGCCAGCAGCGCCGGATAAATCATGGAGGAAATGATGAAGGCGCGCAGATCGTCGCGCGAGCGCTCGAATTCGGACAGCCGCTCGAAGATCGCGCCCAGCGCGCCCGAGGCTTCGCCCGCGCGCACCATGTTGATGTACAGGTCCGCGAAATAGTCCGGATGGGTCGCCAGGCTGTCGGCCAGCGAGCGGCCGCCCTTGAGCACGCGCAGCACGTCCAGCACCACGAAGCGGAAGGCCGGCCGGTCGGTCAATTCGGCCGTGATGGACAGGGCGCGGTCCAGCGGCACCCCGGCGTTGAGCAGCGTGGACAGCTCCTGGGTGAAGAACAGGACGTCGCGCCGCTTGCCCGCGCCGAACGACGGCAGCTTGATCTCGACGGACGAGCTCTTGGGCGACACTCCCACATAAATCGGGGTTAAGCCCTGCCGGCTCAGCTCGCGGGCGACGACCTTTTCGTTCTCGCCGCTCAGGCTGCCGCTGCGAACTTTGCCGTCGGAAGCCACAGCGCGGAAGAAGAATGTGGCCATCAGATCTCCTGGGTCACGCGCATCACTTCATCCACCGTGGTGACGCCCTCGCGGATTTTCCTCCAGCCGTCTTCGCGCAGGTTGCCCATGCCGTTGCGCCGCGCGGCCCGGGTCAGCACCGAAGCGTCTTCGTTGGCCATGATCAGCTTGCGGATCTCGTCGTTGAGGTCCATCATCTCGAAGATGCCCACGCGCGTGGTGTAGCCCGTGCCGTTGCACTCCGGGCATCCGGCGCCGCGGAAGGTGGACACGGTTTCGCCCACCGGCGAAATCGCCGGGCCCGCGGGCGTTTTGCAGTGTACGCAGATCACGCGCACCAGCCGTTGCGCCAGCACCGCCACCAGCGACGAAGTGATCAGGTAGTTCTCCACTCCCATGTCGGTAAGCCGCGTGATGGCGCTGGGCGCGTCGTTGGTGTGGAGCGTGGAGAACACCAGGTGGCCGGTGAGCGCGGCGCGGATGGCGATGTCGGCGGTTTCGCGGTCGCGGATCTCGCCCACCATGATCACGTCGGGGTCCTGGCGGACGATGTGGCGCAGCCCCGCCGCGAAGGTGAGGCCGATCTGCGGATTGACGTGGATCTGGTTGATCCCGTCCATCTGGTATTCCACCGGGTCTTCGATGGTGATGATCTTCTTGTCCGGGAGGTTGATGCGCTTGAGCGCCGAATAGAGCGTGGTGGACTTGCCGCTGCCGGTGGGTCCGGTCACCAGGAAGATGCCGTGCGGCAGGCTGGTGAAGTGCTCCATGCGGTCCAGCATGTGCTCGTCGAATCCCAGGCGGCGCAGGTCGTAGAAGTCGCCCGTCGAACGGTCGAGCAGGCGCATCACCACGCTTTCGCCGTACAGCGTGGGCAGCGTCGAAACGCGCAGGTCCACTTCCCGTCCCAGGATTCTGATCTTGATGCGTCCGTCCTGCGGCAGGCGGCGCTCGGCGATGTTGAGCTTGGCCATCAGCTTCAGCCGCGAGATGATGGCGGCCTTCAATTCGCGCGGCGGCGGCTCCTGGTTGAACAGCACGCCATCCACGCGGAAGCGCACGCGGAACTCCTTCTCGAAAGGCTCGATGTGGATGTCGCTCGAGCGTTTTTCGAGCGCGTCGGCGATCATGGCGTTCACCAGCCGGATGACCGGCGCTTCGCTCGCCATGTCGCGCAGGTGCTCCAGATCGGCGGTGGCCTGCTCGTCTTCCCCTTCGCCCATCACCGCATGGCGCTCGGTTTCGCCGTAGTGCTTCTCGATGGCGTCGATGATTTCCTGCTCGGCGGCCAGAACGGTCTGGATCTCCAGGCCGGAGTAGGCGCGCAGCGCAGCGATGGTCTCGAAATCCAGCGGGTCGGCCATCGCCACCGTCAGGGTGGAGCCGGCCAGCGCCGCCGGGAAGGCGCGGCACTGCCGCAGGAAGCGGTGTGAGAGGCCGTCGATTTCGGGCGCCGAGGGCGGCGCCTGATCGACCACCACCAGCGGGATGCCGAGCTGGTCGGAAAGCGCGCCGAGCATGTCGCGCTGGGCGATGAGCCCCATGTCCACCAGAATCTTGCCGAGCTTGTCGCCGCGCTCCTTTTGCAGTTCGAGGGCGCGCTCCAGATCTTCGGTGTCGATCTTGCCGCGCTCCACCAGGATCTCGCCCAGCCGCAGATAGCGCGGCCCGGGGCTCGAGGCGCTGGTTTCGGGTTGGGAGGTTGCGGCCACCTGCTATTCTTCCACGTCGATCTGGCCGGCAATGGCGTTCTTGAGGCTGGCCCGCATGAGGATCTGGGCCGGCAGGTCGGTGGTGTCCTCATAAGGAAGATAGAGCAGGCGGACGGCGATGACCATTTCGAGACCGGAGGATTCGAGCTTCTGGAGCCCGACGGCGCCCGTGATCGTCAGGGCCGATGATTTGATCATCTTCCGCATTTCCTGCTTCAACAGCGGCAGTTGCGCGAGTTTGCGCGCGTGGACCCGCTTGACATCCTCCGGGCTGATCTCCCTGCGGAATGGGCTGATCGCCGGCGCCTGGATGAGGCTGATCTCGGTGGTCATCACCAAGCCGTAGTCGCTTAGGTAGACGGCTCGCGTGTTGCCGCCAAAAGTGTCGATGGGATCCTGGAAGCTGGTCAATTCGTCGTTGAACCGGTGTTCCAGCTCCACGAAGGTCTGCGGCGCGATGCGCGGGCCGGTGACGCGGGCGCACGGCTTCGCCTCGCCCGGCGCGATCGCCGCCACTTTTTGTGCCACCTGGGCCCACGCCGGACCGATGGCCAGGGCTAGCACCACAGTCGCGGCTCTCATCGGACTGCTCCTTCCGGTTCCGCGGGCATACTGAAAGCCGAGGCGCGCAGCGTGCCGCTGCGCTTCTGGGAAAAATCGTACTCGGCGGCGGCCAGGAGGAGGCGCTTGCGCGTGTCCTCCAGATCGGCGACCAGTTGTTTGGTCTGTTCCGTCTGCCGGGCTTCGACCTGCGCCACGGCTTTGGTGACCGCGGCATCCACCCGCGACTGAATCTCCGCGTCCGAAATGGTCTGCACCACTGTGGCCGGAGGCTGCGCCGGCGGACCAGGAAGGTACGCCACACGTCCGACCGGACGCACGACGATGGCGATCGCCAGTATCGCCGCCGCCGCGAATCCCAGCCTCGCGCCCGATCCCCAGAAGGCGTTCCACCAGCGGCGGGCGGGCGAGGGTTCGAAAATCTTATCGGAGACGAAAGCGATTCGTTGCGGAATCTCTTCGTCGCGGAGCGAGAACAGCGCGTTCTCGGTGAGGCGCAGCCGCTCCAGCTCTTCGCGGCACGGCTGGCAGGCTCTTACGTGAGCTTCCACCTGCCGCCCCTCGGGGTCGGGCAGCTCTTTCAGAAAGTAATCTCTCAAATCGAATGGCGAGCAACTCATGACACACCTCGTGTCTTTATGGGAGCCAGTTCGGCCTTGAGCAGTTCGAGCGCGGTATACAGCCGGGACTTGACCGTGGAAACGGGGCAGCCGAGAATCTCGGACATCTCTTCGAACTTGAAACCCTGGTAAATCTTGAGCACCACCGCCTCGCGCTGGTCCGGCGATAGCCGCTCCAGCGCGCTTGCCACCGCAAGACCCAGCTCCATGGGGAAGACCGGGCTTCCGCCGACGGTGATTCCGTTCTCCGTCGCTTCCGGCTCGAGCTCCGCCACGTCGGCCTCGGGCCTTCGTTTGCGGAACATGGAGTAGGCCTCGTTGTGCGCGATGCGGTACAGCCACGGGGAAAAGCGCCCAACGTCCTCGAGTTTGCGTAAGTTCTGATAGGCTTTCAAAAAAACGTCCTGCGTCAAGTCCAGAGCGTCTTCGCGGTTGCGGGTGATGCGCAGCAGGTAATTGTAGACACGTTTGTCCCACCGGGACACGAGGAGGTTGAATGCCTCCACGCTACCCCGGGCAGCCTGACGAATGAGGTCGGCATCTTCGACCGCCCGAAAGATCAAATCTGGCTCCTGGTGACTAAGACGCGGTTCAGCCGCAAAAAGACGGGGGTGTTCCGGGGCACCGAGCGGACCGCCTGGTAAATATTCAGTTTAGCGGGATTCATCCGTGGGCGCCCGCCGGCCCTGGCGGCTTCCGTCGCGGGCCCCCAAGGGCACTGTTGGTGAATTGGGCCGGCCTCGGCTCTTTGGCGATCCTAAGTATCTGAAAAGAAGGGGCTTGGTTTCACCGTGCAGCCTGTTGGGCCGGTGTCGGTGCCGTGACGGGCAGGTCAGTTCTTCCACTGGCCCGGTGTCGTCACTTCAAATTGCCCCTTCGTCCGGATGTCCTCGGAGGAACTTCCGATTAAGGCTTCAAACGCTCCGGGCTCGACCGCGAACGCCTTCTGGCGCACATCGTAGAAGGCCAGTTTCTCGGCGGGGAGGGTGAAGGACACCGTCTTTCTTTCGCCGGGTTTCAGGCTGATCCGCTCCAGTCCTCTCAACTCCTCCTTCGGTCTCTTGACGCTGGCGTGCGTATCGTGCACGTAAAGCTGGACGACTTCGTCGCCGGCCCGGCTCCCGGTGTTCTGGACGTCAACCCGGACGGTGACCTGGCCGCTGCCCGTAATCCGTTTGGGCGAAATCGCCAGGTTCGCGTACTTGAAGGTCGTGTAGCTGAGCCCGTGCCCGAACGGGTACACCGGCCGCCCTTCGAAGTACATGTAGGTGAACCCCTTGGTGATGTCGTACTCGCTCATCGGCGGAACCTGCGAGGCCGATTCATAAACGGTATAGGGTAATCTTCCGCCTGGGTTATAGTTCCCGAACAGCACGTCGGCGACCGCGTTGCCGCCTTCCTCGCCGGCGTAGAACATGTCGATCACTGCCGGAACATTATCCTTCTCCCATTTCACCGCTACCGGGCCGCCATTCAGCAGAACGACCGCCATCCTCGGATTAGCCGCATAGACGGTCTTGATGAGTTCCTCCTGGATAGGGGGCAGTTCGAGGTAAGTCCGGTCCAGTCCCTCTCGCTCGAGCTGGCTGTTGAGCCCAACATACATAATAACCACGTCGGCCTTTTTCGCGATGGCCGCCGCTTCCGCGAAGCTGGTATCCTTGTTCTTGGCGTCGAGAATGTCACTGCCCTGGGCGTACAGCACCTCTGTCCCGGGTGCGACCTTATTCCGGATGCCCTCCAGCGGCTTCACGAATTTCGATGCCAGCCCCGTGTAACCGATTCCCGTCAGAGCTATGTCCGCATGGGGACCGATCACGGCGACGGTCTTGATCTTACTCTTGTCGAGCGGAAGGAAGCCGTCCCTGTTAGCTAGAAGCACGATCGATTCGCGGGCCGTGCGAAACGCCAGCTCCCGATGCGCCGCAGAGTCGATCACCGAGGGAGGGATCTTGCTGTACGGCACCATTTCCGGAGGGTCGAACTCACCCAAACGGAACCTGACTCGCAGCACCCTGCGCAGCGACTGGTCGATGTCCTTCTCGGTCAGGAAACCTTTCGCGACGGCTTTGGGAAGTGCGGCCGGATATTCCTGGTTATCCAGATCGCTGCCCGCCAGTATGGTTTTGGCGGCGGCTTCCTCGATCGTCGCGTACCGTTTGTGCGAGTTGACCAGGCGGGCCACCGCACCGCTGTCGGGGACCACAAATCCCTCGAATTTCCACTGAGTCCTGAGTATGTCGGTGAGTAACAGCTTATTCTCGGCATTCGGGACGCCGTTAAGTGCGTTGTAGGAGGACATGATCGACTGCGCATGCCCCTCCACAATCCCGGCTTTGAAATGCGGCAGCCAATACTCCATCAACATGCGCTCGTTGACTTCGGCGGAAAGGCTGGTGCGATCCCGCTCCTGATTGTTGACGGCATAGTGCTTCAGAGTCGCCGCCAGCTTCAGGTACTTTGCGCCGTCGCCCTGCGTGCCCTGTACATAGGCGACAGTCATGCGCGATGTCAAATAAGGATCTTCACCGAAAGCCTCATGAATCCTGCCCCACCGCGGGTCGCGGCCGATATTGATCACCGGCGAGCGGTAGACGAGGCCGTTGTGCCGTAGCCTCTCTCCGCTTTCGGTGACTGTCACCAGTTGTCCGTTGCCGCCCGGTTCGGTCCTGCCGGTCACGGTTGGCCAATAGTTGTACACTGCTCTGGCCTCATCCGCAATGGCCGCAGCCACATCGTGGATCAACGCAGTGTCCCAGGTGGCGGCCATCCCGATGTTCACCGGAAACATGGTGGTGGGCCTGGTCCAGACGACTCCGTGCAGGCTCTGGTTCCAGCCATTCATAACCGGAATCTTCAGCCGTTCGATAGCCGGCGCGGTCGTGCAAAGGAGAGACGCCTTCTCTTCCAACGACAATCGCGGAATCAGGTCGTCCAACCGCTTTTCGACCGGCTGGGCGGGGTCGAGATAGACTGGCTGCTGCCCTCTTACGATGAGCGGAGCCGCCGTCAGCAATACGAGAATGCTTTCAAGTAGGTTCTTCATGGTTCTCTCTGGCGGCTAACTCAAAAGTTATACTTCAGAGCCAACTGCACCTGCCTCGGAGTGTTGGAGGTGCTGGTTACTCTGCCGACTGTGGAAGTGTCGATGCTGGTGCTCGGACCACTGAAATAAGCGCAGTTCGGAAGATTGAAGGCTTCCGCCCTGAATTGCACCCGCGAAGTCTCGGTCACGCGGAACTCCTTGGAGAGAGACGCGGAAACGCTGCCAAAGTAGTCCGTCCTCAGGATACCGGGGCCGGAGTTGCCGTACGTGTAGTTAGCGGGTATGGTGAAGCAGGTGTTGTCGAACCACTTGGCCAGGGTCGGGTGGGCCAGTTGGCCCGAGCAGGTGCGGTTTGGTCTTTGGCCGCCCACCCCGGTATTGGCGACATCGCGCGAAAGCCCGGGTGTGAAGGGAGTGCCGCTTCGGAAGACCACGATACTCGACAATTGCCACCCGCCGATTACGGCGTTGGCAAGGCCACCGGCATTGGTCAGGAAGTGCCGGCCTTTTCCAAAAGGCAGCGCGGCGCCGTAGCTGAGGGCGATATTCTGGGGAATGTCGTAACCGATGGGGGACTTTTCCCAGGCCTCGTCGCCGCCTATGCCCGGATTCTCGGCCCATTGAAAACTCCTCGACCAGGTATAAGCAACCGTGAACCATATCCCCGAGGAGAGGCGTTGCTCCAGCTTGGCTTGCAGGGAATCGTATTGGGAGGAACCGTCCTGCCGATCCGTGTTCATCGTCCCGAACACGGGATAGGGGCGCCGCGCCTGAACCGCTCCGGGCCCTGCCGGGGGATCGTTAAAAGCGTCCGATGACTGCTGGTGCCGGCCCCTGTTTCCGGCATAGTCGACTTCCAACGACATCCTCTTCGTGAGCTGGTGTTGAACGCCCAAACTGAAGTGCTCGTCATATCCCATGCGCATGTGGACCGAGGCGGGCGTCCAACTGGGGTTGGTGATGGATGAGCCAAATGGCGCGCCCAGGTAAAAATCCGCCAAGGTCCGCGTCGGAACCACGTTCTGAGTCGCATTCACGGTCTCGCTAATGTCCCATGGCAGGAAGTTGAAATTGAGCCGCACCGTGGTGCTCTCCGGTTCGTAGAAAATGCCGTAGCCGCCCCGAATGACCGTCCGATCGCCGAAAGGCCGCCAAGCCAGCCCAATGCGGGGTGCAAACTGCAGCTTATCCGGAACCGAAATGACGCTCGGCAGCCCGACCTGGTTGTTGGTTTGGATCAGATTCGAAAATAGCGCAAAACCAATAGGCGCGACTGGCTGTGCCCCCAAGTCAATATGTCCATTGTCACTCCCCACGATGATTGGTTTGGCGAGGCTGCCGTCGAAGGTAGCGACCACGTTTCGATAAGCCGGCAGCCACGGCGTATATTCATAGCGCAGGCCGAGGTTCAGGGTGAGCCGGTTCGAGACTTTGAAATCGTCCTCGACAAAGAAATGCTTATTCCAGCCTTCGCCGCCCCACCAGGTCGCCGGGTTGGACCGGGTGCCGGAATTCGGATAGCCCAGCAGAAAGTCGGCGAACCCGTCTCCCGTTCCCCCGGAACTGGCCGGATTCTGGGTAAAACTTCCATTAAAGCTCCAACTCCCCACGTGGCTGCGTGTGTCCGTGAACAGAATCTGGAAGTAGCGCATGTCCACTCCGAATTTGACAATGTGCCGGCCTTTGATCCAGGTCAAGCTATCGGTAAATTCATTGACCAGCCGGTCTTGAAACTTGGGCCGCCCGTCGCCGGCCTGTCCGGAGAATCCGGCATAGCCGCTGAAGCTGAAGGCTGGCAACGTGGCGATGGAATTCTGCTGGCTGCCTTCCAACCCCGTGATGCCCGCCAATTGGTTGAAATTGGTGCCCTGGAAATAAGCTTCCGACCGGTAATTGCCAATCAGGTAGTTGTAGCGGAATTCGTTTACCATGTTCGCCCGGACGGTGCTGGTCAAGGCAACATCGATGTTGTCGGCAAGACCCGACAGGGTGGCTGTCCCCAGAGCCGGAAACGCGGCCGGGTCGGTCTCGCGGTTGTCCACGTAACTCCAGCGCACAAACAGCTTGTTGTTGGTAGTGATTTGGCGGTCCGCGCGGAGGATCAACTCCTCGCGGCGCAAGGATGAGTTGGGGCTGTAGACGGCCGTTCCTGAGGCCGTATTGGGGAGCGGGATGTAGGGAAGAAAGAATGTTGCCTGTGGCGCCAGCCTGGACGCGGGAATGATCTTGCCGGGAAAGGGGCTGCGAGAGGTCCCCACCGTGGTCAGAGGGTCGTAAATCGTATTCAAGCCAGGCGCACTGAAATCTCCCGTGCGCTCGCCCGCACTCGGGACGGTACTGTTGGCGGGCGAACCCTGTCGCAGTCTCATGCCTTGATAGCTGATGAAAAAGAATGTCTTGTCCTTCCCGTTGTACACGTGCGGGACCACCACGGGCCCCCCCAGCGTGCCGCCGAACTGGTTCCGTTTCAGAACCGCCCGCGTGATGGAAAAGAAGTTGCGGGCATCCAAAAAGTCGTTGCGCAGGAACTCGAAGGCGTTCCCATGGAGCCGGTTCGATCCCGATTTGGTGGTTGCGTTGAAAGCTCCCCCCGCGCGCTTGAACTCGGCGGAGTAAGCGTTCTGCTGCACGCTGAATTCCTGCAGGGCGTCGATCGAAGGCTCGATCCAAGTGCCGCCCTCGTGCTGTTCTGTGACGTCTACGCCGTCAACCAGAAAGGAGGTTTGAAGCCCGGCCACTCCGCCGATCACCGCGCCGTTGACATATTCCGGCCGAACCAACTGCACGTTGCCAGTCGCTCCGAGCAAGACCGCACCAGGGGTGATTTGCGCCAACTCGTGAAACTCCCTGCCGTTGAGCGGCAGTTCCACAAGCTGCTCGTTGCTGATCTGGCTGCCGAGGGAGCCGGACTCGGTGTTGAGCAGCAGGGCAGTGGAAGTCACTTCTACCTGCGTGTTTGGCGCTCCAAGCGTTAATTCGAGGTCCACCCGTCCGCCCTGTCCGACCTCCAATTCGATGCCGCTCCTCACACTTGTTTCGAATCCGGGAGCAGTTGCGCTCACGCTGTATACCCCCGGGTTCAGCGGTGTCACCACATAATCGCCTGCCTCGTTCGCAACAACCCGTTTCGATATGTTCGTGGCCGAATCTTTGACTGTCACCACGGCTCCCGGAACCACGGCCCGGTTGGGATCGTAGATCGTTCCGACAATACGTCCCGCCTGAACTTGCGCGAATACTTCCATGTTGCCGCACAAGACGAGCATGGCGGCCAATCGCATGACATTCTGCATCTTCTTGTCCCCTCTCGTTTCGCTGACCCCAGAGTCCCGGTGACGGCCCGGCCTACCGTGTGGAAAGCGACGGCCGGACCTCTTCGCTTTCCAGGCTGGGTTTATCCTATTACCAACGCACCGCGCCGTCAACCGCTCCTACCGTGCCACCAATCCCACCAGCCGGCCGCTCCTGCCGTCGGGGAAAGTGAAAGTGCCGGTCATGACGCCGCCATCGACGATCGTCACGAACTGCCGGTCCGATACGCGAAACCGCAGCTCGCGATCGTGAACGCTCATCTCGTCGATGTCTCGCTTGCGGCCGTCCCCGGTGATGGTCATGGCGGGATCGTCGCTGGAACCGATGAACTCGACCACCGCCTGCCGCACGCTGCCGACGGGCATCCGTTCGATCGCCGGCCACTTGCCCATGAAGCTCTCCAGCTTCATGGACGGGACGCAACTGGCGGTGCGAACCGAATCGGGGATGAAATCCTAGTCGAAGCGGGCGTTCGGATCGAGCGTCAGGCCGAACACCTCCTGTTTCCCCGTGCTCCTGAGATAGCGGTCGAGCGTCGCCGCGACGATCCACGCATCCACAGGCGGCTGGATCGCATTGGCCGTCATGGCCAGAACGTGCGCCAGCAGGTAATCCGCGGGTTCGGCCCCGTGCTGGAAGATCCACGCGGCCCATTTGTAGTCCTCGCCGGTCTTCAACGCGCCGGCTCGCAGCATCTCGGCCACGCGCTTGCGACGCGCCGCGTCTCTGGGGACCATGCCTTGCCGCTCGGCGGCGGTCAGCGACTGCCATTTGTCGCGGTCTTTCTGGTCCGCGTCGTAGAGGGCTTTGAGCTCGGGATTGGACTGGGCGAACATGCCCGTGGGCGCTTCTGAAGCAGCGAAGCGATCTGCGGACGGATGGGAACAACGTCGCGATCTATGGGACGAATCGGGCGAGGGGTCGATCGAGGTCGGAGTGCAGGTGGTCGCGCGGTTCGAAGGTACGGACGAGGTGGCCTGCTCGGCCACGCCCGCCGGCATCGTCGCCGTGACTTCCCATTTCGGCCCCTATAACCGACTCCGCGCGGCACACAAGGCGGTGCGGGACCTGGTGTCGGAAGAACGGGCGCCGCCGGATCGCACTGCCGTTCTGGGAGGTCTACGGCGATTGGGACGACGACCCGGCGAAGCTCCGCACCGATGTCCTCTACCGGATGGACCCGACGGCCTGAGCCGGCGTCAGTTGCTCAGATGGACCACCGCGACGTCGCGATCGCCCGCCGTAACTTGCACGGTGCGTCCGTTTGCCGTGGCTTTCTGCCCGCCCCAACCGTCCGCGGTGAGCGCCCTACCCCCACAGTTCGTGGACGGGGTAGAAGAGGAACGGTCCGGTTGTCGGCACATACTCGAAACCGCGGCCCAGGGGATCGTCGTGCCGCACCGTGGTCCAGTCGATTCCCATGGCCGAGTAGATCGTGGCCTCGATGTCCTCCGCGTAGACGTAGCGGTCCTGCGACCAGCCGTAATCGACGACATCGTTGGCGGTGGCGTCGGTCGTGCCGATAATCGTGCCGCCTTTCACCCCGCCGCCGGCGAAGACGGCGAACTGCTGCGGGTGATGGTCGCGGCCGGCCGCGCCGGTCAGCGGGCCGATCGTGCGGCCGAATTCGCCGACCATCACCACCATGGTGGTGTCGAACAGCCCGTTGGCCTGCAGGTCGCTGATCAACTGTGACACCGCATTGTCCAGAATCTTGGTCTTGGCCGGGAGGTTTGCCGCGGAGTAGATGTTGGTGTGCATGTCCCAGCCGTCGTTGGACGTGATCTGGATAAAGCGCGTGCCCTGGTTGGCCTTCAACACCTGGGAAGCCACCAGGCAGGCGTTGCCGGTGCCCGAGTTTCCGTAGCGCGCGGCGTCCGCCGCGGTGTAGCCGAACGCCTGGTTGACCACAGGGTTGTACATCATGCCTTCACCCATGGTGTAGAAGTTGTCGTAGTCCTCCATCGGCTTGCCGTCGGGCGAGTTCACCCGTAGATTGTCGTCGAGCGAGTGCATCAGCTTCCAGCGATTGTTGAACGTGGCCTGGCCATCCGGGTTGGTGGTGTTGGCGATTCCGCCGGTGGCCGGAATGACTTTGAACGGCGCGTACACCGCGGGCAGGTAGCCCGATCCCACTCCGGCGCCGGAGTTGAGCGCCAGGAAGGCGGGGAAGATCTGGCCGGGCGTGCGCTGCGGGTCCTTTTCGATGGCCACCACGCTGCCGATGTTGGGAGCGATATTACCCAACGCCGCCGCCGGGTTGCGGCCGATCTGCGTCCAGGTCTGCGCCAGCGTATGCACCAGCCCGTGCGCCCGTACGGAGCGCACTATGGCAAAATCGCCCAGCATGTCTCCCAGCTTGGGCATGAGGCCGGTAGGCCAGAGCACTCCGTTGGCCGTCTGGGGCGCGAAACTGGTGGGAGTCGTTCCACTGACCACTTTGAGATCGAACGTGTCGGAGTGGCTGGGCGCGCCCGCCAGCAGAATGAAGATCACGTTCTTCGCCGTGTTCTTGGTGGCGGCGCCGGAGCTGGTAACGTCGGCGGCTTTCACATAGCGCTCCGCCAGGTAGGAAGCAGTGAGGCTCCCGCCGAGGACCTGGAAGAACCGGCGGCGCGTCCAATGGGGACGGTTGTAGAAGGCCTTGTAGTCCCAGCCGTAATTCCGGAAATACTGATTGATTTTTTCCTGCTCGTTGCTCATGACGCCCTCCGTCAGTAATTGAAAACGAAATCGACCTTGTTATAGAGCGACCACACCAGGTCCTGCACGGCAGTGATGCGGTTGGCGCCGCTGGCGGGAAAACCGCTCAACGCCGTGCCCATTTCGTCGTTGCTGGGATAGCGCGAAAGGATTGCGAGGAACAGCGTGTTGATCAGGTCGGTGTTGCTCTTGCCGAGATTCTGCATGATGAGCTGGCTGCCCGTGGTGCCCGTTGCGTGGCTGCGGTTCACCACGAACGTGTTGTTCATCAGGTTCAGCGCCTGGAGTATGGAGCCGTCCTGCTTGCGCGGCTGGTCGTCGCGGTTGCCGCGCAGGAAGCCGTCCAGGAAGTTGTTGGTGTTGCCGTCGAGCAAATCCGACACGTCGGGGAGCTGCATGGCATAGCTGGGCTTGGCGAAGCCCTGGTCCGTAAAGTTGGTAATGGTGTACGTGGGGTAGGTCCCGCTGGACTGCGCCACGGCGTCGTGGACTTCCTCGCTCCACAGCCGCCGCACGAACTTGCGAGCGAAATAGGGCTCCCAGGCGGGGTTCCACTGGCCGTCATACTCGCTGGAAAGCTGGTACGTGTCGGAGGTGGTTATTTCGCGCATCAGGGCCTTGAGGTCGTAGCCGCTATCGATGAAATGCTGCGCCAGCGCGTTCAACAACGATGCGTTGGTGGGCTGCAAGGTCCACGGGGCCGGCGGCGGGTTGTTCGGATCGAGCCGCAACGGATCGAAGGTATCGGGCGGATCGACGATGCCGGTCACGAACAACTGCGCCCAGATATAGTTCACCGTGGCGCGCGCGAATTGCATATCGCTGGTGATGCTGCGCGCCAGCGAGACGCGGTAGTTTTCGCCGGCCTTGGGCGCGTCGTTATTGAAGATGTACTGGGGCGCCACGTAGTAGCACGGCTGGCCGGCCTTGCATCCGGCGGGCGCCACGCGCGGCGGCCGATTGCCGGTGGTGGTGTTCAGGGTGTAGTCGAGAGTGTACCCCTTGGTGTTGTCCTGGACCGACCAGTAATACACATTGTTGTTCGTCGGATCGTAATTGACCCGCGCAAGTTGGGTGTGGGAAAGGTAAGAAGCCAGCTCCCACGCCTGGTAGCGCGTGGTCTGGCTGCCCCACAGGCTGAGCTGATCGAGATGGCCGCGGCCGTTATGGCACAGGACGCAGTTCACGTGGGTGATGCCCAGGAACGTGTCGAACACGAACGAAGTGGCCTGGTCCATGATGTCCTGCACGGGGCCGCCGGTAATGAAACCGTTCAGCATCCAGTTGCCGGCGCCGTCCTGGTAGGTATCGCCGGTGGTGGCGGTGATCAGTTCGGTGGCCATCTGGTTGTACGGCTTCTGGGCGGCCAGCGAGTCGTGGATCCACGAGTAGAAGGCGTTGCGGCCCTGCGGGAAGCGGCGGAGGCCGCTCGCCTTGGCGTCGATGTTCTGATACAGGTCGCCGAAGTACATGGTCCACTTGTCCACCCACTCCGGCTTGGCGAGCAGCTCGTCGACGAGGTTGGCGCGCTTGTTTGGATCGGTGTCGGCCACGAAGCTGAGGACGCGGTCGGGAGTCGGGATGCGGCCGGTGAGATCGAGCGTCACGCGGCGGATGAATTCCCAGTCCGTGGTGGCGCGCGCCGGAGTGATGCCATTGGCATTGAAATCGGCTTGGATGAAAGCGTCGATGGTGCCGGCGGGGTGCGGCTGCCCGAAACTGTTGGCGCGGCTGGCGCCCGGCGTGGACGCGAGCATGGCCCGTACCTGTTGGGTGCGCGCGGTGAGCCCGGAGCTGCCGCGCGCCTTGGACAGGGCTGCGGCGGCAAACTTCTCCCGCTGGCTGCCGAAGTAACTGCATTCGGCGTGCGGTACGGTGAATTGAGAATCGGAAGTGGGACGATCATCGGCGCGCACGATCAGGAAACCTGACAGCACCAGAACCGATGTCCCCCCCAGGATAAAGAACAACCCAGGTTTCTGCATACTCCGTGAGCCCCCCGCACGGCGCTACAGCGCCTATTGTACGATATTCCCAACACGGCCCGGGACTCAGAGTTCCATTAATTTTTGGCAACCATGACGCGAGGCCGGATCGGCGGAACGATTTGAACACGTTTTGCAGGCAATCGCGGAGATTGCGGTGGGCTCCCGGCCAGCCGGCGCCCCCTGCCCGGGGCTCGGCTTAGCGGGCTGTCGGCCTGCCCGGCGCAGCCGGCCTGCCCCGCTCCCGGCCTGCCCGGGGCTCTCCGAGCCCGGCGGAGAGCCTGGAAGGCGTTGGGCTTATGATTGGGAGATGGGGCGGAAAGCTGGGCGGGTATGGCCGGCAATGGTACTGGTAGCCAGCGTCTTACCAGCACAATCGTTGAATAACCAGGCGCTTAACGGGAAGTACTTCGTACGGCAGATCTCCGTAGTAACGAACGACCACGGCAGCCTGACGGACGCGCTCAGCCTGCTCGGCACCATCACTTTCGATGGTAACGGCCATTACACGTTCACTGGCCAGCGGCTGGAAGGGAGCGGCGGCGCGGTTTCATCGAGCGTGTCGGGGACCTACTCGGCGCTCCCGGCGGGCATCGTTTCGATGGACAGCCCGCTGCGCAGCGGCGCCACAATCAACGCCCGGCTGGGAGTGGAAGCGCTGCTCGGATCCAGCACGGAGCTGGCCGACAATACCTTTGACCTCTTGGTGGCGATTCCGGCGCCGTTGGCGGGCGCCGCGCCTCTGATCGGGCCGTATTGGATGTCTATGCTGGAGTTTCCGTCGGGCAGCGGGACAGCCGTACGCGACAGCTTTGTCGGTTTGACTTTCAGTGCGCTGGGCCAACTCCAGGCTTCTGCATACGGCCATGCCGCCAACCTTTCGGGCGGCCAGCTTCTGAGCCAGGCGATCACCGGCACCTACACGATCACCAATGCTGGCACGGGCACCCTGTTCCTCGGCCAGTACACCATCGATTCGCTGCTCAGCGGGAACCGGACGCTCTACCAGTCGGCCGATGGGAACGTGCTGCTGGGCGCCTCCCCCGGTTTGCACGACATCCTGATCGGCGTGAAGTCCTCCACCGCGGCGGCGAACAACTCGTCGTGGAACGGCAATTTCTGGAGCGCGGGGCTGCGCTTCGACCCGACCGCGAGGCAGCCGGACATTTCGTCCTACGCCGGATCGGCGGCCGCGCGCGGCCAGGGGATTGTCACACTGACCCGGCGGGTCAAAGCCCTGGGAAGCGGTTCGTACGATTTCACGGGCGTCGACGGCTATTCGCTGACGGCCTCCGGGACCGGCCCCGAAGGGCTTTTGCAGATCGGGATTGGGGCGGGCGGGAAAGCAGTCGTCGGCTCGTCCCTGAGCCTCAATGACCCCGGCGGGTACGAAATCGATTTCGCCGTACAGATGAATTCGCTCTCGGGGCCGGGAGTGTTCCTGAACCCGCAGGGCGTGACCAGCGCCGCCAGTTTCTTCCCGCCCGGCGCTCCGGTCTCTCCCGGGGAGTTCATCGCCCTGTTTGGCACGGGCCTCGCCGGCGACACCGGGACCGCGCCGCCGCCGTACCCGTCAACTTTGGACGGCGTCACGGTGCTGATCAACAATCTGCCCGCGCCGCTCAGCTCGGTCAGCGCGTCGCAGATCAACTGCCTGGTGCCGTACGCGACAGAGGGATCAACCGCCACGATCGTGGTGCAGAACGGCGGCGCGACTTCGAATGCCGTGACGGTGCCGCTGGCGCCCACGTCGCCGAGCGTGTTCTCGGTGAATCAAAGCGGCACGGGACTGGGTGCCATCCTGCACGCCGACTACACGGCGGTGAACGCCGGCAAGCCGGCGGCGGCGGGCGAAACGGTGCTGGTATTCCTGACCGGAATGGGCGCGGTCGATCCCTCCGTGCCCGATGGCACGGCCGGCGGCTCGAATCCCGTGAGCGACACCACCGCGTCCCCGATCAGCGTCCTGGTAGCCGGAGCACCGGCGACCGTGGTGTTCAGCGGTCTGGCGCCGGGTTTTCCGGGGCTGTACCAGATGAATGTGACTCTGCCGTCCTCTTTGCCGGCCACGGGAAACGTGCGGCTGGCCATCCAGACGCCCAACGCCTTGCATGCGCAGGTGGATATTGCGGTGAAGTAGAGGCGCGGAGAAGTCTAACGCCGCTCGAACGCGACTTTGCCTCCCACGATCGTGTACGCGACATCGGTCGCCGGGATCTCGTCTTCCGGGATGGTCATGATGTCGCGGGAGAGCACCGTGATGTCGGCCAGCTTGCTGGGTTCGAGCGAGCCCTTCAGCTTCTCTTCGAAGGCGGCATAGGCGTTGTTCCAGGTGTAGGAGCGCAGGGCCTCTTCGCGGCTCATGCGCTGGTCGGGATAGAAGACCGTGCCGTCCTTGAGCTTGCGGCTCACCGACGCGTAAAAACACGCCAGCGGGCTGACGTCTTCCACCGGGGCGTCGGTGCCATTGCTCACCACCGCGCCCGATTTCATGAGCTTCTGCCAAACATATGCGCCCTCCTCGGCCCGCTTGGGGCCGAGCCGCAGCAGAACGTAAGGCGCATCCGAAGTGCAATGGATGCCCTGCATCGACGCGATGACGCCCAGTTTTCCGAAGCGCGGAATATCCGCCGCGCTCAGGTGCTGGGCGTGCTCCACGCGCCAGCGCAGATCCTTCTTTTCGGGATGCGCGCGAAACGCCGCCTCGAAAATGTCCAGCGTTTCGCGGTTGGCGCGGTCGCCGATGGCGTGCACGCAAAGTTGGAAGTCGTGCTGGATGGCCAGTTCCGCGGTCTTGCGGATGTCGGCGGGGTCATCGGTATTCAGGCCGCTGCTGTCGGGCTTGTCGGAATACGGTTCCAGCAGCCAGGCGCCGCGCGATCCGAGCGCGCCGTCGATCTGCCGCTTGATGGCGCGGACCGAGAAGAAATTGCCACCCTCGCCCAAGATGCGGTACCTGTCCAGGTTGGGTGCGAGCTGCTCGTTGGAGGTCCGCAGCATCATCCAGATGCGCATGCGCAGCTCGTGGTTGTCGGCCATGCGCTTCAAGGCGTCCACGGTGGAGAAAGGCGAGCCGGCATCTTCAAACGTGGTGATGCCCTTGGACAGCGACTCGTCGATCGCCAGGTCGATGGCGTGCCGCTCCTGGGCCGCGCGCTCGGCAGGCGTGCGTTTGGCTTCCCATTCGGAGCGCGCCCGGCTGACCAGCCCCTGCGCCCGCTCGCGAAGGAGCCCTGTGGGGTTGCCCGCTTTGTCCTTGAGGATCTCGCCGCCCGGAGGATTCGCGGTAGCGCGCGTGAGGCCCGCCGCCTGCATCGCCTTGCCGTTGACGAAAGCCGCGTGGCCGCTGGCGTGCGTCAGCAGCACCGGATTGTCCGGCGACACCTTGTCGAGCGAATCGTGCAGCGGGAAGCCTTCGACGTTCGGCTGGGGCTCGCGGTCCCATTTGGACTGGTGCCAGCCGCGTCCGATGATCCACTCTCCCGGCTTGGCCTGTTTCACGGCGCGCCCGACCTGCGCCACGATGTCGTCCCAGGTGCGCGCCTCGCGCAAGTCGAGGCCCATGCGAAATTCGCCGACCCCCGTGAAGTGGCCGTGACCTTCGATAAAGCCCGGAATGGCGAGCATGCCGTGCAGGTCGATCACACGGGTTTGCGGGCCGATCCACTGCCGGGCGTCGCCGTCGCTTCCGAGCGCACTGATCCGGTCGCCGCGCACCGCGATGGCCTGGGCCACCGGCGTGGTCGTATTGACGGTGACAATTTTGCCGTTCCGCAGCACCAGGTCGGCGGGCTGGGCGAAGGCGGTAGCGGCAAAGAAGGCAACCAAAAGGACGCGCATGGGTTCAGGATACCCCGGTTGCAGTAAACTCGAAGGCATGTTCCTGATGGCCGCTCTTCTGGCGCTTCACCTGGGACCGGTCTCGCCCTCCGGCCCCAACCGGCAACCCCAACTCGCCGCCGCCAACGGCATGGTGGCGATGGTCTTCGGCAGCGGCGATGTCATCTGGTTCGCGCGCTCCGGCGACAACGGCCGTTCGTTTTCGGCGCCGGTCAAGGTCGCCGACCTGCCCAAGCTGTCGCTAGGACGGCACCGCGGGCCGCGCGTCGCGATCAGCGGCAATACCATCCTCGTAACCGCGATCCGGCAGCAGAGCGATCTCTTCTGCTGGCGCTCCGGCGATGGCGGCCGCACGTGGTCGAAGGGAGCTGTCGTCAACGATCAACCTACCAGCGCGCGCGAAGGCCTGGACGCCCTTGCCGCCGATGCCGAAGGACATGCGGCCGTGGCTTGGCTGGACGATCGCACGCCCAAGGGCAAACGGCTGTACGGCGCATTTTCGGACGATCGGGGGGCGACCTGGTCGAAGAACGTGATGCTCTATCAGTCGCCCTCGGGAACGATTTGCGAATGCTGCCACCCGTCGCTGGTCGCGCTGGGTGGCGGAGAGTTCGCCGTGATGTGGCGCAACGTGCTCGACGGCTCGCGAGATTTCTACGTGATGCGGGTCCGCGGCCGGCCCGCCTCCGATGCTGTGAAACAGGGGACCGGCACGTGGAAGCTGGACGCGTGCCCCATGGATGGCGGCGGCCTCGCCGTCCGCAACGGGGAAATCTGGAGCGGCTGGCGGCGGGAGCACGACGTCTACCTGGCGGAGCCCGGCAAACCGGAAGTGAAGCTCGGGGCGGGGGAGAACATCGCATTGGCCACGACGGCGAAGGGCGCTTACGCGATCTGGTCCACGCCTCAGGGCATCGAAGCACAGACTCCAGGCTCCGCGCGCCAACATCTCTCGCAGAGCGGAGGCTTTCCGGCGATTGTCGCGCTGCCCGATGGGTCGGTGCTCGCCGCGTGGGAGGAGAATGGTTCGATTGCGGTTCATCGGGTGGAATAACGCAATGCGTGCGATATTGGTCGTCGCCATGTGCGCCCTGACTGCCGCCGCTCAAACCAAACCGCGCGCCCGCGATCTCGGCGTGCCGCTCGAAGGCGAAACCGGGCCGCTGAACGCCATCACGGATGTCCCCGGCGTCGAGGTGGGCCACAAGACGCTGATCAGCGGCGACTCGGTCCGCACCGGCGTAACGGCGGTCTGGCCGCGCGGGAAGCGGTCGTCGGACCCCGTGTTCGGCGGTTTTTTTTCGCAGAACGGCAACGGCGACATGACGGGCACGCATTGGTTGGAAGAATCGGGCTTCCTCGACGGGCCGGTCATGATCACCAACACGCACAGCGTGGGAGTGGTGCGCGACGCATACCTGGCGTGGCTGGTGAAGAACCAGCGCAAGCCCGGCACCAACGTGTTCGATGGCGGTTTCTACACTTATCCGATCGTGGCCGAGACCTACGATGGCTACCTGAACGACATCAACGGATTTCACGTCAAGCCGGAAGACGTCGCCTCGGCGCTGGAAAGCGCTGTGGGCAGCGCCGTGCCCGAAGGCAACGTGGGCGGCGGCACCGGCATGGTGTGCTACGGCTTCAAAGGCGGCATCGGAACTTCCTCGCGGAAACTGGCGAGCGGGCACACGGTGGGCGTGCTGGTGCAGTGCAACTGCGGGAGCCGGCGGCAGCTGCGCATCGGAGGACTGCCGGTGGGCGAGGAGCTTTCGACCGCTGTTCCGGTAGCGAGCGCGCCGGCCGGGCCGCGCGAGGACACCGGCTCGATCATCATCGTGGTGGCCACGGACGCGCCGCTCCTTCCGCATCAGACCAAGCGGCTCGCGCGGCGCGCCACCATGGGGCTGGCGCGGACCGGCGCGACGTCGGGAAACGGCTCGGGAGACATCTTCATCGCATTCTCGACGGCGAACGCCGCGGCGGCCGCGGCCAAGGCTGCCGCCACTGTTTCCATGCTGCCCAACGACAGTCTCAATCCGGTATTCGAAGCCGCCGTGCAGGCGACCGAAGAGGCCATCATCAATGCCATGGTGGCGGCCGAAACCATGACCGGCGCGAACGGCCACACGATCTACGCGCTTCCGCACGATCGGCTGCGCGACGTGCTCAAGAAGTACAACCGGCTGGCCGGCGGGCGATAAGCCGGCCGCGGCTGCTAGAATGACTAGATCGCCCCTTTGCGTTATCCCATGACTACAGCTACCCGTTCCCGCGCCCAGGAATTTCGCGATCAATTATCGCGCCGCGTCATTGTGGCCGATGGCGCCATGGGTACCATGCTGTACTCCCGCGGCGTGTTCATCAACCGCTGCTTCGACGAGCTGAATCTCTCGCAGCCCGACTTGGTGCGCCAGATCCACCAGGAGTATGTGAAGGCCGGCGCGGAGATTCTCGAGACCAATAGCTACGGCGCCAGCCGCCCGCGCCTGGCCGCCTTCGGATTCGCCGACAAGCTGCGGGAGATCAACCGCGCGGCGGTCCGCGTGGCGCGCGAAGCAGCCAAGGACGGGCCGTTCGTTGCCGGCGCCGTGGGCCCGCTCGGGGTGCGCATCGAGCCGCTCGGCCCTACCTCCTTCGGAGAGGCGCGCGCCGCGTTTCGCGAGCAGATCGAGGCGCTGCTCGAGGCCGGTGTCGACCTCCTGATTCTGGAGACGTTCGGCAACCTTGACGAGCTGCGCGAAGCGGTGATGGCGGCGCGCGAGGCGGGCGGCGGCGACGTCCCCATCATCGCCCAGGTGACCATCGACGATTTCGGCTATCTGCCCGGCGGCACCGATACCGAGACTTTCACCAAAATCATGGACGAATGGCCGGTGGACGCCATCGGGCTGAACTGCTCGGTGGGGCCCAAAGCCACGCTCGAAACCATCGAGCGCATGATGCAGTTCTCCTCGAAGCCGCTGAGCGCCATGCCCAACGCCGGGCTGCCCATGCGGATCGAGGGCCGCAATATCTATCTGTGTTCACCCGAATACATGGCGCAGTACGCGCGCCGCCTGCTGTGGGCGGGCGTGAAGGTGATCGGCGGATGCTGCGGCACGACGCCCGACCACATCAAGCTGATCCGCAGCGAAACCCGCTCCCTGCAGCCCGCGCAAAAGAAACTGGCGGTGACGGTGGAGGAGCCGCAGGCCAAGGCGCACGCCCTCGAGCCCGTGCCCGTGGCGCGGAAATCCAAGCTCGGCGCGAAGCTGGCGGAGAGCAAATTCGTATCGTTCGTCGAGATCCTGCCGCCGCGCGGCATCGACGCCTCGCGCGAGATCGACGGCGCGCGGCGCTGCGCGGAGCACGGCATCGACTGCATCAACGTGCCGGACGGGCCGCGCGCCAGCGCGCGCATGAGCGCCCAAGTCACCTGCCATCTCATCCAACAGCAGGCCGGGATCGAGGCGGTGAATCATTTCTGCTGCCGCGACCGCAACATTCTGGGGATTCAATCCGAGCTGCTCGGCGCCCACATGGTGGGCGTGCGCAACCTCATCTGCATCACCGGCGACCCGCCACGCATGGGCGCCTACCCCGATGCCACCGCGGTTTTCGACGTGGACGCCATCGGCCTGGTGAACATCGTGCGCAATTTGAATCACGGGCTGGATATCGGCGGCAACCCCATGGGCTCGCAGACCGCGCTGCTGATCGGCGTGGGCGCCAACCCCGGCGCGCCCAACATGGACGAGGAAATCCGCCGCTTCGAGTGGAAGGTGGAAGCCGGCGCCGAGTACGTGGTGACGCAGCCGGTATTCGACCTGGATCTGCTGGAAGGATTTCTCAAGCGTATCGAGCACGTCAAGATCCCGGTCGTCTGCGGCATCTGGCCGCTCACCAGCTTTCGCAACGCCGAGTTCATGGTCAACGAGCTGCGCGTGCCCGTGCCCGACGAGTTCATGGAGCGCATGCGCCGCGTGGACAACGCGGAAAAGGCCCGCGAGGAAGGCGTGGCCATTGCGCGCGAAATGGTCCGGCGTGTGCGCCCCATGGTCCAGGGCGTACAATTAAGTGCGCCGTTCGGCCGCTACCAGATGGCTTTGGACGTGGCGGAGGCTATCGGCCCGCACTGAGATCGCATTCGAAAAATGGCAACCGACCTGGTCGAGATCAATCCCGAGGCCCCCCAGCCTGAAGCCCTGGAGCGAGCCGCCGCCGCCGTGCGACGCGGCAACGTGGTCGCCATCCCCACCGACGCGTTATATACGCTGGTGGCCGACCCCTTCAACCTGCACGCCGTGACGCAAGTCTTCGCGGCCAAAGGGCGCGAGCCGCACCGCTCGCTGCCCATCCTGGTCCGCGACATGATGATGGCCGAGGAGCTGGCGGGTGAGTTGAACAACCGCTTCTTCATTCTGGCGCGGAGGTTCTGGCCCGGCCCGCTGACCATCATCGTGCCGGCCTCGGCCAAGGTGCCGCTGAAAGTCACCGGCAACACCGGTCGCATGGCCCTGCGCCAGGCGAAATGCGCGATCGCGGACCAGCTTCTCGCCATGCTGAACGAGCCGTTGATTTCCACCAGCGCGAATATTTCCGGCCATCCCACCTGCCGCAGCGGCATCGAGGTCTTCGGCATGATGGATGGCCGCGTGGACCTCGTGCTCGATGGCGGCCATTGCGGCGGAGCGGGCGCGACCACCGTGGACATCACAGAGCCCTACTGGCGGGTGATCAAGAACGGCGCCGTCGAGGAAAAGGAAATCGCCGCCTGTCTCCAGCAGTCGTGAAACCGGGCGCCCCGCCGGGCGTGGTACCCTGAAATTCTTCGTCCAAAATTCATGCGAAACGTTGTCATCATGGGTTCCGGCTGTGCCGGCAACACCGCGGCAATTTACGCTGCCCGCGCCAATCTGAAACCGCTCGTGATCAGCGGGCACGAGGCCGGCGGGCAGCTCTCGCTCACCACCCTGGTGGAAAACTTCCCCGGATTTCCCGAGGGCGTCAACGGCCCCGACCTGGTCGAGAACATGAAGCGGCAGGCCGAGAATTTCGGCGCCGAGTACCTGCACGGTGCGGTCGTCGACACCGATTTCAGTACGCGCCCGTTCCGCCTGGACGTCGATGGCGAGTGGATCGAGACCCTTACCCTGATCATCGCGTCGGGCGCCTCGGCGCGCTGGCTGGGCCTCGAAAACGAACAGAAGCTGATCGGCCACGGCGTCAGTTCCTGCGCCACCTGCGACGGCTTCTTCTATCGCGACAAGAACATCATGGTGATCGGCGGCGGCGATTCGGCCATGGAAGAAGCCAACTTCCTGACGCGCTTCGGCCGCGAGGTGACCGTGGTGCACCGCCGCGAGGAATTCCGCGCCTCCAAGATCATGCTCGACCGCGCCCGCCACAATCCCAAGATCAAGTTCGTCACCAACACGGTGGTGGAAGACGTCTTCGATGTTTCGCAAAACCTGGTGTCCCGCGTGCGCCTGCGCAACCTGAAAACCGGCGAGACCTGGGAGCAGGATGTGGATGGCTTCTTCGTGGCCATCGGCCATATTCCCAACACCAAGGTCTTCAAAGGGCAGATCGAAACCGATCCCGACGGCTACATTCTCTCCAAGGGCGGCGCGCGCACCAACATCCCCGGCATTTTTCACGCCGGCGACGTGCAGGACCGCGTTTACCGGCAGGCCATCACCGCCTCCAGCGCCGGCTGCATGGCCGCCATCGAAGCCGAACGTTATCTGGAAGCGGAAGGACACTGAATCATGATCGAGCGCATTTCACCCAGGGGCGCGCCGGCGCCGCGCGGCCCCTACTCGCCAGCTGTCCGTGCGGGCGATTGCATCTACGTTGCCGGGCAGGTCGCCATCGATCCGGTGAGCGGCCAGGTCGTCACCGGCGATGTGCAGGCCGAGACGCGGCAGGTGCTGACCAACATCCGGAACATCCTGGAAGCCTGCGGCGCATCGTTGAACGACGTCGTGCGCTGCGGCGTCTACCTGACCGACGCCGCCGACTTCAAGCCGATGAACGAAGTGTACGCCGAGTTCTTCGGCGAGGCCAAGCCGGCGCGGACCACCATCATCGTGGCCGCCCTACCGCTGAAGGACGCCAAGGTGGAAATCGACGCGGTAGCGTACAAGCCGCGGTAGTGGGGCGGCGCATCATCGGCGGCCGTGGAGCTTCTTGAGCAGGGCCGTGTTCACCTTGGCTTTCACGGTTCTGCGGTCCAGGCCCAGCCGCCGCGCGGTCTCTTCGTAGCTTCCCGTGCGGCTGTAAACCACCGTGACGTATCGCGCCAGCAGCTCGCCGGCCGTCAGCCTCCCCGCGCGCGCGTCCTCGACGAATTCTTCGACCGCATCCGCCGGCCCCGCTCCCGCCGGGCGGTAATTGCGCCGGATCAGCACGTTCTTTACGCACTGCTCCAGCTCGCGATAATTCCCGGGCCACGCATACTCGGGACCGAGATTCGCCCCGATCCACCGCATCACCTCGCGCGCCAGCTCGTCGCCCTCCGGTCCCGCCACGCGCTGCGCCATGTAGAGCACCAGCTCGCCCAGCACAGCCGGCGAATTGGCGAGTTGTTCGGCGAGTGAAGGCGTGGCCACCTGGTCCGAGCACAGGCGATAGTACAGGTCTTCGCGGAACTGGCCCTTGCGAATGGATGCCGCGAGGTCGCGATTGGTGGCCGTGATCAGCTTGCCGCGGAACTGCCGGCCCGCCGTGTCGCCCACGGGATGAAAGGTCCGCGTCTCGATTACGCGCAGCAGCTTCACTTGTATGGCCGGGTCGAGGTCGCCCAGTTCGTCCAGGAAGACGGAGCCCAGTTCGGGACAACTCTCGAGCCAGCCTTTGCGGTCGGCCACCGCGCCCGTGAATGCGCCGCGGCGATGCCCGAACAGCTCCGATTCCACCAGCGTGGGCGATAGCGCCGAGATGTTGATCGGGAAGAACGAGTCCGCATCGTCGCTGGCAAACGCCAGCCGCTGATCGTCGAAGGGGACGTAGCGCGACTCCGCGACGGCGCGCGCCACGAGTTCCTTGCCGGTGCCCGATGGGCCGGTGATCAAAGTGGCAAACTCGCCCATGCGGGCATACAGCGTGCGGCGGTAGCGGCGCATGTCGTGGGTGAACACGGATTGCCAGATGGCCGCGCGCAGCCGGGCAGCGGGCATCGAGCTGCCGATAATGTCGCGGAAAATCTGGTCGAACGCCCGCTGGATCTGCCGAAAGCACGCGAACGTGTGGCGCGCATCGTGGCCCGTGGGAAAACGCACGCCGTCGATGCCGAAGAAGTGGCGCCAGTCCGCGAGGAAGTTGGTGTAGAAGCTCCAGCGGGCGGAGCTGGAGCTGCGCGCGTCCTGCCCTGCGTCGTAGAAGCGGGGGTAGTAGCGCGTGTACAGAAGCTGCAGCACCGCGTCTTCATAAAGCATCAGGTCTTGTGGCCGCGCTTGGCCGCCCCCGGCGAGGCGCGCGCGCAGCTTCTCCAGAAGCGGCTCCACGCGCGTTTGAATGCGCCACACATTCTCGCGGGGGCCGGGCTGTTCGGCGCGATAACTCCAGACGGGTTCGCCCGCCACGAACTCGCTGCCCAGCACGGCGCGCTCCAGCCGCACGCGCTCGGGGAGAAACGGGTTGGCGTAGCCCAACTGCGAGACGGCTTCGAGCAGTTCCCGCTGTGTACCGGAAATGAACGCCATATGTACATTCATTGTACGGCAGGCCGGTTGGCCCTTCCGGGCGGTTCCTGTAAGCTATTGATCTTGAGGGAGGTTCGGCGCGGACCATTCCGTGCTCTACGGTGGGCATGGCTCACGGCAGCTTGAAAGACCTTCTGAAAAACGGCGGCTTCCACGCCTTCCTGTGGACGCAGTTCCTCGGCGCGTTCAACGACAACCTATACCAGATGCTCGTGTTCGAGGCTGCCGTGGACCGTGGCTCCAGCACCGGCGCGGTGCAGTTCGTCTACCTGCTCCCCTTCCTGCTGTTCTCCGGCTACGCGGGCCACCTTGCCGATGCCGTCAGCAAGCGGCGTGTGCTGATCGGCGTCAAGGCGTTCGAGGTCGTGGCCATGTCGCTCGGCGCCTATGCGCTGATCTCCGGCCACCTGCAGTGGATGCTCGTGGTGCTGTTCATGATGGGACTGCACTCCACGGTGTTCAGCCCCGCCAAGTACGGCATCGTGCCCGAGATCCTTTCGGACCGCGACCTGTCGCGCGGCAACGCCTGGCTGGAAATGACCACCCTGGTGGGCATCGTGCTCGGAACCGCCGCGGGCGACTTCGTGTACTCGTGGTGGAAAGGCGACGCGGGCAAGATGGCGCTGGTTCCCATGGCGTTCGCTATGGCCGGCTTGTTCGCCAGCCTGCGAATCACGCGCGTGTGGCCGTCGGGCGCCACCGCGCCGTTCCGCCTGAATCCGTTTTTTGAGATCGGGGAAAGCACGCGCGGCCTGCTCTCCAACCGGCCGCTGTGGCTGAGCGTGCTCGGGGTGGCTTTCTTCTGGTCGCTCGGCGCGCTGCTCAAGCCCGACCTGCTGCTGTTCGGCAACGAGGTTCTCAAAGTCAGCCAGGTGCGCGGCGGGCTCCTGCTGCCGTTTCTGTCGATCGGCATCGGCGTCGGCAACATGCTGGCGGGCAGGCTCTCAGGCGACAAAGTGGAGCTGGGGCTGGTTCCGCTGGGGTCGATGTTGATGGGCTTCTTCGCCCTCGCGCTCTTCTCTTTCCGGGCGTCCTACGGATTCGCGGCGCTCGCGCTGGTGCTGCTCGGAATCTCGAGCGGCCTGTTCATCGTCCCGCTTTACGCGTACATGCAGCAGCGCGCGGACCGGCGCGAGAAGGGGCGCGTGGTCGCCGCCAACAATTTCTACCAGACCATCGGCATGCTGTTCGCTTCGGCGCTGCTGTGGGCGCTGCACGATCGCCTGAAGGTCGGCGCAGATACGATGGTGCTGGGCGCGGGCATCGCCACCCTGCTGGTCACGGTTTACATTCTCACCATCGTGCCCGACTTTTTCCTGCGCTTCGTCATGTGGCTGGTCACTCACTCGCTGTTCCGCATCCGCATCGTGGGGCAGGAAAACGTGCCGTTCCGTGGCCCGGCGCTGCTGGTCTCGAACCACATGTCGCACGTCGACGGGTTCCTGATCGGCGCCTGCATCCAGCGCTTCGTCCGCTTCCTGGTGTGGAAGCCGTACTACGAGGCCAAGGCGCTGAACTGGTTCTTCCGCCGCGCCAAGGCCATTCCGGTGAGTGGCGGCCGCGATGCCTTGGAGGCCATCCGTCAGGCGCGCGAAGAACTGGCCGCGGGCCACGTGGTCTGCATCTTCGCCGAGGGTGCCATCAGCCGCACCGGCAACATGCTGCCCTTCAAGCGTGGCCTCGAAAAGATCGTCGAAGGGCTAGATATCCCCGTCGTTCCGGTACACCTCGACCGCCTCTGGGGCAGCATCTTCAGCTTCGAGCAAGGCAAGTTTTTCTGGAAGTGGCCCAAGCGCATTCCGTACCCGGTAACCGTCTCCTTCGGCGCGCCCATGCCTTCCGCCACGCCCTCCCGCGAGGTGCGTCAGGCCATCCAGGAGCTGTCCGCTGAAGCCACGGAGCACCGCAAGAGCGCGGGCGACCTGCTGGACCGCCGCGTCATTGCGAGCGCCCGCCGCAACTGGCGCCACTTCGCCATGGCCGATTCCACGGGCCGCGAGCTGACCAACGGGCGCATGCTCACCGGCAGCGTTCTGGTGGCCGGCTGGATCCGCCGCGAGCGTCCGGGAGAAGAGACGATCGGCGTGCTGCTGCCCTCGACCGTGGCGGGCGCGCTGGTGAACGTCGGCGCGACGCTGGCCGGCCGCGTCACCGTCAACCTCAACTTCACCGCCGGCCGGGAAGGGATGGCGGCGGCGGTGGAACAGTGCGGCATCCGCACCATCGTGACGTCGAAGGCATTCGTCGCCAAGGCCAAGATCGACGTGATGCCCGGAGTCGTGTGGATCGAAGATATCCTCGGCGGCGTGGGCACGCTGGCTAAACTGCGGGCTCTTCTGGCGGCGCGCTTCCTCCCGGCCGCGATGCTGAGCCGCGGCGGCCGCACCCCGGATTCGCTCGCCACCGTCATCTTCTCCAGCGGCAGCACCGGCGTCCCCAAGGGCGTGATGCTCTCGCATTACAACCTGCTTTCGAACATCGAGGCTTTCGGTCAGCTCTTCCGCATCGGACCTGACGACCGGATCGCCGGCGTGCTGCCCTTCTTCCACTCCTTCGGATACACCGTGACCGTCTGGTTTCCGCTGGTCTCCGGGTGCGGCGTGGTGTACCATCCGAATCCCACCGAAGCCGGCGCGGTGGGCGACCTGGTGTCGAAATACCGGGCCACGCTGCTGCTGGCCACCCCGACCTTCTGCTCGGCATACGCGCGCAAAGTGCCGCGAGAGCAGTTCGCCGGCCTGCGCTACGTGCTCGTTGGCGCCGAAAGACTCCGCGAGACGGCGGCTGCGGCGTTTCGCGAGAAGTTCGGGCTCGAACTGCTGGAAGGCTACGGCTGCACCGAAATGTCGCCCGTAGTTGCCGTGAATGTTCCGAATTTCGGGAACGGAAGCAACCACCAGACCGGCACCAAGTTCGGCACCGTGGGTCATCCCGTGCCGGGCGTCGCGGCGAAGATTGTCGACCCGGTCACCTTCGAGCCTCGCCCCCCTGACCAGGAAGGGCTGCTGCTGGTGAAAGGCTCTAACCGCATGCTGGGTTATCTCGGCCAGCCGCAGCGGACCGAAGAGGTGTTCCACGACGGCTGGTATATCACCGGCGACATCGCCCTGATCGACGACGAAGGTTTCATCCGCATTACCGACCGGCTCTCGCGCTTCAGCAAGATCGCGGGCGAGATGGTCCCGCACATGCGCATCGAAGATGCCATCGGCACGGTGATCGGCGACGCGCCCTGCGTGGTGACCGGCATTGCCGACGAGCAGCGCGGCGAGCGGCTCGTGGCGCTGTACGTGCACTCGCACCTGAGCCCCGCAGAAGTTTGGCAGGGGCTGTCCGGCGCGGACCTGCCGCGCCTGTGGATCCCCAAGCGGGAGAACATCTACCAGGTAGACAGCCTACCTCAACTGGGCACCGGCAAGCTGGACCTGCGCGGCGTAAGAGCGCGCGCGCAGCAGCTCGCCGGAGTGCCCGCGTAGAACCAACAGGGAGCCCGTCATGGAAGCTTTGCTCTTAGTGTGTGTAATCGCCGTGTTGCTGGTCCGCTGGATCTATCTTCGGGACCGGCTGAACGGGATGGACGAGCGCATCGATACCCTCGCGCGGCTGGTCGCGCGGGAGCCGATGCCCCTCGCTCCCAGGCCCACTGCGCCGCCTCCGCAGCCCCAACCGCGGCCCGAGGTCGCCCGCCCCGCCCCGACGCTGTCACCGTCTCCTATGCCCGCGGCGCCGCCTCCGCGGTCCGAGCCACGCCCCATCCCGACGCCGTCACCGTCTCCCGTGACCACCGCTCCTCCCGCCCCCGCCCCGCGCCGCTCCACCGACGACTGGGAAGCCATCGTTGGCGGCAATTGGCTGAACAAAGCCGGAGTGTTCGTGCTGGTGATCGGGATCGCGCTGGCTCTCGGCTATTCCTTTACGCGTGTCGGACCCGCCGGCCGAGTCGCCATCAGCATCGCGATGAGCATCGCCATGCTGGTCGCGGGCGCGGTGCTGGAGCCGCGCGAGCGGTATCGCACATTCGCGCGCGGCCTGCTTGGCGGCGGCTGGGCGGCCCTGTATTTCACGGTTTACGCGATGCAATCGCTGGACGCCGCGCGGGTCATCCACGACCCTTTGCTCGGCGCAGTCCTGCTCCTCCTGGTGGCCATCGGGATGATCCTGCATTCGGTGCGCTACCGGTCCGAGACGGTCACCGGCCTCGCGTACTTCCTCGCGTTTGTCACGCTGGCGATCTCCCAGGTCTCGTCGCTCGCGGTGCTGGCATTGGTGCCGCTCGCGGCGTCGCTGCTGTACGTGGCGCACCGTTTCGCCTGGCGCACGTTTGCGGTCCTCGGCCTGGTGGCCACCTACGCAACCTGTGCGCTTCGAGGCGACACCGGCGCGCCGCTGTGGCAGGCGCAGGCAATCTTCACCGTCTTCTGGATTCTGTTTGAGGGCTTCGATATCCTGCGGCCCCACCGCGCGCTGCTGCCGCTGAATGCCATCGGCTTTCTCGGCCTGTCGCTCGCCAGGTGGAACCACGCCGACCCCGGCAGGATCTGGATGCTGATGGCCGGCGCCGCGATCGGGTATCTGGCGGGCACGGTGCTCCGCTGGCGCTCCGGCCGCTGGCCCGCCGCGGCAACGCTCACGGCGGCTCTCCTGTCGGCGGCGATCTTCCTCAGGCTCGATCACCAATGGGTCGCACTGGCCCTCCTCGTGGAGGCCGAGTTGTTCCACCTGGCGGGAGTCCGCTGGCGCGCCGGGTATCTGCGATATCTCGCGGGCATGCTCTTCGTCATCCAACTGGGCAACCTGTTCGCGATGGATGTCGGACCACTTCCGGCGCGCGCCTGGACGCCGATTGCTGCGCTCGAAGCGGCCGTCTTTTACGTCAATCGCGCCCTCGGAGCGTCCGGCGCGGTCTACGGCTACGCCGCCGCCGGGATGCTGGCGCTGGTGGCGGGCTATGAAATCGACGCGCCGTATTTGGGTCGCGCGTGGTACCTGCTGGCTACCGCCACGTTCTTCGCCGGATGGTGGCGCCGCCTGCCGGACTTCCGGTATCAGGGCTATGCCCTCGCGCTTCTCGCCGCCGTCGCCACCGCGATGTATGCGCCGCACCCGCCGCTCGCATTGGTAGCCGGCGCCGCTGCCGGGTACGCCGCTGCTCTGTGCGCGCTCTGGTCGGCCCAGGACCGCTTCCTGGATGGCGAGCGCGCCGCGCTGCGCTTCGCCGGCTCCCTGGCTTTCGCCGGCATGCTGGCGGCGCTCGTCGGGCGTCTCGTGCCGAATCAATACCTGGGTCTGGGATGGATGGCCCTGGCGGTCCCCCTGCTGGAGCTCGGAATGCGCGGCCTTCCGCCGGACCTCCGGCGGCAGTCGTACACCGTGGCCGTGCTCGGCGCGGTCCTGATCGTCGGACGGAACCTTGCGGAACTCCAGAACATAGGACCGCTGCCGCCGCGGCTGATCCCTCTGGGCGCGGCGCTCGCCGCCTACGCGATTGCCGCCCGCGCGCGAAACCAGGAAAGCGGCCGCGTCCTCAAAGTCGCTTCTTTCACCGGGACCGGCCTGATGCTCGTGGCCCTGTGGGCATTGCTGCCGCCGTTGGCGGTAGGGCCCGCGTGGGCGGCGGTGGCGCTGGCGCTCGCCGAATTCGACGTCCCGGTCCTGCGCCTGGAAGCCGCCCTGGTGACCTGCGCCGCGTTCGGGCGTCTGTGCTTCGTCAACTTCGACGGCCCCGAGCGGATCTGGACCGTCACGCCCGTGTTGATTTCCCACTACTACTTGTGGTGGCGCACCCGCCAGCGTTTGTATCTCTACACCGCGGCCATTCTCGCGGCGGCACTGATCCGCTTCCAGATGGGACCCCTCACCGTGGCCGCCGGATGGGCGCTCTTCTCGCTGGCCCTGCTGTGCGCCGGGCTGCGCTGAGCCTCGAGGATCTGCGGTGGCAAAGTTACGCCCTGGCCGCCCTGGCTTTCACGGCCTGCTCGTACGGCGAGGCGACGGTGCCGATCGGCGCCATCGTGGTTGCCTGCTTCTTTGCCTCGCAACTCGTGACGACGCGCGGCAGCCATCCGCGGCTTTACTATTCGCTGCTTGCTACGGTGCTGACCGCGGTGCTCTTGTACTACAAGGTCTCCGGCAGCCTGCTCACGGTGGCCTGGGGAATCGAGGGCGTGGCCCTGCTGTCCTCCGGATTCCCGCTGCGCGACCGCGTTCTGCGCGTTTCCGGGCTCGCGCTTCTGAGCTTCTGTATCCTGAAGCTGTTCTTGTGGGACCTGCGGCACCTGGAAACGATGCCGCGGATCCTCTCTTTCATCGTGCTCGGTCTGATCCTCGTAGGCGTGTCGTGGATCTACACGCGGTTCCGCGAGCGCGTCGCCCGGTTCCTATGATCGCGCCATCGCCGAATACCCGATTCCGAGCCGCGACCGCTAGGGAGCGGTCAATTCTAAGGCGGAACCCCCCTGTGATTACGCCATCGCCGCTTTCACCCGCGCCGGCGTCATCGGCAGTTGCAGCAGGCGCGCCCCGGTGGCATCGTAGATCGCTCCGGCGATCACCGCTCCCACCGTAATAATGGGCGGCTCGCCGCCTCCCGATGCGGGCGTGCCGGGGTTGTCGATCAGGATCGTTTCGATCTTGGGCAGCCACGAGAACCGCGGCAGCTCGTAGGTGTCGAAATTGCGGTCCAGCACTTCGCCGTTCTTGAAGCGCACCTCCTCGGTGAGGGCGTAACCCAGCCCCATCGTGAGGCAGCCTTCCATCTGCTGCCGGGCGCCATCCTGGTTGACCGTGAGGCCCTGGTCCATGGCGGTGACCATGCGCTTCACCTGCACGTGACCGGTGCTCCGGTCCACCGCCACTTCGGCCGCTGTCGCCACGTAAGTGCCGGAGTAAATGCCGCACACGATCGCCACCCCGCGTTTGCTCGGCGCCGGCGCGGGCTTCCACCCGAACTGTTTCGCGGCGGCCTCCAGCACGCGGAGCATGCGCGGGTCCTTGAGATGGTTCAGGCGGAACTCCAGCGGATCGATCCTGGCCTTTGCCGCCAAGACGTCCATGTGCGATTCGCGCGCGTAGCTGTTGGTGTTCACCGATGGCGCGCGCCACGGTCCGATGGCGAATGGGTGCATCCCGGCGGGATTGCCGCCCATCCAGTTGCCGGAGGAAAGCGCGCGGTGGTGCGGGACGTCGTAGAACGTCCCGGCCTCGCGGTCGCCGGCGCCGTAAACTTTGAAGTCCCAGAAGCCGATCTCTCCAGTGGAGGTGAGACCAGCACGAATCTGCACCACGGCCGCCGGGCGAAACGTATCGTAAAGGAACTCCTCGGCGCGATCCCACACTACCTGTACCGGCTTGCCCGTCGCCTTGGCGAGGCGTGCGGCTTCCACGGCCTGCTCGGCCGCGCTCTTGCCGCCGAAGCCGCCGCCCACGTACGACGCGATGACGCGTACGTTGTCGGGCTGCAGCCCCAGAGCCTGGGCCACCGCCTGGCGGACCGAAAACGGCGCCTGCGTGCTTGCCCAAACCGTGACCTTTCCGCCCTCGATGGACGCGGTGGCGGTGTGCGTTTCCATCGGAGCGTGCGCGACGTAGCTGTTCCAATAGGTCTGCTCGACGACGGATGATGCCAGCTTCTCGCCTTCGGCCAGATTGCCGCCCTGGGCTACCACTTGCGGCTGCGGCCCGGTCTTCAGCAGGTGCTCGAAGATGGTTTTGTCGTCCGGTCCGGGCGGCGCGGGCTGAAACTGCGGCTTGAGCAACCCCAGCGCGCGATCCGCAACGTCGCGGTGCTCGTGGAGAATGGCGATCATTTCGCCCTCCCGCACCACGCGCGCGCCCGCCTTCTCGGCGGGGCTGGTGTCCACGCTGATGAACTTCGCGCCGTGCGCCGGCGGCCTGAGGATCCGGGCGTGCAGCATGCCCGGGAGGATCATGTCGCCCGAGTACTTGGCTTTGCCCGTGACCTTGGCGGCGCCGTCTTTGCGCCGGAGCGGTTGGCCCACGAGGCGGAGCGCCGCCGGAGCCTTCACCGCGACCTTCTCGATGTGGCGCTCGATGCGCTTGCCCTGGACCAGTTCGCCGTACGAGACGTGTTTCGCCTGCGACGGATCGGTGATCACGCCGGCCTTCACCTGGAGCCGCTCCGCTGGGGCTTGCAGCCGTTCGGAGGCCATCTGGAGCAGCACGGCTCGCGCCTCGGCGGCGGCCGCGCGCAGGGCCGGTCCGAAGTTGCGGATGCACATGGAGCCGAACGTGCCCATGTCGTACGGGCAGAGATCGGTATCGGCCAGCACCATGTCGACGGAGTCGTAGGGCACGTCCAGCTCATCGGCCAGCAACTGCGCCAGTGCGGTGGTGGCGCCCTGTCCCAACTCCACTTTGCCGGCAAAGCCGGTGACGCGGCCATCTCCGCCGATCCGCAAGTAGGCGTTGAGGTCGGTAGGGTACGCCCCCCGGCCCGGAAGGCGCCCCGGTTCCTGGTAGTAGGGCGTCGCTTCGGCGCGGACAAACACGAACAGCCCCGCGCCGCTGGCGAGGAAACCGCGGCGGCTCAGTTCGCCGGTTTTCATCGCGAGCCTCCTCTCATACCCGCGGAGGCCTCCTGGATGGCCTCCACGATGCGCATTTGCGCGCCGCAGCGGCACAAGTTGTCGTCCATGTGCCGGATGATTTCGTCGTGCGTGGGCCGCGGCGTCCGCAGCAGCAGGGCATAGGCGTTGAGCACCATGCCCGGCGTGCAATAGCCGCATTGGAATGCGTGATGCTTCAGGAATGCTTCCTGGATCGGGTGAAGCCGGCCCTCCTGGCTCAGACCCTCGATTGTCAAGACCTGCTTGCCCGCAACGTCCTTGACGGGAATGGAGCAGGACCGCACAGCCTGCTTGTCCACGATGACCGTGCATGCGCCGCACAGCGCGGCGCCGCAGCCGAATTTCGTGCCGGTGAGGCCGAGATCGCTGCGCAGCACCCACAACAGCATGCGCTCGTCGTCGACCGTCACGCGCGCTGGCTTGCCGTTGAGCGTGAAAGAAATGGTTCGCTGCATGAAAACTCCCCGACAATATGAATTGTAGCTCCGAAACTCCGAAGTTAGTGGGGGCCGAAAAGCCGGTCACAGACTTTCCACTTTTTTTTCTTGTTCATCCCAAAGGAGTTATCGTTTCTGCGAGCCCGGAATGCAAGCACCCCCAAGTTACTATGCAATGTGGAAAGACTGACAAAAGCCGATCGTGCCTGCGCCATCGCGGCAGCAGCCGCGCACATCCTCAACAATGACCTGACTGTCATTCTCAGCAGCGTTGAGGACTCCATTCTGTCCCTGGAACCCGGCCATCCGGCCCGTCCACTGCTGGTGGACCTGCAAATCGCCGCTGAGCGATGCGCTTCTACAGCTCACACCCTCCTGACCTTCAGTACCCGCACCGGTCTCCGGCCCATGCCGGTGGCCCTCGACCAGCTCGTCGAGAACTGACGCGCTACTGTAAAGGTAGTGCGCATTCTGGGCATCGAATCCTCCTGCGATGAGACTGCGGCCGCGGTGGTGGAAGACGGCGAGACCGTTCTCTCCTCCATAGTGGCTTCGCAGATGAGCACCCACGGCAAGTATGGTGGCGTGGTTCCCGAGCTGGCCTCGCGAGAGCACCTGCGGGCCATCGTTCCCGTGGTGCGGGAAGCCCTCGAGCGCGCCGGCGCGAGGATGACGGATCTCGATGCCATCGCGGCCACGGTGGGGCCGGGCTTGGTCGGATCGCTCCTGGTGGGCCTGACGTACGCCAAGTCCCTGAGCTTCGTCACGAGCGTGCCGCTGATCGCCGTCAACCACATCGAGGGCCACATCCACGCCGTCATCCTGGAGGCGAAACGCGCCGCGCCGCCGGTGGAATTCCCCGCGCTGGCGCTGGTTGTGAGCGGCGGCCACACGCACCTGTTCGAGGTGCGCGAGGGCTTCGCCTACCGCCTTCTGGGGAAGACCCGCGACGATGCGGCCGGGGAAGCCTTCGATAAGGTCGCCAAACTGCTAGGCTTCGGTTACCCGGGCGGACCCGTCATTGACCGGCTGGCCCCCTTCGGCGACCCGTCCGCCGTCCGTTTCACCTTTGCCAGGATGAAGGGCAATGCGCTCGACTTCAGCTTCAGCGGCTTGAAGACCGCCGTGCTCCGCTGGGTGGAGGCGCGCGGCATGGAGGAGGAGATCGAAATGCGGAGGGTGTTTCGCCGCAGTCATCCTGACCCCGAAACCGGCGAATGGCTGTCCGTCACGCCGGTCGAGACCTTGAACCTGTTGGCTTCGTTCCAGCAAGCCGTGATCAAGGAGCTGCTGACGCGCGCCGCCGCCGCGGCCGAGGCCATGGACGCGCGCTGCCTGATCGTCTCGGGAGGCGTGGCCTGCAACTCGGGCCTGCGGGCGGCCGCCCGGCACGCCCAGGGTGCGGCGGGGTTGCCGTATGCAGTTTTCTTCCCTTCCCCCGGCCTTTCGACCGACAACGCCGCCATGATTGCCGCCGCCGCGTTTCCCAAATTGGAGCGCCGCGAGTTCGCCTCGCTCGACATCAAGGCGCAGGCCAACCTGGCGCTGGCGTAGAACCCCTACAGCGCGGCGATCAGCTTGGCGATGAGAGCGGTGCGGTCCGCGATCCGGTCCACCAGGATGCTCTCGTTCGCCGCGTGGGCGCCCTCTCCCACGCCGCCCAGGCCGTCCAGCGTGGGCACACCCAGGGCGGCGGTGAAGTTGCCGTCGGAGCCGCCGCCGGTCAGCGATTCCTCGAGCTCCACGCCGAGTTCGCGCGCCAGCGTGCGCGCGGTCTGGAAGAGCCGCACGATTCCCGGCGACCGCTCCATGGGCGGCCGGTTTAAACCGCCGCTCACTTCGATCGAGCAGCGCTTGTCGAACGGTTTCAGGCCGCGGAATTTCCTCTCCAGGGCGGGCGCATCTTTGAGACGCAGGACCCGGAGATCCACCTCCGCCCGCGCCTCCGCCGCCACCACGTTGGAGCGCGTGCCGCCGGCGATCACGCCCGGATTCACCGTGATGCCGCGCTCGAGTTCGGTGAACCCCGCGATCCGGCCGATCTGCCGCGCGAGTTCCACCACGGCGCTCGCCCCGCCCGAAAAGTCGACTCCCGCGTGCGACGCGCGGCCCCGCACCACCACGGTAAAACCGCCCACACCTTTCCGCGCCGTTTTCAGCTTGCCCGCCAGGCCCGTGCCCGGCTCCAGAACCAGCACGGCCTTGCTGCGCGCGGCGTTTCGTTCCGTCAGCGGCCGGGAGCTTTCGCTGCCTACCTCCTCGTCGGAGTTGAGCTGCAACAGGACTTTCGAGGCCACCGGCAGAACCAGGTCTCTCAGCGCCCGCACCGCGAAAATGAAGAACGCGATGCCCGCCTTCATGTCCAGCACGCCCGGCCCCCACAGGCGGCCCTCCGCCTCCCGGAACGGCATGCTTCTGAGCGTGCCCGTCGGCCACACCGTGTCCGAATGCCCCAGCGCCAGAATCTGGCCGCTCTTCTTGCGCCCCGGCAGCGTCATCTCGCATACGAGCTGGCGGCCGAACTTACCGCCCGGATAGCTCTTGACGCGCCCGAGCGGCGCCACCGTGTCCGAAACGAGTTCCACGAAGCGGCCCACCGCCGCCGGATCGTCGCTCGGCGACTCGCATTCCACAAACTGCCGGATCAGCCCGATGATTTCGGGCTGTCGCTGCTTAACGTAGGAGAGTATCGAATCCACGGCTGATATAATAGCGGCTTCCATGGCAATTATGGATATCAATGAAATACGGGCGATTCTGCCCCATCGGTACCCGTTTCTTCTGGTGGACCGAATCGTGGAAATGGAGCCGGAGCGGATCGTCGGGATCAAGAACGTCACTTTCAACGAACCGTTCCTTACCGGCCATTTCCCCGATTTTCCGGTCATGCCCGGAGTACTGATCGTGGAGGCCATGGCGCAGACCGCCGGCGTGCTCGTGCTCAAGACCATCGAAAACCGGGAGAGCAAGCTCGTGCTGCTGGTGGCCATCGAGAACGCGCGCTTCCGCCGGCCGGTGGTGCCCGGCGACACGCTGCGCATGGAAATGAAGGTCCTCAAGCGCAAGGCCAACGTGGCCAAGATGGCCGGCGTCGCCACCGTCGACGGACGCGTCGTGGCGGAAGCCGAAGTGATGTGCAAACTCGCGGATAAGGAAGAGAAGCCGGCCGCCCAGGCCTAGTAATGCCCATTCATCCGACCGCCATCGTGGACCCCCGGGCGCGGATTGCGGAGACCGCCGGGATCGGCCCCTATTGCATCGTTGGCGCGGAGGTCGAAATCGGCGCCCGCACGCGCCTCATGGCCAATCTCTACCTGGAGGGGCCCACCTGGATCGGAGAGGACAACCTCTTTTTTCCGTACAGCACCGTGGGGGTGGCCTCGCAGGACTTGAAGTACAAGGGCGAGCGCGCCGAAACGCGCATCGGCCACCGCAACCGCATCCGCGAATTCGTCACCATCCATCGCGGCACCCAGGGCGGCGGACTGGTCACCAGCATCGGCAGCGACAACCTCCTGATGACCTACACCCACGTGGCGCACGACGTCCGCATCGGCGACCACGTCATTCTGGGCAACAGCGTGGGGCTCGCCGGCCACGTCGTCATCGAGGACTGGGCCGATGTCAGCCCGTTCAGCGGCGTGCACCAGTTCTGCCGCATCGGGCGCCACGCCTTCATTGGACCGTACAGCGTCGTGAAGCAGGACGTCATGCCATACTCGCTCACCAGCAACAAGCCGGAGCTGTCGGTTTTCGGTGCCAACAGCATCGGGTTGGAGCGCCGTGGATTCGACAAGTCGGTCATCGAATCGCTCCAGACGGCGTTCCGGCTGCTGACCCGTTCGCAGCTCAACACCACCCAGGCCCTCGAGCGGATCCGCGCGGAAGTCTCCCCGTGCGCCGAAGTGGACGAGCTGCTGGATTTCATCCGCGCCTCGGCGCGCGGCGTCGTCAAGTGATGCGCTACGGGATCATCGCCGGAAACGGCCGTTTCCCCCTGCTGGCGCTCGAAAGCGCGCGGCGGTTGGGGCACGACGTCACCGTCATCGCCATCCAGGAGGAGGCCGCCCGGGAAGTGGAGTCGCTGGCGCCGCGCTGCCACTGGATCTCCCTCGGGCAGCTTTCCAAACTGATCGAGATCCTTAAAGACGACGGCATTACCGAAGTGGCCATGTGCGGCCAGGTGAAGCACGCGAGCATCTTCTCCTCGATCCGCCCCGACTGGCGGCTGGTCAAGCTGCTGGCCTCTCTGCCCTCGAAAAACACCGATGGCCTCATCGGCGGCGTCATCAAGGTGCTTGAGGACGAAGGCATCCACCTGCGGGATTCGACCGCGCTGCTGAAGCCCCTGCTGGCCACCGAGGGCGCGATGACGCGCCGCAAGCCGGATAAAGACGAGATGACCGATGTGGAGTACGGCCGCCGGGTGGCCGACGCGCTCTCGGGCTTCGACGTGGGACAGAGCGTCGCCATTTGCGAGCGGGCCTGCGTGGCGCTTGAAGCCATGGAGGGCACCGACGCCATGCTGCGGCGCGCCGCCGGCCTGGTGAACGGGCGCCGCCTGACCCTGGTGAAATCCGCGCGGCGCAGGGAGCATTTACTTTTTGATGTGCCGGTGGTGGGCGCCGACACCATCCCCGTGATGCGCGAAACCGGAACCACGGCGCTGGCTGTGGAAGCCGGCCGCACCCTGATGTTGGATAAGGAACAGATGCTGGATGCCGCGAACGCTGCGGACATCGCCATCGTGGGAACCTGACGCCATGCCCCAACTTCGACTCGCCGTCGTCGGCGCAGGCCAGTTCGGACGCAATCACTGCCGCGTGATCCACGAATCCGAACGCGCGGAGCTTCGCGCCGTGGTGGATCTCGATCCCGCCCGAGCCGCCGAGGTCGCCGCGCTCTACGGCGCGCAACCCTGCGCCAGAGCGCAAGATCTGGCGGGCCAGGTGGACGCGGCCGTGGTCGCCGTTCCTACCACGGCGCACGAAGAGGTGGGCCGCGCCCTTCTCGCGGTCGGCATCGACGTCCTGGTGGAGAAGCCCATCACTCCCGATCTCGACTCCGCCGAGCGCCTCGTCGATACGGCCCGGCGCCACGGCAGGATTCTGCAAGTGGGCCACCTCGAGCGTTTCAATCCGGCGGTGGTGGAGCTGGAGCGCCGCGCCACCCTCCCCCTGTTCTTCGAAGTCCACCGGCTCAATCAGTTCAGCGCCCGCAGCCTGGATGTGGACGTGGTCCTTGACCTCATGATCCACGACGTGGATATCGTCCTTGCCCTCACCCGCACCGAGCCGCAGGAGCTGCGCGCGGCCGGCATTTCGATCCTGTCCGAAAAGGTCGATATCGCCAACGTGCGGCTCCAGTTTCCCAACGGATGCGTCGCCAACCTCACGGCCAGCCGCGTCTCCACCGAGCGCGTCCGGAAACTGCGCCTTTTCCAGCCGAATCAATACCTTTCGCTGGATTACGGGCGCCAGGACCTGGCGGTCTTTTCCGTTGGCGCCGGGCGCCGGATCGGATTCGAGCAGGCGCAAGTTCCCAAAATCGAGCCGCTGAAGGCCCAGCTCGATGCCTTCCTGGACTGCGTGAAAACGCGCGAATCCCCGAAATGTTCCGGCCCCGCGGCGCGTCAAACTCTAGGGGTCGCCCTGATGATTCTTGGTAAAATCAAGGAGCATTCGGAGGTCGTCTCACAGACCCTGGCAGTTGGATGGAAACCGTAGCTCAACCTCCGGCCGATGACGAGCTTCACCTTCTCACGGAGTGGGGCGATCCGGCTTCCCGCTCCCGCACGCGGAGAGCGGGCGTCTTGTCCGTCCTGGCGCACGCGGTCGTCATCGTGACGGTGGCGGTGATGCCCGCCGACATCATCAAAGAGCAAGAGGTCGTGCGCCGGGTCACACCGCTGATCGAGCCGGTTACCGAACTCACCCAGAAGGCGCCGAATACCGCCAAGGTCGGCAAGGAGTTCCGGGCCGAGGTCCGCCCGCGTCTCCAGCTTCCCGTACCGCCGTCCCCCGCGGTGACGGCTCCGCGCCAGGCCTTAAAGCCGCCGGTGCCCCCCAAGCGGGCACAGCCGGTGCCTCTGCCGGATGCCCCCACGGTTACGGCCAGCCCGAAGGATCCCACCAAAACGGACCTGGCGTTGCTCGCTCCGTCCGCCCCTCCGCAGATTCAGACCGAGGAAAAAAAGGGGCCCTTCGAGACTCCGAATGCGCCTCGCGAACCGGGCCCCGGCCGCCTCCGCGGACCGGACACCTCGGTGGCCGATGCGATCCGTCAGACCGTCCGAGGGAACAATCCAGGAAGGCCGCTGATCCCCGGCGACCGCGACGGCCTCGGCCCCAGCGTCCAGGGCAGCTCCGGCGACCTCCCGCAGTTGCTGAGCGATCCCATGGGAGTGGATTTCCGGCCTTACCTCACACAGATTCTGGCCATCGTTCGCCGCAACTGGTTCTCGGTCTACCCGGAGAGCGCCCGGCTCGGGATGCGCGGTAAGGTCGGCGTCCAGTTCGCCATTGCCCGCAGCGGATCGGTCACGAAGGTGGTCTACGCCGCCCAGTCCGGCACCCAGGCTCTGGACCAGGCGGCTATCGCCGCCATCAGCATGTCCAATCCATTTCCGGCGCTTCCCGCGGACTTCAAGGGCGACCGCGTCGTGCTCCAGTTCAATTTCGCTTACAACATGCCGAAGCAGTAATGCTGATTCCGAGCCGCGCGCGTAAGCAAACGGTCTTTCGGCTTTCCCTCGGCATCCCACTAGGCTAGAACGTAATTCCGAGGCCCACTTCCAGTTGGTTTCTGGGCGAAACCGTGGAATCGGAACCGAAGGTGGATCCGGCCCAGCGCGTGAAGCGGATTTCCGGCGTCCAGTTGATGTTGAAGTCGTCCACCACCCGGAAGCCGATGCCCACGACCCCGCCCACCAGGGTTCGCCGCGATGGTCTGACAGGCACCGAGGTGACCGCCGTAGTCGCGTCCGTATTCTCCGTCGTGAGGGACGTACGGATGCTGCTGATGCTTCGGCCGGCCGCACCGAAGCCGAACCAGACCTTGGAAAGCGGGCCGGACGATCGAAGGCCGCGATGATGCAGCATCACCGGGACATCGAACAGGTTGGCTTTGGTGGCCTCGGTGAAGAACATGTGGGTGCGCTCGTCGACGGTGGTCGAGGGGTCGTCGGTGCCCCAGGAGACGGCCGTGTATTTCGTATATTTCAACTGCGAGTACATCAGTTCCGCGGTCAGCGTCCAATTCTGACCCGGCTGGTACTCGGCGGCCAGCCCCGCGCTCCAGAACGGTGATTGCGACGTCGTGTTGAAGTTCCAGTCGCGCACCGGTTCGTTTCTTGCTGCGGTGGTGGTGAGAGTTGTCTGGCTGCCCATCACGCTCATCGAGCGGAGCGGAAAGTCCCGCCCCCGAAGACCGACGGACAAATGTCTGGGCGGTGGGCCTGGCGCCGGATTGGCTTCGGCGGGAGCGGTTGTCTGTGCGGCGGGAGCGGTTGTCTGCACGGCGGGAGTTTGCGTAGCAGGGGGAGTGGCAACTGGTGCCGCCGGAGTCTGCGCCGGAGTCAGCGGCGAAGTCTGCGGCAGCGCCTGTCCATCGAGAAGAGGAACCGCTGCGCACAACACTGCCGGCAGCACTGTTCGCAGCAAAATCGCAGTCCATCGGGGGCTGTTGGTTCGTTTCATGCTAATCCATCATGTTAACTAAGCTGAGACCTGCTCCGCTATGCTGGTTTAGGTGTGGCAAGCATTTTTGGGGCCGGATCGGCGCTGAAGCCGTTCCCGCAAGGGACCCCGGGGCCAAAGCCGGCATCCATTGTCTTCGAGGCCACACCTGTGCGAATTTCGCCCTCTTGCCACGGGGGATGCTAGTCTTTTATTACTGAACTAATTGCATGCGGAACGCTATCAGGGACACTATGCCCGGACGAACGGATTACGCTTTGAGGCTTTCAGAAGTGAAACGGCTCTTCTTTCTCTTGATTCTGTCCGCTGCGCTGTCGTTCGCGCAGCCCGAAACCGCAACGCTGCGAGGGACCGTGCTCAATACCTCCGGCGAGCCTCTGCCCAATGTGCCCGTGGTCCTCACGGAAATGACCACCAACGGGGACATCCGGCAACTGGTCACCGGCGGGAGCGGGGACTTCGATGCGCCCTTCCTCCGCGCGGGGCTCTACAAGCTCACCATCGAGTTTCGAGGCTATCAGAATTATTCCGCCGACCAGATCCTGCTCGAGCCGGGGCAGGTGCGGCTGATGGAGCCCAAACTGGTCGCGGGGTCGGCCGACGACACCACCGAGGCGCGCTGGATTCCCACCCTGATCGATACGCAAACCGGCAGCGTCCGCAACGTGATCGACAACAAAGTGCGATGGGACGACGCGCCGGTGGTGGACAAGATCCCTTCGCCGTTCCCCCTGCTGGCGACCGTTCCGGGCGTGCAAGGCAACGGGCTCGGCCTGGTGATCTCCGGCATGTCCGGCCGCAACCGGCAGACGTGGGCGCTGGACGGGATCGCCGACGACGCCACTCCGGGCGAGTACGCCAATCCCAATTTCTTCGAGCTCATGCAGGTCACCACCGCGAATCCGGGACCGAACACGTATCGGCCCGCGGGGTTCGACCTGATCTCGAAACGCGGCAGCCCTGATTTCCACGGGCTGGTTTACTACAAGCGCGAGAACTCCGCCTTCGACGCCAGACCCTACTTCGCCCCCCAGAAGGCCGGCTACAAGATCGGCGAGCAGGGTGGCGAGTTCGGCGGGCATCTCATCTCCAACTACACGTATTTCTACGGAGGGTGGATCTACCAGACCAACCCTTTCGGCCAGGCGCTCTTTGCGGACGTGCCCACGGCGGCGATGCGCACGGGAGATTTCAGCCAGTACCTGGATCCGCAGAATTCACCCTCCGGCAAGGTTCAGGTGATCCGCGATCCGCGTAACGGGCTGCCCTTCCCCAACAACCAGATTCCGACGAACCGCCTTTCCACGGTTGCGAACAATGTGTTGAACCAGTATTATCCGGCTCCGAATATTGGCGCCGCCAACGCCTTTCTCCAGAACTATACGTGGAGCCATCCGTTCGGTCCCGATCTGTTCAAGGGCAACTGGCCGTTCCTCCGCATCGATCAGAAGCTGGCAAACCAGAACAACGTGTATGTACGGTTCATGTACAGCCTGGTTTCCAACGTCGCTGCCGGAAGCATCGGGGAATTGCTCACATCCACGCAGGCGCGGAAGTACAAGAGCCTGGTCGTTTCCGATACGGAAACATTTTCGCCCACCCTGGTGAATCAGTTCACCCTCGGACACATCACCGATTTTGTCCGCCAGGGCGAAGCGGAGGGCAAATATTCGCCCATCGCGGGCGATTCGGTCATCAACAACATTGGCCTTCAGGGAGCCAACTTGAACGGCTATTCGACCCAGGCGTTTCCCACCATGGCCATCACCGGCTTCACGGGACTGTCCATGACTTACGCCGGCGGATACAGCAAAAACGTCGCGCAGAACGACGGCCTGACGACGTATCAGGACCAGGTGGCCTGGTCCAAGGACAAGCACGCGCTGAAGCTGGGTGTCGACTACACGCGCTTCCACTGGCTCGAGGGAACCGTCCCGCAGCTCAATTACGGCGCATTCACCTTCACCGGGCAGCTCAGCGGCATCGGTTTCGCCGACTTTCTGCTGGGGTATCCCGCGACCAGCAGCAGGCTCCTCGATCCCAAGCTCGACGACAAGCTGCACCAGGTCGTCGCCGGGGCGTATCTCACCGACAGCTTCCGCGCCACCTCGCGGCTGACCGTGGACTACGGAGTGCGGTGGGATTATTTCCGCTCGCCGGTGTATGACGACGGCTACATGTACAACTGGGATCCTGTGTCCGGGAACGTGATCGTGGCGCCCGGCACTTTCACTTCGGTCAGCACGCTCTACCCGGCGGTTATCAAAGTCGTGGTGGGCGGGGTGGTTCCCAAACCCAAGATCACCAACTTCCAGCCGCACGTTTCGGCCGCGTACCGCCTCAGCAACACGATGGTTCTGCGCGGAGGCTTCAGCCAATTCACGGATGGCGGCGGCTACGGCGCGAGCGGGGCGTTGAACGACACCAATGGGCCGTTCCGCATCCAGGAGACATACATCAACAGCGTAAACGCGGCGGGCGTCGTGGCATACGCCATGCCCGACCCGTTTCCCGCCACTGTGTCACCTACCTTGACCGGCAGGCAGACCATCACTGCGATTCCCATGAAGACCGATGAGGGCGTGATCCGGCAGTACAGCGCGACCCTCGAGCGGGAGTGGAACGGCTTGGGCTTGCGGGCTTCCTATATCGGCTCGCGCGGCGCCGGGATCAATTACACGCTGGAAACCGACAAGCCCCGGGCCAGCGCCACGCCGTTCTCCACCGCCCGGTTGCCCTACCCGCAGTTCGGCAGCGCCATCCAGACGCGCACCGACGGCCAGTGGCACTACAACTCGGCCCTTGTCGAGGCGCGCAAGCAATTGGCCACCGTGTGGTTCGACACCAGCTTCACGTGGGCCAACAACCAGGCCAACTACCTGAACACGTTCGATCCCTACAACGTGACCAGTCACTGGAGCAATGACGCGGCCACTCGCCGGAAATATTTCGTGGCCACCGGCATGTGGGCGCTGCCCATCGGCAAAGGGAAGCGCTTCGTGACGGACCCGGGCCTGTGGACCAACCGCCTGGTCAGCAACTGGAGCTTGCAGGCGATCGCGACATGGGCGTCCGGCCAATACTATTCGCCGTTATTCACCGGGCCGGACCCGGCCAACGCCAGCCCGACCCAGGTGACCGCGCTCCCCGATTGCATCGGCAATCCCGACAGCGGCGCCAGGACCACCAACCGCTGGTTCAACCCTTCGGCGTTTGCCGTGCCGCCCCCCAGCGCCGGCCGCTACGGAACGTGCGGGGTGGATAGCCTGGAGGGCTATCCCATCCGCGTGGTGCACGGGAGCGCGTCGAAGCGTTTTCCGATCGGCGAAACGTTCAGTCTGACTTTTACCGCCCAGGTTTCCAACGTGTTCAACACCGCGAACTTCACCGTGCCGAACAACAACATTTCGCTTCCTGGAGCGGGAACCTTCACGGCGTCGTCCGCGGTGGCGGACTACTTCCCCGAGCGCCAGGGCACGCGCCAGATCAGTGTCAAGGTGCGGCTGATGTGGTGACGGTGAGCCGGCAGAAAGCGCTGATGGCAGGGAGAACTAGATCCGATCCGACAACGCCTCCTGCTTGCGCGCAAGTTGGCCGCGAAATGAGGAGAGGGAAGATGCGGAATCGAGAATATACGCCGGGTTCCGGCAACGTCTTTGCGGACCTAAATTTTCCTAAGGCTGACGATCTGCTGGCGAAAGCCGCGTTGGCCGCCAGGATCATCGCGGAAATTCAGCGGCGGCGGCTCATGCAGAGCCAGGCGGCCGCGATTCTCGGAATCGATCAGCCCAAGATATCGGCGCTCGAGCACGGCAAGCTGTCCGGCTTCTCGATCGAGCGGCTGATGCGGTGCCTGTTGGTACTTGGACGCGACATCGAAATTGTCGTTAAGGCCAGGGCCAAAGCAAGATTGGGAGCCAGACTTCGCGTTGCGTGATCGCAGCCTCTCGTCACAGCTACTGCGGCGCCCGCGAAAACGAGCGGAGAAAGGGGTGCGCGGAAAGGGGCGGCAGCCCTTGTCCCCGCTTCAACGCTGAAGCGGCCGAAGCGCGCAGCGCTCTGAATCGCACCCGCCAAAAACGCATCGGACTGTGCATCACCGCACGCCGGCTGTTGCCGTTGCCTCGCCCTTGCCTTTATATACCTTGACAAGTATATGCTCTGCGGAGTATACCAAGAGAGTGGAATCTGTGTTCGAAGTTATTGCGGAGCCGAACCGCCGCGCGATATTGAGCCTCCTGGTCTCGTCGCAACAGTCGGTTGGAGAGATCGAGCGTCAGCTTCGTATGCCGCAGCCGGCCGTGTCAAAGCACCTGCGGGTGCTGCGCGAGGCCGGTTTCGTGGAATCCACGGTGGACGCACAGCGCCGTCTCTACCGGCTGAAACCTGAACCACTTCAGGAGATCGATGCCTGGCTGGCTCCGTTCCGTCGGTTCTGGTCCGCTCACGTAGATGCTCTCGAACGCCACCTCGACCGCATGGATCAATCCACACCAATGAAAAGGAAGACAAGGAGCAGACGACGCGGCCCAAACCGCGAACGCGACAAAGGAGAAACGAAATGAAAATCAAATTGACCAGTGTATTCGTGGACGACCAGGACAAGGCCCTGCGCTTCTATACGGAGGTACTGGGCTTTGCCAAGAAGGCCGATTTCAGTCAGGGCCCGTTTCGCTGGCTGACCGTTGGCTCGCCCGAGGAGCCGGACGGCACTCAGCTGCAGCTGGCGCTGAACGACAACCCCGCTGCCAAAGCGTATCAGCAGGCGATCTTTCAACAGGGCCAGCCCGCAGCCATGTTCTTCACCGACGACGTCAAGGGCGACTACGAGCGGATCAAGGCCCGCGGCGCCCAGTTCACCATGCCGCCCACCGGCGTGACCGCCTCGACCATTGCGATGCTGAACGACACCTGCGGCAACCTCATTCAGCTCACCCAACTGGCATGCTATTAATGCGGCCGTTCCGCACGATGGCGCAGTTCCGCCGGTTCTGGTCCGCTCACGTCGATGCTCTCGAACGCCACCTCGACCGCATGGATCAATCCACGCCAACGAAAAGGAAGCCAAGGAGAAGATAGATGATCGATCACGAACAGTACACGCCGGGTCCGGCCAGGGGGGCGCAGGTACGGAAGGACGGAGAGAAGTGGACGCTCATTCTCGTCCGGGAACTGCGCCACTCGCCGGAAAAAGTCTGGCAGGCGCTAACCGACCCGGCGCACCTGCGCGAGTGGGCGCCCTTCGTAGCCGATGGGAGCCTGGGTACGGTCGGAGCCACGGTGAATCTCACCTGGGTGGGGACGGGCAGGCCGCAGGTAACAACGGTGACGCGAGCCGACGCTCCCAGGTTGCTCGAGTACAACGATATCCGGTGGGAACTCGAAGCCCTTGGCGGCGGCACGCGCCTGACGCTGTGGCACAGCATCGATCGCCGCTTCATCTCGTGGGGCGCCGCGGGCTGGCATATCTGCTTCGACGTCCTGGAGCGGCTCCTCGCGGGTGAGCCGATCGGACGCATCGCCGGCGCCGAGGCCATGAAGTTCGCCGGCTGGCAGCGGCTGACCGCGGAGTACGCCAGACAGTTCGGTATGGAAGCGCCCAACTGGCCGTCTCAGACGGCACAAAAGTCGTGAATCGAAGGAGGAAGAACACCATGGAATCGACTCTGGAGAATCCGGCACTCGCCGCTGCGCGGACCACGCCAAAAGCCAAGACTATCGTCTATTGGACGGTCACCGCGCTGTTCTGCCTGGAGATGGGCTTTACCGCCTACTACATGCTGCTGCGCCTGCCGGAGGGGGCGCAGGCGTTCATCCGCCTCGGCTTCCCCAGCTACTTCCGGGTGGAGCTGGCGTGGGCCAAGCTCATCGGGGTGGTGGTGCTGCTCGCGCCGGCGCCGGCGCGGCTCAAGGAGTGGGCCTACGCCGGCTTCGCCATCAACCTCGTCTCGGCGCTCATCGCCCATCTCTCGATGGGCGATGGCCCGGACGCGGTGGGCCCGTCGGCGATCACCAGCGTGCTCTGGGGACTGTCGTACTTCTTCTGGCGCCGCCGGGAGGTCACGCTGGAGGGTGCAGGTGACGCGAAGCGCAACTAAAATAGGTGCGAGAGTTGGAGTTGAACATGAAAAAGCTCGTTCCGGCGGAATCTGCTTCCGCATTAATCGACCAGAGGATCAAGGAACTTGCGGACTGGCGCGGGAAGACGCTCGCGAAAGTCCGCGAAATCGTACACCAGGCAGACCCTGAGATCGTCGAAGAGTGGAAGTGGATGGGGACTCCCGTCTTTTCGCACGGCGGCATCGTCTGCACGGGAGAGACGTACAAGAGCGCTGTCAAGATGACATTTGCCAAGGGAGCTGCGTTGAAGGACCCTTCAGGTCTATTCAACTCCAGCCTCGACGGGAATGCCAGGCGCGCCATCGACATCCACGAAGGCGACAAGGTCGATGAGGCGGCCTTGAAGGATCTCATCCGCGCTGCAGTGGCGCTCAATCTCATGGTCAAGAGCACGCCGAAGCCCCGGCGAGCGGGCAGCAAGCGGGCCGGCTAGCTCCATCGCAGGTCCCGGCCATATCTCTTCCCATACCAGCACCTTCGGGAAGACTGCGCACCTGCTGCACACGCACTCAAAAACAGGAAAAAAGGGGAGCGGGAAGGACGCTAAATGATTGAAACAAATGGCGGGGACGACGGGGTTCGAACCCGCGACCTCCGACGTGACAGGCCGGCGTTCTAACCAAACTGAACTACGTCCCCGCGATGTCACGCAGAATAATTTAATGCTAGCACGCCGCGTGGATCACCGCCAAATCCCGGCGCGCGCACGCGTCTCGGCTCCGGCCCCGCGCCAACGAAAATCCGCGCCTTTGCTAAGGTGAAAGCATGAAGCTACGCCTCGCTGCTGGTCTCATTGCGATCCTCGGCGCCACCGCCCCCGCGGCCGACCGTAAGCCGACGCCGGAAGACGCCCGCAAGTTCATCGACGACGCGGAGCAGAAGCTCCTGGTCTTGGGCGTCGACTCGGCCCGCGCCGACTGGATCAAGTCCACCTATATCACCGACGATACCGAAGCACTCTCGGCCAAGCTCGATGAACGGGCCATCGCCGCCACTGTGGATTACGCCAAACAGTCGACGCGCTTCGACGGCCTCAAGCTCGATCCCGTAACCGCTCGCAAGATCAAGCTGCTGAAGCTCTCGCTCACCATCGCCACTCCTTCCGATCCTCGGGAGAGCGAGGAGCTGACCCGCATCGTTTCCGGCTTGGAAGGCGCCTACGGCAAGGGCAAGTATTGTCCCGCCGGGCCGGATAGCTGCAAGGACCTCGAGGAGTTGAGCAAGATCCTGCGCGAAAGCCGCCTTCCCGCGGAGCTGCTGGATTCCTGGACCGGCTGGCACGCCATTTCGCGGCCCATGCGCAAGGACTTCGCGCGCTACGTCGAGCTGGCCAACAAGGGCGCGCGGCAATTGGGCTTCAAGGACAACGGCGCCATGTGGCGCTCGAAATACGACATGGAGCCCGACGCCTTCGCCCGCGAGCTCGACCGCCTGTGGGAGCAGGTGCGGCCGCTCTACCTCTCGCTGCACGCCTACGTGCGCTCCAGGCTGCGCGAGCGCTATGGCGACGCCGTTCCCGCCGCCGGGCCGATCCCCGCGCACCTGCTGGGCAACATGTGGGCGCAGGAGTGGCAGAACGTCTATCCGCTCGTGGCGCCCGCCGGCGCCGATCCCGGCTACGACGTCACCGAGCTCCTCAAAAAACGCAACACCGATTGGAAACAGATGGTGAAGTACGGCGAGAGCTTCTTCGTCTCCCTCGGCTTCGACCCGCTGCCCCAGACCTTCTGGGAGCGTTCCCTCTTCCTCAAGCCGCGGGACCGCGACGTGGTCTGCCACGCCAGCGCCTGGGATGTCGACTTCGTCGACGACCTGCGGCTCAAGATGTGCATCGAGATCACCGGCGAAGATTTTTTGACGATCCATCACGAGCTGGGTCACAACTTCTACCAGCGCGCCTACGACAAGCAGCCCCCTTCGTTCCGCGACAGCGCCAACGACGGGTTTCACGAGGCGGTGGGCGATACCATCGCGCTTTCCATCACGCCCGAGTACCTGGTGAAGGTCGGCCTGCTCGACCGCGCGCCCGACACCTCGAAGGATATCGGCCTGCTCCTCGAAAAGGCGCTGGAGAAAATCGCGTTCCTGCCGTTCGGGCTGGTCATCGACCAGTGGCGCTGGAAGGTATTTTCCGGGGAGATCCCGCCCGAGCGCTACAACGAGACGTGGTGGCAGCTTCGCCTTAAATATCAGGGAATCGCGCCGCCGGGCCCCGCGGGTGCCCCGCGCGGCGAAGCCGATTTCGATCCCGGCGCCAAGTATCACGTCGCCGCCAACGTGCCGTATATGCGCTACTTCCTGGCCGATATCCTGCAGTTCCAGTTTCACCGGGCGCTGGCCCAGGCGGCGGGCTGCGCGTCGCCGCTGAACCGCTGCTCGATTTTCGGGAACAAAGCCGCGGGCGCGAAGCTGAATGCCATGCTGGAAATGGGGCAGAGCCGTCCCTGGCAGGAAGCGCTGGAGAAGATCGCGGGCACCCGCGAGATGGACGCCACGGCGATCCGCGATTATTTCGCGCCGCTCCAAAAGTGGCTGGACGAGCAGAATCGTGGCAAGCCCGTCGGATGGTAGCGGGCCGTCCGCCCTCTACGAAGTAGCTCTACACGTAGATCTCGTCGGCCGGACCGCCGGGCAAGTCTAACGCTGCCTGTACCTGCATTTCGCGGCGCAGGCGGCTCAGCGATTCGACCGTCCTGCGGAACATGAAGGTGGCGCGGCTGTCCGGTCCGTAGACGCCGGCCACCAGGTCGCACAGCTCGCGCAGGCACGCCTCCGCCTCCCGTAATTCGCGCGCCAGCTCACGGTGTTCTTCCAGGCTCAGAGGGACGGGCGATTCAGCCATGACTACCCAGTCGGGGCAAACGCAAGTCTAGCACAGCGCCCCGGATAGACCGGCCCGAAGCTCCCCTCCGCTCGCTGCTACAATCGCAATGATGCCCAACGAGATTTACGCTTTATTCGACACCACCGAAGGCAAGTTCAAGGTCAAGCTGTTCGCCGATCAAGCGCCCAAGACAGTCGACAACTTTGTCGGGCTCGCGGACGGGACCAAGAAGGGAAAGCCTTTTTACGACGGCACCGTCTTTCACCGCGTGATTCCCAATTTCATGATTCAGGGAGGCGACCCGCAAGGCACCGGCCGCGGCGGCCCGGGTTATCAGTTCAACGACGAGTTCCACCCGCAGTTGAAACACTCCAAGCCGGGCCTGCTTTCCATGGCCAATTCCGGTCCCAATACCAACGGCAGCCAGTTCTTCGTTACCGTGGCCGCGACTCCCTGGCTCGACAACAAGCACAGCATCTTCGGCGAAGTCACCGAAGGGTACGACGTGGTCAAGAAGATCTCCGAGGTGCCGCGCAGCGCGCAGGACCGGCCCCATAAGGAAGTCCGGATCAACTCCGTAAAAATCGAGCGGCAGTAATGCTGCTGTGTAGAGCTGCTGTGTAGAGCTACTGTGTTAGCTGCGGCCGGGCACGGGCATGCGTGCCCGTGTTTCCCCCATGCGACTGGCAATCTTTGGCGGCACCTTCGACCCCATCCACGACGCCCATCTGACGATTGCCCGAAGGGCCGCGGACGAATTTCACTTGCTGTGCATTCTTTTCGTCCCGGCCGCGCATCCCCCGCACAAAGCGGGTGTGACCTCCGCGCCGTATGCCGCCCGGGTGCGCATGGCCGAGTTGGCCGCCCAAGGCGATCCCCGGTTCGAAGTCTCGCGCCTGGAGGAGAACACCGTTCGCAGTTACTCGATCGACACCATCGAGAAAGTGCGTGCGCGGATGGAACCGGCGGATGAACTATTTTTCATCATCGGCGCCGATGCGTTTGCGGAAATCCGCACCTGGCGCCGATGGGAAGAAGTGTTGCGCGCCGTACACTTCATCGTGGTGAGCCGCCCCGGTCATCGTTATGAAATACCGGCCAGCGCGAAAGTAGGGCGCCTCGATACGCTCGACCTCGCCATCTCGTCTTCGGACATCCGCCGCGCGCTGGCCGCGGGGCAACGCCCTGATGGAATTCCTGAAAGTGTTTTAGAGTACATATTCGAAAATGGCCTCTACGGCGTGCGCCCCGCGTGGCCGTGAGATACACCCCTGTGTCGAGTGTCTCCGCATCCGACCACGCTGGCAGCGTTGGAAGCACGCAAACATCAGGGTGTTGCGCGCACACGCGATTTGGCATGAGGCGTGCACAGTGCTAGATCGTTGATGGCGTTCCCGCCCGTCCGGACTGCCTTCTCTGAGAGGACTTCATGAAGAGATTCCATTGTCTTTTATTCGTTGTGCTATTTGTGTGCCTGGCCGTGGCGGCCTCCGCGCAGACAGTCGGCGTGAACACCACCTCGCTCTCCTTCTTCGCGCAGGCCGGAGGGCCGGTGGTAACGCAAACTTTGCAGGTCACTGGCTCCGGAAATTTCAGCACCAGCCTGTTTCCGTTCGGCCAATGGCTGAGCGTGAATCCCACGGGCGGCACGGCGCCGTCGGCCCTTACCGTCACCGCGAATCCGGCCGGGCTGGCCGCGGGCACCTACCAAGGCCAGCTTGCGGTGTTCGGCCCGAACCTGGTTCCCGTCCCCGTATCGGTCACGCTCACGGTGAGCAACGTGGGCGCCAGCCCGTCGTCGCTCCAGTTTGCTTATCAGGTGGGCGCCGGGCTTCCCGCCCCGCAGGTCATCACGCTGTCCGGCGCGTCCACTACGTACAACGCTTTGGCCAGCACCACTTCGGGTGGCACCTGGTTGCAGGTTACACCCACCAGCGGCACAGCGCCCGGCACCCTGGCGGTCTCGCTGGTTTCGAGCGTGGTTCAGGGACTCGCCACCGGAACCTACAACGGCACCGTCGTCATCTCGCCCGCGAGCAACGCCTCCATCAGCATTCCGGTCACGCTGACGGTTTCGCCGGCGCCGCCGGTCACCGTGAGCCCTACCTCGGTCGCGCTGAATTACCAGATCGGCGGGAGCAACAATTCGGCGCAGCAGGTCGTGAACCTGTCCACCACCGGCAGCCAGGCGGTGCCTTTTGCCATGTCGCTGTCCGTCAATAACAACCCGTCGGGCCGCACCTGGTTCACGGTCTCACCCAGCACCGGCGGCTCCATCCCGGCCGGCGGCAGCACCAACGTCACCTTCGCTTATGACTCCACCGCGAACCTGCCCGCGGGCACCTGGAACGGCACCGCAGCCCTGTTGACCCCGGGCGGCATGCCCACCCAGCAGACCATTAACGTGACCCTGACCGTTTCCACGTCGCCGCTGCTCAGCCTTTCGACCAACGCGCTGACCTTCACCTACCAGACTGGGACGGCGGTTCCGGCGGCGCAGAACGTAACCGTGAACAGCACCAGCGGCGCGGCGGGCCTCTCGATCACCTCGGCCACGGCCACTGGCGGCAGTTGGCTTTCCGTTGCGGGAGCCGGCACGGCCGGCACCGCCATCCCCGTCAGCGTGAGTCCCACGGGCCTGGCGCCGGGCACCTACACGGGCACCATCTCGGTGGCCGCATTCGGCGCCGCCAACAGCCCGCAGACCATCAGCGTGACCTTGAAGGTGACCAACGATCCGGTGATCGTGGTGAGCGCCAACGGCTGCTCGACCGCGGTTTTCAACACCTGCTCGCTCACTTTCGCCGACCAGATCGGGCAGAATCCGCCCTTGCCGCAGAGCATCCAGATCTCCAGCACCACGGGCGCCACCTTGAATTACACGGTGGCCTTCTCCAGCACGGCGTGCGGCGGCAATTGGCTTACGGTCAACCCGTCCAGCGGCTCCACCAGCGGATTCGCCACCATCGGGGTGACCACCACCGGACTGGCCGCGGCTACGTGCGCCGGCACAATTTCGATCAGCGCGACCAACCCGGCCACCGGGAACGCGGCGCCCAACAGTCCGCTTTCCATTCCCGTTTCGCTTTACGTCAGCACCGCGCCGCTGCTGGTCGTGAATCCCAGCGGGCTCACCTTCAGCACGCAGGTGAACGGCTCGACACCGCCGGCCCAGACCATCTCCCTCAACAGCACTAGCGGCACCGACCAGTTGACCTACACCGTGACCTATACCACGGCGAACGGCTCCAACTGGCTGTTCGTAAGCCCGCTCAGCGGCACCACGGCCCTGGGCACCAACGCGGTGCAGGTGCTGGCGGTTCCTGGAATTCTCTCGGGCGGCACATACACCGGGAGCGTCACCATCACCGCCGCCGGCCCGGGAGGCGCCGCCGTGGCCGACAGCCCGGTCACCATTCCCATCAGCTTCCAGGTGAACGCGGGGACCATTGCCGCCACACCCACGTCGCTCAATTTCACGCAGGTTGCGGGCGGACCGGCGCCGGCGCCGCAGGGCATCAACGTGACCGGAACCCCCAACTCCATCCCCTTCTCCGCCTCGGCTGCCACCGATAACGGTGTCGCGTGGCTCTCGGTGCCGACCAATGGCACGAGCACCCCGGTCGGCGTTCAGGTCTCGGTCAACGCTGGCACCCTGGCGGTCGGCACCTACACGGGCAAAGTCATCCTCACGGCGGCGACCTCCGCAACCGGCAGTCCCTTCACGATTCCGGTGACGCTCAGCGTGGTGGCGGCCCAGACCCTGGCAGTTTCGCCCGCGACCGTGAACTTCAGCTACACCACCGGGGCGGCCGCGCCGGCGGCGCAGACCGTGGCGGTCTCCTCCACGGGTACTGCTTCCCCGTTTACCACGGCGATCTCGACCAGCGCCACCTGGCTCCAGGTTTCCCCGGCCAGCGGCAGCACGCCGGCCAACCTGTCGATCTCGGTGTCCCCCACGAGCCTCACGCCGGGCTCGTATACCGGCACCGTGACCGTCAACTCCACGGCGGCGCTTCAGCCGGCCACCGTCACCGTCAACCTGACCGTGGTCAGCCCGATTCCGCCGGTGCTCGTGGCCATTAAGAACGCGGCCAGTTACTCTGCCGGCGGGCTTTCGCCCGGAGAAAACATCGTCATCGGCGGCACCAACATGGGGCCGGCTACCCTCGCCGGCCTGGCGCTGAACTCCGACGGCACGGTGGCCACCCAGGTCGGCAGCACGCAGGTGACCTTCGACGGCATCGCCGCGCCCATCGTCTACGTCTCCGCCACGCAGAGCAGCGTCATGGTGCCCTACGAAATCGCCGGGCGCGCCACCACTTCCGTACGGGTGGTCTACAAAGGCACGACTTCCGACCCGGTCGTTTATAACGTTGTCGCCGCCGCCCCCGGCATCTATACGCAGAACTCGCAGGGCACCGGGCCGGGCTCCATCCTGAACCAGAACAATTCGATCAACGGTCCGGGCAGCGCGGCCCCCAAGGATACGGTCGTGGCCGTTTATATGACCGGCGAAGGGACCACCACACCGCCGCCGAACGTGACCGGCGGAGTCGCCGGCAGCGCCGGCAACGGCCTCAAACAACCTGTGCTGCCGGTGACCGCCACGGTTGGCGGCATCCCGGCCAACGTCGAGTATGCCGGTTCGGCGCCGGGCATCGTTTACGGAGTCATGCAGGTCAACGTGCGGATTCCGCTCACCTCTCCGTCAGGAGCCGTACCGATCGTGATCAACGTGGGGTCGAATCCGACCCAGACGGGGGTCACCGTTTCGGTGCAGTAGGGGCGAGGGGCAGGCGGATACGGAGGACCGCCTGCCCCTTTCTCATTCGCCGCGGTCCTACTTCAGCTCCGCGTATTCCGCCTTGGCTTCCTTTAGGACCGGTACGTCGGAATCGGCGTCCTTCCAGAGTGTCAGGAAATCCTGATACGCGGCACGGGCTTTGGCCGTGTCGCCCTCGAAGGCGTAAGCGCGCGCCAGTCCCAGCCGGGCCAGGGCGCCCCACGGAAAGTTCGCCACCAGCCCTCGCCGGTCGATGAGTTTCTGAAATTCCGCTGCCGCCCGGTTGCCGTCGCGCAGCAGGAGCCAGGCTTCCCCACGCACATAAACGGGGCACAGGGCTATGTCGAGGTTCATCGGGGAGCTAAGCTCGATCGTGCTCGCCACCTTCAATAGGTCGATGGCCCGGTTTGGGTCTTTACGTTCCAGGGCGATCCCCGCCCTGATCGTGGGCAACCAATACCTCTGGACCAGCGTGTCCAGCGGGAAGCTCTTGTCGAGCTCGGCGGCCAGCTTCTCCGCCCCTGCCGTATCGCCTGCCCGCGCCAGGGCTAGCGCCGCCATAGCCCGCACATCGCGGTTCGAGGCCAGCTTCAACGCCCTATTGGCCTCGGCACGCGCCTGCTCCCGGTTTCCCGATTCCACCTCGCGCAGCGCTGCCGCTGCCTGATATCCTGCGGCCGTCTCTTTGGCGTTGTTTTGCTGGGCTGAATCCATCGCCCGCGCGGTCAGTTCGTGCGCGTTCTTCAGCTTGCCGTACCAGCCCTCGGTGTCCGCTTGCGTGGCCAGCAACTCGTCTTCCGCGCCCGGCTTTCCCATGGCGTCTGATACCAACTGCGCCATCTGCTCCGCATCGCCCTTCAGAAAAGCCAGGACGTAGCGGTTAGCGAGCAGGTCCTCGCTCTCCAGCTTGCGCTCCTCCGCCTGCTTGTACACCGCCTCCGCTTCATCCAGCCGGTTGAGGCATATGTAGTCGTTGCCGACGTTGACATAGATGGCCTCACTGTTTGGTTCCAGGCGCAGCGCCTCTCGATGTACCTCCAATCCCTTTTCCCAGTTTCCCAGGTCGACCGAAACAACTCCCCGTTCTATGTAAGCAGGGTAGTCTCTTGGGTAGGTCTGCCGCCATAGATCGAAGGTCTGCGCCGCCTTCTCCAGCTCTCCTGTCGCAACCATGTAGTACTTCCCCTCGATCCAGAACCGCTCCCGTTCGCTTACCTTGTCCCGCAGCGCGTAAGCCTTGCGTGCATTTTCGGCGCTCAGCCCCGAGCTCCGGTTGTAGACAGCCGCCATCCAGGTGTAGGCCATGGCAAAGCTCGGATCGAGGTCTGCCGCCCGTTGGAAGAAGGGCAGCGAGGCTGTGGAGCCTTTCGCATTGAGGGTCTTTAGTCCCAGGCTGTAGGCTTTCAGCGCCTCCAGGGATGATGTGGTCGCTTCCTCCACCGGCGTGGCGTATCTCTGCACCGAACTCAGTGACTCGCCCAGTTTGCTCCGCAAACTGACTGCCGCGGCGTCCAGGGCCTTGAGCACCGCTTCCTTGCCCGCTGCCTGCTCCTGAGCTTCCGCCAGCACGTCCCCCGTGGCGCAGTCCACTGCCTTCAGGCCAATCACGTACTGGCTGCCCAGCGGCGCAATCGACCCGGCCAGCATGGCCTTGCTGCTCGTGCGCTGGCAGACTTCGCGGGTGACCTCCGGCGTCAACCGGTCACCGGCCGGACGACCCATCAGCTTCAATGTGTCATTCACCCTGCGCTCGGAAACCAGGCTGAGAAAGGGTGATTGCTCGAGCTGCACCGAGAGTCCCTGCTTCAGCGTGTCGTCGAAAACGCTGTCGCCCGTGGTGTTGGTGAAATCGGCGAGCACCAGCACGTCCTTGTCGGTGAGCGGCTTGGCTTGCAGGCGCCGCCAGAGGAAAACGCTGCCCGCGGCCAGCACCAGGACGGCAGCCGTGGCCAGGGCGGGCCGCAGGAAGCGGCGGGAGCGCGGGCGCGCCGGGGCTTGCGCTTCGGTGAGCTTGCCCGAATCCGATTCCTCTTTCAGTTCCTCCAGCGCGACCTTCACGTCGTCCATATGTTGAAACCGGCGAGCCGGGTCTTTGCGCAGGCAGCGAGCGATGAGCCTTTCCAGTTCGCTCGGGGTTCCCGCCGGGAGCGGAGGCGGCTCCAGGTGCAGAATCGCCGCCACCGTCAGGGCGGGGCTGTCCCGCCGGAACGCCCGCCGCCCGGTCACCATCTCGTAGAGCACCGACCCGAAACTGAAGATGTCGCTGCGGGCGTCCACGGTCTTCCCTTCGGCCTGCTCCGGCGACATGTAGCCCGCTGTGCCGACGACCAGGCCTGATTCCGTCGATGGTTGCTCGGTCAGAGTGGGGTCTTCGGGGCCAACCGGGGCGGGCTCGGTGAGCTTCGCGAGACCGAAGTCCAGCACCTTCGCCCGCCCGTCGCCGGTCACCATCACGTTGGCCGGCTTGAGGTCGCGGTGCACGATGCCGGCCGCGTGCGCTTTTGCCAGCGCATCTGCGATCTGGACGGCGTACTTCAGGGCTTCGCCCAGCTTCAGCCCCTTGCGCCCGATGAGTTCGCCGAGACTCTTCCCCTCGACATATTCCATGGCGATGAAATCGACGCCATCGGATTGGTCGATATCGTAGACCGTGACGATGTTCGGATGGTTCAGGGCGGAGGCCGAGCGGGCTTCCCGGACGAAACGTTGGGTGCGCTCCGCGTCGGCGACCTTCTCCGGAGGCAGCACCTTGAGGGCGACAAAGCGCTTCAGATGGCTGTCGCGGGCCTTGTAGACCACTCCCATCCCGCCTTCGCCGAGCTTTTCGAGGACTTCGTAGTGCGAGATAGTGCGGCCGGTCATGGACGTCACCCGGAGATGCCGATCCTGTTCTGCGTATGACAAAGTCTACTCCTGGCCGTGGGGCCAAGGCAATGCTGCCGGGCTCTCGTGTGAGAAGCCAGATCATATTCGATGCTGGTATCGCATATGGTATGCTGAGGCGTCATGCAGACAGCCCGCAAAGATCACCGTCGAGGTGCCGGCGGAGCTTCTCGAAAAGGCCCAACGAGCCACCGGTAGCGGCATCACCCCGACCGTCCGTGCCGGCTTGCAGCTCGTGGCGGCGTCGCAGGCCTACGCGCGGCTGCGCCAGCTCCGTGGCAAGGTTCGCTTCACACGCACCTTGGCCGAGCTGAAGGCCGACCGATGATCGCGGTCGACACCAGTACATGGATTGCCTTCCTCCAGGGAGATGGCGGCGAGGACGTGGACCTGCTCGATCGGGCGCTCCAGGACCGCCAGGTGCTCATGGTGCCTGTTGTGCTCACCGAAATGTTGAGCGGCCCGCGGCTTCCTTCAGACGTTGCCCAAACCCTCTCGGAGCTGCCTCTCATCGAGATCGGCCCTGGCTATTGGCAACGGGCGGCCGAGTTGCGTGCGAAGGTGCTGGCGAAGCGCCGCAAGGCCCGCCTCGGCGATGCCCTGATCGCCCAGAGTTGTATCGATCGCAGGATTCCTCTCCTCACGCGAGACCGGGATTTCCGGTCCTTCGCCGCCGCTGCCGGTCTCGATCTCCTCATCGGACCCGCGGCGGCCTGAACCCTACCCCACCACCTCCAGAAACGCTTGCGCCGCGTGGCTCAACGCCCGCCGCGTGGGATACACCAGCCGGATCTTGCGCTCCACGTGCAGCTCCCGGATCCGCACTTCGCAAAGCGTCTTCTGCTCGATCTCCTGCTCCACGCACATGCGCGGCAGGAAGGCCACTCCCTGGTCGCTCTGCACCAGCTTGCGAATCGTCTCGATGGTCGGCATCTCCACGTCCATATGCAGCGGGATTTTGCGCGCCTGAAACTCGCGCACCACCGTCTCTCGGTAGGGCGAGACCACGTTGTGCGCAATGAAATTCTCGTGGCCCAGCTCGGCGATCGAGACCACCTTGCGGTGCGCCAGCCGGTGCCGCGGAGAAACTACGAAGGCCAGCGCGTCCGTGTAGATCACCTTGGATTTGATGCGCTCGTCGTCTGGATCGTAGCTGATCACGCCCAGCTCCAGGATGCCGTCCAGCAGCTCGTCCGGCACCTTGCTCGAGAGGCTGCGGCGAATCTGCACTTTCACCTTGGGGTACAGTTCGCGATAGCGCTCGATGTGCCGCAACAGGTACAGCGCCGTGGATTCGTTGGCCCCGATGGCCAGCCGCCCCGCCGAGTTGTCGCGCAGCTCGGCCAGCGAATTCTCCATCTCCTGCTGGAGGCTCTGAAACCGGCGGGCGTAGTCCAGCACGATGTGCCCCGAGTCGGTCAGCAGCAGATCCTTGCCCGAGCGGTCGATCAGCTTCTGGCCCAGCTCCTGCTCCAGGCGCTGCAAGGCCAGCGACACCGCGGGCTGCGTGCGCAGCAGTTTTTCCGCCGCGCGGGAAAAGCTCTTTTCCGCGGCGATGGTCAGAAACACTTGAAGGGAATACAGTTCCATCCCAGTGCCAAGTATAACATCTATTAATGTCAACCTCTAACATTATAAATTTGCTAAATCAGACATAATAGGGTCATAATGCCTTATCGGTGATTCTGATGAGCGACCGGGTCTACATTTTCGATACAACGCTGCGCGATGGCGAGCAATCGCCCGGCTGCAGCATGACGGTGCCGGAAAAGCTGCGGATGGCGCGCAAGCTGGTGGAGCTCGGAGTGGACGTCCTCGAAGCGGGCTTCCCCATCGCCTCGGAGGGGGACTTCGAGGCCGTCGAGGCGGTCAGCCGCGAATTCCCCTGGGCCCAGGTCGCGGCCCTCGCGCGCTCCTGCACCCTCGACGTGGAACGCGCCGCCAAATCGCTCGAGCACGCCCGGCGCCCGCGCATCCACACCTTCATCGCCACCAGCGACATTCACCTGAAGTACAAGCTGAAGAAGTCGCAGCAGCAGGTCCTCGACGAAGCCGTGGCCGCGGTCGAGCTGGCGCGCCGCCACGTGGATGACGTGGAGTTCTCGGCCGAAGACGGCGCTCGCACCGACGCGGAATACCTGGAGAAGATCTCGAAGGCCGTGGTGGCGGCCGGCGCGCGCACCGTCAACATCCCCGACACCGTGGGCTACTCGACCCCCAAGGAATACGGCGTGCTGATCGGCCGCATCGCCCGGGCGCTGGGCGATTGCGCCGTCGTCAGCGTGCACTGTCACGACGACCTGGGCCTCGCGGTGGCCAATTCGCTGGCGGCGCTGGACGCCGGCGCGCGGCAGATCGAGTGCACCGTCAATGGCATCGGCGAGCGCGCGGGCAACTGTTCGCTGGAAGAAGTGGTCATGATCCTGAAGACCCGCACGGATGTCTATCCGTACCACACCGGCATCCACACCGAGCATCTCTACTCGGCCAGCCAGTTGCTCAGCTCCCTCATTACTTTCGGCCCACAGCCCAACAAATCCATCGTGGGCCGCAACGCGTTCGCGCACGAAGCCGGCATTCATCAGGACGGCTACCTCAAAGAGAAAACCACGTACGAAATCATCGACCCGCGCACGGTGGGTGTCCCCGAAGGCCGGCTGGTGCTGGGCAAGCACAGCGGGCGTCACGCGCTGAACCAGCGCGCCACCGACCTGGGCTTCACCCTGAGCAAGGGAGAGTTGGACGACCTGTACCAGCGCTTCACCGCGGTGGCCGACCATCGCAAGAAGGGCCTCATGGACGAGGAGATCGTCGCCCTCATCCATGAAGGGCAGCGAACCCAAGAGGCGGCGGCGGATTAATGCATCTGAACGTTCTGGTCCTGCCCGGGGACGGAATCGGCACGGAGGTCACGCGCGAAGCGGTGCTGGTGCTGCGGCGCGTGGCGGCGAAATGGCGGCACGAGCTGAAGCTGACCGAAGGGCTGCTGGGCGCCGTGGCGATTCATCGGACGGGCAACCCGCTGCCGGACGAGACGGCGCGGCTCGCGGCGGAAGCCGACGCCACCCTGATGGGCGCCGTGGGGCTGCCGGAATTCGACAATGCGCCGCCCGAGAAGCGGCCGGAAAAAGGATTGCTGGGACTTCGTAAGGCACTGGGCGTCTACGCGAACTTGCGCCCGGTGCGAGCGTACGCGTCGCAACTGGATTCTTCGCCCCTGAAGAATCACCTGGTGGAAGGCACCGACATGATTATCGTCCGCGAACTGACGGGCGGAATCTATTACGGGACACCGCGCGGAATTATCGAAGACGGCGCGGACACGCGGGCGGTCAATACCATGACCTACACGCGCTCGGAAATCGAGCGCGTTTCCCGCATGGCCTTCCACCTGGCGCGTGCGCGCCGCAAAAAAGTCACTTCGGTGGACAAGTCCAACGTGCTCGAGAACTCCGAGCTCTGGCGCAGGGTGGTCATCGAAGTGGCCCGCGAATTCCCCGACGTCGCGCTCGATCATCTCCTGGTGGACAACTGCGCGATGCAACTGATTTTGAATCCGCGCCGCTTCGACGTGGTCCTGACCGAGAACATGTTCGGCGACATCCTGAGCGATGAGGGCGCGGTGCTGGCGGGGTCCATCGGGATGCTGCCCTCGGCCTCCATCGGCGACCGGCGTCCTTCGGGCGCCTGGGTCGGCCTCTACGAGCCGGTGCACGGCTCCGCGCCGGATATCGCCGGACAGAACAAAGCCAACCCGCTGGGCGCCATCGGTTCGGTGGCGGCCATGCTGGAGTACAGCTTCGGCTTACGGGAAGAAGCCTCCGCCGTGGATGCGGCCATCGAAGCCGTCCTCGAAAGCGGAGACGTTACCGCGGATTTGCGGCCTTCGCGCGCACCTGCCACTACCGAACAGGTGGGGCAAGCAGTGTGCGCCGCGATCGGTTGAGCGCGGGCTTACCGGCCCGCGCTCAGCCATAATAGAAATAGCCTCCTTATTTACACCTATGCCACGTACCATCATCGAAAAACTCTGGGACTCCCATGTGGTCCACGAACAGCCCGGCGTACCCACGCTGCTGTTCGTCGATCTGCACCTGGTGCACGAAGTCACGTCGCCCCAAGCCTTCGACGGCCTGCGGCAGCGCGGCCTGAAAGTGCGCCGCCCCGACCTGACCATCGCCACCGCCGATCACAGCATCCCCACCACGGATCGCTCCCTGCCCATCGTGGACGAGATCGCCGCCAAGCAGCTCGCGCAGTTGGACACCAACTGCGCCGAGTTCGGCATCCGCCTGCTGGGCATCCACAGCGACCGCCAGGGCATTGTGCACGTGATCGGTCCCGAGCTGGGGTTGACGCAGCCCGGCATGACCGTGGTCTGCGGCGACAGCCACACCGCCACCCACGGAGCGTTCGGCGCGCTGGCCTTCGGCATCGGCACCAGCGAGGTGGAGCACGTGCTGGCCTCGCAGTGTCTGTTGCAGCGCAAGTCGAAAACCTTCCAGGTCCGCGTGGAGGGAACGCTGAACAACGGCGTTTCGGCCAAGGACATCATCCTGGCGCTGATTTCGAAAATCGGAGTCGCCGGCGGCACCGGCAGCGTCTTCGAATACACCGGCAGCGCCATTCGCGCCCTCTCCATGGAAGAGCGCATGACGGTGTGCAATATGTCCATCGAAGGCGGCGCGCGCGCCGGCCTGGTGGCTCCCGACGATCCGACCTTCGAATACCTGTGCGGCCGCCCGCATGCGCCGCGCGGCGCCGAATGGGACGCGGCCCTCGCCCGGTGGAAGCAGCTTCCCACGGACGATGAAGCCGTCTACGACAATGCCGTAACCATCGACGCCGATTCGCTCGAGCCCATGATCACCTACGGTACCAATCCGGGCATGGGCCTGCCGATCACCGGTTCGCTGCCGGACCCGTCGCGCGTGGCCGACCCGATGGCGCGCGATTCCATCACCAAGGCGCTCCTCTATATGGGGCTCGAGGGCGGCAAGCCGCTGCTCGGGCATCCCATCGACGTGGTCTTCATCGGGAGCTGCACCAACTCGCGCATCTCCGACCTGCGTACCGCGGCGGGCCTGCTGAAAGGGCGCAAGGTGAATCCCAAGGTGCGCGTCCTCGTAGTGCCGGGCTCGCAGGAGGTCAAGCGCCAGGCGATTGCCGAAGGGCTCCCCGAGTTGTTCCGCGCCGCCGGCTGCGAGTGGCGCGAGCCCGGCTGCTCCATGTGCATCGCCATGAACGGCGACCAGCTTGCGCCCGGCCAGTACAGCGTTTCCACCAGCAACCGGAATTTCGAAGGCCGCCAGGGCAAGGGCGGCCGCACCTTCCTGGCCAGCCCGCTGACCGCCGCCGCCAGCGCCATCACCGGCGTGGTCACCGATGTGAGGACACTGCTATGATCCCGTTCACCAATTTTGAAAGCCGCGTGGCGCCGCTGCCGGTCAACAACGTCGATACCGACCAGATCATTCCGGCGCGCTTCTTGAAAACCGTTTCGAAGGTGGGCCTCGACCGCCAGCTCTTCAACGACTGGCGCTACGATGCCGAAGGAAATCCGAAACCGGATTTCATCCTGAACCAGCCGCGGGCCAAGGGCGCGCAGGTCCTGCTGGCGGGCGACAATTTCGGCTGCGGCAGCTCCCGCGAGCACGCCCCGTGGGCCCTCACGCAGTTCGGGTTCCGCGCCGTGATCAGCACCTCGTTCGCGGATATTTTCAAACAGAACTCGCTGAAAAACTCGCTGCTCCCCATCGTGGTTCCCGCCGATGTCCAGGCCGAGCTGTTCGCCGCCGTCGCGGCCGATCCCGATGCGGTCGTGAAGATCGACCTGGCCAACCAGACGCTCACCACGCCGGCAGGCCGCCAGGTGCAATTTCCGGTGGATGGCTTTTCCAAACACTGCCTGCTCGAAGGAGTTGATGAACTCGGCTACATCCTGCAGCACGAGCCCGAAATTGCCGCCTATGAATCGCGCCGCATCGGTTCGATCAATACGCTGGCCTGACGGCACCACGCGATTGGCCGCGCACCCAAGGATGTTCCCCGGCCGGCGTGAGGGCCCGGGTCGATGGCAGAGCGCTCAAATAACTGGGCAGACTGTGGGGCAGCCAATCTTGGCTGCAGCCGCCTTTCAGGCGGCGTTCTCTCCAGAGACGATTGTCCCGCCATTTCGTGGACGCTACAACAGGTTGACCATGCCACGGCGCGCTGCGAGGTCAAGGATACCGAGCGTACCGGTCACCTCGAAACCCTTTGCGCGAGCTACCGCGGCGCCTTTGCGATCGTCGATGAGGACCAAGTCGGCCGGGAGAGACAGTCCGAGGGCAATCGCCGATTTCTCGCCTTCGTCCAACGCGCCCAACGATGGGTCATCGATCACGCCGGCTACGGATACAGAGAGCCAGCCGGGCCTCGAACTCATCCAGTTTCGCACCGCCTCCGGTGCGGACGGGTGAAGCAGTTTGGTGTCGGCCACGATGCGACGCATCAAAAGCCAGACGCTCGAAGCCCTCACGCTTGCGCTCCAGGTCTTCCAACGTGCAGTGCTCGAATACCTCGTGTTCTTTCAGGAACTCGTCGATCTGGTCCCGGTTTCGAATCCGGGGAGCCGCCGCAGGTCGGGCTTGGTGAGACAACCGCGCTTGTACTCCTCGGCGGCCAGCGCTTCCAACGCGCGCCGAGGCAGATCGCCACAACCGCCATCCGGCTGCTACGCTAACCTGCCGGGTTACCGCCGTCAACCGGGCACAGAGCCCGGATTCGACCGCTGCTCTGACATCGCCTCACGTCCCCACCCTCGCACTCCGTTCCCGATCGAGCAGCGTGCGCTTCCGGGCCAGCCCCCAGCGGTATCCTCCCAGATCGCCCGTTCCGCGGATCACGCGGTGGCACGGGATCGCCAACGCCACGCGATTGGCCGCGCACGCCCGCGCCACCGCCCGCGTGGCCGAAGGCTTGCCGATTCCCGCCGCCACCTCGCCGTATGACTGCACCTCGCCGTACGGAATCGACTGCAAGTAGTTCCACACCCGCATCTGGAACGCCGTCGCGTGGATGTCCAGCGGCAGTTCGAGCCGCGGCCGCGTGCCTTCCAGGTGGCTGGTGAGCGCCTCGATCCAGCGCTGGAACTCCGGCGGATGGGGCGCGGCCATCGGCTCCAGTTGCGCCGCGGGGTATTCCTTCCGTAATTGCGCCGCAAGCTCGTCCGCCGTCTCCCCGAATTGCAAAGAGCAGATTCCGCGGTCGGTCGCTCCGATCATCATGAGCCCCAGGGCCGAGGGCACCGAAACGTAGGTAATGGAGGTGCCGCGCCCCCCTTTGCGGTACTGGTCCGGCGTCATGCCCAGGCGCGTATCGGCGCGCTCGTAAACCCGGCTGGACGATCCGAAGCCGGCGTCGTACACCGCCGCGGCGACGTCCTTGGAGTGGCGCAGGCTCTGTTTGAGCCGCCGCATCCTGACCGCTTCGGCGTATTGCTTCGGAGTGAGCCCGACGGCGGCTTTGAAGCTGCGCTGCACGTGAAACCGGCTCAGCCCCGCGCGCGCCGCCAGGTCGGCCAGGTCGGGGGCCTCATCGGCATGCGCCTCGATGTACCGGCAAAGTTCCTCCATGCGGGCCGCCGCGGGGTCGCCGGCGGCGTCCTTTGGATGGCACCGCAGGCAGGGCCTCAGGCCGTCGCGCTCGGCCGCCTCGGGAGTTCCGTAAAAGCGCACGTTCCCCCGCAGGGGCCGCCTCGCCGGACACGACGGGCGGCAGTAGACCCCGGTGGTCGTCACCCCGAAAACAAACTTGCCGTCCTCGGAGCGATCGCGACTCTCCACCGCCTGCCAAAGTGACTCTTCGTTCTGCATATCTACAGATTGCCTCGTTTGCGGGTGTCGTTCTATCCGCCAATTGCCGTGAAAGTCCGCACGTGTACCCGCGAGTAGGGGTACGCGCCTGCCACCCACATAGTTTTCGTTGAATTACTCAACGTTTCCGGTTATTTTCTACTCAAATGCATCATAAACCTGTCTGTTTAACCTGCAAAAACAAGGGATGCCTGGCGCAGTGCCGCTTTTCCAAGCCTGAGCCGAGGCCGGACCGGCGCGCCATCGCGGAAGGAAAGTCGAGATGATCAAGCTGTATCGCAGTGCTCTGCATCCGGGTCGCTGGGTAGCGTACGCTCCCGGGACCGGCTGGGTGGCATTCCCGGCCAAAGAGAACGGTTGGGAGGAGCGGTGTCCCGCCAGGGGCTTGGACCCGGTACACCTGCGGGAAGTGCCACTCCACGTGGCGGCGGACACCGGCATCCCGCGGCCCGAGCCGGAGTACGCCGAAGTAGCGTAACTCCCTCTCGATCCAACCGGCGGGAGGCCGGCCGAACCCCACGGCCCCGGCGCACCTGGGTGGTCCCGGTTGGCTGCCGGTGCACTCCTTTTTCATAACCAAAGACAATCAAGAAAAGGGCCCGGAACTTCGGGAAGATCTGAACGGGCGCGCTCGCCCTCAATCTATGTTCTCCGCCCTCCTGATCTTCCAAACCAGTCCGGGGGCCAAAGGCCAGGCGTTCTTCGCCGCCGTTCTTCCGTTCGCGGTGGTGGTCCTTTTGGCATTCTCCGGAATCTCCCTTTACAACCGCCTGGTCCGGGCGCGAATGCGCACGCGCGAGGCGTGGTCCGGTATCGATGTGCAGCTCAAGCGCCGTTCCAGCCTCATTCCCAACCTGGTCGAGGCCGTACGCGGATACACCAAACACGAGCATGCGGTTTTTACGGAAGTCGCCCAGGCCCGTGGCGCGATGGCCGGGGCCGTCGGTCCCGCCGCCTCCGCCGCCGCCGACCAGACACTGACGCTGGCCCTCGGCCGCCTCATGGCCGTAGCCGAAAACTACCCCCAGCTTCAGGCGGCCGGCAACTTCACCCAGCTTCAGGCCGACTTGTCGGATACCGAAGAGAAGATCGCCTACGCCCGCCAGTTCTACAATCAGAACGCGATGGCCTACAACGCCACCGTCCAAAGCTTTCCGGCCGTTGTCTTCGCCCGCTGGTTCCAGTTCCTTCCAGTGGATTTCTTCGCCGCCGAAGCCGCGGTGAACGAAGACGTCAAAGTCGATTTCACGGTGGCATGATATGGCACCCACGGTTTCCCAGTCGGTCCTGGTGTACGATCGCATCGCGCAAAACCGCGTCAAAACGGTGCTGCTGGTGCTGGTGGCGGTCGGCTCGATCGTTCCCTTTGTGGCCTTGCTGAGCTATGGCGCCGCCGATTTTGTGGTCGCGAATTTCGTCTCGCACACCCACCGCAGCGCAAGCCGGGAGCCGGCCCCTCACCGGTCGCTCATGCCGCAGCCGGGGGAGATGACCTACGAAGTCGACCGGGAGTGGCAGGGCCAGTCGGACGACCTGAATCGAACCCGCCGGCAGGAACAAGTCGAGAATGAACAGCTCAAGCTCCGCATCATGGCGGGCGTGGCGTTGTCCCTCAGCGCAGTGCTCGGCCTCCTGTTCTGGGGCCTTGCCTCCTCCACCGCGTCTCAAGTGCTGGCCCTCTCCGGCGCCCGTCTCCCCGCGCGGGACGAGGCCGAAGCCAAGCGTCTGCTCGAAAATCTCGCCATCGGCGCCGGGCTGCGGCCCCCCAGGCTCTACGTGATCGATTCGCCCACGCCCAACGCTTTTGCCGCCGGCATGAACCCGGCCCGCTCCGTGGTCGCCGTCACCACCGGCCTGATCGCGTTGCTCGATCACCGCGAGCTGGAGGGCGTCCTGGCGCACGAGATTTCCCATATCGGCAACCGCGACACGCGCCTCAACACCGTCGTGGCCTCCATCGCCCTCTTCCTGCGTCTGCCGCATCTGCTTCGCCGCCGCACCAAGGAGCGGGGAAAGAAAGCCGGCTACCAGTGGGGCGCGCAGCGGCCCCGTTTCCGGCTCCGCTATACCTTGGCGTTGATTCCCGTCTACGTATACGTGTTTTTCATTGCGCCGTTCCTGGCGGCGGTCATCCGCGCCTCGATTTCCCGCAGCCGCGAATTCCTGGCCGACGCCGACGCCGCGCTCCTCACGCGATTTCCCGAAGGGCTGCTGCGCGCCCTGGCCAAGATCCGCGGCGCCGGCTCCATCGTCGCCGGATCCAACCCGGTGATTTCGCACCTCTACTTCGCCGACCCCTCGCCCGCCGCCACCGGCCTGAAACTGTTCACTGGAAATCTCCTGGCCACTCACCCGCCCATCCAGCAGCGCATCGAGCGCCTCAGCGAGTTCAACGGCGGCCACGTCCCGGCTTCGGTCATCGAAACCGCGATGCGCACTGGCCAGGACTTCGGCCGCGACCATCCGCCGCTAGCCTCCATCGGGCTGACCGACACGGTCTCCCAGGACGAACTCTCCGTCCTGACCTTGGGCAGCCCCATGGGGCGGGTCTACCGCGCGCTTTCGGCTACGCCGTTGTACGACCAGAACAACAGCCGCTCCGCCGTGCTTGCGAAAGTTCCAGCGGGCGCGCTGCTGGTGGTCTTCGACGACCCGGGCAAGTTCCGCCAGGTGCTCACCGCGAATCAGACATTCGGCTACATCCCCGCCACCGTGAAGCTCAAGCGCCTCGACATGCTGCCGGCCGAAGTTTTCGAGACCGCCACGCAGCCGGCGCAATCCGCGCAGGCGCCCGCGCCGGATGCGGGGGCCGCGAATGTCTACGTGCAGGCGCACGAACTGGGGACCGGGTATACCGCCCCTCCGGCGCCCGCCCCCCGGGCTGTCGTCGGGCCCAAGCCCAAGGCGGGTCTCACCGGCGCCCAAATCGCGTTCGTGGCCGGTTTCTTCGTCATCTCGGTTGCCTCCATCCTGCTCATCATGTTTACCCTCAACAAGTGAGGCGGCCGGCCGGCCGGACCACTCTCGCCAGAACTGTGAAACACTGGGAGCATGCAAGGAAACCCCAAAGTCATCGCCCTGTTGAACGAAGCCCTGAAAGAGGAGTTGACGGCGATCAACCAATACTTCCTCCATGCCGAAATGTGCGAGAACTGGCACTACGAGAAGCTCGGCGACTACATCAAGAAGCAGTCCATCGATGAAATGAAGCACGCCGAAGCGCTCATCGAACGCATCCTGTTTCTGGACGGTTCGCCGGCCCTCACCGAGCTGATGAAGCTGAGCGTGGGTCAAAACGTCAAGGAGCAGATCGAGAGCGATCTGAAGCTGGAGATCAACGCGGTGGCCATGTACAACCGGGCCATCCACGTCGCCCGCGCCGAAAGCGACAACGCCTCCAGCGAACTGTTCACGCGGCTCTTGAAGGACGAGGAACAGCACGTCGATTGGCTGGAATCGCAGCTCCACCTGATTGGCGAAATCGGCTACGAACGATACCTGGGCCGACAGATGGGGGAAGATAAGTAACCGCTCGCGGCTCGGTGGCGGCTCGGCCGCGCTGCCGGTCTAAAGGAGATGCCGGGTGAACCTGGACGAACGCCTCGAAGCTCTCACCATGAATCTGGAGCCGGCCGCGCGCGGCATTGAAGCCTTGCGCGCCGCCGGCGCGGAACAAAGCCAGCGCATTGCCGCACTGGAAGTTCTCGCGCGCCAGGACGGCGAGAACATTCGCGCGCTGGCGCGCATCGCGGAAATTCACGAGCGGCGTTTGTCCACCCTTGAGGGCGATCAGGAGAAGTGATGTTGACCGGCGAAGACAAGTCCCTCGGCCCTCCCACTCCCCTCCGCCCGGCTTGACATTGCCCGTCCCCATCCTGCACCCTGAACGTCTATGTCACTTTTGCAGGTGATCGTCCTTGGGGTCGTCCAGGGCTTCACGGAATTCCTGCCTGTCTCCAGCACCGCGCACCTGTATCTCACCTCGTGGCTGCTGGGGTGGCAGGCCGAATCGCTGGATTTCGATATCATGCTGCACCTCGGGACCCTCATCGCAGTCCTCCTCTACTTCTTCCGGGATTGGATCCAGATCGTTGCCCAGGCGTTCGGCCTGCATTTCGATCACGACCGCGAGCTCAAGCACAACCCCGGGCTGTTGTGGCTCCTGGTGGTCGGCTCCATCCCCGTGGGCGTGGCCGGCGCCCTGTTCAACAAGCGGGCCGAGACGGTGTGGCGCACCCCCGTGGTGATGGGCGTCATGCTGATCGCGGTGGGCATCGTCATCTGGCTGGCGGAAAACGCCGGGCGCAGGCTGCGCGACCTGGCGTCCCTCAACTTTCCGGATACGGTCACCATCGGAGTAGCCCAGGCGCTGGCCGTGGTCCCCGGATGCTCGCGCAGCGGCATCACCATCGCCTCCGGCCTTTTCCGCGATCTCACGCGCGAATCGGCGGCGCGGTTCTCCTTCCTTCTTTCCACACCGGCCATCGCGGGCGCCGCGGCCAAGGCGCTGTGGGACGTGCACAAGCACGGCGGCGGCCTGGCGAGCCTTTTGACGGCGCCATTCGCGGTCGGCGTGGCCGTCAGCGGTCTCACCGGCTGCCTGGTGATCGCCTGGTTTCTGCAATACTTGCGCCACAGCAGCTTGCGTGTGTTTGTGTACTATCGCATTATTTTTGGCATAATAGTGCTTGCTCTGGCTTTCATCCGCCGGCCAGCGTGATGAAAGTACTTTCGCCGTCACAGCATCCACGGCTGAACGAAGTCACCGGTTTTCTGCTCTTGTCCCTGGGTCTGGTGGTTTTGTTGAGCCTGGTCTCGTACCATGCCCAGGATCCCTCCTGGGACACGGCCGCCTCGGCGCGTCCTCACAACCTGGTAGGCTACCCGGGCTCCTATATCGCCGACCTCCTGTACCAGGCGTTCGGCATCGCCGCGTTCCTGTTTCCGCTGCTGATTTTTCTGTTGTCCTGGAAATGGATTCGTTCCGAAGAAGTCGAAGCCGGCGCGGTGAAGGTGGCGGGGACCGTGCTGCTCTGCCTCGGCCTGTGCACCTCGCTGTCGTTCACCTCTTCGCACCTGTTCCGCGGGACGGTCCGGATCGGCGGCACCGTCGGTTTCGTGGTCGGCCGGTGGCTGCTCGATTCGCTGAACCTCGCGGGCGCCCTGGTGGCCACCGGCACGGCGGTCGTCGTTTCGGTGTACCTGGTGTCGTCCTTCACGATTTCCCGGCTCAACGTTTGGGCCGCCTGGTTCCGCGTGCCCCGCGAGCGGTGGCAGGCATGGCGCGAGCGCCGGCGGCAGCGCGCGCGTGAAAAGACCCGCATGCGCCGCTTGCGCCGCGCGGAAAAAAGGGCCGCCGCCGCGCCCGTGGCCGAGCCTGCGGCCGGTCTCTCGGCGGAGCCCGCCGCCGAACCCGGGGCCCCGCCCGACGGCCAAGCTCCGCCGTGGGACGAATCCGAGCCGGCCGAAACCGAAGTCGAAGAGGAAGCCGCGGCTGTCGACGAGATCCCCATCTGTCCCGTGGAGGAGCTGCCGCCCGCGCCCGCTCCCATTCAGGTGACCGAGCCCCCGCCGCCGCCCATGCGCCCCGTGTCGTATCGCCTGCCGCCCACCGCACTGCTCAACGAAGTGCCCGGCCGCAATCCCTACGACGAGCAGGAGCTCAAGGACACCGCCCTGCGCATCAAGGCGAAATTCGCGGAGTTCAACGTCCTCGGCACCGTCGTGCAGATCAACCCCGGCCCGGTGGTCACCACTTTCGAATTCAAGCCCGAAGCCGGCATCAAGTACAGCCGCATCATCAATCTCACCGAGGACCTTTGTCTCGGCCTGCAGGCCGAATCCATCCTCATCGAGCGCATTCCCGGCCGCCCCACCGTGGGGCTCGAAGTCCCCAACAGCCGCCGCGAAATCATCGCGCTCCGCCAGATGCTCGAGTCCGAGGAGTTCGCCCAGTCGCATTCCCGCCTCACCATCCCGCTGGGCAAGGACATCAACGGCCGCATCAAGGTCACGTCGCTCGACGCCATGCCCCACCTGCTGATCGCCGGCTCCACCGGCTCCGGCAAGAGCGTCATGATCAACTCCATGATCATGGGCATCCTCTATAAGTCCACGCCCGACGAGGTGCGCATGATCATGGTCGATCCCAAACGCGTCGAGCTGGGCATGTACGAAGGCATCCCGCACCTGCTCACGCCGGTGATCACCGATCCGCGCAAAGCCACCAACGCCCTGCGCAACGCCGTCCTCGAAATGGAGCGGCGCCTGCGCCTGCTGGCCGAATACGGCGTCCGCAATATCGAGCAGTTCAACAAGAAGATCCGCAAACAGGCCGAAGAGCCCGCCAGCCTCTTCCCCGAGGACGACCCCGCCGAGGAGGAATTGCGGCCGCTGCCTTATATCCTGATCCTCATCGACGAGCTCTCCGACCTCATGATGCTCGAAGGCCGCAACGTCGAGGAGAGCGTCACCCGCCTGGCGCAGATGGCCCGCGCCGTGGGGATGCACCTGGTGCTGGCCACCCAGCGCCCCAGTGTCGACGTGATCACCGGCCTGATCAAGGCGAACTTCCCGGCGCGCCTCAGCTTCCGCGTCGCCACGCGCGTGGATTCCCGCACGGTGCTCGATGTCATGGGAGCCGAGCATCTGCTGGGCAAGGGCGACATGCTGTTCCTGCCGCCCGGCTCTTCGCGGCTCATCCGCGTTCACGGCGCTCTGGTCACCGAATCCGAGATCAACCGCGTGGTGGATTTCTGGAAGCGCCAGGCCACGCCCGAGTACGACCAGTCCTTCCTCATCGCGCCTCCGAGCGACGAGGAGCCCGCGGCAGACGGCGACCTGGGCAGCGAGGATCAGGACCCCATGTACGAAGACGCCGTGCGCCTGGTCCTGCAAATGGGCAAAGCCTCCACTTCCACTTTGCAGCGGCACTTGCGGCTGGGCTATGGCCGCGCCGCCCGCATCCTCGACATGATGCAGCGCGACGGCATTATCGGGCCGCCCGACGGCAGCAAGCCGCGTGAGGTCCTCAAACGTCCCGACTGGTTCCGCGAGGTGGAGAGCGCGAGGTAGCTGGGAGCTGCCGGCCATCAGCTTCCACGCGCCGCCGCCCGCGGCCGCGGACCGCGGGCGAAAACCGGGGACCGCGCGGCGGCCGGCTCACTGCCGTAAGCTGAAAGCTGAATGCTGAAAGCTTGTTTTCTCGCCGGTGTCGTTCTCGCTTTGGGTGCGGTTCCTTGCGTGGCCCAGGCCACGCCGCCCGATACAGCTTACTGGCGCCCTTTCCGCCACCTGCCGAAGGACGTGCTGATCGATCAGAAACGGATCTGGACCAGCCCCTTCCACACCGCCCGGAAAGACATTAAATGGTGGGCGATTTTCGGTGGCGCCACGGCCGCCCTCATCGCCACCGATCAATACACTGCTTACCACGCACCCATCAATTCGACGGGGGTGCGGGTGGGCACGGATGCCTCCGGCCTGGGCCAGGCCTACACGCTGATTCCCATCGCCGCCGGTTTCTATTTTCTGGGCACGGCGAGGAAGAGCGGGCGTTCCCGCGAAGCGGGCCTGCTCTCGTTCGAAGCGTTGGCCGATTCCAGCATCGTCGAGCTGATCGTCAAGTCGGCCACCGATCGCGCGCGCCCGCTCGAAGGCGATGGCAAGGGAGGCTTCGGCGATTCCACCAGCCCGCGCTCCAGCTCCAGCTTCCCCTCGGGCCACGCCATCAACACGTTTGCCATGGCGTCGGTGTTCGCCCGCGAATATCATGACAAACTCTGGGTCAAGCTGATCGCGTACGGTTATGCCGGCGGCGTGATGAGCGCGCGGCTGGCCGCCGAAAAGCACTTCCCGGGAGATGTCTTCGCGGGCGGTGTCATGGGCTGGTTCATCGGCGACTACGTTTACGGGACGCGGCACAACGCCGAATTGGATCACAAGCCCACGGTGGCGCAGAGGGTGCTCGGCCACGTGCGCTTCGGCCTCTCCTGGAACTGACCCCCGGCGCCGCCGCTTCCCTGAGTGGTCAGTGCATTGCTTCGGACTGCCCGGACCGGAAATACCGGTTGTCTTCGTGAAGCGCACGGCGGAACGATGGCACGCGGCGCCTTCCTTCTCGCGCTCGCCAGCCTTGCCGGCGCCGCATTCATTTCCCGATTGTGGCAACCCCGGAGCACCAGCAGCTCCGCCGCCGCCTTAAACTTTGCGCGCGAATTTCGGCTCGAGAAGTGAAGGGGAATCGGCCACGGCGTGGTACCGTAGCCATAGAGGCAGGAGCCGGATGCGCACTCTTGGTCTGCTGGTGGTTGTTGTGGGATGGACCGCGGCGCAAGCCCCGCCATCGAATCCCGCCCCTGCGTTGATCCGCGGAGTCCTGCTGGAGCGCGATCCGCAGACCGGCTCCGGCGAGTTCAGCGTGCGGGCCGAGGACAACCGGGTGTTCCGGTATCAGTTCGACCCCAAGACCTACGTCGAGCGCGACAGCCAATTGATCGACGTGCGCCGTCTCCAGCCGGGCGAAAAGGTCGAAGTATTATCCGACGTCGTGCCCGGCGCGGCATTGCGGTATGCGCGAACCATCCATGTCCTGGCGGACCCGCCGCCGCGACAGCTTGCCGCGGGCCGCCCGCGGGCCACGCACAATGTCCCCGAGCGTGCTCTCCCAACCGGCAACCTGACCTACTCGGGCGTGGTCTTTCGCGTGACCAGCGAGCGGCTGGTGCTGCACACCCGCGAGGCCGGCGATCAGTCCATTCTGCTGCGCAAGGACACCAGCTACCTCCAGGACGGCGAGGTGGTTGACGCCGCGGACCTCAAGCCCAACACGCGCGTGTTTGTCCGCGCCGGCAAGGACCTCTGGGACGAGGTCGAAGCCTACCAGGTGATCTGGGGCGGCATTCTGAATCCCAAGTAACCCCCGAATCAATCGGCTGCCGGATTGCTGGCCGGCAGCTCGGGTAACGGCGCGGCGGCTTCCGCCGGCTCCGGTTTGGGCACCGGTCTCGGCCCCGTCTTTCGCGCCTTGCGCGGCCGGGCGGGCGCGCGGCGCGCCTTGCGGAGCCCCGCGGCGCGGCACAGCTCCTCGAAAGACTCCTTTACGAACTCGCGCAGGCGGCCCACGTCGGGCACCACGTGGGCGTCCGCGGTGAATCCGAAGCAGAGCTTGCCGGCGTAGCTCTGCACGGCGCAGTTGACGCCCAGTTCGTAACCCGTCGGCACGTGCGGATAGGACGAGATCAGGCGCCGGCCGGCGGCGTAGAGAGGCTCCGCCGAGCCCGGCACGTTGGTGCAGATCATGTTCAGCAGAGCGGCCGGCAGCGGAACCATGGGGACGCCCCACCAGAAGGCGGCCTGCAGCGGCGGCGGGGCCGCGCCCAGCCAGCTCGCCATCAGCGCCACCAGGTGGGATGCCCGCGCGCTCTTCATGATCTCGGTGCGGGTGGCCACCGCGTACAGCAACTGGGCCGGGTCCGCGATGTCCAGCGGCAGCGCCACGGGCAGGAAGGTGATCTGGTTGCCCAGGCTCTCGCCATCGTCGCGCCGCATGTTCACCGGGCAGACCATCCGCACGAAACGCTTGGCCACGCTTTCGCCTTGCAGCTTGACGTAGCGCGACACCGCGCGGGTCACCGCCGTCAGGATGACGTCGTTGACGGTGCCGCCCAGGGCCTCCCGGATGGCCTGCGCCTCGGCGAAATCGCACTCCGTCCAGCAGAACTTGCGGTCGCCGCTGCACGGCTTGTTGAAGGGCAGCCGCTCGGCGGAGGCCGCCAGCTCGGGCAGCAGGCCGATGAGGCCTTGCAGCCCGTTCTGCATCCGCTCGCTGGCCAGGCCCTGCGCGAAATCCAGCAGGATCGCCTCGGCCGCGATCAGGCTCTCGAGCGAGCTGCGAACCGCGCTGGCGACCGCATCGGCGAAGGAGTGGTTCGGCGGCGGGCCAGGAAGATGCTCCTCCGGCGCCGGGCGCCCTTTCCGCGCGGTGCGGGAACCCGCCGGCGTCGTGTCCAGCATCACCCTCATGAGCGCCGCGCCCGACACGCCATCGGCCAGCGAATGGTGAACCCGTACGAGGATTGCGCCACGGCCGTCCTTCAGGCCCTCGATGACGTAAATGTCCCATAGCGGCTTGCCGCGGTCCATCAGTTTGCTCAGGATCTTGCTGGCCAGCGCCTCCAGCTCCGCATCGCCGCCCGGAGCGGGCACGCGCACGCGGAAGATATGCCGCCGGATATCGAAGTTCGGGTCGGGCTCCCAGGTGGGATAGCCGATGTTGAACGGCGGCGCCACCACCTTCTGCCGGTAGCGCGGCATCAGGTGCAGCTTCGAATCGATGCCTGCCACGAATTCCTGGAAGGGGATCGGGCCGTCGAACACACAGACACTGGCAATGTGTAACGGGATCTCCTTGCGCTCGAGATAGAGGAAGGCAGCGTCTATCCCGGACAGGCGGCGGCTCGGGACGGAGCCTTTCATGATTCTTCGGCTGCCGTATCCGCCCGGCTGGCCTCCTGCCACAGCTTGAAGGCGGCGATATCGACCGCTTGCTCCTCGAACTTCACGGGAGCGGCATCGCCCCACTGAGGAGTTTCATCCAACTCTTCGGCCACCGGCATTTCCAGAATTTCCATGACGTGCCTCCTTATGGCAAACTCGGTGGGGCAAGGGCGCCCACCCCGGCTTCCTGCCCCACATTCTATGCTAACAGGATCTAGGACTCCGAATTGTAGAGTAGGATGGATTCGGGAGTGTGTCAATGCCCGTCTTCAGGATTGAACCGGAGCTGCTCCGCAAGCTTGTTTCCATAATCACAGTTTCGCCGGGCCCTCACGCCTGGATCGAGGTGCGGGCGCCGGCCACCGGCGCGGTCGTGGGGAGCATTCCGGCGGGAGGCGAGGCCGACGCCGAAGTGGCCGTGACCCGCGCCCGCGCCGCGCAGCCGGCATGGGCGGCGCGCTCGTTCGCCGACCGAGGCAGGGTCTTCATCCGCTTCCACGACCTGCTGCTCAAACGCCAGGATGCCGTACTGGACCTCATCCAGCTCGAAACCGGCAAAACCCGGCGCCACGCATTTGAGGAGATCCTCGATACCGCGGTGGTGGCCCGCTATTACGCCTGGCATTCGAAGCGCCTCCTGCGGCCGCGCCGGCGGAAAGGGGCGCTGCCGTTGCTGACGAAGACTTGGGAAATCAGGACGCCGATCGGCGTGGCCGGGTTCATCGTGCCGTGGAATTTCCCGCTCAACCTGGCCATCACGGACGCCATACCGGCGCTGATGGCGGGCAACGCGGCCGTCCTCAAGCCCGATCCGCAAACCAGCCTGACGGCGCTTTGGGCCGTGGACCTGCTGCGCGAGGCCGGCCTCCCGCCGGACGTCCTGGCGGTGGTCACGGGCGAGGGGCCGGTGCTCGGGCCGGCGCTGGTGGAGCGCGTCGATTACCTGATGTTCACGGGCAGCACGAGGACCGGAAGGCTGGTGGCGCGGCAGGCGGCGGACCGGCTGATCGGCTGCTCTCTGGAACTGGGCGGCAAGAACCCCATGGTGGTGCTGGCCGACGCCGATCTGGAGGCCGCGGTGGACGGCGCCATTCGCGGCTCGTTCCCGTCCGCGGGCCAGGTATGCGTGTCCATCGAGCGCATCTACGTGGACCAATCGGTGTACCCGGGCTTCCTCGAGGCCTTCGTCGAACGCACCAAGGCGCTCAAAATCGGCGATGCCCGGGACTACTCCATGGAGGTGGGCTCGCTGACGTCCCAGCGGCAGCTCGCCAGCATCGAAGAGCACGTCCGCGACGCCCTCGAGAAGGGTGCGGCGCTGGCCGCGGGAGGCCGCGCGAGGCCCGACCTGGGGCCGCTGTTTTACGAGCCCACCATCCTGCTGAACGTCGGCGAGGGCATGAAGGCCTTCGCCGAGGAGACCTTCGGACCCGTGGTGGCGGTCTACCCGTTTGCCACCGAGCAGGAGGCCGTCGAGCGGGCCAATCGAAGCTCCTACGGCCTGAACGCGAGCGTGTGGACGCGCGATACGAGGCGGGGCGTGCGGCTGGCGCGGCAGATCCGGGCGGGCAGCGTCAACGTGAACGAAGCTTACGCCGCGACGTGGGGCTCGGTGGATTCGCCCATGGGCGGGATGAAGGAATCGGGCCTGCGTCCCCGACACGGGGCCGAGGGCATCCTGAAGTTCACCGAGTCGCAGACGGTGGCGGTCGAGCGGCTCATGCCGATCGCTCCTTCGCACGGGATCAGCCCGGAGCAGTTCGCGCGGTGGATGACGCGCCTGCTGATGCTGCTGCGGTATATCCGCGTGTTGGGGTAGGGACGCTACTTCGGCTCCCAGCCCGGCGGCCAGGCTCCCGCCAGGCGGTGGGCTACAAGGCTGTACACATTGGAGTTGAAAACCATCCCGATGTGAGTGGCGGAGACCTCGAAATCGATCTTGGGGTTGCCGGTCTGGCAGACGCGCCAGTCCACGATGCCGTCCATCTTGGTATAGATCGCGGTCTGGAATACGCCTTTCGGCAGTTTGCCGGCGAGCGACTCCAGAAACGAGCAGGTACATTTGCCGGTGTAGCAATCCGGCAGCACGCCCCTGCCGTGCCGGGCCAGAATCTGGCTGCGCACCAGGTTGGCGGCGGCCAGCACGGTGGGGTGGACCGAGAGTCCGCGGATGGGAGAGCCCATGGTGATGATGGATGCGATGCGATCGGGCATCTGCGAGGCGGCCGCGCGGCCGATGACCCCGCCCAGGCTGTGGCCGATCAGGTGCACCTTCCGGTTGGTCGCTTTGTAGGCCTTCTCGATGGTGGTCCTGAGCCGCTGCTGGAGGAGCAGGTTGGGACATTCGGCGTTCAGGCCGATGCCCGAAAAGTACGAGTGGTAGCCGATCCGATTCAGCCAGGCGCGGAATTCCGCAAGATAGAGATCGGTCCCCAGGAATCCGGGGATCACCACCACCGCGGCGCCGTCGCCCCGCGGTATCCCGTAGCCCCAATAGACCGGGGACACCCGCAGGTAAACCATTTCGACGCCGACCAACAATTCCTGCCAGATCGGCAACGGAACAGCTTCGGAGTCCCTCCTGACGGCAACGTGGCGCGTCCCCATTGATGCTTACAGTGTAACCGATGTTGGCCCCGATCCGGCTCCCGAAAACGCGGCCAGCTTATTTAGCCCGTCGATATACGCTTTGGCGCTGGCTTCGATCACGTCGGTGGAGGCGCCGCGTCCCACCACTTTGCGGCCGTCCTGCTCCAGTTGCACGGTCACTTCCCCCATGGCCTCGGTGCCGCCGGTCACGGAGCGGATCTCGTAGCGCGCGAGCTTCGCCGAGGTCCTGGTGACCTGGGAAATCGCCTTGTAGGTCGCGTCCACGGGGCCGTCTCCAATGCCGGCGCCTTCGCGCGTTTCTTCGCGGACGCGCAGCCGCACCGTCGCTGTCGGAATGGCCGATGTGCCGCTATAGAAGTGCAGATACTCCAGTTGGTAGATCTCCGGCAGCGGATGAAGCTCGTCGCGCAGGATGGCGAGGAGGTCTTCGTCGAAGACCTCCTGCTTCTTGTCGGCGACGGTCAGAAAGCGCTGGTAGGCCTGGTCGAGCTCTTCCTGGGAGACCGTGAATCCGAGCTTGGTAAGGCGGTCGCGGAGCCCGGCGCGGCCCGTCCGGGCGGTGAGCACCACGCGGCTCTCGGTGATGCCGACGTCTTCCGGCCGCATGATCTCGTAAGTCTCGCGCTCCTTCAGGAAGCCATCCACGTGGATGCCCGAGCTGTGGGAGAAGGCGTTGCTGCCCACCACCGCCTTATTGGGCGGGACCACGATTCCGAGCGCCTCGGAAACCAGGCGGCTGGTGCGGTACAGCTCGCAGGCGTTGATATCCGTGTGCACGTGGAAATAATCGCGGCGCGTGCGGATGGCCATCACGATCTCTTCGAGCGACGCGTTGCCGGCCCTTTCGCCGATCCCGTTGATGGTGCCTTCCACCTGGCGCGCGCCGTTGAGCACGCCGGCCAGCGAGTTGGCCACGGCCAAGCCGAGGTCGTCGTGGCAGTGCACGCTGATGGTGGCGCGGTCGATGTTGGGAACCCGCTCGCGAATCATGCGGATCAGGCCGCCGTACTGCTCCGGCATGGTGTAGCCGGTGGTATCGGGTATGTTGACGACGGTCGCGCCGGCGCCGATCACGGCCTCCAGCATTTCGACGAGATAGGCCGGATCGGAGCGGCCGGCATCCTCCGCGTAGAACTCGACGTCCTCGACGAATTGGCGCGCCAGTTTGACGGCATCGACGGCCATTTGCAGGATTTTGACCTTCTTCTCCTCGAGATTGCGGCCGTAGCGCTCGTCCCTGAATTTTCCGAGGATGTGGATGTCGGAAGAGCCGATCCCGGTGTGAATGCGGGGCCGTCTGGCTTTGGCCAGGGCTTTGCCGCAGGCTTCGATGTCGACCGGCACGGCGCGGGAAAGCGCGCAGATGGCGGGGCCTTCGATCTCGCGGGCGATGAGCTGGACGGCTTCAAAATCCTCGGGTGACGAAGACGGGTAGCCCGCCTCGATAATGTCGACGTTGAGAAGGCGCAACTGCCGGGCGACCATGAGCTTCTCGCGGCTTCCCAAACGGGTGCCCGCGGCCTGCTCCCCATCGCGCAACGTCGTGTCGAATACGGCAACTTTCTCAGTCATCGTGTGCTTCGTTCTCCTGTTTGGCGGTGAGTCCCGCGGCTTGCAGAATCCGGCGCACCTTTTTCGGCGAAATGGACAGCTTCGCGGCCACGCGAGACACCTTGCGCTCTTCGCGCTCCCACACCTTGGGAATGACGATGCGGGCGAATTCCTCGGTCATCTTCTGAAAAGATGTATTCTCCACGATTCCGGCGCTCCATGCACGCAGGGTGGGATCGGTGGCCGTGGCGTGCAGCACTTTGCTCTTCAGCAGCTCCAGGTCGTCCCAGACATACTGCCGCTCGGAGCCCTCGGGCTGGAGGAGGGCGATGGCCTTTTCGCCGGACTGGTGCGCGGCTTCGAGGTCGGAGCAGGGCTCGGCGGCGAACGTCAGGCCCTGCCAGACATAGGCGCGCGCGAGGAGGCGGCGGTTCTGCGTCTGGCCGGCGAAAACCACGGCATCGCGGGCGAAGGCCTCCGCGGTTTCGTGGTGCCGCGCGGGGTCGCCAACCTGCTCTTCCAGCGCCGCGTTCTCCACGATGCACTGCAGCGTGCGGGCGCGGGCCATCACGATATAGTCGCGCTTCTCCTCGCCGTGACGAAAGGCTTCGGCGCCTTCGAAGGCGGCGCACTCGAGGTCGCCCGAATCCAGGTGGAGGAACCCGTTGTTGACATGCACTCCGGCGATGCCACGGTGATTGCGATGGCGCGTGTAGATGGCCATGGACTCTTCGAGGTGCGCGCGCGCTTCGGCGCGGATGGTGGCACAGGCATTGCGGGCCGTGCTGATTTGCGCGGCGCCGGCAACGCTGCCGGATTGGCTTTCGCCCGACCTTCTCGACGCCGCGGCGCGGTCCAGCTCCTTCTGCATCTGAAGGCCGAGCAGGCGCTCGACGAAGGCCAGGTTGAGCAGCGCGCGCGCCAGCTGGGTTTGGCCTCCTCCGCCCCGCCGGTACTCGGCGATGGCCTGGGTGAAGTACTCCAGGGCGCGTTCGTAGCGGCCCTGGCGGCGGGCAATGCGGCCGTAGGCCGATTGGATGTTGCCCCGGCTGAGGAAGTCGTCGGTCTGGCTGAGGGCCTCCTCGGCGCGGTGAAGGATGGTGAGCGCCTCGTGCAACTTCCCTTTCTGAAACGCCAGCCAGCTTCTGGTGGCCTGGGTAATGGCCGCCATTTGGGTGTAGCCGCAGGAGAGCGCGAGTTCCTCCCCGCGGTCGGTGAAGGTCAGGGCGTCGTCGTACTGCCCCATGCGGCGAAGGCACCGGCCGGTCCAGAAGTTGGCGATGGCCATGAGCTCGGGATCGCCGATTTCGTTTTCGAGAGACTGCACCAGGCGGAAATGGACGGTGGCGCGGTCGAAATCCTCCTGGGCCATGGCGGCCACACCTTCGGCCATGCGGATGTGGAGGTAGTCGAGGAGGGGCAGGGCCTGCCGGGCGGACGGCGGGAATTTCGCCAGCAGGCGCCGGAGCAGGTCCGGGCTGTCGAAGCCCGCGTCCACCCATTGGGCCACGAGCCCGACCAGAACGCCGGCGCCGGGGGATTCCGGCTCGAGGGTGTCCAGGAGCGGGCGGATGCGCTCCAACCTCTGAATGCCGTGGGCGATCCGGCGGAACCCGAGATCCTCGCGCAGTTGAGAGAGCAGCGCCGCACGTTGACCAGCAGGATCCATTACCGAAGTATGAGGTCTGGCGGGGAGCAATGTCCAGCGAGGGGAGAGCGCAAGAGGGCTGGGAATCGGGGAGCGGCGGCGGGGCGGGATGACAGGATGACGGGGAGATTTCGGGGGGCGGGGGAGCGTCGGGCAGGAGGGCGGGATGACAGGATGACGGGGAGTTTTCGGGGACCATGCGGAGGTGGATCAGACGCCGCTGGCCGGTGCGGGTGAAGGTCACGCCGATGCCTTCGGCATCCAGGCTTTCTACGATTCTTTTCAGACGCTTGGAGAGTTCCTCGGGACACGACGGACGGGCCGATTCCGGGAGCGCGGCCAGCAGTTCGCCAGGGGCGCCGGTCCACTCGCGGCCAGGACAGGATGACAGGAGATTTTGAAGAGGCGCGATCAACGGGTGGGGACGATGGACGGTCTCGGATAAGGCGGCGGCGACTTCCTGTCCGGTGAGATCGAGGACGGGGGCGGCGGCCTGGACCCAGGCGGCCAGGCCGAGATCGTCGGGGCGGGTTGCCTGATGGGCGAGGGCGCGGCTGACGGCGTCATAGAGGGCGGCCAGGGCGGAGGGGAC
>Ga0316363_10000053_pt1 | contig 169752 bp, 141 predicted proteins | sample Sb_taG_3_FD_200459 | JGI IMG/M metagenome (GOLD analysis project Ga0316363, IMG submission 200459) | Peat soil microbial communities from Weissenstadt, Germany - Sb_50d_a_PC metaG (v2) (version 2) | ecosystem: Environmental > Terrestrial > Soil > Wetlands > Peat | place: Germany: Weissenstadt... | reverse complement strand
TAAAACACTTTGTATCAAGCGATGGATGCTCCGAAAGGGAATGCTGGGTGGAGAAACCCAGTGTTCATCATTCCTTTTAGAGCATCCTTTCTTTTTTGGCTAGAGACTTCGTGAATAATCCAGGCTATGCATCCGAAGAACGGGTGCAACGGAATCTTCACCGAGAACTTCGAATCCAACGCCTGGAATGTGGCCGTGTTGGCCGCGTGGTCGATGGGATAGAACCAGATCTTTTCGGGCAACGGCGGATGCAGCATGGGAGTGTAGTTGGTCTCATTCAACGCTCCGAAGCCCGGGGCAAATGCTCCTACGCCTTGGTCGCCGTCTACTTCGAGATCGAGAATCTTTACCGCCAAAGTGTCTCCCGGCTCGGCGCCCTCGATATAGAAAGGGCCGGTAAGCGGATTGTCGCCTTTGGTCATGCTGAGCGTGTCTCCCGGCTTCTTGATGGCATTGCCGAAACAGTCGAGCGTGTTGGTGTCGAGAATGTCTCCCGACTTGAGGCGGGCAACGGGCTCGGCTGAGGCGTAAACATACTTAACGTTTTTGATTGTGGCATGATACTTCACAACATTGCTGGGCGCGGCCTGTGCCAGCGCAATAGCCGTGCTTAGGATCAGTAACAAGGGAATCGGAGTATAGGCGTTCAAGAACACCTCCTGGATGAATCTAAAATTCGCCGCATAAATGCAGTATTCAGCGGTGGTTCGAGTAACGGCGATTTTAGCCCAACAACGCCTGATTCCCCGATTCTTGCCCCAACTGGTTTTCTTACCATTCCAAAATATTACCAGTGAGATAAAGCGCAGGCACGATGAGTGCGACTCCGAAGACAACGGCAATAGCGTTGGCCTTCCGTTGATAACCAATGACCAGATTGATGACTGCCCAAATAATACCGATTAGCGAAAAAATAAGAAAAGTGTCTTGGATCGGGAGCGCCCATCGCGTAAGCCACCATGGGCCACTGAGCTCTGGTGAATGTGGACGGTGGTACAAAGAATCCCAAATGGAATGACCTGTTAACTTAGTGAAAACGGGTTCTAAGGCGAGAGGAAGGCGCGCAATTCCCCCATAGTAAAACGGCAGGGCGCAGGTGAGAAACGAAGGCAATCGTAGCACCCGATCCTTCCACGATTTTCTGCGAAAGATGGCCAGGGTCACCACACTGCCGAATGCTATGCAGATGCAGGCGATGAGGGAAGCCTTCCAATCTATAGCCGGTTCCTTCATATATGCTATTTCGGCAAAATAAGTGACTTCGCCTTTCAGCAGAGCGTGATTGGCAATCGGTTGCCCGGAACTGACCACATTGATATCTAGAAACACGTTTGTTGGAGAGGCACCACAGTTTCGCTCGGGATACTCGGATCTCACAGACACGACCGAATCAGTTGTTATCCGAGATGCCTCACGTTTGTTGATTTCCATGACCACCTCCCACCCGTCGTGACCTTTACCGTGGCCCGGGAGCAAACGAACACTTCCGACCCTTCCAATCGGCTTAACGCCACCTGTCAGGCAAACTGGTGCACCCTGATCTGGAGGAAGCTGGGTTGCAAGATACGTCCTGATCTCCATGCTGTCCGGCCCAGCGGCCTGTGATGACAGACCGAGTGGGATCAACAGAAATATTAGAGCTGCCGCCGCGAGTGTGCAGACACGTTCAGCGAGCGTTGAGTCCCGTCCTAACAAACAAGAACCCTCATACTTCTCCCCATGTCTCAAAGTATTCCGCAAGCGGCTCGCTGAGTGAATGGCACCTACGTGACACGAGAGACAATAGCCGCCCAGCAAGGCAGATTGGAGGCGCTGGCAGCCAGCCAGACCCTATTGATGCCGGGCCCTTTTTCGCGGCGCGGAGGTTTCCTTTACCTCCCCCGGCGCCAGGACGCGACGCACAATCGGCGTATTCATCTTGTACTTGCGCTGGCTCAGGTTGCCGTTGTCGTCTTTCACCTGCAGCACGAATACCGGCAGGGTTCCCTCTTTGCCGAAGTCTTCCTGCGAAACTGTCACCGGGAAGATTCCATTCAAATTGCGCTCGCGATAGGCGGTTTCGTAGCGATGGCGTTTCACATTCCAGGTGAAGACGCGGATCTGGTTGTAGTCAAAGGGTAGGCCATCCTTGGGTTCGGTGAGCACGACCAGATACTGGGAAACTTTCTTGTCGCCGTCGGCCACTTGATTCAGCACGAAGAAGGCCACAGTCCGCTGACCTTCGGCGTACTGCGCGATTTCAAGCGGCACATCGAGATCCACCATGCGCGACAGCACCCAGCCCACGTGCCCATCGGGATCGCGGATGAGCCACCAGTCCTCCAGTGGCATGGCTGGCTTGGACGGTTCGTTCTTGTTTGTGCTTGCGGGCTTGGCCATCGCGCCCGGTACGGTTTTCTCGGCGGTGTCACGCTTCAGGATGGAAACTTTGGATCCCTGATTTAGCTGATAAAGATGTTGGGTCTCGCGGCCCGGGTCGAGGTGAATGTTGGTATCGTTGCGGGTTGCGCCCGTGGCTTGGACGGGGGCGTGCTGCTCCTGCTGCGCCAGCTTCTGAAATCCATCGTAAACCGATTGTGGAACCAGCGAGCGCTGCTCGATCCAGCCTTCCGCGCCGCTCGCCGTGCGCACTCGGACAAAACGCCGTTCGCGCTCGAGGATCTGGACGCGATCTCCGTTCTTCACCACGCCCGTCTTGCTGAAGACTGCGGAGACGCGGTCGCGAAGAATAGATTGGGCTGCGGAGACGTAGGCAATCTCCAACACCCGGCCTCGACCTCGACCGCAACCGGAGAACAGTAGGGCCAGTATGAGCGGGAGCAGCAGGGACCGGGAGCGACAACTCGTTTTCACTGGGACCACAAGACAATATAGCGCAGGGTTAGGGCAAAATCTTAAAGCGCAGAGGGCGCAGAGAAATTCCGCCGAGGACGCGGAGGAGTATTTGCAGCGGGGAAGATTTGGCGCTGGAAGCAAAATGCATAGATCCTTCGCTCTGCTCAGGATGACAAGGAATTCTCAATCTCCGAAGCAGATCCCAATTGCGCGGGCGGTATTTACGATCTGTCCTTGAGGGTTTACGGTTTTCAATTGGCCAATGGCGTCGGCGATGTTCACCGATTCGATTTTGGCATTGCGCAGGCAGACCATTTTGCCGAATCCTCCCTCGGCGATGAGGTCGACCGCGGCGACGCCGAAGCGAGTGGCCAGGATGCGGTCGTACGGGGTCGGCGAACCGCCGCGCTGGATGTGCCCCAAGACGCTGACCCGCACGTCTTTATTGGTATGGGCAGCAATGGCATTGCCCACCAAGTTGCCCACGGCCCCGGTCCGGCGATTCTCCTTCAACTCCGGCGGCAGATGGATTCCCTCCGCTACCACCACAATGGTGAAGTGCTTGCCATAGCGTTCGCGGAGGGCCACATGCTCGCAGACCTTCTGAATGGTGAACGGAATCTCGGGAATCAGAATGAGGTGGGCGCCTCCGGCGATCCCGGCTCCTAGCGCGATCCAGCCAGCGTCTCGCCCCATGACCTCGACTACCATGATGCGATGGTGCGACTCGGCTGTGGTGTGAATCTTGTCGACCGCGTCGGTCGCCGTCACCAGCGCGGTATCGAAACCGAATGTGACCTCGGTGGCGGAAAGATCGTTGTCGATGGTCTTGGGCACGCCCACGATGTTCATGCCTTTTTTGAAAAGCTCCAAAGCGATAGTCTGCGAACCATCGCCGCCGATGCTGATCACGGCATCGATTCCGAGTTGGTGCGAATTGGCGATGACCTCGCCGGAAATGTCGCGGACGACTTCCACGCCGTTCTCGGTGGTGGAATAGTGGAAGGGATTGCCGCGATTGGTGGTGCCGAGGATAGTACCGCCGCGGGGCAGAATGCCGCCAACGTCCTTGAGCGTGAGGGGACGCGATTTCTCCGGCCAGATCAGGCCATCGAAGCCGTCGGGGATGCCGATGACTTGCCAGCGGTATTTGAGAATGGCTGACTTGACAGCCGCGCGGATGACCGCATTGAGGCCGGGAGCATCGCCACCCCCGGTACAAATGCCGATACGGCGTATGTCAGACATTGTGGCGCGTTATGGAGTCACTGTGAGTATCGCGTTCGCCGTGAAGGTGGTGGTGCTGACATAAGTTGCCGTAACCGTGACCTTGTTACCGACCGTAGCGTTCGCCCCTGACGTGATCGTCACCGGGTCGCCCTGAGTGACCGTAAAGTTGGTAGTGTCGCTTACCGTCCAGGTCGCGGTCGACGAGACATCAACCGGCGCGCTCTCTCCGGTCACGGTGGCATACGCAAAGAATTGCGCGGTTCCACCGTTCGTACTGATGTTGCCGGTAGTAGGTGAAATCTTGAGCGCGGTCACGTTTCCGAGGTTGACGGTGATACTTGAAGTGCCACTTGTCGCCTGAAAACCAGCCGTGATGGTTGCGCTACCCGGAGAGTTGCCGGTCACCAATCCTGAACTATTTACGCTAGCCGTGGTGGACGCGCTGCTGCTCCATTGCACACCCGAGCTAAGCGCCTTGGTGGACCCGTCGTTGTAGCTCCCAATGGCGCTCTCCTGCACGGTAGCACCTTGGTTGATTGTCGCGGTAGGACCCACGGTTATGGAGGTCAACACCGGGTCAACGAAAAACCCCTTGCAACCCGCTCCCAAGGCGAACAACAAGAGGGTCGCAAATGCAGCCGCGAGTTGAAGTTTCTTCTTACTGCTCAGCATGTTAGAAAAGCCCCCGGTGAAACCGCGTATTGCGGCAGTCCACAAGCGGCGCCTATAAATTGTAGCAGAGAAGATTCCCGCCCAGTGCACCTACACGCATACCTTCGTGCACGACGGTACCTGTCCTGTTTACGGAGCGCCAAGGTAGAGAACGCGGCTGCCCGCTAAGAGTTGCGGATTAAATTTTGGTAGTGAGCACTTAGCAATTGACACTTAGCACTTAGTTAGTCCAGAGACTTGCAGGCATCAGCAAAAAATCTTCACTGGCTAAATGCTAAATGCCAAGTGTTAAGTGCTCTCATTAACGTCAGCGGTCCGCGTAGTATCCATCTCTGGTTTGCACGACTAAGTCCTTTTGTTTGGCCACCAGGCTAATCTTGTGGTAACCAGCTTCAGCATTGCCTTTGTCAGGGGTGTAGCCCAGATTGTACTGGGTGCGCAGTTCCTCGGCGATGCTGTCGTAGATTTGATCGATTGCCTGCTTTTTGGAGACTTCGTAGAGACGGCCACCTGTCTCTTTTGAAATCCGCTCCAGAATTTTCTTGCCATCCATGTGAGGTTCCTGCGGATAGCGCCCGCCACCGCGGCCTCCTCCGGACCCGCCACCTCCCGGCCAACCTCCACCCGGCCAGCCTCCACCGTGCCGGCCCATCCCACCCCCTTGGCGGCCAAAGCCGTCACTGTCGTGATGGTTATCGGCAAACAGAATCGAATAAACCACCGTGTCAGCGCGTTGAGCCGCCTCGATTGCGCTTTGCAGCGACTCTTTACTTCCTCGGTCATCTCCGTCGGAAAGAACGATGAGCGCTTTCCGGCCCTGCTTCTTTTTCATCAATTCGTCGGAGGCCAGGAAGATGGCATCGTAAAGCAGAGTGCCGGCTCTCCTGTGCATCCCGGGTTGGCCGTTGCCTGAGCCCGGCGAAGATTGCGGGTCCGAGGATCCGGGGTCGCCGCTACTACCATTGCGATCTGGCTGCGGGGTCCGTAGCAACTCAAGCCCCGCTTGCAGCTTGTCACGAGACGAGGTGAGGTCCTGAAGGAGTTCCACCTCGCGGTCAAAATGAATCAGGAATGCCTTGTCCTTGGCGTCGGTAAGCATTTGGTCGAGAAAGACCTTGCTCGCGTTTCGCTCCTGGTCCAGAACATTTCGCTGACTCATGCTAGTGTCGACGAGTAGGCCGAGGGTAAGAGGAAGATTCGTGTCCTGGGTAAAATATTTGATCACTTGCGGGCGCCCATCTTCCTGAAGAACGAAATCGTCCTTGGTCAGATTGCGGACGATTTGGCCCTTCTTGTCCCGAACCGTGACCGGCAGAGCGACCACTTTAACGTCAACTGACATGGTGGTCGCAGGCTGACCATGTACATCAGGGCTATGTGCATCCTGGCCATGTACCGTCGAATTGAGCCAGAGCAGGGAAAGGAGCGCGAGGCTCAGGTAGTACGGCGAACGCTGTTCTAGGGAGCTGACCTTAGGCAGTGCCCGGTCTCGCCAGCGTCCGTCAAGCGCCCGGCGGAAATGTTTTAGCATGATCGGCACGATGGTCATTGAGAAGGATTCATGATGGTTCCAGTCCATCCATGGTAGCGACCGGGAAGCTGGTCGCAGGTAAAGAGTCCGTAAAGGAAGGTAAAACCTTGTAAACTAGACCGCCTTCATCATACGAGGGTGGAAGAATCTGGAGCGGAGTCATGGTCAAAAAGTGGACGAGAGTGTCCGCTCCCCAGGCCGCATTTGTGTCTATCCCACCAGCACTGCCCCGCCGTTGACGTTGAAAATTTCCCCGGTAACAAAGCCGGCATGCGGCGTACACAGAAACAGGATGGGAGCCGCGATTTCTTCTACTTTCGCGACACGTCCCAAAGGAATGGTCGCGAAAATCGCAGCCCGACTCTTGGGATCATTCAACGAAGCCGCGGACATATCAGTATCCACCCAGCCCGGCGCCACGCCATTCACGTAGATTCCATCGCGAGCCAGTTCGGTAGAAAGTCCCTTGACCATGCTGATCAGCGCACCCTTGGTCGCAGCGTAGTCGCAGTGAAAAGCTTCGCCGCGCTGTCCGGCGGTGGAACTGACCAGCACGATGTGACCCGCGGCGCCTGACTTCTCTTGCTTTTTCATTTGAGCCACAGAATGCTTGATAAGTGCGAAGACACTGTCGAGGTTGATGGCGACCGTGCTGCGCCACTGCGAATCACTCATCTGATCGACAGGCACGTCTTCCGCCGGCCAGACGCCGTGGTTGGCGACGAGGATGTCGAGGCGTCCGAAGAGGTTGACCGCGCTCGCCACCAGTTCCAGCGCCGTTCCTGTGCCGGAAAGATTGCAGGCGAACGCCGCACAGTTGTCCGCGCCGAGTTCCTTAACCAGTTGATCAGCCTGCGGTTTCGACTTCTCGTAACTGAACAACACGCGCGCACCCGCCGCTACGAACATTCGCACCGCAGCCGCGCCGATGCCCCGCGAACCGCCGGTGATGAGAGCGACCTTGCCAGAGAGAGAGAGACGCATAGGCCCTAGTTTCAAGGTTCGCGTTTCAACTTGCAAGGGAAGCTGTTAGCTGTTGGCTCTCGGCCTTTAGCTAAAAGCCAAGAGCTTACCGCTTCTATCGGGCTTCAGTTCCCCAAGCTTGACGAAGCCCTCTCCGCTTTCAGTTGCCGCAAAAGCACACGCACCAGCATTCCGTCGTAGCGGATGCCGCTCAAGCGCTCCAGTTCCGCCAAAGCCTGGCCGCCGCTCTTGGCGGGAGCAAAGGAACGTTCGGTGGTCATGTTGACGTAGGCGTCGGCGACCGCCAGAATTCGCGCCCACAGAGGAATCTGCTCACCCTGAAGGCCCCCCGGGTAACCGGTCCCGTCGAAGGCCTCGTGGTGATGCTCGACTGCGTCGCGCAGCAACTCGCTATGGGGCAAGGTGGCGACAATATCCCCTCCCACTCGAGCGTGCATCTTTACCAGATAAAATTCTTCGTCCGTAAGCGGGCCGGACTTGTTGAGCACCCGTTCGGGAACGAAGATTTTTCCCACGTCGTGCACTCGGGAAGCATAGGCGAGATCGTCGACTTCTTCCGGCGACAAGCCCAAAGCCCGGGCCATGAGTTCGGAGTAGCGAGCGACCAATTCGCCGTGTCCGGTGCTGTTCAGTTCGTGCAATTCCGTGGCCCGGGTCAGGGTTTCAATCGCTTCCCGCAGTATCCGCACACTGCCTTCTGCGTTCTCGCCCCCCTCGCCGCTAAGCTTGCGGAGCGTGCTGAGGAGTTCAACCAGGTGGTCGGGGCCGGTGTGCTCGCGATGCAGGAAGCCTTCGATGTAGCCGGAGATCAGGTGCCGCTGCACCGCGCCGCTTTCGGTGTCTTCAGGTTGTTCAGTCGTGGAAACGCGATCGCCGCCCGCATGTTTGGAAACATACATCCCCGCGTCCGCGACCCGAATGATTTCTTCCGCGGTGAAACCGTGCACCGGGAAGCTGGCCACGCCGAAGCTGCCGGTGATGAGATGCTCTTGCAGCATGGGGTCGGTCGAGAGCCAGAGACGCAGACGCTCAGCTAGCGCCTGGGCCTGCTCCACGCTGGTTTCCGGCATGAGAATGATAAATTCGTCGCCCCCGTAGCGCGCCACCACATTCGATTGCCGGCATTTCTGCTCCAGCAACCGGCCGACGCGAGCCAGTACCAGGTCCCCCTCCAGATGGCCCAGCGTGTCGTTGACTTCCTTGAATTTATCGAGGTCAATCAGCACCACGGAAAAAGGACGTCCCGAGCGCGAAGCGCGCTTCCACTCGGAACTGAGGGCTTCCCAGAAGAAGCGGCGCGTCTTGATGCCGGTCAGACCGTCGGTTATGGACTGTTGTTGCAGTTTCTGAAATACGAACGAATTGTGCAGCGCCGTAGCCAACAAGTCGGCAAGCGTGTTCATGATCAGCACATCTTCGGGCGAAAACGCATCCTCCTGCCGGCTCTCAACATTGAGCACACCCAGCAACGTCTCACCGTAAGTGATGGGGATGCACAACACGGCGCGCGATTCGGGCAGCACTCCGTGTAAGTTCGCCTCGCCCGTGGTCTGAACCAGTGCGCTCTCCCCGGTTCGCGCCACCCGCCCCAGGATTCCCACTCCGAGCGGGATCCGCATACCCAAAGCTTTCGCCGTGACTCCGGCTTCCGCCTTGATTTCGATGTCCTTGCGAACATAGTCAAAAATGCCGATCCCGATATGATCAAAGCGGAACGTCTTCTGGATATGACCAACAATCTCCAGCAGCATCTGTTCCGCGTCTTCGCTGGAGATGGCCGTTTTGGAAATGTTGTTGAGAAAGGCGAACTGGCGGGAGCGGCGCTGCTCCTCGGCAAACAGCCGCGCGTTCTCCACTGCCACCGATACCTGGCCGGCGACCGTCTGCATCACCTCCAGGTCGCGCTGCTCGAAGACATATTCTCGCTCCGCACTCATCACCGCCATGACTCCAGCCGGTTTGCCGCCCTGCAGAATGGGCGCGCCACAGTAGCACTTGGAGGGTCGTGGCGGAATGTAGGTCGCGCCCAGGCGTTCCCGGGCCTTCTCCAGGTCGGCCCGGATCAGCAGCGGTTGCCCGGTGCGAAGGATGTACTCGGTCAGACCATTGTCGACCTGGCGAGAACGCTTGGGCAGAACCTGCCCGTTTTCCACTTCGAACTCGAAGCGGATGTGCTCTCCGTCTTGAAAGGCCACGTAAAACTCGCCGGTGTCAAAAATCTGTCCTAGCTCTTTGTAGACCGTGCGCAGGATCTCGTCCTGGTCGAGCCGCGAGCTGATGGCCTGGCCAATCTGGGTCAGGAGTTCATACTCCTTGGTGCGACGTTGGGCGTTGTGCATGACCACGTAGTTTTCCAGGGTCAGCCCAATCTGCAACGCCAACCCGATCAGCAGACGCAGGTTCGAGGCTCCAAACATGCGGCGCTCAGCATGGGGAAAAATGATCAAGCCGAAGTTGTGCTCTCGCGTCTGCAAGCTGACGGCGGTAATGTTGCGAATATTTTCTTCCGCCATGACCTGGCGGAACTGCTCAAAGCGGGCGCCCGGAAACGCCGGCAGCGGTTCCGACATTTCAGAGAAGTTGTGGAAGGTCACGAATCCGCCACGCCGGTAGGCCAGTTCAGCAATATATTCACCGGCGCCGCTCTTATCCATCTTGCTGACCAACTCCGGCGAAAATCCGCGTTGCACCGAAGGTAGAATGGTGCGCCAGCGCTCCGAAACGTAGATCATCGCCCGCCCCGTGGGCAAAGGCGCTACCAGCCGGTCCAGGATGCTCTGCAGGCTGGGCACAAGATCTCCAGCCGAAAGCAGCCGCATGGGATCCACCCCCAGGGTGGAGAACGCCAGCGCGTTTTCCTGTACCGCATTGCGCTCGTTCTCAAACAAGACCATCACCATGGCGATACCCAACAGCATCTGTGGGATCGGGCCCAGGAAATGCCCCGCAACCCCGAACATGGCAACAAACGGATTGCGCAGCTCTCCGAAAACCATCAGTACAGCCCAAAACGCCAGCGAAATTGCCAGAAACGTGAAGGCCAGCGAATTCTTGCGATGCGCGTAACGATAGAAATAAAAAGAGCAATACAGAAGCACCACGCCTAAGCCGACATCCAGCGGCAGGTGTGGATTGGGCAGGGTCTGGCGAGGAAATACAGCCCCGACGATCTGCGCCCGCAGATTCCACCCGGCGAGTGCTATGCCCCCTACCCCGACCGCCACGTCATACCATCGCAGGCGGAATTTCTGCCGCCCCATCAGCCGCGTTGAGACAAAGATGCAAAGCGCCATCGCCATCAGCAACAAGGAACTGAAGAACGAAATTAGTGCCGAGGGCCGGCGGAACGCAACCCAAGCGTCCAAGGCATAATGCAAGGTGTAGGCCGCCCAACCCAGTTGCCAGGCGCGGAAGTACTGGTGCCGGCTTTGCTCGTAGAGGTAGGTGAACAGCAAGAAGAGCAGCAGGGCGACGAGCCCCGGCACGATGACTACCGTGATGGCAATACTATCCATAGTTCCGGGTAAGCTCTGGGAACAGTTTTCCGCCGCTACCCGAACCGATCTACATCAGGGAATCTGCGCCCCAATGTTTTCACACCAGTCCTACACAAGACAATAGTCTTTCGATGCGCCACACAGCGGTCCGAGACCGCCTGGAGGTAACCTCGCGATGGTTACCAGCGATACTTGACGCGCGTCATCGCTTGGACGCCCGCTTCGCGCTCTGGCAACGCATACGTAGGCCCGGACGCCTCGTCCGGGCGGCCAAGCGAAGCTCAGCTTGGTAGGCCCCAAACGCTTCCCGCTCAGGCGGCCCATTTCAAAGATGAGTTATAGTGTTGGTTCCACCAGATTCCGTCTATGAGCACCTCGAATCCCGAGACCGAAGCCCCCGCCAACGCGCCCGCCGAGTCTCGTCCCTCGAACTTCATACGCGACATCATTCTCGACGACCTCAAGACCAATAAATATAGCGGCCGCGTGCAAACCCGTTTCCCGCCGGAGCCCAATGGATACTTGCACATCGGCCATGCCAAGGCCATCTGCCTAGATTTTGGCCTGGCCGCCGAGTTCGGCGGGCACACCAATCTCCGCTTCGACGACACCAATCCCGAAAAGGAAGAAACCGAATACGTCGACTCGATCATGCAAGACGTCAAGTGGCTCGGCTTCCAATGGGACGGCCTATTCTATGCCTCCGACTACTTCGACCAGCTCTATGCGTGGGCGGTGCAACTCATCAAAGCGGGAAAAGCATATGTCGACGATTTAAGCGCCGACGAGATTCGCAACCATCGTGGCACCCTAACCGAGCCCGGCAAAGATAGCCCATTCCGCAATCGTTCCGTCGAAGACAACTTCGCTCTGTTCGAATGCATGCGCGCCGGCGAATTCCCCGATGGTTCGCGAACCCTGCGCGCCAAAATCGACATGGCCTCGCCCAACTTCAACCTGCGCGACCCAGTGATGTACCGCATCCTCCACGCCGACCACCATCGCACCGCCAGCAAGTGGTGCATCTATCCCATGTACGATTTTGCGCATGGGCAGTCGGATTCGCTGGAGCGGGTCACGCATTCCATGTGTACGCTGGAGTTCGAGGATCATCGCCCACTCTATAACTGGTTCATAAAAGAGTTGGGCATCTTCCCTTCGCAACAAATCGAGTTCGACCGCCTCAACCTGACCTACACTCTGCTAAGCAAGCGCAAGCTGCTACAGCTCGTACGCGAAGGCCGCGTCGGCGGCTGGGACGACCCGCGCATGCCTACCCTGTGCGGCATCCGCCGCCGCGGCTACACGCCGGAAGCCATCCGCAATTTCTGCGGAACGATTGGCGTGTCGAAAACCACGGGCTCGATCGAACTCGCCATGCTCGAACACTTCGTCCGCGAGGACCTGAACAAACGCGCCCCGCGCGTCATGGCCGTACTGCGCCCGCTGAAGGTTGTGATCGACAATTATCCGGAGAATCAAACCGAAGACATGGACGCAGTAAATAATCCCGAAGATGAGAGCGCGGGCTCTCGCAAAGTACCGTTCTCCCGCGTGCTCTACATCGAGCAGGATGACTTCCGCGAAGACCCGCCCAAGAAATATTACCGGCTGTCCCCGGGACACGAGGTCCGCTTGCGCTATGGCTACTTCATCACCTGCAAGAGCATCGTAAAGAATGACCAAGGCGAAGTGGTCGAAGTGCACTGCACCTACGATCCCGCGACCCGAGGGGGCAACGCTCCTCCGGACGGCCGCAAAGTGAAATCCACCATTCACTGGGTCTCGGCCGCCCATGCCGTGGATGCCGAAGTGCGGCTTTACGAAAACCTGTTCAGCAAAGAAGACCCCAATCAAACCGAAGAGGGCCAGGACTTCACCGCCAATCTCAACCCCAAATCTCTCGAAGTGCTCGCGCAATGCAAGCTCGAACCTTCCTTAGCCAATGCCGCGCCCGGCAACCGCTACCAGTTCGAGCGCCTGGGATATTTCTGCGTCGATCCCGACGCCACCTCCGGAAAACCGGTCTTCAACCGTACCGTAGCCCTGAAAGACACCTGGGCAAAAATCGAAAAGAAGAAGTAAGTGTAGAGCGGGCACTCCTGCCCGCTGCCTTTCCCAGATAAGCCTGCCCCACTATTTCTGCATACAGCCCGCGCACCCCCTAATCAAAAGAACTGAGTGTGGCGATTTGCGATATGCCTGAAGGCCTGGCCTGAAATGTATCGGAGTCCCGGACGCCGTGGCAACGAAACTCTCGTCGCCCGACTAAGTATGGGCGTGCGGACTCTGGGCGGGATTGCCCTTTGGCTTGGGCGGGGCCTTGATCACCTTCACTTCAAAGCCGACCGGCAGTTGTTTGGGGGGATAGCAGGCGGCGTTGTCGCAGGCCTGGTATCTCAGCCGCCCGCGGATCTCGTACTTGCCCGGCAGCATGCTCGTCAGCGGACGCACCTGCACCGACAAGTTGAATTCTCCGCTATAGACGCTGAGTTTCTCCTCGGGAGCAAAAGCAAAGCTCATCTCCTCCCCCGGCGGATAAATGATCTTCCCTACCATGATATCGGTAGGCACGTCGAGTTTGAGCGTGGTAGGAATCAGGTAATCCGCCGACGGCTTGTTGGAGTTGATGTGGAAGCCCGCACCCACGTGGAATCGCAGCTCTACGCTATTGGCCTTACCGCGAATCACGGTGGCGACCGGTGGGGGCGACAGGGTTACGGAGGGCGCTTTCTTGCCCAGCGAATCCTGCGCCACGAGCGCCGCTGCGGATAGCAAGAGCAGGAACGCGGTTTTTGTGATGGAGTTCAAATATCTATTTCTGCGTTTGTGCCACCGAGCTCTGGCCGAGAATTTTCTTGATATCGTCCTCGATCTCTCCCCGGCCTTTCAAACCGAACGCTTTATCGACCACTTTACCGTTACGGTCAATATAGAACGTCTCCGGCAGAAACTGCACCCCGCCGTAAGCATCCCCCACCGATTCCTTGCCAATCAGGATGGGATAATTCACCTTCATGCTCTGCGCGAATTCCGCAATCTCCTTGGTGCTCGCATCATCCATAGCCACGCCAAGAAACTGCACCCCCGCCGGCCCATATTGCCTCTGCAAATCAACAAACCAAGGCATCTCAATCTTGCACGGCGAGCACCAAGTCGCCCAGAAGTTTAGGACTACGGGTTTGCCGCGGAAGTCGGAGAGGCGGACGGTTTTGCCGTCGAGAGATTGCAGGGTGAAATCGGGGGCGAGACCGTTTTGTATTTGGGCGGTGCCGGCTGCCTGGTTGGGGCGGCGGGCTAGTTTGAAGCCGAAGACCAGCATCATAGCAACCACCGCGGACACCACGACGAGGACAACCGGATCACGTTTCACGAAAAACTCCAATCACAGCGCGAATCGATTCAGAAAAGATAAGTAATTCGAAATGATAGTGAAGCGTCCCAATACTAACAGCACTCCCAGGGCGACCAGCAATGCGCCGCTGGCTACTTCGATGGCATGCATGTGGGCGCGGAAGCGGCTGTAGAACTTGAGAAAGCGCTCGAGTAAGAGTGCGGTCAGAAGGAATGGCACCGCGAGTCCCAGCGAATAGATCGCCAGCAGCATGACTCCTTTTGTGATCGAGTCTTGGGCGGCAGCAAAAGTCAGGATGACGGTCAGGACCGGTCCTACGCACGGGGTCCAGCCAAAGGCGAAGGCGAAGCCGATCACAAACGCGCCCCATGCGGTGCTGCCGCCTTTCACGCTGTGCAGACGGGCGTCGGTATATAGGGCTTTGATCTTGAATACTCCGGTCAGATGCAAGCCGAACAGAATAATGACTACGCCTGCGACCTGCGCCAGGGTCGATCGGTAGCGCGCCAGCATCTGGCTAACCTCGGTGGCGACCGCTCCCAGGGTGATGAACACGACGCTGAATCCCAGAATGAATGCGATGGAATTCAGCATGACTTTCCGCAGCAGCTGGGATTCCTGGGTCTTGAGTTGCTCGACCCCCACGCCGGAGATCAGCGACACGTATCCCGGCACCAGCGGCAGCACGCAGGGCGAAAGGAACGAGACCAGGCCGGCGAGAAAGGCCGCAATTGGAATAGGGAGGCTAGTCATGCAGAGTCATTCTACCTGCCCGAGGCATTTACGGTCGGGAATAAGTGCGGCCGGTTTATTCATGCGTGTTTATTGGACTGTGACGAATCCAAAAAGTTGCGGAAGATATGTAAAACCTCTGTCACGCGGGGGCCGCACGGCGCGGACGCCCGCGTCCACATTTGACTTGCTTAATCGTGCGCTTTGCTTTTCTTAGGAGATTCTGGCTGTCGTTGGGGTTCCGGGGTCACGGATGCGGGAGTTTCGGCGAGGGCTTTGCGGATCAGGCCCAGGGGGACGGTCGCGGTCAGCACGGCGCGGTTCTTTTCTGGTTGAATTTTGAGGCTATCGAAGAATGCTTTTATGTCGGGATCGGGTCCGGGGGTGGAGACTGTGCTTTCGGCGGTGCGAAACACACTGAGGAAGCTGCTGATCCGTTCGACTAGCTGGCTGGCTTCCTCATCACTTCCGGTAAAGGCCTGAGCCTTGAAATGGACGGCTCCGAGGTAGCGCAGCGAGGCCACGACCGTCGCTGGTTTAGGGAACAAAAAGGACCACCCGATCGGGCCGGAAGTGGAGAGGTCTGTGGAAGCTTGAACCTTGAAGACCGCCCAGCCCAGGCTGGCGAAAGGGACATCCTTGTAATACTGGCGCAGAAGAGCTGGTCCGCCAAACGGAGATGCAAGCTTGCGGGAACGATCAATGATCCCGCGGATGACGAGGGGGTCGTCGAGATTCGAGGCCGCGACCGTGTCCACGCCCAGGATGGCGACTCGTACTGTGCGTCCTTCGAGTGGGATGTTGTAGATGTCCCGAGTCTGGTAATTTTCGACCGAACTGGAGATTTGGCGCAGATATGCGCGCAGCCGTTCGCCGTCGATTTTGCCCACAAAGACTTCCGAGAAGCGGGGCTGTTGGGTGCTGTCCGGCTTCCGGTTGGACGACTTTGCGGGATAGTGGATGGCGAGGGCGGCCTCGTCCAGGTCGCGCTCGAACTGAAACCCGGTGGCCTGGATGAACTGCTCGTAATCCGGATCGTGGGGTACGGCGGGCAGCTCACCCATAATGTTGGCGCGACGCATCCAACCCAGGTTGGCATAGACGAAACCATCGGCGCCGGGAAGCAGACGCGCCGGCTCGGGTGGGGCATGTTTGCGCAATACGACGACCAGGGCAACCGCCGCCACAATCAGCAGAACGGCCAGGAGAATGGGGAGGCGTCGTCGTATTCGCATGTAAGCGCGGCCGCTCCGGCGGAAGGCCCTTACCTATGACTCCGAAGTGCCGAGGATTCGGTCATGATAGCACTCGCGGGGGGGCTCGGTTTATCAATCGGGATGCCGGTATAGTACAAAGACAATAAGGGACAGCCAACGGTCAGTTGCCAGTTCTCAGTTCTCGGTTTGTTCCTGGGGTTCTAGTGCGGCTCACGAAGTGAGGTGTTTGCATGTCTAACAGGTCGGTCGGCGTCGAATGCATTATTCCGATTTTGAGGGTTACCAGCGTCGCGGCCAGTATCCGTTATTACGTGGATGTGCTCGGCTTCCAGGTGGATTGGGGCGGCGAGGGTGAATCGACGTTTGCGTCGGTCTCTCGCGATGGCCGGGCGATTATGTTGTGTGAGGGTGAGCAAGGGCAGCCGGGGACGTGGATCTGGATCGGGGTTGAGGACATCGAGCCGCTGTTCGCAGACTACAGCGCCAAGGGTGCGAAGTTTCGCGAGCAGCCGACCAACTATCCGTGGGCGTACGAGATGAGAATCGAGGACCCTGATGGACATGTGCTGCGCTTTGGATCGGAGTCAAAGGCCTAAGAGTCGACCTACATTCTCCTGAATGCTTTCTGAATATCCTTCATTGGGTAGCGCAGAACCACCGGGCGTCCGTGTGGACGGCATGCCCGCCCAAGTGCCACTTCTCCCGCCGCAATTCGAGATCGACCATGAAATCATTAGACCACAGGGAACAGAGACGAAAAACATTTCACAGATGCGCGAACGGATATACACTAGGTGCCGACCTCGGAGCGCGGAGGGGGACTCCGATTCAGCGCAGGAGGATTGCAATGAGATCGATGCGTCTATCTACAGCCGTGAGTGTCGCAACTGCGTGTGTGATGGCGTTGCTTGCTGCACGATCCGCACAAGCGCAGACCTACAAGGTGTTGTACAGCTTCACAGGCGGGGCCGACGGATCCTTCCCCGGGGGACTGACCCGAGATGCGCAGGGAAACCTCTACGGGACCACGCGAGTTGGGGGTGCCTACGGCGACGGAACGGTCTTCAAGCTGAGCAAGACCCGCAAGGAGACCGTGCTTTACAGCTTCACTGGCGGGTCGGACGGTGGCATCCCGATGGCGGGAGTGATCCGGGACGCCGAGGGAAACCTCTACGGGACCACGTATGGAGGGGGCGCCTACGGCCCTGGAACGGTCTTCAAGCTGAGCAAGACCCGCAAGGAGACCGTGCTATACAGCTTCTGCCCCACGTACAACTGCCCAGACGGGGAATCCCCCTCCGTGGGAGTGATTCAGGACGGCCACGGGAACCTCTACGGGACCACATTTAACGGCGGGGCCTATTGCCCTACGGAGCCCAAGTTGGGCTGCGGAGTGGTATTCAAGGTGAGCAAGACGGGCAAGGAGACCGTACTATACGCCTTCAAAGGTGGGGCCGACGGAGGCGAACCCGGCGGGGGCGTGATTCAGGATGCCGAGGGGAACCTGTACGGGACTACCCACTTCGGCGGAGATCTGTCGTCCTGCGAGGGGGACGGTTGCGGTACGGTGTTCAAGCTGAGCAAGACGGGCAAGGAGACCGTACTATATGCCTTCAAAGGTGGGGCCGACGGAGGCGGACCCTACGCGGGAGTCATCCAAGACGCCCAGGGGAGCTTCTATGGGAACACCTTATGGGGCGGCGCCTATGGCCGGGGGGTGGTGTTCAAGCTGAGCAAGACGGGCAAGGAGACCGCACTGTACGCCTTCACCGGCGGGACCGACGGGGGGTCACCCGCGCAGGGATTGGTCAGGGACGCCCAGGGGAATCTTTATGGGATCACCATTAACGGGGGCGACCTTTCATGTGGGTACAGCGCGGGTTGTGGAGTCCTGTTCAAGGTGAGCAAGGCAGGCAAGGAGACCGTGCTGCACAGCTTCACCGGCGGGACCGACGGGGCGAGCCCGCAGGCAGTGATCCAGGGCGCCGACGGGAATCTTTACGGGACCACTCTCATCGGCGGTACCTATGGATCTGGAGTGGTGTTCAAGCTGACGCCTTAATTGAAGCGCTCTGTTTCTGATTGAAGGCAGCCGGGCGCGCACCGACCGGCCCGAAGTAACGCTCCCGTCGCGGGCCTAGATTCTCTTGAACGCCTTCTGAATGTCCTTCATTGAGTATCGCAGAACCACGGGCCGGCCGTGCGGGCATGACATCGGACATTCGGTTTTGGCTAGCTCGGCCAGCAGCCATTCCATTTTATTCTGCTGCAGCGGCATGTTGACCTTGATGGCGGCGTGGCAGGCGATGGACGCGGCAATCCGCGCGCGTACTTTCTCCATGTTCAGCGCTTGCTCTTCGCGGGAAAACTGGTCCAGCAACTCGTGCAGCATGTGTTCGATCTGTGCCGCCTCCACGCCTGCCGGAGCGACTTTTATGGCGACGCTTCGTGCCCCGAACGGCTCCGCCTCAAAGCCATTCTGTTTGAGCTCTTCCGAGATCTCGGCAAAGACGGCTTGCTGGGCGGGCGTGAGTTCGAGCACCAGCGGCATGAGCAGGCGCTGGCTTTCTACTTTCTGTGCCGCCCGCTGCTTCAGCACTTTTTCAAACAGCACGCGCTCGTGGGCGACGTGCTGGTCCACGATCCACAGACCCTCGTGATTTACGGCGAGGATGAACGATTCGCGAATCTGTCCCAGCGGCTTGAGCGAGGCGAGCGACGGTGCGAGATCGCCTGCGGCTTCGGGTTCGTCGGGCAGCGGTGGAGCGCAGCCGTCGTTTTCTATCACCTCGGAAACTATCTGCGGGGCTCGAACCAGCGACAGCGCGGCGTTGCCGTCGACTGCAATTCCATCGACGCCAAACTGAAATCGCTCGGTGATGGGCGGAGGCACCGGCGCTTGCAGGGTGAATGCTTGTGGTGCGGCGGGAGCATCCAAAGTGCGCCACGCGGCTGAATCCACTGGGCCGGAGCGCGATCCATCAGAACGAAAACCGGGAGTGAGCGATGGGCTGGCAGTCGGATGCGCGTTGATCTCGGTCATGAATTGCGGCACCGGGCGCGCTTTCATCAGCGCGGCCCGCACCGAATCTCGCACAAAGTCATGCATGACGGATTGCTGGCGAAAGCGGACTTCCGTCTTCGACGGGTGCACATTCACGTCCACTTCTCCGCTGGGCAACTCGAGGAACAACAGCACCACGGGATAGACCGTCGGCGGCAAAATGTTGCGGTAAGCCTCGGTAAGCGCGTGCTGGATGAGCCGGTCGCGGATCAGCCGTCCATTTACGAAAACGTAAATCGAATTGCGGTTGAGTTTCTGGATCTCGGGCTTGGAGACGAAGCCATGCACGCGCATCTCGCCGGGCTCGACTGGACCTTGATCTTCGTCTACTTCCTGCCGGCGCCAAGGCGGCGGCTGGGGCAAGCCAACGTGCTCCAAGGGCTGCATCGCGGCCACGGGAATGAGTTGGTCGAGAACATCTTTGCCAAACACCTGGTACACGCGCTCGCTGTATCCCGCGACGGGCGGCGCGACCAGGATCGCGTTGGTCGCCGAGTGTAGTTCGAAGTGCTTGTCAGGATGCGCCAGCGCGTAATGCGTGACCAGCGACGCGATGTGCGAAAGCTCGGTAGACTCCGCCTTCAGAAACTTCTTCCGGGCGGGCGTGTTGAAAAAGAGGTCGCGGATGGTGATCGAGGTTCCGGCCGGCAGTCCGGCCTCTTCCACTTTGAAGATTTTGCCGCCGTTGATTTCGATCACGGTGCCAGAGTCCTCGTCCGGAGCGCGCGTCTCCAGGTGCAGGCGCGAGACCGAAGCAATCGAGGGCAAGGCCTCGCCGCGAAATCCCAGAGTGGTCACGCTGAGCAGGTCTTCGGCATTCTTGATTTTGGAAGTGGCGTGACGCTCGAAGGCAAGCAGGGCATCGTCACGAACCATGCCACACCCATTGTCGGTGACCTGGATGAGCTTCTTGCCTCCGGCTTCCACTTGAATCTTGATGCGGGTGGAACCGGCGTCCAGAGCATTCTCCAGCAGTTCTTTGACCACGGAGGCGGGGCGCTCCACCACCTCGCCGGCGGCGATCTTGTTGGCAACAGACTCGGAAAGAACGTGGATGCGTCCCATGGTTGGCGGTAAGTGCCAAGTTTCGCAGATGGCAGCGGACAAAGCAAAAATGGCCGCTGCGGATTCACACGGATGAACACGGATTGAACATCGAACCGATGGACTAGCGTCCGGATTCCCAAAGTATCGAAGCCGTGGGGCGAATCGGCGCGATACGACGTTGGCGTGGAGTATGAGGGACGGTTTCTGAGAGTTCAGGTGAAGTCGACGGTCTATCAAGTAGGAAAATCGTATGTCTGTAACACTCGGCCAGATAACGATTATCGGCCGTACACTTTAGGACAAATCGATTTCATGGCGGCGTACGTCATTCCCGCGGATGTGTGGTACATCCTCCCGGCGCGGGTGGCCACGGCGCTAGGGAACATCTGGTTGTCGCCGCATCGCAAGGGACACAAGTACGAGCGGTACGTGGAGGCGTGGGCCTTGCTGAAACAGAAAAAGCCTTGAAGTGGCAGGTCCTGCGCCGCAACCCACACCCGTGTTATGTTTAATTTCTTCCGTTTTGCAACTTGGGGCTACCGAGGCGATCTGAAGCATGATCCGTTCTTATAAGGGCATCACGCCGTCAATTCCAGCTTCCTGTTATGTGGACGACTCGGCGCAGATCGTCGGCGACGTGGTTCTCGGCGAACACGCCAGCGTGTGGATGAACGCCGTGCTTCGCGGCGACGTACACTCCATCCGCATAGGCGCGCATTCGAATGTACAGGACTGCAGCGTGCTCCATGGTATGAAGGAGCAGTACGGAGTCTTCGTCGGGGAATACGTCACAGTCGGCCATTCGGTGACACTGCACGGTTGCGTAGTCGAAGACCGCTGTTTGATCGGGATGGGATGCATCATCCTGAATGGTGCGCGCATCGGCGCCGGCTCGATCATTGCCGCCGGCACGCTGATTGCGGAGAAGACGATCGTCGAGCCCGGATCGCTGTGGATGGGCTCTCCGGGCAAGTTCCGCCGCAAGCTGGAGCAGAAAGATCAAGAGAACATTCTGCGCTACGCGAATAATTATTTGGGATACAAGGAATCGTACTTGCGGGAGCGTTGACTGCGCATGTCGCGGAAGCCGTCATCTGAAGCTGTCATCCTGAGCGAAGCGAAGGATCCGTGTACTCGCTGGCAGCAAGCAAGTGCATAGATCCTTCGCTACGCTCAGGATGACAGCGTGCTAGGCCAGGAGCTAGGAGCTAGAAGCCAAGAGAGCCAATGATCAAAGCCGTCCGAGGAACGCGCGATCTTCTCCCGCCGGAAACGGCGCTGTGGAACTTCGTCGAGGCCGCGGTCCGCGATGTCTTTCGCGCCTACAACTTCCACGAAATCCGCACCCCCATTTTCGAAGAAACCCAACTGTTCGCCCGCAGCGTGGGCGAGGAGACGGATATCGTCGCGAAAGAAATGTATACGTTCTACGTCGCGGACGATCCCCAACTGGTTTTGGAAAAAGAGTGGCTGCGAAAGCACGGCCCTAGCTACAAACAAATCGACCGGCTGCTGAGGTATGCATTCAAGACGGCGTTTGCCGCATATACGCAGGACGGCGTTGAGTTGGTGGTGGTGAGCCCGTCGCTAGATTACTTTCACCTGCAAACGCTGCGTGATCAGTGGAACTCGACAGCGCCTGAGGCTGAACGCGGCCCGAAGCTAGTCATCGTCGTACCACCCGAGGAGCAACAATTCGCGCGCGTTCAGACAAAGGACAGTGATGTCGGAGTCTGCGTCGTCGAATGGCCCTCCGGATACGAGCCGCCGCAATCCCTTACCCTCCGGCCCGAAAACACCGCTGGGGTCGTGCGCGCCTACATCGAGCATAATCTGGAGAAGCGCGGTCTGAGCAAGCTCTACTACATCGGCCCGCAGTTTCGGCGGGAACGGCCGCAGAAGGGACGATACCGCCAGTTCTATCAGATTGGAGCGGAGATTATCGGCCCGGCTAGTGCGGGCAGCGAATCGCCTGCGCGCGACGCGGAAATTCTGGAGTTGCTGGCCACGCTCCTTGATCGCCTCGGCATCGAAAACTGGACGCTGCAATTGAACTCGGTCGGCTGTCCCAACGATCGTGCCGCTTACAACGAGGCTCTGCGCCATGCGCTCGAACCCGTGAAAGACAAGATGTGCGCTGACTGCCAGCGCCGCGCCGTCACCAATCCCTTGCGTGTCTTTGATTGCAAAGTTCCTGCGGACCAACCCATTATCGAAACGCTACCGCGCATCAGCCAATTCCTGGACGAGCCTTGCCGGCAACATTTCGAGCGGGTGCAAGAGATCTTGAAGTCGGTAGGGGTTGAGTTTCAACTAAACGACCGCTTGGTCCGCGGCCTGGACTATTACACGCGCACCGCGTTTGAGTTCACGCACGGAGCCCTGGGGGCGCAGAATGCGATTCTTGGCGGCGGACGCTACGATGGCCTTTCCGAATCCATCGGCGGGCCCAGCGCTCCCGGCATCGGGTTTGCGATTGGCGAGGACCGCCTGGTGCTGGCGCTGAAAGAATCGGCGGAAGCGGTGCAACGCAAGCCCGATGTTTATGTCGCTCCACTCGGTGCGGGCATGGATCGCGAGGCCGCTCGGCTGGCGCGCGAATTACGCCGCCACGATATCGTTGCCGACTTGGGCGACGAGACGTTTCGGCTGAAGAAATCCTTCGAGACGGCCAGCAAGTTGGGAGCGCGCTTCATCCTGATTGTGGGCGAGAACGAAGTCAAAGCCGATGCGTTCGCGCTCAAGAATATGGCAAGCGGAGAGCAGGTCTCGGTGCCTCGCGCCGATCTGCCACAGAAGATTCAATCGGGCAGTTGAAGCACCCCATCCCCGTCATTGCGAGCGAAATCGAGGAACCTTGTGTTTGGCCGGCGCGAGCGGAAAAGCAGGTTTCTCGACTCCGCAGGATCATCCGCATTCATCCTGCTGCGCTCGAAATGACAATGCATAGGAATGCTCGATGTCTCCGTTCTAGGTCTCGGAAACGAATCATCACGCCGCAACGGACAGGATCGAAGCCTCGCATTTATAATTTAGAATTCCTCTAAACGTGAAAGGCACAACTTGCTCGACTTTTTAGGCGACCTGCAACGTACCCATCGCTGCGGCGCTCTGCGCGCTTCGGACTCCGGCCAGCGGGCCGTGCTCATGGGCTGGGTGAATCGCTGCCGCGACTTTGGCAACCTTATTTTTGTTGACGTCCGCGACCGCACCGGTGTGACCCAGGTCGTCTTCAACAAGGAACGTGACCCAGCGGTACACGAGAAAGCCTGCCAACTGCGCAGCGAATACGTGATCGCGGTGATCGGCAAGGTCAAGCAACGGACCGCCGACACCTTTAACAAGAACATCCCTACCGGTGAAGTCGAGTTGATCGCGGAAGAGTTGCGCATTCTCAACGAGGCGAAGCAGCCGCCGTTTCTTCCCGGCGACACGGTTTTGCCCAACGAGGAAATGCGCCTCAAGTATCGCTACATCGATCTGCGCCGCGACGCCATGCAGCAAAACATCGAGCTGCGCCACAAAGTTGCGCTCGCGATTCGCAGTTATCTCTCGGCGCAGGGATTCTTCGAAATCGAAACTCCGTTCATGACGCGCTCTACGCCCGAGGGCGCTCGCGATTATCTCGTCCCTAGCCGGGTGCAGCCGGGCTTTTTCTACGCGCTGCCGCAGTCGCCGCAACTGTTCAAGCAAATTCTGATGATCTCCGGCTTCGACCGCTACTTCCAGATCGTGCGCTGCTTCCGCGATGAAGACCTGCGCGCCGACCGCCAGCCCGAATTCACCCAGATCGATTTGGAAATGTCGTATCCCCAGCCGGAACGCGTGTGGGAGGTGGTCGAGGGATTTCTGACCGCAGCCTTCAAGGCCGCTGGGCAAGAAATCAAGCCGCCGTTCCCGCGCATGAGCTATGACCAGGCGATCCGTCTGTACGGCAGCGACAAGCCCGACATGCGTCTGCCCGCGATGACCGATGTGCGGCAGGCGTTCACAGCGGAAAATCTCACGACCCTAGCCGTGAGTTCGAGCCTTCCTATTGTTGCCATCCGGATTCCCAAGGTCGGCGAACTCTCCCGCAAAGAGCGCGACGAAATCAAGCCGCTGTTCCAGGCGAAAGGAGGCGCAAAGTTATTCGAAGACTTCAAGCGGATGGAGAAGAATTTCCCCGAAGCCGTGGCCAAGATTCGCGACCAAACCACTGCTGAATCTGACGACCTGATCGTGGTCGTCGCCGGTGACGGCAAACCCGCAGAGCACAAATCCGCAGGCGGGGTGAAGCCCGAGGTCAAGCAGCACGACCACGCCGTGTACACTGCGGCAGGCTTGTTGCGTCTTGCACTGGCCCAGAAATATGCCGACCGGCATGGTGCTTTCAAAAAGACGGGCGACCCAGCCAAAGATTTCCGCTTCCTATGGGTCACTGATTTTCCCATGTTCGAGTGGGACGAAGAGGGCAAACGCTGGGCTGCCGCTCATCATCCTTTCACCTCGCCCCACGAGCACGACATGGACAAACTGGAGTCGGATCCGGCATCGGTGCGCGCGCTGGCCTATGACGTGGTGCTCAACGGCACCGAACTGGGATCAGGCTCGATTCGTATTCACCGCCAGGATGTTCAGAGCAAAATCTTTCATGCCCTCGGCATGACCGAAGACGAAGCTCGTTCACGCTTCGGCTTCTTCCTCGAAGCTCTGGAGTATGGCACGCCTCCCCACGGCGGCATCGCTCTGGGCCTGGATCGCATTGTGATGATCCTCGCTGGAGCAGACAGCCTGCGTGAGGTAATCCCGTTTCCCAAGACGGCGCGGGCTGTGGATTTGATGGTGGATGCTCCGACCCCAGTAAGCGATTCCCAACTGAGAGACTTGGGGATACAGGTCAAAAAGTAGTTTCTACGGTGGTTGCAACGCTGGCGGTTGAGAATCTCAAGCAGCCAGCTTCGCTAGGGTCTGCAGGTCCGGAACTTCCCAGTCTGGCTTTGCGGTGGCGGCTTTGGCAGCCCCAGCGCCGGGGCGGGGTGACGGCCTGTTCACCCACACGGTCGCGATGCCCAGGGACTGTGCCGGAATCACGTCGTGGTAGATGCTTTGGCCGACGTGAAGCCACTGCTCGCGAGTTACGCCGATCCGTTCTTCGGCTAGTTTGAAGATTTTCATGCATGGCTTGTAGCAGCCGGCTTGCTGGGCAGTGATTACGTGCTCGAATGCTACTCCGAGCTTGGGTGCAGTGGATGCGAACAGGTCGTCGTCCACATTGGACAGCACCGCAAGTCGATACCGGGTCTTGAGTTTGTGCAATGCTTCCACCGTGTCAGGAAATGGTTGCCAGTTGGGCAGCGATTCGGGCAGCGAGCGCACTTCTGCGTCGGTTGGGGCAAATCCGAGATGTTCACCGAAGCCGCGCACAACGGATTGCAAGATATCTCGATAAGGCAAAAATTCTCCCTGCTCGGCTTTTAGTTCGAGCTCGGAGTAGAGCTCCAGAAGCCCGAAGTCCGAGATACGCTGATTATGCGCGGCGAGGATTGAGCGCAGGGTAGAAAAGATTCCACTTTCCCAGTCAATCATGGTGCCATAGCAATCGAAGGTCAGGACCTTGAAGCGAGTCAGGTCGAGCATAGGGGATCGGGAGAATCAGTTGTCAGTTCTCAGTTCTCAGTTCTCAGTTTGTCCCCCAGGAGGGAGCACTCCTGGGGGATTGGCAAGTCGTACAAGAACCTATCGTTTGATTTCAAGCGGTTGCGTCAGGGCAAAGCTGAGCGCCGACTCTGGGGGAAGAACGATGTCTTTGTTGCCGGTGAAGGCGGCACCGCCGGTGCCTGCGCCGCCGCCAGCGACCGCGCCGATGGCCGCGCCTTTGCCTCCTCCAGCCAGGCCGCCAATGAGGGCGCCGAGAGCAGCTCCGCCTCCGGCCAATACGGCGGTGCGCTTGCCTTTGCCCTTCGCGGTTTGAGTAGCGGCCGAGGTTTGAATGGCGCGGTCGGTGCCATTGAGATTGATTGAGGTCAATTGCAAGGTCAGGCTGGCGCCGCCGGCGAAGCGACCGAGCGGTTTGGCATCAGTGACAGTGCCGGTGACGGTGGTTCCGGCAGGGATCGCAGTCTTGCCACCAATCACGATGGAATTGGCCAGAGTTCCCGAAAAGCTTTGGCCGGATTGGCTTATCTTGGAACCGACAGCCTGGGCCAGACGCACCGTAAGGGCTGTGCCTGCGGGAACGATGATTGGTTCCGCCCTTACCTTTTTGGGTTCGGCCGGCTGGGCCGGCATCGGCTGCGCCTGGGTCGGTTGTGCCGGCTGCGTCTCGGTGGGGGTGCTGGAGGTAGAAGGCTGGGCCGTGCTGGTGTCGGTTGATTGATCTGGCTTTTTGCTGCAAGCGAGAAGGGCAAACGATAGATAGAGTCCCAGGGCGAGTACCGCCAAGCGTGATCTCATAGTTCCTCCGTCAGCGATGATTTGTTAGCAAGCAGTTTAGCGGAGCCAATCACGGTTGGCCAGAGGATTGCTGGAAACGCGATTGTATCCCTGGCGTTTAAAATTTGTCCTGACGCGTAGTCGCGGGCACGGCTTCGGATGTGGTCTCCGTAACCGGGGATTCCAGTCCCTGCAATATGGGCGCGTCTGGCAAGGAGGCACTCGCTCTGGGAGTGGCGTTGGAATCAGCAACGGGCCGCTTCTTCTCCAGAAATTTTACCGAGTTCAACAGCGGACGGCTTAGAGAAGAGTTGTAGCCGGTCCAGGGGCCCTCCGAGGCAGCTTCACGTTCGAAATGCGCGCGCATGCTTTCCATCTTGGAATCGAGGTTGTCGAGGTAATGCAGCATCAGGGCTTCGGGAAACATGGGCAACTTGGGCGAACCGAATTCGTATTCCCCGTGGTGGCTGATGATGAGGTGTTCGACAAGGATTTTGAGTTCTTCCGGGAAGTCAGGGAACTGGGCAAGTTTGGCTTGCAGCATTTCCAGTTCGATAATCATGTGCCCCAGCAACTGGCCGCGGGTGGTGTAGGAGAAGGAGCGGTTGTAGGTGAGTTCGTGAATCTTGCCGATGTCGTGCAGAAAAGCACCGGTAAGCAGCAGATCGCGATTGATCTGCGGATAGTTGCGGCACAGCAGGTCGCAGGAACGGAAGAGCGAGACTACGTGATCGAGCAATCCGCCGATGTAGGCGTGGTGCAGCGTCTTAGCCGCGGGAGCGTTGCGGTAGGCTTCGGCAATTTCGGGGTCGGCCATAAACGCTTCCACCAGTGACTTAAGATGGGGGTCGCGAAAGGAAGCGACAAACGTCGCCAAGGTTTGCCACAGCTCGCCGATGTCTTTGGTGGTCTTGGGCAAATAGTCGGAGAAATCGATCTCCGCCTCGCTGAGGCGGCGAAGCTTGTGAATGGTAATTTGGAAGCGGTTTTTATATTTGTTGAGCAGGCCTTTCACTTTGAGGAAGTCGTCCTGCTCGAAGGCGTCGATCGCATCCTCGACGTTATCCCACATCTTGGCGTCGAGCTGGCCGGTGCGATCCCCGAGGATCAGTGCCAGATAGGGTTCTCCAGTCTTCTTGGGCTTGACCTGCTTGGAAATGACCACGAAAGTCGAAGTGATGACCTTGTTTTCGTGGTGGCCGCAATCGGATAAGAAGAATTCCTTCATGGTGTGTTAGCCGGGATCGCAGACGCGCGCAGGTTCTGGTCCGCGAGCCAGACCTGGAGATCAGCCTGCGCAGTCCACCGGTTCAGCCAAGCTTAAACTAAAACAGGCCGAATTTTTTCTTCTTTTTGAGTTCCTTTGCGTTGGGCTGTTTGCTCGCGGTTTCAACGGGCTTGGTCTGGTTGGGGCTGGCGCCAGAGTCTTCGTAGCCGGCCTTGATGTCAATGAATGCATCCTCGCGCAGTTTTGTAAGATATTGCCGGAGCGCCGGTTGCAACTTTCTCATGTAGAGTGCGTCCTGGAGTCGCGGCTCGATCTCGCTCATCGGTGGAACTCCGGCGTTGTGATGCGCGGTGACTTTCAGGATGACGTACCCTTGCTTGGTTTGGATTGCATCCGATACATCGCCTGGCTTCATGGCGAAGGTTTTGTCCTCGAGTTGCTTGGCCAGCGCGCCGCGTTTGAACTCACCGAGGTCTCCACCCTGGGCGGCGGTGGGCCCATCGGAGTTCTTTTTGGCGACATCCTCGAATTTGGCGCCTTTGCGAATTTGGGCAAGCAGGTCTTCGGCTTTCGCTTGTGCGGCTTGAAGCCGTTGAGCTTCATCGCTGGCATCATTTGGCTTGGCGTCAGTGGAGACCAGGATTTCACTCAGCCGGATCATCTCCGGCTGCTCCATCTCCGCCTTGTGTTCGTCGTAAAACTTTTGTTCATCTTCTTTGCTGATGTTGAGCCTGGAGCCAACCTCTTTCCCGATGACTTGCTGGGTAATGATTTGATTGCGCAGGTTCTGCTTGAAATCTTCGAAAGAGACTCCCTGGGATTGGGCGGCCTTTTCCAACTCCTCCATACTGTCGAGTTTCATGTCCTTGCGCATCTCGTCCAGCTTCTTGATGAGTTCGGTATCCGCGGTGATGCCGAGGTCTTTGCCCTTCGCCAGCAGCAATTCCTGATCAATCAGATCGCGCAGCACATCTTTATCTCGTTCGGCGACGATCTTATCCGCGTTGACAGAATCTTGTTGCTGCGCTTCCTTCTTCAATTCTTCTTTACTGTGCAGGAATTCGCTGCGGGTGATGATCTGGTTGTTGACGCGGGCAATAATCTCTTCAATCACCGCGTCGTCCGCGCTGAGAATGAGCGGCATGGCGACGACAGAAATCAGGAGGAAGTATGGGAGAAGTTTTCGCATAAGAATCTCGGGGGCTGAAACCGCAGCCAAAAGAACTCGTTGACTCTGGGCTCACGACCTTTCCGAGATTGTACCTCCAGATGTCTGCCCGAGGCTACCGCGCCTCCTGCTATGATGATCGGTTTTCGTCTTACATGAGCAGCGGATCTCGGCATGGGGGAGAAAGTGATGAAACTCACTGCCTGCTTCGTTTTTGTATTACTTTTGGAAGTTATTCCAGTGAAAGCACAAGAGGGTGGGGCACTGCCAGATCTGGCGCAACTGGAGAAGATGGCGAACCGTTTCGTGCCCACCCCGATAAGGGTGGATACATCCAGGCTTTCTGCGGGCGATGGGCAGGCGCTGGTCAAGCTGATTGAAGCGGCCCGGATCCTGGACGTCATCTTCATGCAGCAGATTTGGGACGGCAATCGCGCGCTCTATCGACAGTTGCAGAAGGACACAACGCCGCTGGGCAAGGCGCGCCTGCATTATTTTTGGATCAACAAGGCGCCATGGTCCGAGGTGGACGAATACAAGGCGTTTTTGCCGGGTGTGCCGCCGCGCAAGCCGTTGGCAGCGAACTTCTATCCCGAGAACATGACGAAGGAAGTCTTCGACAGCTGGATTGCGCAATTACAACCCAAGGAGCAGGAGCAGGCGAAGGGCTTCTTCACTGTGATTCGCTGGAGGGAGAATAGCAAACCGCCGAATAGTCTTTTGGCGATTCCTTACAGCCAGCAATATGCGGATGACCTGACGCGAGCGGCGAGCCTGCTTCGTGAAGCGGCGGGGCTGACCGACAACGCGTCGCTGAAGAAATTTCTTGACCTGCGGGCGGACGCTTTTCTTTCCAACGACTACTACGAAAGCGACATGGCGTGGATGGACCTGGATGCGCCGCTGGACATCACGATTGGCCCGTACGAAACCTACAACGACGAACTCTTCGGCTACAAGGCCGCTTTCGAAGCTTACGTAAACCTGCGCGATGACGAGGAGACTGCCCAGCTCTCAGTCTTCACTCAGCATCTGCAAGCGATCGAAAACAATTTGCCCATCGATCCGCAGTACCGCAACCCTAAGCTGGGCACGGCGGCGCCGATTCGAGTAGTGGACGAGATCCTCAGCGCGGGGGACGGCGCTCACGGGGTCCAGAGCACTGCTTACAATCTGCCCAACGACGACCGGGTGGTGCAGCAAAAGGGCAGCAAGCGGGTCATGCTGAAGAATGTGCAGGAGGCAAAGTTTCGCAGCGTGCTGCTGCCCATTGCGCGGCGGACCCTGTCCCAGGCGGCGATGGTCGATGTGAGCTTTGAGCCGTTTTTCACGCACACCCTGGCGCATGAGTTGATGCATGGCCTGGGACCGCATCAAATCAAGGTTCAGGGACGCGACACTACGCCTCGCGAAGAGCTGAAAGAGCTGTACGGCGCTATCGAAGAGGCGAAAGCCGATGTGACCGGGCTGTTTGCGCTGCGGTACATGATGGACCACGCCAAGGAGATGGGGCTGGGTAAGTCACTGCCCTCCGATGAGGCAGCGCAGCGACAGCTCTACACCACCTACCTGGCTTCCGCGTTCCGTAGTCTGCGTTTCGGGCTGAACGATGCTCACGGCAAAGGGATGGCCATTCAGTTCAATTACCTGATGGATAAAGGTGCGTTTGTGCAGCACATCGACGGTACTTTCTCGGTGGATATGGCGAAGATAAAGACCGCCATCGCGGAACTCGATCGCGATCTTCTGACCGTGGAGGCCGTGGGCAACTATGCGGATGCGAAGAAGATGCTGGACGAACTGGGCGTCGTGCGGCCCGCGGTGCGGAAAGCGCTGGAGAGTTTGCAGGGGATCCCGACCGATATTGAACCGATCTTTGTGACTGCCGACGAACTGGCGCCGATCACGAAGCGGGAGCGGCCTGCAAAATCCGCGGGGAAGAATAAGCAACGTCGCAAATAGCCCGACGATTGCACGAATGGGCGCCTCGTGGAGCGAGAAGCTTCTTCATGGAAAAGGAAACGGCACGCATCGAAGCCTTTTCGGATGGCGTGTTCGCGATTGCCATCACTTTACTGATCCTGGAAATCAAGATCCCGAGCGCGGGGAGCGGAGATCTTTCCCGGCAACTCCTGCGGCAGTGGCCGTCTTATGTTGCATTTGTCATTAGCTTCGCCTTTATCGGGATCATGTGGATCAATCACCATCGCTTGTTCACCTACATTAAGCGGTCGAATAACGTGCTCCTGTTTTTGAACCTTCTGCTCTTACTGGGCGTGACCGCAGTTCCCTTTCCCACGGCCGTGCTGGCGCAGCACTTCGGCCAAAGCGGTCAGCGGGCGGCGGCAATTCTGTATCATGGAACTTATTTGGCCATCGCTGTGTTCTTTAACATCTTATGGGGATACGCAAGCCGCCATCTGCTGGGGAAGGACGTCGATGCCTCCGCCGCGGGGAAAATCTCAGCCCAGTATGCGTTCGGCCCACTGCTTTACTTGGTCTGCATTGCTCTGGCATGGGTGAACGTGGCCGTGAGCCTGCTCCTGAATATCGCATTGGCCGTTTTCTTTGCGCTCCCTCCACACCGAGCGGTGCGCGCCGCGAGCAGGTGAAGTCAGACTCCTTCGGCTATCGGAGAAGTGAGAGGTCCATTGTTCGCGGCGCTTCCACCGACGGCCCAGCTACTTCTTGTCTTGGTCCTTGCTCTGGATCGAGAGCAGTTCCACTTCAAAAATGAGGGTGGCATTGGGCCCGATGTCGGGGCCGCTGCCTCGTTCGGCGTACGCCAACTCAGATGGAACGAAGAGTTGCCACTTCGATCCCACCGGCATGAGTTGAAGGGCCTCGGTCCAGCCCTTGATCACTCCGCCTACTGGAAACGTCGCGGGCTGGCCGCGTTTGTAGGAGCTGTCAAATTCCTTCCCGTCGATGAGCGTGCCCCGATAGTTGCAGACTACGGAATCGCTCGCGGTGGGCTTCGGGCCCGCGCCGGAGGTTAAAACCTTGTATTGAAGACCGCTTGCCAATGTAAACACGCCTTCTTTTCCCTTGTTCGTCGCCAGGAATGCATCCCCTTCCTTCTTATTTGCTTCGCCGGCTTGTTGCATCTTCTCCTGCTGCTTCTTGCGCACATCGTTCTGCAGTTCGGTGAGAGTGGCGCGCGCTTCGTCTTCTGAAAGCAGCGTCTTGCCGCCTGCCAGGGCGTCTTCTATGCCCTGCTGCAGGATCTTGGGGTCAACGTCCACGGACTGCCGGTGCAGGTTGGTTCCGATATTCATCCCAATGGCGTAGCTGACTTTGTCTTTTTGGGTTGCGAGGGCGGGAGCGTTTTGGCTTGCCGCCGCAGGGGGCGGTTGAGTTGTTGCCGCGGGAGTCTGCTGCGCCCGGACATTCCCGAGCAGTATGATCGCAGCGGCCATTACATTTGCTATCGTGGTCAAAGATTTTTGCATGGAAGCATTGTGACACTGACTTAGGAAGCTAGGCAAACCGGCAGTTCTCTCCGGGCCGCACGGGCGTGGACGCCCGCGTCCACATTGGCAACTGTGATCAGTGCGGTCCTAAATGATGCTCCTGGGAATTTCGAAACAGGGAAAGCGTGGTCACGTCGTCGTGCGTTGGAGCGGTGCGCATGAACTGTTGCAGTTGGTCAAGAACGGAGACGCAAACTTCTTTCGCCCGTGCCGCTTTCGATTGCTGAAGAACTTCTTTCACCCGTTGCAATCCAAACTCTTCGGCTTTGCGTTTCCCCTCGATGAGTCCACGCGACGCCAGAAGCAGAATGGCTCCGGGCTGGACGGCGACCATGGAAGCATCAGAGATCATGTGGGAAAACAGTCCGAGGGGCAGGCCGGTGGCGGGAAGTTCGATGATGCCGGCGTGATCGCGCAGCAGCCCGGGCGTATGGCCGGCGTTGAAATAGCAAACGACGCCCAGAGTTTCGTCGTAGCAGCCGGCGAAGGCAGGACAAGAGTGAACTCCATCCGCGGCCTTCAAGATGACTTGGTTTAATTGCAGGCATAGCTGCATCATCGCATCGGCTGCATTGATATCCCGCCGCGCAAACAGCTCAGACCCGACGGTTTGGAAAGTGTGCTGAGCGGCGGAGAGGATGTCGCGAGTGTCCTTCCGACCGCCCGCGGCATCAAGGAGGCCGAACAAGACCCGGTTGGGACTGACGCGGAAGAAATCGTAGAAATCGCCCGCTCTGCGTGGGCCGCAATAGAGAGATGCCAGTTCCGCCCCGTGGACTTCCGGAACGTCAGAGTGGACCGGATCGCGGACGGGGGCAGGCAGAGATTTTGCGAAAGCACGCATCGGGAATCGAGCCGAGAAGTTATCACGGAAGTCGGTCAAAAACCAGTTAAAAACTGCGGCCGCAGGGTGTGCTCACTCAATCATGCATCGGGAGCGATAATTAGGGTTCCTATGAAAAGGTAACTGGAAAGGGCTCTACCCGAAACTCTTTTCCTGTACTCGGCGCTAATTCCCGTACTTGCTGATGAGGTATTTGCCTACCTCGCCTTCCAGTTGGCCGTAATCGGAGTGGATGGTGGCGCGAAGGGCGGCTTCGGTCGAACTGCCCTGGCCAAGTCTTTCGAGGATCCGTTGCAGGTCCCCCATGCCGTAGCTGTCGCGGATGTATTGCACGGCAGCGAGGGACTCTTCGTAGGCCACTGTGGCCTGCACGCTGGAGAACTGCATGAAACTGCCTTCGAGGACGTTGAGCGGAATCTCACGTTGGGTTCGGAAGAGCTCGGCCAGAAGCTGGCCATGGGACACCTGTTTGGGCTCGACGGCCTGGGCAATGCCCTCGTTGAGCCATTGCGGACAACGTCCGCCCGAAAGCTGACTGATAAAGGCGTGCGCGAGTTCGTGCTTGAGCACGCGCGCTAGTTCGGGCGTCACCGAAGTCAGGCCGTTGATGGGGATGCGTAGCTTTCCATCAAAAACGGCTCCGCTCCACGAGGGCGCCTGAGTGACGTCAAAGAAGGTCTGCTCGGTGTAGAGGGCGACTGAAATGCTATTGCGGGGGGCGATGCCGAGTTCACGCACCAGATCGTCGTATTCCGACTCGAGAGTTGCGAGCATCTGGCCGCGCAGTGCCTCCGATGTCTGCTTGCCTTCATATTTCAGAGTGAAGTGGCTGCTTTCGTGCTGCGTGTAGTCGGCTTCAGCGGTGGCGTCGCGCTGCGCCTTCTCCAGGTATTTTTGCACCGCGGCATCGGGGCGAAGGTCGAGAGAATGTTTCCAGGTGCGTATGGCCTCCGGGGTGCGGTCAGCGGCGAATTGCACGTACCCCAGAACGGTGAGCGCATCGGGTGAGTCGGGCGCAGCGCGGACGGCCCGCTCGGCATAAGGCAACGCTTGAGCGGCATTCCCGGTTCTAACTAGCAGGGCGGCATAATAGTTCAGAATTGTGGGATTCTGCGAATCAAAACGCAAGCCGGCTTCGAAGTGGGTGCGTGCCTTGCTCAAATTTCCGTGGTCGAATTCGTGTTTGCCGGCGATGAAATAGCCGGCGGCGGTCGCGGAACTGTTGCCCGCCTGTTCCAGAGCATAGAGCGCATCCGTATCGACCCGGCCGTCCTGGATAATCTTGGCAATGAGTGCAGGATCATTCTTCAAGTTATCGGCAGGCGCAAAATCTGGCAGATCGTGCGCTTCCTTGGCGCCTCCTTCTGAAGAGGCGTACCCAGGAGGGGCGCCGCCAGCATCGATTCGATCCACCAGCGATTTGGGAATCGCGTAGGTGTTGTCACCGAGGTCGTACTCAATATGAGTGCCAGTATCCCGAACGTGGTCGGCCCAGATGGTGCGGCCGTTCTTGAGGTGAATAACCTCCGCGGATGCGCAGACCACAGCTGTGGTCAGTAGGAAGGCCGATAAGATGGTGCAGATGACAGGTGTACGCACTAAGGCGCATTCTAGAAGATAGGAAGTGGCAGGCGTAGGTGACCAGAGTAATCTCAAAAATGCGCGGAGGGTTGCCGCCACTAGCCTGGTTGTTGCTGGTTTCGACGGCAGGAGCGCTGGCCTGGAACCAGGGGGTCCAGAGCCAGGACGTTCCGAAAACCGCCGGCGAGCCTGCGGTGAGAGTCCTGGGGCGCACTCCTGCACTGCATCTCAATTCCGCTGAGAGCCTTTATCTGCAATTGCGCACCGTCGGCCTCGACAAGTCGCGGGTCTATCGAGTGCGCGATCTCTCTATCGATCGGGCGGCATTTCACATCACGCTGAATGACGGCACCATCGGGTTCACCGAGGATGTCGCCGGGCGCGTCACCGGAGCCTTTTTTGAGGGGGATGGGGAGATCTTGATATCTCCTCCTAACCAGTACGAGCGCGCTTCGATGGCACTGTTCACTGGCGAGGCCATTCTGGAAGAACGGTTCGCCACCGCGTACTTCCGCTTTAATGATGATACCTTCTCCGAGTTGCGGCCGTCCCTCACGCCAGTCGATTGGGCTGAGGCCTTCCTATCGCAGTGGAATGAAACCGCCCGCAATCTTAGCGAAACGGACGCGCTACGCCTGTTGATGACTTTCAGTAAGAATCTCCCTGTCGCCGGCCAGGCAGAAGAAGATACTGCAACCTCAGTTCGAACTGGAAACGGCGACGACCGCTTTCTGCACGCCCGCTTGCAAGGGCTGAGACTGGGGACGTTCGATCTTTATTTCGACGCGGACACGCCGGAGCAAATATGGGCCGGACAGTCAAAGACGGTGGAGGGCGCGAGCTATTACGATGTTTGGACTTCGTTCTCTTCAGCGGAGGCGAACCGGGGGGCGGAAGCCGTAAACGCGACGGTGGGCGAAGGCGGCAAGCCTGATTCCATCGCGATATCTCACTACAAGATTGGCGCCGATATAAGGCCGCCCACTCAAATCGACGCCGAAGCGCTGCTGCAAATGGAAGTGCAGCAGGGTGGTCAGCGGGCTGTTTTGTTCGAATTATCCCGAGCCCTTCAGATTAGGCAAGTGGAAGCGGACGGACATCCGGTTGAGTTCATTCACAATCCGGCAATTGAGGGAACGGACCTGGCAAGGCATGGGAATGACTTGGTCGCGGTTGTCTTCCCCCAGCCCTTGCGGACGGGGCAACGACTGGAACTGCGCTTTGCCTATGACGGCGAAGTACTCTCGGAGGCTGGAGCCGGGTTGCTGTACGTTGGGGCGCGAGGCACGTGGTACCCCAATCGTGGACTCGCCATGGCTAACTTCGATTTGGAATTTCGTTACCCGGCAGCCTGGACGTTGGTGGCTACGGGAAAACGGACGGATGCGAAGTCTTCTCCTGGGCCTGGCGATCGGGGAGCAGAAGGGAGTCTGCCAACGGGGGAACAAGTGAGCCGCTGGGTTTCCGAGCGGCCTATCCCCATCGCCGGATTCGATCTGGGAAAATACGAACGGGTGGTGGCGCACGCTGGAGAGGTGACTGTTGAGACCTACGCAACTTCAGGAATGGAACGCGGATTTCCCAAACCGCCGGTCGAAAGCGTGATTCCGAACCGGCTGTTCCGCGGCGCACCGCGGCAGCCCCCACTGACGGTCGTGCCTCTGCCACCTTCTCCGGCGCGCAATGCGCAAATGGTCGCAGCCGCTTCCGCCCATGCCGTCGATTTTTTTTCGCGCCGCTACGGTCCCTTCCCCTATGGCGATTTAAAGGTAGTTCAAATGCCTGGCGGGTTGAGTCAAGGTTGGCCGGGGCTGATCTTTCTCTCGAGCGCATCTTTCCTTACTCCAGAAGAGAAATCAGAGCTGCACATAACTCCGGTTGAGAAGACGCTCATCAGCCAGGTTATCGCCCATGAGACGGCTCACCAGTGGTGGGGTGATCTCGTGATGTGGAGTGGCTACCGCGATCAATGGCTTGTGGAAGCCTTGGCGAACTACAGTTCGATGATGATTCTCGAAGCGGAAAATCCGACGCAATTTCGTGCGGCCATGGAGAAATACAGAGATGATCTGCTGCAGAAGAACAAAGCGGGGGTTCGATTGATGGAGGACGGGCCCGTGACTTTGGGAACCCGGCTTTCCTGTTCCCAATTTCCCAGCGGATATGAAGTGATCAGCTATGGGCGGGGCACCTGGTTGTTACACATGCTGCGTTCCATGATGCGCGACGGCGAGCGGGCCAGCGGCACCCGCGCGCTGGATGATGGCAAGGCCGGGCAATCGGATGAGCCTTTCGTACGAGCGCTGCGCCGGATTCGGGAGCACTACCAGGGAAAACCCATTACAACCCGCGAGTTGCTGCAGGCCTTCGAGGAGGAGTTGCCTCCTTCCCTGTGGTATGAGCACCACAAATCACTAGATTGGTTCTACGAGGGATGGGTGAATGGAACTGCAATTCCGCGCTTTGAATTGCACGGAGTGAAATATTCCGACAAGCCCGGCTCGACCACAGTCAGTGGCATCATCTTGCAGAAGGATGCGCCCGACAATCTGGTGACCTCGGTTCCGTTGTACGCATCGGTTGCGGGCAAGATGGTATTGCTGGGGAGGGTGTTTGCCGATGGACCCGAAACTCCGTTCCATTTGACCACAACGCCCGGGGCACGGAAGGTCGTACTCGACCCTGATCAGACACTCTTGGCACGACCCCGATAAGCGCAAATCGGGGCATTGCTTCGACCGTTTCAGGACACATTCCCGATAATTACGCTTGTTTTTCCCGAGACGATCATGCATGTCTCCTTCTCAGCTGTTCCTCGAATCAGCACGAATGGCTGACGGTGATGTAACTCGCAGTGGGGTATAGGCCTCTCTCGGTTCTCGCGTGCAGCCCTTCCGGTGGAGATGCGTGTGCATATACGTTGTCGTAGCTGGAGGACAAACAACGTGAATCATGCGCAATTATCGTTGGAAATAATCCCCGGCTCGGTCTCGATCATGGCCGATACCGATGCACCGCGGGGCCAAGGAACTATCCTGCTGGTGGAAGATGAAGCCTTCCTGCGCGAGGTGACTTGCGAGATTCTGGAGTCCGCAGGCTATCGCGTGTTGAAAAGTCGAAACGCGGCGGAAGCCATATCCGCATTTAATGAATGCAAAACCATCGTGCGACTGCTGCTGACGGATGTCGTTCTGCCCGGACAAAATGGCCGCGACCTGGCAAACGATCTGCGGAATGTCTGCCCAAAGCTGAGAATCATCTTTATCTCCGGCTATCCCGAAAATGTAGTCACGCAACACGGGATCCATGAGCATGGAATGTTTTATTTGCCCAAGCCGTTTTCCTTCCAGTCTCTGACTCGAAAAGTGAAGTACGTTCTAGAGCAAAAGGAGGAGCGGCCCTATTGACATGGCTCTCGTTTCGATGGGGCACAATGGGTAAACGTAGCGCCGGTGGCTCGGCGGTTGTTTTCGGGGCGTCACCGCGCTCACTGGCGAGGACAGGATATCCACGCGACCGCCGGCAGGAAGCGGGTGCTACAGGGATGTCAACAGAGCCAGATAACATCTAAGCCCGCCTCTTCTGCGAGTCCTGCAGAATTTGTTGTGGAATCTCGTTCTGAGCAGAACCACCAGCTGCGAAACACCGCCTCTGCGCAGGATCAGAATGTCCACGTCGGGTGAGAAGTTTTTATTGCTTCGCACCCGAAACAGGAGAGTCGCTCACCCCGGGCTCAGGTTCAGGCTTTCCTACGACCACGACATCGACCCGGCGATTGAGCGCGCGACCAGCTTCCGTGTCGTTGCTGGCAATGGGATGATATTCGCCATAACCGCCTGCGGATAGCCGCTCAGGAGCAAAGCCGTACTTCACAATTAGCAGCCGAATCATCTCGGTTGAGCGGGCCGTCGAGAGCTCCCAGTTCGAGGTGTATTGCGGATTGTGGATGCGCACATTGTCAGTGTGCCCCTCGATCCGAATGTTGTATTGACGCTCTCCGAGCAGTGTAGCCATGCGCTTGAAAGCCGCTTGGGAACCCACTTTCACGCCAGAGGAACCGCTGTCGAAGAAACCAGCTTCCCGCAGGCTGATCACCAGCCCTTCATGCCCAACTCGCACCTCGGCTTCGCCGCGCGAGATCTCCGGCGCTAGAGCTTGCTCCAATTCCTTTCGCAGCTCAGAGAGGTCCGGGTTTTCTTGCTTGTGCGGTAACGCAACGACAGGCACCGGCCTGTCGACAGCAAGACTTTGTTCGATCGGGACCGAGCTCGACAGATCAGCGGTTGGATACGCTCCGAGCTGTTGGAAAGCGACCTGAATGGCGGTGGCTAACCGGCCAACTTTTCTTTTGTCCACCTGCGCGGTGGAGTAGTTTACGTACACGTCCACCACGTTAGTGCAGGTATCGAAGGACAAATTCCACACGTGCTCGATGATCATGGCGCGGGTGATTCGCCGTCCCGCATTGCGCATCAGGTATTCCAGCAGAGCAAATTCCTTGCCGGTTAAATCGATGCGGCGTCCCGCCCGCTCGACCCTGCGCTCTACGCGGTCGAGCTTCAAATCCTCCACCGTCAGCACCGATTCCGCCGGCATATGGCAGCGCCGCAGCAGCGCCCGAATCCGCGCCGACAACTCCGAGAACGAGAAGGGTTTTCCCAGATAGTCGTCCGCTCCCAGATCCAGACATTGCACCCGGTCTTCCACTCGGGTGCGCCCGGTGAGCACCAGGATCGGCATGGTCGGCTTGCGAGTGCGCAGATGACGCAGAATCGCAACTCCATCCAGACGAGGCAGGCCGAGGTCGAGCACCACCAAGTCATAGTCGAATTCGCCCGCCATGGCGCGAGCCTGCTCTCCATCATTCGAGACGTCTACCGCGTAATGTTCGGCGTCCAGGCCCTTTTTCACAAAGCTTGCGAGTGCGGAATCATCTTCAGCGATCAGAATGCGCATAAAGTTTCTCTAACCTTCACTGTCTGATTCTAGGCAAGAAGCGGGCAAAGATCGGAGATTCCTCGGCGCACGAAGGGCTCTGCCTTCCGCAAACGGGACCGAGTCGACGGTGGAGAGTGGTTGTCGCTCGCTTTGACGGCGAGTTGGTTGCGGGGTGGGAAATCGGTTGCGGGCGAAGCGGAGTGGGCAGTCCAAAAATAAAGTTTGTCTTCGAATGCTGTTTACTTTCCAGTTAGCTGGGTACCCCCTCCCCCCTGATCTTTTGGAATCATGGAATTAGGGCCACACTACCACCAAGATCTTTGAGGAATAAGGACTTATATGCAAAATATTCCGGACAAAGGAGTTAGAGCTTCTTTGTATTATCTACAAGCTGATGATACAGTTACAGGATTATCTCGATGTCTGCTGGAAGTCAAGCGAAGAATGGGGGAAAGGTTGCGGGCATTCCCGTTTTGGGAAGATCGTTCTGGGCTGACTCCATGTGATATTTTGTCCGCAAGACCGGCCTGAACTGCTCCCCCTCTTCCCCGTCCCGCGGCTTTGAAGCGAGTTCACGATCATGCGATGCAAGCAGCCGTTCTCCGCCGGTAAACCAGCTTTCGGGCACCGGGAGTAGCTGCACTGATCCCGGATCACTTTATTCCATCGCGTCCAGTGGTAGCGGTCCCACGCTGTGGGGTTGTGTTAGCGGTAGTGGTATGAACCAGGGTTGGCAGCCGATCCAGTGAACAAGGCAGATGGAGGACGAGAGAAACGGCGGCTTACAAGGAATTGTGGGTCGGAAGGGGCGATCCGGTGTATGATATCGGCCCTGCGAAGTCTGGGTTCTCCCCTGCGGACGGCGCTAGTTTTCGAGGAGTGAGTTACGGTATGAGTTCCAATCGGTGGATGGGTTCGACGACTCGGCTGCTGGTCCTCGGACTTGCTGCTGTTCTGTTCGCGGATAGCGCGTTGGCGGCTGGGTGGAAAGAGAAAGTCCTCTACAGCTTCCAGGGTGGCAACGATGGGACATACCCTGCAGGTGGTGTGGTTTTCGATCAGACTGGCAATCTCTATGGGGCCACGGGATGGGACGATTCGACTGGCATCGGGACGGTTTTTCAGTTGACCAAGCAGAACGGAATCTGGAAGAACAACCTGCTTTACACGTTCCACGGCAGCGACGGCTCTATCCCAACCGGCGGAGTGGTTCTCGACAAGAGCGGAAATATCTATGGTGGGACCGCCTATGGCGGCACTGGGCACTGCATTCTGTTGGGTAGTGATGTGGGTTGCGGCTTGGTGTATGAAATCTCGCCACCGGCGCGCGTGGGTGCAGCATGGACCGAGACCGTGATCTACAGCTTTCAGGGTGGGAAGGACGGTTACTTCCCACAAGGCGACCTCGTATTTGATAACGCCGGGAACCTCTACGGAGCGACCCAGTTTGGCGGAGGCTTCGGCTCGTGCGATCCGTTTTATCCGTTCTGCGGGACGATCTTTGGGTTGAGTCCGCCAAAGAAGAAGGGCGGGAAGTGGACGGAGAAGGTGTTGTACAGCTTCAAGAACAAGAAGGATGGAGCTGATCCGAACGGTGGCCTGGTGCTGGATAAGAACGGCGCGCTCTACGGCACGACTTTTTGCGGCGGTGACGCGGAATGCCAGAATCTGCAGAAGGGAGATGGCGTCGTATTTCGTTTGAAGCCGCCCGCAATGCGTGGAGGCGACTGGACGTACAAGGTACTGTACAGTTTCAAAGGCTATCCCGGCGATGGAACGGAGCCCAATGGCGGTTTGATCTTCGACGCTCAAGGTACACTGTATGGCACGACAAAAGGTGGTGGCAGCCATGGCGGGGGTACTGCCTACAAACTAAGACGTGTTGCAACCAAGAACCCCTTGTGGCAAGAGAAAGTGCTGCACCAGTTCGGCAGCGGCAATGACGCTATATACCCTGTTGGCGGTCTGGTCTTCGACCCGGCTGGCAATCTGTACGGCGACGCTCCAGGCGGCATCAACGCGAAGGGCGCTGTGTATCGATTGCAACCCCCTTTGAAGAAGGCTGGGCATTGGCGATACGCAATCCTCTACAACCTCAAAGACCTACCGGATGGGTACACGCCATGGTCCAAGTTGACCTTGGACAGTTCGGGGAACCTGTACAGCACTACGATCTCAGGTGGGAACGGGCCTTGCCAGCAAGGGTGCGGGACCGTGTTCGAAGTTTGGCCATAAAGGAAGAAGAGGTTTGGCCTTGTTCAATATGAACCGGGAAGCGAGCAGATCCAAACATTTACGGCGAGGGCAACTATGAATCAAACACTTTTGAAGCTAAACTGGGCACTCCTCGGTTCTTATTTATTTGCCGGCTGTCTGCTCCTAACATTAACAAAGCCCGCTGGGGGACAAGCCCAAGGCGACAATGCGGTTTACAACTCAAGTGGTAACTGTTTAGTGAGTTCACCTTGCATACCGTCGCAGGCCTTTGTCGACGCCAGCGTCCTCTTCCAGACGGATATTTGCTCGACGATATTTGGGATTCTGAAAGGGAGCATAGGAAGCGGATACATATCCGGTGGGGTGATCGACGCACGCGGCATCACAACCCCGCAGACATGCTCTAACAGCCCCTGGTACAACGGCTCGATTTATCTTGCCAATAAACCGGCGACGGTTCTACTACCCGCTGGAACCATCAACATCCCCTCCACCTGGGTTCTGCCCAGCGGTACGCGACTGATCGGACAAGGAGCCGATCTGGCAGGCACCCTCCAGACCGTCATTCGCTGCACGGGCACGCTGTGCACGTCCTCCAACGCCATGATTCAGTTTGGCGGAACCAGCACCTTCGCGTGTTCTCCTTCGCCCTGCACCGGAATCTCGGTCGAGCACGTGACACTTGACGGCGCTAACAGTACGACGGTAACGGGTATCGAGAATGCAAACTCTCAAGACCAGACCTATGTCGATCACGTAACCCTCTGGCAAATCCTGGGAACCGGCTTGTACATCCACGGCAACGCCCAGAACTCCGAGGAGTTCGTTACGGTATGAGTTCCAATCGGTTGGTCCCCTCGATAAGTCGGCTGTGGGTGGTCGCGTTCGCTGCAGCATTGTTTGCGGGTAGCGCGTTGGCAGCGGGTTGGCAAGAGAAGGTGCTCTACAGTTTCCAAGGCTATCCCGATGGGGACACGCCAGCCGGTGGTGTGATTTTCGGCAAGGATGGCAACCTGTACGGCGCAACCCAAGGCGGCGGGAATGGTGCTGCTCCTGGTGCGGTCTTCCAGTTGAGCAAGCAGGGGAGTGCCTGGAAAGAGACCCTCATCTATAGCTTCCAGGGGAAGGCCAACAACGACGGCGACATTGCGACCAGCGGATTGATCTCGGACAAGGACGGGAATCTGTACGGTACGGCAGGCTACGGCGGCGCTGGGCACTGCATTTTCTTTGGCAGCGACGCGGGATGCGGCTTGGTGTACAAGCTGTCGCCTCCGGCCAAAAAGGGAGGCGCGTGGACCGAGACCGTGATCTACAGCTTTCAAGGCAACAAGGACGGCGATTTTCCGCAAGGGGATCTAGTCTTTGACCACGCGGGGAATCTGTACGGGGCGACGCAATTTGGCGGAGGGTTCGGCTCGTGCGATCCCTTTTACCCATACTGCGGAACGATTTTTGAGTTGAGTCCGCCGAAGCAGAAGGGCGGGAAGTGGACGGAGAAAGTGTTGTACAGCTTTAGAAACAAGAATGACGGAGCGGATCCGAACGGCAGTTTGGTACTCGACCGGAAGGGCGCGATCTACGGCACGACGTACTGCGGCGGGGATGCCCCCTGCCAGAACTTGCAATCGGGAGACGGCGTTGTATTTCGCCTGAAGCCGCCAGTAATGCAGGGAGGTGGCTGGACGTACAACGTTCTATACACGTTCAGAGGGAGTGACGGTGCCGGGCCCAACGGCGGACTGATCTTCGACTTCAAAGGCACGCTCTATGGCACAACGAGCGGCGGCGGCAGTCAACAAGGCGGCGTGGTCTTCGCCTTGGCGCCACCCATGAATAAGAGCGCAACTTGGACGGAGACTCCTTTGCATGAGTTTGCTGACGGGCCGGGCGGTGTGTTGCCGGGAGGGCTGATATTAGATTCGACGGGCAAGCTGTTAGGTGTTGCACGTGGAGGAAAGCTTCCTGGCGGCGTGGTCTTTCGTATGACTCAGCAGACAGGGAACAACTGGACCTACGCCGTACTTTACAACTTTGCAGGTCCTCCCGATGGACGTTGGCCTGGAGCTGCGTTGATCAGTGATTCGAAACGCGGACTTTACGGCACGACATTGTCTGGTGGTTCCGGTACCGTGTGCCAGGGTGGATGCGGGACGGTGTTCAAGGTTTGGCCTCGGCAGTAGTTGGAACTCATCGGCGTCTGCAACACGGAATCAGGATTTGTGGCGAGGAGATAACAGGTGAAAACTGCAATGAGAGAAGCATCCAGAATGTTTCCAGGTGTTTTGGCGGTCTTGACCGTTTGGTTTCTCATCCCAGGGATAGCCAAGGCGCAGAACACCTGTCCGTCTGTCGGTGGCAATAACACTATTTGGGGACCTTGTCTGAGTGATCACGGCAACGTTGAGTGGGCAGGCTCACCGGCATTCATCGATGCAAGTCCTCTTCTGCAAGGTGACATTTGCACGACGATATACCGCATCCTAAACGGGACAGTAGGCAGCTACACATCTGGTGCTGTGCTCGATGCTCGTGGTATTAGTGGTTCTGCGCTGACCTGCCCGACGAACACCAGTCCGTGGTTCACGCAGAGCGGCGGTTACCTCGCTAACAAGCCCTCAACCATCCTTCTCCCCGCTGGAACCATCACCATTCCCTACCAATGGATTCTACCCAGCGGCACCCGGCTCATCGGACAAGGAACGGATCTGGAGGGCTCCCAGCAGACCGTCATTCGCTGCTCGGGTTCATTGTGCAGCTCCTCCAATGCCATGATCCAGTTTGGTGGAACCGGCACCTTCGCATGCCCTACTTCCCCCTGTACCGGGATTTCAGTCGAACATGTGACCCTCGACGGCGTTAACAGTACGACGGTGACGGGCATCGAGAACGCGAACTCTCAGGACCAGACCTATGTCGATCCTGTAACCCTCTGGCAAATTCTGGGAACCGGCTTGTACATCCACGGCAACGCCCAGAACTCCGGACCCTACACCAATATCACTTACGACAGCAATAGCGCCTTTGGGGTGGCCCACCCATTCCAAATGCAAATCCGCTAATTCCTCAGCGACACCGCCGGCACGTAGACTCCCTTCAATTCCCGTTTCCACCAGCCTCCAGTGCTTTTTCTTTCCGCAGGAGTAGTGAAGCGATACTGATAAAGCTGAGCGCGAACGTAGCGCGGCGGTCCGTCGGGAAATGGGTTACGGCCAAGCAGCCGCAAGACCTGCGGCGAACCTTGCAGAAGTCGCGCCATGAAGCGAACGATCCACGGGTCGCTCTGGTAGTCGCCGAGGGCTGCGAACCACATCTGCCAGTCGAGGCGCGGCTGGTGTGGCGCGACCCAAGCAGGCCGGCGGCCAAGGTCCCCGGGCTTGTATTTGAATTCATACGCCAGCCAGGTGACCCCATCATTCGATCCTTCGATCACGATCTCAGGACGGGTCGTGGTCATGACCGCAAACAGTCCGTAGCTGTTGATGATCTCGAACGGTGACACGCTTCGCATCGTCGCGTCGGCCAGCGACCAATGCAAGCTGAATGTGCGCGCCACTTGAGCGCCGCCGACAAACAATGCCAGAACGGCGAACGCCCCGCACACAGCCCGGGACCAGACATGTGATTTTTCGTATGTAGCCGCCGAGGTCGCGCGTCGGGTCACCAGCTTCGGCAATACGCGACGGAAAAACGCGTCATCCACTAAGAACAAACAAAAGCCAATCGTGAGCAGATTAAAGAATGCGTAGTTTCCCGTGAGAAGAATTAGAACCTGGAGAACAACGATCGCGCGTGCCGCGACGAACCGTACCCGGCGAGGCGCGAAGATGAGAAAAGGAACCACCAATTCCACGAAAAACACAAATCCAACCGAGCCGAGGTGGAACCACGACGGCAATTGATACATGTACCAGGCCAGTGGAGTTGGCAAGGGCTGGGTTTCATAGTGCACCGGCAGCGTGGTGAAATGGCGCCACGACGGATCTCCGCTGGCCAGTTTCACGGCGCCCGAAAGAAACATCAGGCGGAACAGCAGCCAGCGATACAGCCAAATCACAATCGGAGAGGAACCCAAGAGAATCGCCAGGAATCCGGCCTCTAGCAGCAGAGCATCCCACTGGTAGCCCATGAATTCCTGGCCCGCTGTCACCAGCGAAAGATAGAGCACGAACAATGCGATGCGGAGGATGCGCCAACGCAAGCCGAGCAAAAGCAAAACTGACAAACAGATTCCGCCGATGCCAACCGCTTTGATCATGCCGTCGCCCGCATTCAACCAAAACACGGTTGGCACCTGCCAATACACCGCCCCGTAGTACTCCCGCAGCGACTGCAGATATTCCGCGACCGGCGATATTCCATGGGAACCAATGAGCCCCGCCGCCTGAGCTGCGAAGGATGCGAACGCAAGCAGGTAGACCGCTCCTAGCGTCCTTAGAAAAAGCGAGGTCGCGATGTGAAAAGTTTCAACCTCAATCGGAATTCCCCACAGTGCGCGCGTCCCCCAATAGCAGAAGGAACGATGCCGCGCCACCATTCTGTAAATCAGTTCCGCAATCAGGGCAAAGCCTGGAATATGCACATACAACCAAAGCATCCAGCTTTTTCCAGGCAGCAGGGCGAGCAGGCTGAACACCGCGTGCGCTCCGCTCCGCGCTTCACCGCTGGGCAGGAACAGCGTCACCGCTGAGGCAAAGTCTTTTTGGGGAAGATTGGGAAATCGGTCGCCGATTTCCTGATAAGGCGCGTACCGCACTCGGTCGCCCGTCAGCTGCCGCCAATACTCGATCCAGGCTCGGCAAAATGAACACGCTCCATCGAACACTAGCAGTGGCGGGTCGAGAGAGTCGTTCATATATCGCAAATGCCGAACACGGCTATGAGCTGCCGATCAGGACTCCGGTGGCGAAGACCAGAGCGCCGCCCAGGGCCACCTGCATGGCGGCGGAAACCGTGGGCGTGTCCATGTAGCGATGACGGATCCAGGTGATGACCCCTAGTTCGACCAGAACGACCACGATGGCAACCGTCAGCGCCAAGCGGAAGTTGGGAAGGAGGAATGGTAAAGTGTGGCCCACCCCACCTAAAGCGGTCATAGCGCCGCAGATCAGTCCGCGAACCCAGGGATGGCCGCGGCCGGTAAGGCTGCCATCGTCGGAGAGCGCCTCGGCGAATCCCATGCTGATGCCTGCGCCGAGCGAAGCGGCAATGCCGACCAGGAACGCATCCCAAGGATTGCGGGTGGCGAATGCGGCGGCGAAGACGGGGGCGAGCGTGGAGACGGAGCCATCCATCAAACCGGCGAGGCCGGGCTGCACGATCTGCAGAACGAAAAGGCGGCGGCGGGCGCGCTCTTCGTCTCGTCTCACATCAGGGCGCAACTCTGTCTCCTTCAGTTCCTGGGCGCGGTCTTCGTGAGTGCGCTCTTCCTGAGCCAGGTCATCGAGCAATTGGCGGATGCTGGCATCCTGCGCTCGCGCCGCAGCCTTCTCGTAGAATCGTCGTGTTTCCACCTCGTTGGCGCTGGCTTGGTTGCGCACGACGTCGAGGCCGAGCGGCCGCATCAGCCAAACCGGCCTGCGCTGTACGAAACCCTTAACATCCTGGCGGCGAATCAGGGGGATGTGTTCTCCGAATTTCTGGCGGTATAACTCAATCAGTCTGCGGCGGTGTCCGGATTCCTGGAGGCGCATGCCATCGAAGACGGCAGCGGACGCGGGGAAGTCCTGGCGCAGGCCTTCGGCGAAATCGGCGTAGATGCGTTCATCTTCCTCTTCCAGGGAGATAGCCAACGCGAGAATTTCGGGTTGGGTAAGATTGTCGAAGTTCTTCATGGCGGATAGTGTAATCGGAAGGCGCGATGCTATGCATTACCAGTCAAATAGGATCTTTTCGGCAGGTCAAGATTTGCGCCCACGCTTTTCCCATTCGTCAAGGTCCACGGATTTTGGTCTGGGATTGCCGGGAGCGTAAATGGTATATACCGTTTTAATGCATTCCGCTTCGCCCAAAATCAAGAAAGAATCGAAACGTTTGTACCATCCTTGTGGCGCTTCTGCCAGATCAGGCGCATACGGTCCGGTCTTCAGCCAAGCGTCCAAGTCCTTAGCCATCGGTGCAAGGAACGTGCGTTCATCAACCCGCTTTCGCAGATGCTTACGCACTTCTGGAGGGCAGCTTTTTGGGGGCTTGATTCTAACCGCGGCCATCGATTACCCGATGGCGTCTACGATTTGATCTGCGATGCGCTTGGATTCCTCGGAGCCGGGTTGGGTTTGGTGGAGACGGGCGTAGAGATCGTCCAACTTTCCCAGCGGGCTTTTAGCTGGGGCTTGTGCTTCCGCCTTTTTGGGGCGACGGAGATGTGTTTGACTGCCGGTTGAGGTCCTGCGTTTTTGTTTCGCCTTCATGGTTTTGAGTCTATTGCTGATTTTTCGTGCCGTCAATCGAGGATTTTTCGCCCAGGTCCGGGGACTTTGCCATTTGAGCGGGTCACGAGGAACGGCGGTTGCGGAACAGTTTGTTCTATTTACTCTTCAGTTAACTTAGGTCTACCCCCCTCCCCCTGATCTTTTGGAATCATGGGGTTAGAGTCAGACTACCACCAAAATCTTTGAGTTTAAAGGACTTACACGCAAAATATTCCGGACAAAGGACTTAGGGGTCATTTTTGTCAATGAGACGACATCCCTACAAACATGCTTAGCTATGCGGACAGGCAAAGTCAATGGCAGAAGTGGGGTAGGTGAGGACACATTCCCGTTTCGGGAGGGAAAAATAGCCGAGGTTGCGAAGGGTTGGTGCTAGCGGTGGTTTATGAAGGGTCGCGGCGGTGAACCTCGGTTATCCGAAGTTCACCGCAGCGAGGTTCACGAATCGCACGTTACGGGGTGTACGGGGTGTACGCCCAGAAGGGACCGGTTCCGACGTTGCTAACGGTTGCGCCGTCGATGGCAGTGAAGACGGTCCTGCCGTAGAAGAAGGGCAGTCCCCAGTCGAAGCTGCAGGAACCAGTGCCCTGGCTGGTGCAGGTGTTTGGGGTGCCTTGGGGTCCGGCGAGCGTGGCGAATGCGGCAGTGTCCGGGGGGTTGTTGTTGAAAAGATTGTCAGCATTGTCGACGTTGAAGGCCACGAGGTTGGTTGGCGAGCCGGACGCTCCTTCATTGGTCGCCGACTGAGCGGTCAGCGACGCCGGGCAAAAGAACGAATTGTTGTCCGCACAGACGGTTAAGGAAGACGGAAAAAACAACGCGTTCGAGCCGCTGTCAATAAAGCTGGCGGTAAGGGTTTGGTTGCTATACAGCGTGATGAAGCTATCGTTGGAGAGCGGAAACGCGGTCGCGGTGCTACCCAAAGTGTTGTTCCCCGACGCCGTGTTAATTCCAAAGATCAGGGAGCCACTAACTGTGGCGTCCGCGCTGGCAACTGGTGGAAGCTCGAGAATGACTCCGTTGCTATCCGCGCCGAACAACGTCACCGGATTCGTCACCTGCTGACTTGCGACTATAGGTACCTGCGTGTCAGTTGACGCACATCCCGAGCTGGGACAATCGAAGTACGCGGGAAGGGGAGATTGGACGCTGTTGTCGCAAAGATTGACGGGACCCTGAGCAGTGCAGTCGGTAGGTTCGGGGCCCACTCCCAGGATGCCATTGGCTTCGAGAAGCTGCGGCGTGTTCTCGTTTATCGTACCGCCGTTCGTGCATGCCGTCGGTATACCTGTGTTTGAGCTGCTTATGGTTTGAATGTAGGTTGAACCCGCGACCTCGCCGCCTATCCTGATATCGGCTTGTTGTACCGGTCCCCAAAGGTAGGAGGTATCCAGGAACTGGACGCAGTTGTATATTGTGCCGCCACTACCATCACCCAGGGTAGGAAGAGAAAGCCCTGGAATCATCGACTGCAGAATTCTCAAGCCAGAAGATCCAGTGTCAACCTCAACCTGATCGACAGTTTGACAGGTCTGAGAACCGGGCACGCAGATGGTGACGCTGACAAAAGCGGTGTTGGCGGCGGGGTTCGTGGTAGGCGCAGGCCCGGCGTCGACAGTGAGCGCTGCAACGTTAGGACCGGCGCCGGAAGGAAACACGGTGAGCTCAAGCGTCGCCGTAGCGGCCGTATTCGCTACGGATGTTGCTGTCAGGATCACGAGGGTGTTGCTGGTCACGCTGGCTGGCGCGTTATAGGTCACTGAGGTGGAAGTCGGACTGTTCAACGACCCTACCTGGGGGGAAATGCTCCATGTGACACCCTTGTTGCTGGTGTCGTTGGTTAGCTTCGCAGTGACGGGGACGCTGCCTCCTTGGTTGATCGTCTGTGGGGCTACCGGCGTTAGAGCAATAGTGATTGAGGACGTTTGCACAGCGATCCCCACGGTTGCCATTACGGTGGGACTGGCCACTGAAGTCGCTGTGATTGTCACCGTTGTGGTACTTGAAACGGTGGTTGGCGCGGTGTACGTGACTGAGGTCGAAGTCTGGTTGCTCAGGGTACCAAAGCCACTCGGGGAGATGCTCCAGCTTACGCCTTTGTTGCTGGAATCATTCGCGACCACGGCGGTGACGGTTGTAGATTGGGCAGGATTCAGGGAAGTGGCGCCAGCCGACAAGGTGATTGTAATCGGGACTCCGACTGGCGTATTGTTACCGCCGCCGCACGCCACCAGAAAGGCCAACCCTGCGACCAACACTATCGCTGAAAATGCGCGCACGCTTCCTCCTCTACCGTATGTCATTGGCGCTGACTCCTTGGGGCAACTTTCCCGGATCGAAAGCCCTGCCGGAAAATGTCCGCATGTGGCCCGTGGACTCAACTACCAATCCGGGCTGCTGAATGTATAGCGGGCCGCGACCTCGGTGGGCGGCTCTTTGGGCTTGCGCGGCGTCCGAGAACGTCTGGAAGTAGTTGCCGAGAATCTGCTGGAAATTGGGTATGGCCGGGCCTTGCCAAGCCACGCCAAACACCTCGCCGTCAGGTGAAACATATTCCCGCACTACAGTTCCGGCAGCACCTTTGATCTCATGGAGGGTGAAGCTCGTGCCTTCGGTGGTTTTCAGGGTACCTTTCATCTGCGCCCGGTCTTCCTGAACCGAGGCGACGTCACCGCCCAAGGCGGCCATTGCGGGGAGAGGAAGCGCCAGTATCAGGAGAACAATTCCCATCCATGAGGTCCGGGACGCCGAGATCCGAGAATTTGGTTTCATGTGACTTACTCCGCTTTCTGTAGTGCGCAAAGCCAGTACGGGTTCGTTGGGTTTAAACACAAGAGATGGTGGTAAGTTGCGGTTGCTGGCTAGGATTTGCATCGCGCTCCCCGGGTTGCTTGTGGTTGCGACATTGGCTTGATGGTCTTTCGCGCTACTTGGGGTGCGTGAGAACCGCTCTTCCTTCAGTGCGCGGCGGACACTCTTGTCCGCTTTTGACGATTCTCGAAATGGATGAAATTCAATTCAATTGGGCCGAGATCAAACACCAACCTCAAAAGCGGCGGACAGGAGTGTCCGCCCCACTCTGATTAAATCGGATTATCACATTTTATCCCTTTTATGGCTTGGGTATGTAAAGGGTTGTAAAGTTACTTGACTTTTCGCATTCGCGGTTGCGATTGGCTTGAGCGCGGTCGACGCTGTAAATTGTTAGGCGGAGAAATTGATGTCTACCTGCGGATCGTGTGGTTCGGGAGTGCCTGAAGCGGGCAGATTCTGCTCGTCTTGTGGTGCGGCTGTGGTGGCGGGAAAGGCCTCGGACGAGCTCGCGACCATGGAGTATGTGGACGCGGAGCCCAGGCAATCGGGGCGGGCGTCGTCCGGGTCGGCTGCGAAAATTCCTAGTTCCAAAGCTCCGAGTTCTTCGGGGGCCTTGCTGACCGAAGGCAGATTCCTTCCCGGGCGCCTACTGGCAGGCCGCTATCGCATCATTGCGTTGTTGGGCCGGGGTGGCATGGGCGAGGTGTATCGCGCCGATGATCTTACGCTGGGCCAGCCGGTAGCGCTCAAATTTCTGCCTGAAGATGCGGGCCGGGACGAGACTCTGCTGGAACGCTTCCGCAATGAGGTTCGGCTTTCCCGGAGAGTGTCGCACCCGAATGTTTGCCGGGTTTACGACGTGGGCGAAGTGGATGGGCACACGTTCTTCACCATGGAGTATGTGGATGGCGAGGATTTGGCGTCGTTGTTGCGGCGCATCGGGCGCTTGCCCGCGGACAAGGCTTTGGAGATCGCGCGCCAGCTTTGTGCTGGCTTAGCCGCGGCCCATGCCAAGGGAGTGCTGCACCGCGATTTGAAGCCGGCCAACATCATGCTCGACGGGCGCGGCCAGGTGGTGGTTACGGATTTCGGCTTGGCCGGACTGGTGGATCAGATTCCGGGAAGCGACGTGCGGAGCGGCACGCCGGCTTACATGGCTCCCGAACAATTGGAAGGGAAGGAGGTCAACGCAAAGAGCGATATTTACTCGCTGGGCCTGGTGCTCTATGAAATCTTCACCGGCAAGCGGGCGTTCAGCGTGGAGTCTTTGCCTGAACTGGTGCGGGTGCGCAGCGAATCGGCGCCCAGCAAGCCATCCACGTTGGTGAAAGATCTCGATCCCGCGGTGGAGCGGGTGATCTTGCGTTGTCTCGAGGCCGACCCGGCAAAGCGAATGAGTTCGGCTTTGAGTGTGGCCGCGGCTTTGCCGGGCGGTGATCCGCTGGCGGCCGCTTTGGCCGCGGGGGAGACGCCATCGCCGCAGATGGTGGCGGCGGCGGGAGAAACCACAGGGCTGGCGCCGCGAACGGCGATCATTTGTCTAGCGGTGGCCATCCTGGGTTTGGGCTTGTTTGCGTTCTTGTCTGTGAAGACGATTGGGATGGAGAAATTTGGTCTCGAGCAATCGCCGGAAGTTTTGACGCAGAAGGCAAAAGAAATCGTGAGCCAGCTCGGCTACACGGATAAGCCGGTCGATAGCGCGATCGACTTCGATTACGATACGGATTTCGTGAAGTATGTGGAGAAGAATGACAAGCCGCAACCGCGTTGGGACGAAGTGCTCCCCGGGCGTCCGGCGCCGCTACGGTACCTGTATCGGCAGAGCACGCAATACATGGTGCCAACGGACTTTCATAACTTCCTGCTGGTTCCAGGAATCATAGCGGACGACGATCCACCGCCTATCCTGTCGGGCATGGTCAACCTGGCCTTAGATCCGCGCGGTCGGTTGACATTTTTTCAGGCGATCCCGCCGCAAATGGAGGAGCGCGGGACGCATACGCAAGCGATTGACTGGAATGTGCTATTTCGGCAAGCCGGGTTGGATGCGGCGCGGTTGAAGGCAACGGAGCCAATCTGGACTTCGCTGGCGACGTCGGACACGCGGGCGGCCTGGGATGGGACTTGGCCAGACAGCAACCGTCCGTTGCACGTTGAAGCAGCTGCATTCCAGGGCAAGCCCGTATTCTTTTCGCTGACTGGACCCTGGACCAGACCGGAACGCATGCGACCGGATCCGCCGACGAGCCCGGGACGAAGAGCCGGCAATCTGCTCCTTCTCGGGATAATTCTGCTAGTTATTGCTGGCGCTGCGTTGCTGGCGCGGCGAAATTACATACGAGGTCGCGGGGACCGTCGCGGCGCATTCCGCCTGGCTGGAGTGGTCTTTGCAACGCTGATCGCGTTGTGGTTATGCGAAGGGCACATGGTGGCCACGCCGATTGTGCTTTTGCCCTTTACCCTGGCCATCAGTACTGCGCTTTTTTTCTCTGCTCTGATGTGGATTTTGTATCTTTCGCTTGAGCCTTACGTGCGCCGCCACTGGCCACAAACGCTCGTCTCTTGGAGCCGGCTGGTAATGGGTCAACTTCGCGATCCGCTGGTTGGCCGCGATATTTTGTTTGGGACAATCCTTGGGGACATTTGGATACTTATCTTTCGCGTAGGACGTGCCTTGGAAATGCGGAAAGGCGCAGCCCCTGATACCTTTTCGACGGATTTTCTTGTGGGCGGTCGACACGCGCTGGGGGTGTGGCTTTACTTTATTCCAGCGGCAATCCAAGGAACCCTGCTTTTCTTTTTCCTGCTCTTCGTGTTACGGGTACTGCTGCGGAAAGAATGGCTGGCGGCGATTGTGTTCGTGGCGATATGGGCCACGCTCAAAACTCTAGGAAGCGACTACCCATGGATTGACGGGCCGGGGTGGACGCTTCTCTATGCGGTCGCTGCGGTCGTCGTTTTGCGCTTCGGGTTTGTAGCTTTGGCGGTTGGCTTGTTCGTCACGGATACGTTGTTGAATGTGCCTCTTACTTTCGACCTTTCGGCTTGGTACGCCAGCAGTACATTGCTCCCACTAATGATCGTGGCGGCGCTGGCGGTTTGGGGCTTCTACAATGCGCTGGCTGGGCAAAAATTGTGGAAGGCTGAGCTGTTCAGTTAGAGGCCGCCTTCCAACTAAGTTTGAATTTCAGCTGGCCGCAGGGGCGTGGACGCCCACGCCCACATTGCCAGGGTGGCGGCGAGTTACATCGGTTCACGAATGTGCGGCGTCAACCTGCTTCCACCTCCTCCGCAACTTCGCTGATCGCAATCGGCGGCATGTGGTTCTGACGCAGATGTTGGTTGAGTTGCGGCAGCCAGTTTGTCTTGACGTGGTTCCAGTCCGCAATGCGCAGCTTCAATGCCTGGCTGGATTCGTGGTACAGAGCGATGGCTTGCGAGGGTGCGGCGCGATCGCCGCTCTCGACGACTGCTAATGCGGACGTTAGTCCGGCGCTGGCATTTTCTAGTCCGGCCGTGTTGCCTGCGGGATCTTCATTGCCAGCTAATATCTTTCGGATTTCAGTTTCGAGTTGTGACACTGCGGTTTTCAGGTCCGCGTGATTTCCGCCGAGCTTTTGTTCTAAGTCAGACAATTGTTTCTGCACGGCCTTGATCTCGGCCAAAAGTTGCCGGCTGCTGATGGCCTCGGCAAAAATCTGCCGGCCTAATTGGAGCTGTTGTTCGAGGTCGCGAGCGGTTGCGGGGGATCGCGGATCCATCACGACCTTCAGGGGCTGAGACAAAGCCCTGCCGTCAATGGTGAGGCGCACTTGGTAAGAGCCCGGGACAGCACGCGGTGCTCGGGGAGCTCGATATTCGTCTTCGCTGGATTGATCTGCAGCGTTACCGCCGGGCGTGCCCCAGGCTAGATTCCAGACGAAGCGATGCATGCCGGGAGTGGTCTCGAGGATTTCTGGTTTCGGGAACCAGCGCTCGGCGATCGGACGGGGAGAATGCTTTTGTTCTCTCGTATCATCGGAGGAGAAGCTGCGAACGAGATTCTGCATCTCGTCAAGAACTTCGAGCTTGATGTGCTCGGCGGAGGTCTTGAGGTAGTAATCGATGATGGCGCCGTTGGGAGGATTTTTCGCGGTGGGCTCTTCTGGCGGCAGCGGAGTGCCGAGGAAACCATCGTTGTCGACGCGGATGGCTGTGGCGGGGCGATAAAACCACGAGTGTTCAGCTTTCACGGCGTCGTGCACCTGCCGCAATGGGGTGATGTCATCGAGAATCCAGAACGCACGCCCGTGGGTGGCGATTACGAGATCATCTCCGTGAATGGCCAAATCATGGATTGAAACTGTGGGAAGATTCAACTGCAGCGATTGCCAGTGGTCGCCGTCGTCGAATGAAATGTAAGCACCGAGTTCGGTTCCGGCAAAGAGCAAGCCGCGGGTTTGGGGATCTTCGCGAACCGCGCGTAAGAATGATGATGCGCCGATGCCGCCGGTGATCAGTTGCCAAGTCGCTCCGTAGTCGCGGGTGCGGTAGAGATACGGTCTCCGGTCGTCGAGGCGATGTCGATCCACGGCGGCATACGCTTGTGCGGGATCGAAGTGCGAGGCTTCAATCAGCGATATCCTGCTCCAGTCACCGATTCCGTTGGGCGTGACATCTTTCCAGGTTTTGCCACCGTCTCGCGTCACGTGGATGAGACCCGTGTCGCTGCCTGCCCAGATGAGATCTCCGTTCAGGCTTGAAGGGGCGATGGTGTAGACGACACCGTATCCTCGTTGCTTTGCGTTCTCGACCGTGGGAGGACCTTCGGGTTTCTTATCGCCTAGATGCTGCGTCGATCCAGTCAGATCGGGGCTGATGATTTCCCAATGCAGCCCGCCATCGACTGTCTTCATCACGTACTGCGTGCCCAGATAAAGTGTTTTCTTATCGGAAGGGGAGATCAGCAAGACGGGCGTCCAGGGATCGCGATACTTGCGAGCGTTGATGTCGACGCCAAAATTCGAAAGCGGCCACGGAGTAATGTCCTGGCTGAATGAGGTTCGAACATTGAAGCGCCTCACGTCTCCGTAAGTACCGCTCACATAGAGGATGTTCGGGTCTTTCGGGTCGGGCACAATGTATCCACTCTCGCTGCCGCTTACCGGAAACCAATCACCAGACGTGATCTGTCCGGAGTCAGTGCGGCTGCGAACCGCCGCGCTTCCGCTGTCTTGCTGGGTGCCGTAAACAACGTAGGGAAACTCGTCGTCTGTGATCACGTGATAAAACTGCGCGGTGGGCTGGTTGTACCAGGAACCCCAGGTCTGGCCGTAATCGAGGCTGATGGTTGCGCCCTGATCGGTGCCGAGAATCATTCGCGAAGAATCTTTGGGATCAACCCAGATTTGGTGGTAATCGTCTCCGCCGGGTGCGCCGCGGACGATCGAAATCGTTTTGCCGCCGTCCTCGGAGCGGTACAGGGCAACGTTGGGCAGGTAAATCACGTCCGGATTATTTGGATCGACGGTAATATTTCCAAAGTACCAGGCACGGCTGGTAAGACGGCGGTCGTCGTTCTGCAGCGTCCACGTGCTACCTCCATCGTCGGAGCGGTAGAGTCCGGGTTTCTTGGAGGCGCTGACGAGCGCGTACACTCGCTTGCCATTGGGCGAAACGGCAACGGCCGTACGACCCCAGTCGCCTTCGGGCAATCCATTCCCGGTGAGTAGCGACCATGATTGGCCGCTATCCTGCGAGCGGAAAAGGCCGCCGCCGGGGCCGTCGATCGGCGCATAGGTACTCCATGGCGGACGGTGGCTTCGCCACGTGGTGGCAAATAGAAGCTTAGGATCCTCCGTGGCAATGGCAATATCAGAAACTCCAATGTCTGGACCCTGATCCAGAACTTTGGTCCAAGTGGCGCCGCCATCGGTCGATTTGTAGACGCCGCGTTCGTGGTTCGGCGCGTACGCATGTCCGAGCGCGCCTACGAACACGATGGCCGGGTTTTGAGGGTCCACAACAATGCGGCTGATTTGGCGTGTGTCGCGCAGTCCGATGTTGGTCCAGGTCTGACCTCCGTCCGTCGATTTATAAACACCGTCGCCGGAGGACAAATTGGAGCGAATGTCTGACTCTCCCGTGCCTGCATAAATCACTTTGGGGGCGGACGGAGACACTGCGAGTGCGCCGATCGAGGCTATGGCTTGCCCGTCAAAAATTGGATTCCACACGACGCCGGCGTCGGTGGTTTGCCAAATCCCGCCGCCTACCGAGCCAAAATAAAAGGTACTCGAGCTTCCCGGGACTCCGGCTACAGCGACCACACGACCTCCGCGAAACGGCCCGATCAGGCGCCATTTGAGCCCGCTGTAGAGGTCGGGAGAAACAGGCTGCGCAGTGGCAGAGGTCAAGACGATGAAAGAAACGAAAGTGGCAAGCAAATACTGAAACCTGCTGGCAAACTTTTGCACCTGGTTGGTCCTCACCGTGGAAACATTTAGTGTAGTTGAAAGTTTTGAATTCGCTAAAGTGGTCGCAGCATCCAACGTAAAGTGGCTGGACGACACTTTGAGGCGTCGTCACCGCGCAAATCGAAGCGACCGCGGGAAGTGGAAAAAATACCCGATTGGAACGGAGATTATGGGCGAACCGACAATTGAAGTGTTGTGCAAGCACTGCGGCCAGACTTTTACGGCATTCTTGAAAGAGATGGCGGACAAGAATGCCAGAGTTACCTGTCCATGCTGCGGCACGAATCATAAGAACGGTAAGGACAGCCGGCCAAGCGGTGCGGTGAAGAATTAATTTATCCTTACAGGTGACTACATTTCCCATGACCAGAGAATCCGTTGTAGCAACGTCTTTGCCAACCATTGACGAAATCAAAGATGCGCAGGATTTGGTGTACGCGGTGATGCCCCCGACCCCGCAGATTGTTTGGCCTCTGCTATGTGAGCGGCTGGGAGCCGAAGTGTGGGTGAAGCATGAGAACCACACTCCAGTCGGGGCCTTCAAGGCTCGCACCGCGATTGTCTATGTGGCGGAGCTGTTTCGGGGATCGAAGGGCGTCCAGGGGTTGGTCACTGCGACTCGCGGCAATCACGGCCAGTCGGTGGCGCTGGCCGCGAGGAGGTTCAAGGTACCGGCGCACATCGTGGTCCCGCAGGGAAACAGCACAGAGAAGAATGCGGCGATGCGGGCGCAAGGAGCCGATCTCATCGAGTTTGGCAGCGACTTTCAGGAGTCTAAGGAGCACGCGCAGAAACTCGCGGACCAACACGGCTGGCACTTCGTGCCGTCGTATCATCGCGACATCGTCAAGGGAGTAGCCACCTATTGGCTTGAGTTCTTCTCCGCGGTGGCCGATCTGGATGTTGTTTACGTGCCCATTGGACAGGGATCGGGCATCTGCTCCTGCTGCGCGGTTCGCAATGGCATGAACCTGCGGACGAGGATTGTGGGCGTTGTGGCCGAGGATGCGCCGGCCTATGCGCTTTCGTTTGAAGCCGGGCGCAAGATCGCGGCTCCGGCAACCACGCTGCTGGGCGACGGAATGGCTTGCCGCGTGCCCGATGACGCTTCGCTCGCGGTGGTACTGGAGAATGCCGAGCGCGTGGTGCGGGTGAGCGAAGAAGAAATGCGCCAGGCCATGAAGATCTACTTCACCGACACGCACAACGTAGTGGAGGGAGCCGGCGCGGCGGGGTTGGCGGCCGCTCTGAAAGAGAAGCACAAGCTGCGGGGAAAACGCGTGGGGTTGGTGGCCACCGGCGGCAACGTGGACCATGACGTGTTTGCGCGGGTTCTGCTGGATTGATTCGCGTGTAGAGCGGACACTCTTGTCCGCTCTTTTGATCTTGGTTTTCAATCAGGAGCGATACCCCGAAATCAAAATCATCCCAAGACTCAAAATCAAAGGCGGCGGACAGGAGTGTCCGCCCTCCATGAAATCCAATCTGCGATCTGGCCCGTACTTGATGCAGTAGACGAAGCCGGTCGTAAACCGCTGGGGGCGTGGCGCCGCGCTCCGGTGGTCTAGCCCACGATGCGGTGACGTCTACGAATCTAAATCCCCGAGGAAAACTTTATGAAGCGAATGAAAACGATGGTGGCCTTCGCCATGGCGTGGTTCATGCTGGTTCCGGCCAGCCTGTTCGCGTCCAGCCATCGCGAAGCCCCTATCTCTGCGCTGGACCACTCCGCGGACGTGACTGACTGGTACGCCTTTGTCAGCTACGACCATCCGGACCGCGTGACCATGATTCTCAACGTCGATGGATTCCTGGAACCCTCCAACGGTCCGAACTATTTTCCGTTCGATCCCAACGTTCTCTACGAAATGCACGTCGACAATAACCGGGACGGGATTCCGGACATCACTTTCCAATTCCGCTTCAAGACGGAAATTCGCATGCCCGATGTTTTCACCGGATATGTTGGCGGCATCGCGGGCATTCCGCCGATTACGTCGCTATCGGGCAAGGGTTCCGAAGGCTTGAATCTTCGGCAGACGTATTCGGTAGTGATGGTTAAGAACGGCAAGCGTACTGTACTGAGCGAAGGCAAAACGCTTTACGCGGTGCCGTCCAACGTCGGCCCCCGAACCATGCCGAATTACGACGAATTGTTTAGACAAGGAGTATTTGATCTGGGCAATGACGTACATGTGTTTGCGGGAACGGTCGATGATCCGTTCTTCATCGACTTGGGCGGAACTTTTGACTCCATCAACTACCGTATGGGCGTGGGCGGCATACTGCCTGCGGCAGAGGATGCCGACGACACTCACAACTACGCGGCCGATTCAGTAGCGGGCTTCAACGTGAACTCGATTGTGCTGGAAGTTCCCATCACCATGCTCACGGTGGACGGGAAGATACACAATGCAAATGACAAGGATGCGGTGATCGGTACCTACGGCGCCACGTCCCGCCAACGGGTCACCGTGCGGCGAGCCTCGGGAACCGATGCTGGCCCCAGCCAGTGGCGGCAGGTCAACCGTGAAGGCAACTCGCTCATCAATGAACTGATCATTGGAACTGGTTTCAAAGACAAGTTCAGCACCGACTTCCCGGTCAACGACAAGCAGTTCGCCAATTTCGTACTCAATCCTCTGCTCGCACAACTGTACGGTTCCGTGTTCGGAGTTCCGGTGCCCCCGCCGCCGCGGAATGACTTGCTGGTACTGGTGCAGTACGAGCCTCCGATCTGTCCAGGATGCGGCGCGGGCGACACAGGACCGGTCGCGGACCTGCTGCGCTTGAACACTGGCATTCCGCCAACCGCTATTGGCAGCCAGAAGCGTCTCGGCTTCCTCGTGGGAGACTTGGCTGGATTTCCCGACGGCCGCCGGCCGATTGACGATGTCGTAGATATCGCCTCCCGGACAGTGGCTGGCATTCTAATCGACTCGAAGAAATACGGCGCAGCGATTGGCGACGGCGTGCAACTCAACGATGTGGGCTATGGCACTACGTTTCCGTGGGTGAAACCGGCTCACAGCGGGCGTAACAGCCACCACATTGGCCCCGGACAGAGTGGTTGTACCGGCCAAGCCAATAATATCTGCCCTGTGAAATAACCTGCTTCGTGGCCGCCGGCAAGCAGCGGCGGCCACGAAACTTTTCTCAGAGAATTCACCATTTGAAAGAGAGGAATGTCATGAAACGAATTGCGGCTCTTCTACTGTTGGTTCTGGGCGCGGTTGCGGGATTTGCGCAAAGCCCGAGCGTTCCCGCTGAAACCGGACTCTCTCCCGCCGAACGCAGCATGGTTCAGGCGCAGAAGTTAATCGAGAAAAACCCGAAAGATTTCGAGGCTTACAACGCGCTGGCTTTGGCGCTCTCACGCCGGGCGCGTGAGACCTCCGATGTTAAGTTCTATGCGCAGGCTGAGGAAAGGTTGCAGAAATCGTTTGAAATCGCGCCGGACAATTTTGATGGACGGAGGATTCAGGTTTGGCTTCTGCTGGGCAAACACGAGTTTGCAGCAGCCCTGGACGAAGCGAAAAAGCTCAACCAGAGGATGCCGGACGACGTGATGCTCTACGGCTTTCTGACTGACGCCAACGTAGAACTCGGCAACTATAAGGATGCGGAGACCGCGGCGCAGTGGATGCTCGATCTGAAACCCGGCAATACTCCCGGCTTGACGCGGGCTGCGTATCTCCGCGAGTTGTATGGCGACATCGACGGCTCGCTGGAATTGATGAACATGGCATACCAGTCGACGCCGCCGAATGAAGCCGAAGACGGAGCCTGGATCGTAACCCAGATGGCGCACCTGAACCTGGCCATCGGAAAGATCGACGAAGCCGAGAAACTGTCCCAGCAAGCGCTGGCCATGTTTCCGGGATATCACTACGCCCTCGGCAATCTGGCCAAGGTGAGAATTCAGCAAAAGCGATACGACGAAGCTGTGGAGTTGCTGAAGCAGCGGTACCAGGCAGGCCCTCATGCGGAGAATCTGTACGACCTGGCACAAGCATTGCAGTTGGCTGGGAAGACGAACGATGCCAGCAAGGCGTTTGCGGAGTTTGAACAGAAATCGCTGCTCGAAACCAACCGCGGCGACAACTCCAATCACGAGTTGATTTTCTACTATGCGGATTATGCGAACCGGCCGGAGAAGGCTCTGGAAGTGGCGCAGCGCGAAATCGCACGCCGGCACGATGTCTTCACTTTAGACTCCTACGCCTGGGCCCTGTATGGGAGCGGGCAATACGCAGAGGCGCGAAAGCAGATCGAAGCGGCGCTCGCAGTGGGCGTTCGAGACGGAAAGATATTCCGTCACGCCGGGGAGATCGCGCTAAAATCCGGAGACAAAGCCGCCGCAGAACATTACTTGCGGGAATCGGCCGAATTGAACAGCGTGGGCTCGGAGCAGGCGCGGATTACTTTGGCAAGCATCACGCAAGATGTGCGACGGTAGGATCGAGAGATGCAACGACTGCTCCACATCGTGACCATTGTGCTGCTGCTGGTTGGTTCCGTATTTGCGGCTGAAGAGGCCGACAGCCAGCCAGCAGGTCCGAATCCACCGTCCGCAAACTTCACCCGCCTCAGCTTGAGCGGTCAGGTCGTGACTGGAGATGGAACTCCGATTCCTGGCGCGGTTTTGCAGGCAGGACAAGCAAGCACAACCACAGACCAGCAAGGAAACTTCCGCCTGTCTCTGAGCCCAGGCGACTACAAGTTGCAAGTCTCGGCGCAGGGCCACGCTCCGGTAACGTTGCCTCTATCGATCAACTCGGACACGGAAATCAAAATCCAAGTAGGGGCATCGGCGACAGCCACGGTCGTGGCCAACGCCGACGAAGTGGCTGCCGACCCTTCGACGCGGGTCTACTCGGCGGACGAGTTGCTTGCAGCGAGCCCGGGACTGCCGGGCATGCCGGTTTCGGTGCCGGGGTTCCCGTCTGAAACCGCGTCGGGAGGGGTGAAGGCGCCGCAATATTTTGCCCCCGGCGTGGCGGGCGATCACGGTGAGCCGATCGCCCAGTACGTCCAAATCGGCGACTTTTTGTTTCAGAACAACTTGCCTGCGAACGCGCATGGCAATGGCTATGCCGATCCGAACCTGCTGATTCCGGCGGCGATTGGGAATGTCGCGACCGACGCCGGCGCTTTCGATGTGCGGCACGGAAATAACGCGGTGAACCTTGCGGTCGCTTATGGTCTGCGTCCGCGCCTCGAACCGTTCGCTGAATTTAACGGTGACATGCACGACTACGATCTCGTAACCGGATGGAGTCCGGCGAACCCGCAAACCGGCGCCTGGGTGGGAGTGGAGATCGCGGGTGGAAACGGTTTCCTGGCTCTGCCGGAGGAACGCAAACAATACAAGGTTAATGGAGAACGATCATTCACTTTTGGCCGTCATCAGCTCACTTTGTTCGGGGCAGGCTACTACGGCTTTTCGCACGTTCCCGGGCTGGTGCCGATTGGCGTGCCGGTGCCGGGCGATACCATCGACCCGCGGCAACAGGATCTCACGCATACGTCGTTGTTCGTGGCTAGCGACACTTGGGAAATCTCTGACAAACGACAAGTACAGTTTTCTGGATTTTTTCGCACTTATAGTTTGAGATTGCAGTCAGACTTCGGCGATGGTTTGATCCGCCAGTCGGAATTCCGCACCGTGGCCGGAGGCAATACATCCTTTAACCAACAAATTAATGGGAAGATTTCGTTCAACGTGGGCCTTGACCTCAGGCAAGATGCCCCACGCAATACTGAACTCGCGCGAGCAGATGCAAACGGGGTATTTCAGCCGGTAACGCTGAACAACTTCACCATTGGGGATGTGGCGCCCTACGCTTCCATCAACGGGGCGCTAGCGAAGTTTCTGAGCTATAGCGTGGGTGTGCGAAGGGATGAGATTTTCTTCAATAATTCCGATCGACTATTTCCCGGCAATTCCTATCAGGCCAACACGGGTCTGACTTCGCCGCGAGGCACGCTCGCTTTGCACGCGCCGGGGAAGACTCACATTCCGTTGCTGGCATTCAGTTACGGCGAGGCGTTTCACACCAATGACCCGCGCATTGGACTGGGGCAGAGCCGCGAAACTCCGATTGCAACTTCCCGAGCCTACCAGTTAGTCGCTACTGAGACTGTGGCCGGAACTCAATTTCGATTGACCTTGAGCCGCGTAGGTAATTCGCAGGAGCTAGCCAAGATCGATCCCGATACCGGATTGCAGCAAGATGTTGGGCCATCGCTGGTTCGTTCGCTGATGTTCTCGGCGCATCGTCATTTCTCGTTTGGCTCGCTGCAGGCTACGTTCGCTCGGGCTACGGCCACGGAAACGCTGACTGGGCAGGCTGTCCCGGAAGCACCCCGCTTGATTTGGGATGTGTCGGGCACGACCGTTCGCCTGCCCTGGGGACTACGCGCCGGAGCGGAACTGGAATACGTTGGACGCAAGCCTTTGGGCGACGGTTTCACCGCTGTGCCCGTGCGCGAGGTTCGCGGATCTGTGACTCGCAGCTTCAGCGATGGGCTGTTTGACGCCGGGGTTCATTTCTTATTGGCGAACGGCTACACGGGCCAGACTCTGGAAACGCTCGAACTCCCCGGCGAGGCGAGTCCAGAGCGGATCGTGGGGGTGCGAAAGGTATCCTACGCGGGACTAACACTCCGCTACCATTTCCGCCGGGACCACCCGTAGAGAGCTCCGGTCCCATGCTCTCGTGTGGGAAACTCATCCAACTGCGGGAAAATTTGCTACGATCTCCAGATTGCTCGTCCCTGCAAGAACCGAAATGGCGCAGCCCATGACAACAGGAGATACGAACGCGACCGAGGCCGATCCGATTATGCAGCGCCTCGAAGATCAGATTGCCTGGTACGACCGCAAGAGTCAGGCCAATCAGCAAACCTTCCAGCGCATCAAGATGATCGAGATCGTCGCCGCCGCGGTAATCCCGTTCTTGGCGATTCTTAATCTTCCCCACGTTACGTACGTCATGGGAGCACTGGGAGTGCTCATAACGGTACTCGAGGGAATGCTTCACCTCAACCAATACCAACAGAATTGGACGGCTTACCGTTCCACTTGTGAAGCACTGAGGCACGAAAAGTACGTTTATTTGGGGAACGCTGCCCCATACGCCTCCGCTCCGGATGCAAGATCGATGCTCGCCGAACGGGTTGAGTCGTTGGTCTCTCAGGAACATGCAAAGTGGGCCAGCTTTCAGCAGCAGGAACCGAAAGCTAGGAATTGATAAGACAATCGGGATCGAAAGGCAACTGGTGCTGTTCAGACAGCATCGGCACGGTTCAAAGCGGCATCGAGCACGCTTGTCACCTCATCTACAATGATTTGAGCGTCCACCAGCGGATCGGGATTCGCAAGCAGTTTGTCATGCATTTGGCTCAGCTTTGGATTCGGTATGGACCTGCCATTGACCATGAAGGGCAAAATCGAGACTTTGCTTCCGCGCGCCAGGATGGTTTCGAGTTCGTAGGTACAGGTTTGAGACACTTCATAGTCCGGACTCAATATCGCCACGAAATGGGTCGTTTTTTGCAGAGACTCGTTCAGCGATTCGCGCCAGTCAATGCCCGCAGTGTTGACCTCGTGGTATTCGAAAGGCGTGATATGTCTCTGCTTGAGAAGAGAATAAAGGTGCTCGACCAAAGCTCGGTTGGGCGGCTTCAGGTTGTGACTGATGAACACGAAAAATTGTGAGTACCGCTTGGATTGCAGATAATCGGCGGCTGCGTCATTCCGCAGAGCTGGACTCAGACGGAACATGGCTGCGAGATGTGGGTTAAGAGCTGCGGGCAATTCCGTGGGATCCTTCCACGCCACAATATCAAGGTGGTAACCGCCCGGGTCCCCTTTCAAGATCCAGGGCACTTCAAGCTCGCCCGACTTACAGTGGACCATGCGAATCGCCGGTAAGCCCAGCGCATGGGCGGCCGCGTAAAGTTGTTGGGCGCGCGGATCGGGAGCGGCGAATTCTGCCACCACCAGTCCGGCCTCCCGCAGCACACGAATCGCTTCGCTGCTCCTTAGGCGTTCTGGTTCGCAAAGGACCGGCTCATATCCGTTATCGCGAACACAACCCTCCACGATGTCGTAAGATTCATCTCCCGGCGACAAACCGATCAACGCCGCATAGGTGGACTGCTCATAGCTGGTCGGCTTTCGGTGATCACTGGCCCAGGATTTCCATTGCTGAATCTTGGGTTGAATTACGGTGAGCCACTGCCGTTGCTCCGGAAGGCGTTCGCTTATTCCGCAATCGAATGGAATGTAGGACTCCCAGGCGCGAAGCGTACGCGGGGGCCGAAAGCCCGTACTCCTCTCAAACAGGACCAGTCGTGGGATGTCGATTCTTTCGGCGAGTCGGACTTCAAACAGACTGTAGGGAGAACACTTGAGGCGCGCATCCTGATTTATAAAATCTCCGGGGCGGGGCTCACGAAAGGTCAGAATACCCAAAAAGAAATCTGTCCGCCTAAGGAGCTCTTCGATGCGATTGATGTAGTAAGGCGGATTCGCCCCTGGTTGCTCAGGCACATCGACCAGAAGCTCGCAGTCGTCGGTCAATTGCTGCCAAATCCGCAGGTTGAGCTCGACGTCGCGTGGCCGCCAACTGTGGCTGATGTAGATCGCGAACTTGTTCTCATCGGCCATGTTTCTTAGGGATGTTTCCTGGCCTCGACCGCGCTCAAATCAACCACATCCGATGCAATAAGCTTGCGAAAAACCGCGTCGAGGGTTAACCCGGCGATGAAGCCCACCAGAATGCCAAAAGGTACGAGCTTCCGTACTTGCTCCGGGCTGACGATGGTTCCTGCTGCTGCGGAGGGTGGTGCCGTGGTGACTTGAGCGGTGATAAAGAGCAGGCCCGCCACCCCGCCGGCGATCAAACCTAAGGCCGCAGTGGTGATGGTCGACTGACGGCTCAGAAGAGCTGAACCTTGGCGCAGATCAAAAACAAGGCGGATCGTCGACCCGGCCACGCCGGCCAACAGGGGTGACATGAAAAGGAGCCATATCGAAGAGATGTAGGGCAATGGCCATCCCCACGATATCGGAACGCAAACCACTGCGAGAACGAATACGGCGAGCGCGAAGACGGCATGCCATGTGATCGACGTTTCCTGGCGCAGTTCCTCTAGTCGCTGTTGACGCTTGCGCTCCGCTTTGCGTTCAATTTGAGCGCGCAAAGCCTTGGCACACTGAGCCGCTTGCTCATCCCCCCATCCGGGGCGCGCCATGAGTGAGATCTCGTCCGCCGTAGGCAGATCGCGTCCCGGACGCAGTGCTTCCCATACCTTGCACGCTTTTCCACCAAAAGACGCCAAAGCGAGCACGGCAATGCCATGTCCCATGGCCACCATTCCGGCGATCATCGTCGAGTCGCCGCCACCCATCAGGAGAATCCCGTCAACCTCCCCCAGCGATTGATAAAACGACATTTCCCAGTCGGGTCGATTGTCGGGTTGCCAATCGAAGAGCTCGCCGTTGGTTTCTTGTTCGGGAAAAGCAGGTTTTTGACCGTGAAGAGGGTATCGAACCTGAATAGACTGCCGAGTCGCAAGTCGAGTGGAGACATATCCACGAACGATGCGCCCCTCGAGAAAATCAGCACCGCTAGAGTACACAAGTATACGCACCCCTGCTTTAGCTAATTCCCGTCCCAGCGTTTCAGCGGCTCCGGCCGCTGCTGGATCCTCTCTTACATTCCCAACAATAGCAATGATTGGATCGAGGCTTTTGTCCATAGTCCGTGAGAATTGTACTCGAAAACGCACCAATGCAGTGGCTAACCGGCGGTCTGCTGGCGGAGAGGATCGAGTCGCTGGTCTCGCAGGAACACGCCAAATGGGCCTCGGTGCAGCAGTCGGAGGCCAAGGTCAAGGTGGGTTGAAGGCGGCTTCTCCCTCTGCCACCGAATCAGTGGCGGAGGGAATTCATCTGGAAAAGACAGTTCCGTGGGCGTAGGCAGCATTGCCGTGAAAACCGTGCGGCCACGACTTGCCGTCCATGCTGACACCCGGGCGGTTAGTACTTCTGAGTGCTCATGGTTCAGCGACGGGTTGCGATGACGTTCGCAGCATTGCTTTCCGATTGCTCGAATGGTCGTGTACCTCTGGACACGCTTTACCCACTACCCTGCGCCGGAGCCGACCATAGGGAAGTAAAGAAAGATCGCATCTGGCCGAAGAAGTTTGTGTAGCCCTGTGTGCGCTTGTGTGCCGTGTGGGGCTGTGCCTTTGGAGGCTGGAGAAGCTCTATGCGCCCTCGACTGTCCACCACCTTTTCAACGATTGCATCCCGTCCTGCTCCGGGAACACGACGGCGAGGATCGCAGAATGTCACCCGCTTGCTCACGATCTTGGCGCTAACGGCAACTGCAGTTGCCCAGCAGGGACCAAAGGACTTGAGTGAAGCCAGCCTGGAAGAATTGACCAGCATTCAGGTTTACAGTGCCTCGAAGCACATGCAGAGCGCCAGCGAAGCGCCTTCGTCGGTCACGGTGATTACGGCGGACGAGATCCAAAAGTATGGGTACAGTACGCTCGCCGACATTCTGCTGAGCGTTTCCGGATCAAGATCACAGGGAGGTTTAGAAAGCATATGACGCGCGATAAGGCATTGGTGAACGAGCAAACGGTTGCGACCCGCGGAAGCCTGGGAAAACGGGCGGGACTCGGTGCGAGCTTTCTTCTACTGAGCATCACCTGCTTCGCCCAACAGCAGGATCTCACGCAACTCAGCCTGGAGGATCTGGCGAACGTCCGGGTTACGTCGGTGTCGAAGAAGGCCGAAAGCCTATCTGGGGCTCCCGCGGCCATTTTCGTATTGACCGGCGACGATATCCGGCGCGGTGGCTTCAGTTCCCTGCCGGATGCGTTGCGCATGGTGCCGGGGCTCTACGTGGTCCAGACCACACCGCACTCGTGGCAGATCAGCGCTCGCGGATTCAGCGATCTGAACAATAACAAGATGTTGGTTCTGGTGGATGGACGCAGTGTCTATACGCCGCTTTACGGGGGCGTTTACTGGGATGCGCTCGACATGCCGTTAGAGGACGTCGAACGGGTGGAAGTGATTCGTGGTCCGGGGGGAACGCTCTGGGGCGCGAATGCGGTGAACGGCGTCATTAACATCGTGACCAAGAATTCGGATCAGACGCAAGGGTGGGCGGTTTCGACCTCTGCCGACCTGGACCTGGGTTACACCTCAACCCTTCAGTATGGAGGGAGCGCCGGTCAGAATGCCACCTACCGGGTGTTTGGGAAAAGCTCTTATTTGGAACCTTTCAACTCGCCTTCTGGAGCCGAACTCCCAGGGAACTTCAACATGTCCCAGGCGGGAGCGCGAGCGGACTGGGCCGCTTCTGACAAAGATGCGATCAGCATTGAAGGCGAAACCTACGACGGAAGATTTCGCAATACCCTGTCCTTCTCTCCCATTCGCACCACCGACTTACTCAAGGGGAGCAACCTGCTGGTGCACTGGAAACACACCATGTCGGAGCGGTCCAATACCGACCTGCTGACCTACTGCGACTGGTACACGCGCCAGGGTACGGCGGGGGAGATGCGGAACCGGTGTGATGTCGAATTGCAACACAATCTCCAGTTCAACAATAGGCACTCCTTGATCTGGGGCGGGTCGTTCCTCAGCACGGGCGACAAAATAACACCCGATGAAGTGCCGGTCTCGCCCGAGCGCCGCCGCGACAACGTAGTGAGCGGCTTTGCGCAGTATGAGGTTGCGGTTGTTCCTGAGCACTTGCGGATTCTGGGTGGCACCAAGATCGAACACAATGGCTATTCCGGATTTGAGAACCAGCCCCAGGTGCGGGCGGTGTGGACGCCCAATAAACTACACACGGTCTGGGGCAGCGCCTCGCTCGCAGTGCGCACCCCGGCGCGCTACGAGAGCGACTTATCGCTGATTGAACTTGCGGGCACAGTGAACGGAGTTCCGCTTTATGTTGAAGTCGACGGCAACCCGAACTTGCAATCCGAGAGGTTGAAGGCATACGAAGCCGGTTATCGTTACCAACTCAGCCCGGCGGTTTCTTTCGATCTGGCTTTGTTCTACAACGACTATGACAATCTCATCACTCCAACCGCCGGTGTGCCCTCCCCCAACGACGCTTTGTTGCACAGCACCTTCTTGAATACCGGCCGCGCACAGACCCACGGGGCTGAACTCAGCGTCAAATGGAAACCGCTTCGCCACTGGGTGTTGTCCCCTGGAGTCACCGAACTTCGCGGCAGCCCCATCGCCGCGCAAGCGACGCCGCGGCACCTGTTCAATGTGCAGTCGCGAGTGGATTTGCCGCACCGGCTGGAATTCGATTCCGGGCTTTATCACTACAACGCATTGCCTTTCCAAGCCAACCTGGACAATTCGCTACCTCCGCAGGCGGTTCCTGCTTTTTACCGGGTGGACGTGGGGTTGGCATGGCACGCGACTCCCCAATGGACGTTCGCGGTTTGGGGCCGAAACCTGCAATCCGAAAAACATGTGGAAAACCTGGACTCAATCCTGGTGGGTCCCGCTGGAGAAGTACCCCGTTCGGTTTCTTTCAAGGTCTTATGGCAGTCGAGGCCTGAGAATGCGAAATCCAAGTAGCCGCCGGGCGAGTGTGCTGCATAGGAAAAAGTACCTAGCATTTTTCGATGAAAGGGCGAGGTTGAAAGTCAATCGGAAATCGGCAGGCTGGTCAAGGAGTTGTCCCCGCCTGGGAGTCTTCCGTTTCGGACAATGGACGGCCCGTGTGCTGACGGCCGTCATCGTCATTGTCTTTTCGAATACGCCGCAGGCCCATAGCCAGTCGAGCACCGCCGGCGAGTATCAAGTGAAGGCGGCCTTTCTGTACAACTTCGCGAAGTTTGTCGAGTGGCCGCCGAGCAGTTTCTCCGATGCTTCTGCGCCGCTTCGCATCTGCGTTTTAGGGCAAGATCCCTTCGGTGAAGAATTAGGCAACATTACGAGGGAAAAAACAGTGAACGGACGAAAACTCGAGGTCGATCAGGTGGTCGATGTGCAACAAGCCAGAACTTGCCAAATTCTCTTCATTGCTTCCTCAGAAAAGGCACAACTGAAGCGGATTTTTGAAAGTCTGCGGGGGACCGATGCCCTGACCGTGGGCGATACGAAGGGCTTTGTCGAGCAGGGCGGGATGATTAATTTTGTGCTGGATAACAACCGGGTGCAGTTCGAGGTGAACCGCACAGCGGCGGAGCAGGGCGGGCTGAAGGTCAGTTCCAAGCTGTTGAGTGTAGCGAAACTTGTAATCGGGTAAACGCTTGTGAGAGTAATTTCGATGCGTCATTTCGGGGATTTGTCGATCCGCCATAAGCTCACCGTGCTGTTCATGGCGATCAGCGGCTTCACCGCATTGGCGCTTTCCTGCCCCGTGGCCATTCATGACGTGATGACATTCCGGCATGCGGTTTCCCAGAACCTGGGCGTCTTGGGAGATGTTCTCGCGGGCAACAGCACGGCGGCCCTGACATTTCGTGACGCGGAATCGGCGCGAGATGTGTTGCGGGCTCTGCGGGCCGAGCCCAATGTGACTGCGGCCTGCATCTATACCTTGGACGGCAAACCCTTCGCCAAGTACGCGCGCGATGGGAAAGATTCAGACTTCATACCGCCGCTACCGCAGGCCGAGACCACCCAGTTCAAGAACGGTCACCTGATTCAGTTCCGAAAAATCGTTCTCACGGGCGAGACTGTCGGCACGCTATACCTCGAATCCGATCTGGGAAGACTGCATGAGCGATTGCGGGGATATACCATCACCTTCGTATCGACTCTGCTGGTCACGTTCTGCCTGGCATTCGGGCTGGCCTCACGCTTTCAAAAACCCATATCGCGGCCTGTGCTTGAACTGGTAGAAGCCACCAAAGCGGTTTCGGGCCGGGGCGACTACTCCATCCGAGTCGAAATCGTCAATCGTGACGAATTCGGCCTGCTGGCGACTGAGTTCAACGGCATGCTGGAGCAAATCGAGAGACGTGACCTGGAGCTCCAGCAGCACAAGGAGAACCTGGAAGAGCAAGTTGCTCATCGCACTAGTGAGTTACTGGCCATGAATACAGAGCTGACGGTAGCCAAGGAGGTGGCCGAAGCCGCCAGCCACGCGAAAGGCGAATTCCTCGCCAACATGAGCCACGAAATCCGCACCCCGATCAACGGCATCATGGGCATGACCGAATTGGCCTTGGATACGGAACTGAGCACCGAACAGCGGGACTACCTGCTCCTGGTGAAGTCTTCCGGCGAGTCTCTGTTGTCGGTGATCAATGACATTCTGGATTTCTCCAAGGTGGAATCGGGCAAGCTGGATCTGGAGACGATCGAATTCAATCTCTACGATTGCGTCGGCGAAACTATGAAGGCGCTCGCTCTGCGAGCTCATCAGAAGGGGTTGGAACTGGCCTACGATGTTGATTCGGGCGTGCCCTCGCAGTTGCGCGGCGATCCCGGACGCCTGCGGCAGATTCTGATCAATCTGGTCGGCAACGCCATCAAGTTCACGCCGCGGGGAGAAGTGCTGGTCAAAATTGAAAGTCGCCCACAGGAGGCGGCTGGCGTGGAACTCCATTTCAAAGTGAAGGACACCGGCATCGGAATTCCTGCGGAGAAACACGGTCTGCTGTTCAAAGCCTTTTCGCAGGCTGACAGCAGCACCACCCGCCAATACGGCGGCACGGGCCTTGGATTGGCAATCTCTGCAAGCCTGGTTCATTTGATGGCCGGAGAGATGTGGCTGGAGAGTAGTGAAGGTGAAGGGAGCACGTTCCACTTCACGGCCTGTTTTGCGCTAGCCGAAGGAAAAGCGCAATCCGCCTCTCCCGCGCGGGTAGCCGAGTTGCAAGGCCTTTCGGTGCTGGTGGTCGACGACAACGAAACCAATCGACGAATCCTCTACGAGATGACTCGGGGATGGGGGATGAGACCTTGCGCTGTAGAAAGCGGCAGCGTCGCGCTGGCTACCCTGGAAATGGCGCAGCAAAGAGCGGACCCTTTCCGGCTCGCCCTGATCGACGGCAACATGCCCGTCATGGACGGGTTCGAGTTGGCTGAAAAGATACAGACAAGAGTGAAGCACAACGCAGGCCTGGCTGAAACCACAGTGCTGATGCTGACTTCCAGCGGACAACCTGGTGAAGCGAACCGCTGCAGGCAGTTGGGCATCTCCGCCTATCTGCTCAAGCCCGTGCTCAAAGCCGAACTGTTGGCCGTCGTGCTTACGGCGCTTGGCCAGCGGCAGGTGGAGATGAGTGCCAGCCCTGCGCTGATTACGCGCCACACCCTGCGCGAATCGGCGCGCAAACTGAGGATCCTGGTAGCGGAAGACAACGCGGTGAACCAAGCGGTCATTCTTCGTGCCTTGCAGAAGATGGGGCACACTCCCGTGTTGGCGCAAAACGGCAAAGAAGCGCTGGCGCTTGCCTCGACAGAAAAATTCGATCTGCTTTTCATGGACGTTCAAATGCCGGAGATGGACGGCTTGGCCGCGACCGCAGCGATCCGCGAAAGCGAGAAGAACAGCGGGACCCACCTGCCAATCTTCGCGATGACCGCGCATGCCATGAAGGGCGACCGCGAACGCTGTCTGGCATCCGGTATGGACGGCTATATTACCAAGCCGGTCCGCTTTAGCGATATCGAGCAGACGCTGGCAGGCGTGGCGACCACGCCGGTAACGCTCGCCAAGCCCGCCGCCGAGACAACCTCGTGGAACAGGGCGGAAGCCCTCAATCGCATTGGAGGCGATCAAGAACTGCTGCAGGAATTGTGCGACATTTTTCTGGAAGAGTCTCCGAAGTTGCTGGAGAAGCTGCGGCAAGCGATAACCGATGGAGATACGGATGGCGTGATGCGAGCGGCTCACAGCCTCAAGGGCGAGTCTAGCTACTTGGGGGCGGGCGGAACATCACAGGCTGCGCGGCAACTGGAAGAGATGGGAAGCAAAAAAGATCTTTCTCGGGCAGGAGATACGTTTGCCGTCCTGGAGCGCGAAGTAGCCAGTCTTTATCTCGACCTAAAAGGCTTGGCGGGGGCGCAACGATGAACAACCTTCCACCAGAGGCGTCCGGCGAATTCAGCCTTCCCAAGCCAAACCTTGAGGAGAAAGCGTGCTCGCTCAACACCGTGTTAATCGCCGAAGATGATCCCATTTTTCGCCGTGTTCTCGAGAGTTGGTTCAAGAAGTGGGACTACTGTGCCACGGCCGTGGCAAACGGGCTGGATGCATGGGAAGTCTTGCAAAGGGAAGATGCCCCGCAGTTGGCGATCCTCGATTGGATGATGCCGGGGATGGACGGCATCGAACTCTGCCGCAGAATCCGCAGCCGCGAGCAGGGTCCCTATCGCTACGTTCTATTGCTGACCGCTAAGGACGATAAACAGGATGTGGTCGCAGGCCTGGAAGCCGGCGCGGATGACTATTTGACCAAGCCGTTCGACGTGGATGAACTGCGCGCGCGGGTTCGGGCCGGCAAGCGGATTCTCGATCTACAGGCAGCCTTGATTCGCGCCCAGGGCGATTTGCGGTTTGAGGCCGCTCACGATCGGCTCACCGCGATTTGGAATCGTGGCGCCATCCTTGACTTGCTGAAAGGAGAGATAGAGCGTAGCCGCCGAGGCAATGATTCCTTGGGCGTCATCATGGCCGACGTTGATTTCTTCAAGCGCGTCAATGACACCCACGGTCACTTGGTGGGAGACGCCGTATTGCGAGAAGTCGGCAACCGTTTGGGCTCGGCAGTTCGAAGCTACGACTCGGTGGGCCGCTATGGAGGAGAAGAGTTTCTGATTATTGTTCCTGGGTGTGATGCATTGAATCTGGTGACCACGGCGGAACGGCTGCGCCGCAGGGTCGCGGATCAACCTATTGACACGAGTGCAGGGCCGGTTCCCGTCACCATCAGCCTCGGAATTGTGGCTGTGCAGGCAAATGAGTCAACATCGATCGACCCCGAGAGACTTCTACACTACGCCGACGAAGCCCTTTATGCTGCCAAGGCTCGAGGCCGAAACCGGGTGGAGAGTGCTCCGGTGTCGCGGGCAGCCTCGCAGGGAGGCGCCTGATCGGCCTACGGAGATTCGCAGCATCTTATCGCGGATGCTAGTTATGCGATAGCACGTTGGTGGGTGCGTCTAGCCCGGAGGTGCTATTCACAAAAATTTGCGGAAGAATTACTTTTCTAAGTGAGCAGTTCTGGGGGAGGGCTGCCCGGGCGTCCAATGACTCGAGAGAGTCGGACGCCCGTTTTATTTTGCCGCAACCTCATCCCAATCCCAGCCGGCCTACATACTTTTCGCAGTTCTTGCAATTTCTTAACACGCCTTCAGGCCGTGAGCGCGCTGACCGTCCTCTGAAATCCGATCAGTAGGTTGATATGGTGAAATTTACAGTGATGCGAGCCTCGGTTTCCACCGGCCGCCCGCCCTGATAGTAAGGCTTGAAGTGCCACTGCTTGACCGCCTCGCGGGCAGCCTCCGAAAGAATTGCCGGTCCGCTGAGTACCTGGATGTCTTGAATGCTGCCGGTCTTGCTGATCAGAGCTTCCAGAATGACCGCGCCTTGAACCTTCATCTGCTTCGCCAGCAGTGGATAGCTGGGGTCTACCCGAGAAACCACCTGCGCGCCCCCGGGCGAGAGTTGGACTTGGGCTGCGGCGTTCGACCCCCTGGAATCGCCGCCCTGGCTTTGGTAAGAGGCAGTAGTTTGTTCCGAAGCCGGCGAAGGGCTGGGCTGCATATCCAGCTTGACGGAACTGTCCCCGGGGCTAATGGATCGGTGCTGATTGCCGGCTACGACCTCAACCTCAAGAGGAGGGAGTACGGCGCGATTCGTCGCTGTAATTACTGGCGACATCGAAGCCTGGGTTCCAGTCGAAGGCGCGGTTGCGGTTGGTCGCTTCGATTTTGGCCGCACGTGAGCTAGCGATGGTCTCGAAGGTTTTGCAGGGGCGACCGGTATCACTGTCTTGGCCGGCGTCGCTACTGGGCTGCCTCGGGGTACGCTCTGCTCTAGAGTTTCGGCCTCAGAGCTGGGACTGGGCGGGAACCAGAATTGGCGATCCTTGATCAGAACCGAAATCAGCGCTAACAGCAGCACAACCAGGGCGAGGAGCATCCGGCGGCGTTGCTGCTGTTCGAAAGCCGCATGTGGCAAGGGGTTGCCGATTTCCGTACCGCTATTCTGCTCCAGCATTGCCATCGTGAGCACTCCCCTGCCCTTGGGGGACCCGGGACTTGCTGCCTAGTATGCCTTGAAATAGCCAGTAATGCTAGAGCCATGCCGTGGGTTCCTACGTGATCGATTTTGCCCATTTTGCAACCGCCGAGGGATGGCGTCAGCAGGCTAGTTGTTCGCGGCGCAGTTTCAGGCCGTTCAGGTTTCCCAGGACAGTGACCGCGATCGAGTCGGTGAGGAAGAATTCATTGGCAAGTTCCTTCACTTCCTCAGCGGTGACGCTCTCGATTTTGTCGATTAGTTCGTCCATGCTGTAGAAGCGGTCGAAGTACATCTCCTGCCGGGCCAGGCTGGACATCCGCGCGGTCGAGGATTCCAGCGACAACATCAAGCTCCCCTTTAGTTGATCTTTGGAGCGGCGGAGTTCGTCCGGGGGAACATTTTCCAGCTTGAGTTTGCGGAACTCGGAAACAATCGACTGCACCACCTTGCCGGCCGATTCCCGCGACGTGCCAGCATAGACCGAAAGGCAGCCAGTGTCGCGGTACGGATTCAGATCGCTGTAAATTGCGTAGGCAAGTCCCTGGCGTTCGCGGATATTTTGAAACAGGCGCGAACTCATCCCGCCGCCCAGCAGCGTATTCAGAATATAGGAGGCATGCCGTTTCTCGTGCGCGATGGGATGGCTAGGCACGCCCACGCAGATCTGCACTTGCTCCAGAGCCTTCTTGTTGCGCATGATGATGCGCGGGACAATCTTCGGTGGCGCACCGTGAAATCCGTTCTTGATTGGTTTCATGTGCTGGAAGTGTTTGGCCACCAGTTCCACGAACTGTTCATGCTTCAGGTTGCCGGCCGCGCAAATGATCAGATTGCCGGGCGCGAAGCGTTGCCCATAGAAACCGAGGACGGGATCTCGCTCGAATGTTTTCACCGTGTCCTTAGTCCCCAGGATAGGCTTGCCTAATGGGTGATCCTTCCAGAAGTTCTGGGTAAAGATCTCGTGGACGAGGTAGTCGGGACTGTCTTCGTCCATCTTGATTTCTTCCAGGATCACGCCCCGCTCGCGGCTGATGTCCTGAACATCAAAGGTCGGGTTCAGGACCAGGTCGCTGAGCACGTCCATGGCGATGGGAAGATGCTCATCCAGCACCTTGACGTTAAAACAAATGCACTCCTTGGCGGTGAAGGCATCCATGTTGCCACCGATGGAGTCGACCTGGCGGGCTATGTCCTCCGCGGAGCGATGTTTGGTGCCTTTGAAAACCATGTGCTCGACGAAATGAGAGATCCCGTTCCATTGCGCGTCCTCGTCACGCGATCCGGTCTTGATCCAGATGCCGATCGAGGCCGAGCGAATATGCTGCATCTGTTCCGTAATCACGGTCAGCCCGTTGGGCAGCAATTCGCGCTGGATGTTGCGCACTTCTTCAACCATTAGCTTTTCCTAAACGGCTCCGCCTCGGGACTGGGGCGGGCCTTTACTATTGTTACACACCCGGAAGACCTGTGCAGAAGCACAGCTACTTGTTTAGAATCATATGCTTGCGTTGGATTGCCGTTGGCGCACAATCTGCTGGGAGCCTGTCTCCTGCATCTCCTCTACAATTGTAAGGGCTTTTCTCCGTCTTTAATTTTATGACCGAAGAGCAACCAAGGGTACTTTTGGGCCTCACGCTTCGCGAACTTACAGATTTCGCCGAGGAAGCGGGCCAGCCCTCGTACCGCGGACGGCAATTGTTTGAGGCGCTTTACCGCCAGCGGGTAGGCTCCGCTGAACAGGTCCACACGCTTCCGCAGGAGTTTCGCCAGAGCCTCAGCCAAAGAGGATTGTCTCTGGGGGTTCCGACGATTGAAAAGAAATTCGTGTCCAGCGATGGCACAGTCCGGTACCTCATCGGCTTCGTCGATGGGCAGAGCGTAGAAACGGTCTGGATGCCGGCAGGCGACGACGGAGAAGCAGGAGACGGGAGCGAGGCCGGAAACGAAATCGAAAAGGCCGCCGGACGAGGGTGGCAGCGCGCCACCATCTGTGTTTCCAGCCAAGTCGGTTGTGCCGTGGATTGCCAGTTTTGCCTGACCGCGCTACTCGGAGTGAAGCGCAATCTGACCGCCGGCGAGATCGTGGGACAGGTCTGTGCCGTGCTCAATGACCAGCGTGTCGCTCCGCCACAAGACCGGGTGAACATTGTCTTCATGGGGATGGGCGAGCCTTTCTTGAACTACGAGAATTTCATCAGAGCGGTCTGCCTCCTGGTGGAGGGAGTCGGAATTCCGGAATCCCGCATGACGGTCTCGACTGCCGGGATCGTGCCCCGCATTTATGATCTTGGCGCGGAGCCAGTGCGGCCGAAACTGGCCATATCGCTGAATGCGCCCAATGACGAATTACGAAGCCGGCTGATGCCGATCAATCGCAAATGGAATCTGGAGAAGTTGGTGGCGGCTGCGCGCGATTTTCCTCTGCGGAACCGGGAGAAGCTGACCTTCGAATACGTCCTTCTTGACGGAGTGAATGATTCCGCGCAAAGCGCCCGCGAACTTGGGGAACTCATCCGTGGAGTACGGGCGAAGGTGAACCTGATTGCCTTGAACCCCGGTCCCGGGATTGCATTTCAAACTCCGGCTGAAAACCGGGTGGCCCAGTTTCAGAAGACATTGATTGCCTCCGGCGTGCCCACTTTCATTCGTCGTCCGCGAGGCCGCGATATTTACGCCGCCTGCGGCCAGTTGAAGCGGACGGTGGAACTGGCAGCCTCCTAGCGGGCTTTGGAAAAACTTGGCTGGCGTGGTGCAAGGGCGACTCGCAACAATCATGCAAGCAAGAAATCGAGCCACGGCGCTTCTAATTGTATGTGGTTTTATGCGGGGGGAGACTACGACGAACTCACGATCAGCCTTCTTGGTAGCGCTGGCCTCCTTGTGGACCTCTTGCGGCAATGCCGACGCTCAGAAGGCCCACACGTTCGCCCAGCTGAATTTCTTCGATTTTTCCACGCAGTTTGTTTCTGGCTGAGATTGGCGTGCAGTCATTGTAAACCCAGGAGAGAGCGCATGAATGTCCGAAGACTGAGCCTGATCACCGTTCTGGCGGTCGCTTTCGTTTCTCAATTATGTGCGGCCCAAGAAATCACCGTGGCGGCGGCGGCGGACCTTCAGTTTGCCATGCAAGATGTGGCCGCCCGATTCGAAAAGGAAACGGGAAAGACGGTGAAACTTATCTACGGCTCGTCGGGAAACTTTTTCCAACAGATTCAAAACGGTGCTCCCTTCGACATGTTCTTTTCCGCGAACCTCGACTACCCGAAGAAACTAGAGGCTGCTGGATTGACTGAGCCGGGAAGCTATTACCAGTACGCAAGGGGCAAGATTGCCATCTGGGTTCCGAAGCAGTCAAAACTCGATTTGAGTTCCGGCATGCAGATCCTGCTTGATCCTTCAGTAACGAAGATCGCCGTCGCCAACTCGCAACATGCCCCGTACGGGCAGGCCGCAGTTGCAGCGATGCAGAAAGAAAACATCTACGAAAAAGTGAAAGACAAATTAGTGCTGGGCGAAAACATTTCGCAGACAGCATCGTTTGTGGTCTCGGGTTCGGCGGATGTGGGCATTGTGGCTCTGTCACTCGCTTTGTCTCCAAATATGAAAGACAACGGGCGGTATGCCGAGGTTCCTGCGGGCGACTACCCGCCTATTGAGCAGGCGTGCGTCATCGTCGCGTCGTCAAAGAAGAAGGAGGCTGCACGACAATTCTTGGCGTTCGTAAAGACAGCACCCATTGGCGATCTGTTGCGGAGCTACGGTTTCGACGTGCAAGGTGGATCGGCGAAGTGATCGCTGCTCCATTACTTGTCCGTGGTCCGTGTCTTGTCCGAAGGATTCACGTGAACTGAAAATCTAAACAATCGACCTTCCTAGCCTCGCACCTGTTTGGAAATCCTCGACCCGGCACTAGATGAAAGTCTATTCACCCCTGGGGAGATGTAAAATAGCTGCCGCCTTCCGAGGCAAGAACGAAAGTCGAGAAACTATTATGTGTCGCAGCCAGCAGGCCTATAAACCTCCGCTGATGCGGCAAAATGAAAGGTACATATCCTCCTCTCTCGGTCAAACATCGCTAATCACAGCTGTCCGGCTCGCGCGGTGGCGAAATCGCTTTCGGCTTTCAGCCTAACCTGCCTGTGCCTGCAAGGTGTATTTGGCCCGGCAGTAGCACAAGTCAAGAACACGCCGTTTCCGGACATTCACATCTCATCGCAATCGATCAAGTCCGTGGCAGCTCGTCTTGCCACTCAAAACGATCTGTTCAAGGAGCAGTACCAAGATGACATGAGGGCTTCTCCGGAGAGCGAGACTGCCAGGGGAGACTACCGGGATAACGCCCTGCTGGATGACTACTCTCTGGCAGCCAGCATGAAGCAAAACGCCGTCGATCGCGCGTATCGTGCGAAGCTCGAAGCCATTTCTACGGAGGGATTTCCCGAGCAGGATCGGCTCTCACACGATCTCCTGCTTCACGTTCTGGACAATCGCATTGCGGACTACGCGCTGAAGGATTATGAGATGCCCATCTCGCAGATGCAGGGCATCCACAACCGCCTTGCCGATCTTCCAAACTCCGTACCGCTTGATACAGTTAAGCATTACGAAGATTACATTGCACGTCTCCACCAAATTCCCCGTGCTTTCGAGCAAACCATCGACGTGCTCCGCCAAGGAGAAAAAGACGGGTTGATGCCAGTCCGGATTCTGCTCGAGCAAATACCGGCGCAGTGCGAAGGCACCATTGCCGAAAATCCATTCCTGGCCCCGACCAAGAAGTTTCCTGCTTCAATCTCGGCGGACGACCAGAAGCGCTTGACGGAAGAGATCGTGCACGTGGTGAACTCGGAGGTGCTACCCGCTTATCGCCACTTCGCTGACTTCATCGCGACGGACTACGCTCTGCATGGTCGCACCGCGATTGGGTTGAACAGCTTGCCGGAAGGTGCTCGACGGTACCAACAAGCCATTCGAGAGCAAACCACCACGGATACGTCCCCGGCGGAGATTCATGCGCTCGGGCTTCGAGAGGTCGAACGGATCAACCGCCTGCTTAGCGATCTTGCTCTCAAAGCAGGTTACAAAGACCTGAGCAGCTTTCGCGCCGCGCTGAATAGTGATGCTAAATACATACCGAAATCTCCAGATCAGATCGTGGAGGATTTTCGCCGCTACGTTGGCCAAATGCAGCCACGCCTGAATGAACTTTTCGGAGTGTTCCCGAAAACCCCGCTGACTGTGGAAGCTGTGCCAGCCTCTCAGCCTAACAATCCCACTCACTATGTTTTTGGCACCCCGGATGGGACTCGGCCGGCTCGCGTCGTGGTTGCGACTTCCAACTATGCGCAGCGAAAATTGCTCAGCGACGAGACCCAGGCCTATCACGAGGGTATCCCCGGCCATCACATGCAGATTTCCATTCAGCAGCGGCTCACAGGCCTACCGGAGTTTCGTCTTCACGTTATCAACAACGCCTACGCCGAGGGCTGGGCCGTCTACGCCGAGGCATTAGGTAAAGAGATCGGCTTTTTCCAGGATCCCGCCTCGGACTATGGGCGGCTTTCTTTGGAGTTGATGCGCGCGGTCCGCCTTGTCGTTGACACGGGCATTCACTCCGAAGGTTGGACCCGCGAACAGGCAGTGGCCTACTTCCGCGAAAGCGGCGCCGTAGATGAGCCTACGATCCAGGCTGAAATTGACCGCTACATTGCATGGCCGGCTCAGGGCCTCAGTTACAAGATCGGCCAGCTCAAGATCCTCGATCTCCGCAATCGCGCAAAGCAGCAGCTTGGCCCCCGCTTCAATATCAGGGCCTTTCATGATGAAATTCTCAGTGGAGGAAGCTTACCGCTCGACATGCTGGAAGCACGCGTCGATAACTGGATTGGAAGTCAGCTTCCGAATGGCGCTGCCAGATGAAGATCCCGGATAGTCGCTAGTTTTCAATAACCAGATTGGGGATGGGTCGCCCGTCACTCGCCCGCCATTCCGCTGCCCTGGAGAACCGGTTGCGAATGGGGTGGTTCCCATGTGATGGGCGACTGCATCAAGCGATACGTCGACTCGCCAAAAGGATCAGACCAAATATGGCTGCCCAATAACGGGACGGCGGGGGGGGAATTTGGGAACCACAAAGCAAGCAGGATAACGAGAAACCAGTTGTCAGTTCTCGGTTCTCAGTTTCTTCCTCAGACGCCCTTTTTTTCCCATTGGCTGTTTCCTGCTGCTTGCTGAGCCTTGTTACACTTCCAAGATGGACCACAGAGGCCGCCTGAAGAAGTTGCAGACCGTATTCGAAGGCAACTCTCTGGATGCGCTGCTGGTTACCTGTCTCCCCAACATCCGATATCTTTGCGGGTTTACAGGAACGTCCGGGGTTCTGGCAATCTTCGAGGCGAGCAGCGTGTTCTTTAGCGATGGGCGCTACAGCGCGCAGGCCCGGGCCGAGGTTCAGGGAGCGCGGGTCGTGATCGCTCGCAAGCCTCCGCTGGCCGCTGCGGCCGAGTGGCTGATAGAGAACAAAAGGAGACTTGGCCGCGCGAAACGGCGCAGACTTGGGATTGAGAGCGAGCATTTAACCGTCGCGGGACGTACGCAACTGGCGAGTTTCCTGCGGTCTGACTTCCGGTTGCAAGAGACGCGCGGGTTGGTGGAACAGGCTCGGATGGTGAAGGACGCGGACGAGATCGCACGCCTGCGAGCGGCGGCGGTCTTGGGGGCGAGCCTGTTTGATCGGGCTCTTGCAGTGATCCGTCCAGGCGTGAAGGAGAGTGAGGTGGCGGCGGAGATGGAATATGCCGCGCGCCGGGCGGGGGCGGAGCAGATGTCTTTCCCAACCATCATTGCGGCCGGGAAGCGATCAGCGCTGCCCCATGGGCGCGCTTCCAGGGCGGCGATTCCGTCGCGGGGATTCGTGGTCTGCGACTTCGGTGTTATACTCGCGGGCTACTGTTCCGACAGGACGCGCACGGTGCACGTGGGTCGTCCCACCGGTGAGGCCCGCCGTGTGTATGAGGCGGTGCGGGAGGCGCAAGCCGTCGCCATAGAGGCGGTAAGGGCTGGCGTGAGCATTGACAAGATCGACGGGGCAGCGCGCAACGTACTGAAACAAAATGGCTTAGCAAGACATTTTACGCACTCGACCGGACATGGTGTAGGCTTAGAGATTCACGAACCTCCACGCATCGCGGCGGCGCAGACCGAGATCCTGCGCCCGGGAATGGTGATTACCATCGAGCCCGGCGTGTACATCGCGGATCGCGGGGGGGTGCGGATCGAAGACATGGTGGTAGTTACGGAGCGCGGGTGCGAAGTCTTGGCGCCCACTAGCAAGGAACTCATAACCCTTTGAAAGCTGGCTATTCTTAGTTTCTTAGCCCGGGCATCGGAGGCACCGCCCGGCCTCTCCGGTTGGCGCGAGAGAAGCAGGAAGCAGTCCCACCGCAAACCATGAACCAAAAAGAACTGAAAGAACTCATTGAGTTCTTAATTGAAAAGGATATTGCCGAGTTCGAGTTGGAACGCGGCGATGTGAAGGTGCGGATCAAGCGCGGGGTCGAGCACGTGGCTCCCGTCCTGCCGGTGACCCACGTTGCGGTGCACACGGCTCCAGGTTCGACGCCGGAGATCGCCGCGGCACCGGTTGTTGCGGCCTCGACCTCCGTTGAGAATGCTGGCGTCGTGCCCGCGGCTGAACAAGGGTTGCACACGGTGCGTTCACCGATCGTAGGGACATTCTATGAGTGTCCTTCCCCAGGATCGCCACCCTTTGTGAAGCCCGGGGACACGGTCGAAATTGGGCAGGTGTTGTGCATCGTTGAAGCCATGAAGCTGATGAACGAGATCGAGGCGGACGTGGCCGGGGAGATTGTGAAGAAGCTGGTGGCCAACGGACAGCCGATCGAATACGGGCAGGAATTGTTTGTGATCCGGCCGCGAAGTTGAGCTCCGGATGGAGTGGGAGGGCGCGCTGAGCGCGCCTTTTTGTGTGTGTAGCGCCGCCTTCCAGGCGGCTGTCGCGGGGGCGTCCCCGCCCCCACGGCGAGGGCAAGATGCCCTCGCGACAGCCGGCAAGATGCCGGCGCTACTTGTTTAAATCAATGTTCAATAAAATTCTGATTGCGAATCGTGGCGAGATTGCTCTGCGGGTGATTTGCGCGTGCAAGGAGTTGGGCATCCGCACCGTGGCGATTTACAGCGAGGCCGACCGGCACTCGCTGCATGTCAAGTTTGCCGACGAAGCTATCTGTATCGGTCCTCCTCAGCTGGCGCAAAGCTACCTCAACATTCCGGCCGTAATTAGTGCGGCGGAAATCACGAATGTGGACGCCATCCATCCGGGATATGGACTGCTGGCGGAGAACGCGAATTTTGCCGAGGTTACCGAGACCAGCAATATTAAGTTCATCGGGCCGCCGCCCGAGATTACGCGGCTCATGGGGGAAAAAGAAAAGGCCCGGGCTGCGATGAAGAAGGCGGGGGTGCCCATTCTGCCCGGTTCCGACGGGATTCTGGCCAGCGACGGCGAGGCCATGGAGTGGGCGCGACAAATCGGGTTTCCGGTAATCATTAAAGCGTCTGCCGGCGGCGGCGGGCGCGGCATGCGCATCGTGCGCAGCGAGGAGGAGCTTCCCGCGCTGTTCAAGGCTGCGCAATCGGAGGCGGCGGCCGCCTTCGGCAACGGCGATCTGTACATGGAGAAATTCATCGAGCGGCCGCGCCACATCGAGTTCCAGATTTTGGCTGATCAGTATGGCAGTGTCGTGAGCCTGGGCGAACGCGAGTGCTCGATCCAGCGGCGCCACCAGAAATTGTTGGAGGAGTCTCCGTCCACGCAAGTGACGCCGGAGCTCCGCGATGAGATCGGAAAGGTTTTGTCGAAGGCGCTTACCGATATCGGCTACGTAAACGCCGGGACGATTGAGTTCCTGATGGATGAGGATCGCCGGTTGTACTTCATCGAGATGAACACGCGCATTCAAGTGGAGCATCCGGTGACCGAGATGGTCACTGACGTGGACCTGGTCAAAAGCCAGATTCTGCTGGCCGCGGGCGAGCGCATGGAAAGCGTGCTGCTGGGTCCGATCGTGCATCGTGGGCATGCCATTGAGTGCCGCATTAACGCTGAGCACCCGGAGAAGTTCACGCCGTCGGCGGGTAAGATCACGGCATTCAATCCACCGGGCGGAACGGGAGTGCGGATCGATACTGCAGCCTATGCCGAAGGCGTGATTCCTCCTTACTACGACTCCCTGATTGCCAAGCTGATTGTGCGCGGCAAAGACAGGTCGGAAGCTGTCTCTCGCATGGCGCGTGCGTTGGAAATGTTTATCGTGGAAGGGATTTTTACGACGATTCCATTGCATCGGCGGATTCTGGCTGATCCGGATTTCCGTGCGGGGAAATTCGATACCACATTTATAGAGCGGTTTCTGACGAAGAATGGGAAAGGAAAGCTGGTCTAACAAGCCAGTTTACTGTTGCCAGTTCTCCGTTCTCAGATAGGCGGATCATGCTGCCTCGCCTTTACGCCATTCTTGACGCGTCTTCTTTCCCGGATCACGAGGTCTTGTTTGCGACCGCCGAAGAACTTTTGGCTGCGAGAGTTACACTCTTGCAATACCGTGATAAGAGCGGCAATGCTCGGCGGATGCTCGAGCAGGCGCGGGAGCTGAGACGTCGGCTCGGCGGTTCCGTCAAACTGATCATGAATGATCGGTCCGATCTTTGTTTAGCGGCGGGGTTTGATGGCGTCCACGTGGGTCAGGAGGATTTGTCGCCCGTAGGGGTAAGAAAAGTAATCGGCGAGAGACTTTGGCTGGGGGAATCGACGCATAACCCCGAGCAGGTTAAGGAAGCTGACAGGACCTCGGCGGACTATATTGCTATTGGGCCGGTGTTTTCGACTATGAGCAAGGCCAATCCTGATCCGATCATTGGCCTCGAAGGCGTCCGGGTTGCGAGGACCTTGACGCGAAAGCCGCTGGTGGCCATTGGAGGCATTAATCGTTCCAACTGCCTGTCGGTTATTGAGGCGGGCGCGGACTCGGTTGCGGTAATATCCGACCTGATGCGCGAGCCCCGAAAATCTGCAGAGGACTTTTTTCGCATCTTAGGATAAAGTCATGGCGGCTGCCGAGCTTCGCTCGGCCCGGACAGCCGGAGGCGGCTGTCCCCACGTGACATACAAATCCAGGAGCCCATTGAGCATCGACACGAAGCCACCAACACCGATCGCCAGCGATTGGGAAATCCATAGCCACCAGGACCAAGAACTGGTCAAGGGCCTTGGTCTGACCAGCGCAACTATGCTGGTCATGGGCTCGATGATTGGCTCGGGCATCTTTATTGTTTCTTCCGAAATATCTCGCGAAGTGAATTCTCCCGCGCTGCTGATTGCAGCCTGGCTGGTGACGGGCTTCATGACCATCGTCGGGGCTTTGAGCTATGGCGAGCTTGCGGCCATGATGCCGCGAGCCGGAGGTCAGTATGTTTACTTGCGCGAGGCGCTTGGCCCGCTGTGGGGATTCCTGTACGGGTGGACGCTGTTTCTGGTGATTCAGACAGGGACGATTGCGGCGGTCGGCGTAGCCTTCGGCAAGTTTCTCGGCATTTTCGTTCCATCTATCTCCTCTTCGAACTGGATTTTGCATTTCTGGAAAGTGCCGCCGATTCGGGTTGGACCCATGGTTCTGGGCAACATGGATGTGGGGCTGAACACGCAGAACTTAGTGGCAATTTTGGTTGTCGTGGCGCTCTCGGTGATCAATATTTTCGGGTTGAAGACTGGAGCGCTGATCCAGAATGTTTTCACTTTTGCCAAAGTTTCGGCGCTGCTGGGGCTGGGCTTGCTGGGCCTATTCATCGGAAGGAATGCGCAAGCCCTGGCCGCTAACTTCCACGGAAACTTCTGGAACAATGCCGGATTGAGCGCTCAACATGCGGTGCAGGTCGGGGTGGGTGGACCCATGGTCATGGTGGGTACGCTGACGATTCTGGCGGTGGCGCAAGTGGGGTCGCTGTTCTCGGCCGACGCCTGGAATAACGTGACCTTCACGGCGGGTGAGGTCAAGAATCCCAATCGCAACTTGCCGCTTTCTCTTGCTTTGGGTACCGGCGTCGTGATCACCCTTTACATCGTGTGCAATTTCGTTTACCTGAATGTGCTGCCGCTCGATGGTGTGGCCAATGGTGCAACCATCCTGGAACGCGGAATTAAATATGCGACGGAGGATCGCGTGGGCACGGCCGTGATGACGCAGATGTTTGGCTCGGCAGGTGGCCTGCTGATGGCTGCGGCTATTATGGTTTCCGGCTTCGGGTGTGTTAACGGGTTAATTCTGGCAGGCGCGCGCGTGTACTACGCCATGGCAAAAGATGCTTTGTTTTTCCGCAGCGTGGCGAAACTGCATCCTACTTACAAAACGCCTGCGGTTTCGCTCATGGTACAGATGGTCTGGACTTGCGTGCTGTGTGTGTCCGGGAGTTACGGGCAACTGCTGGATTACATCGTTTTTGCGGTGTTGGTGTTCTACATCCTGACTATCTTCGGATTATTCGTGCTCCGCCGCAAGCACCCCGAAGCAGAGCGCCCTTATCGCGCGATTGGCTACCCGGTGCTCCCCGCAGTGTATATTGTGATGGCCTTGTTCATTGACGTCGTACTCTTGCGCTACAAGCCGCAATATACTTGGCCGGGATTGATCATCGTATTGTTGGGAATTCCGGTCTACTATCTGTGGTCGGGGCGGGGAGACGCACTTACCCTCAAGCGATCGGGAGAGCTACATGGCTGATCTTTTTGCAAGAAAACCGCTGAACACAATTCTTTACGAAGCCTCGGAAACCGGTGAACATAGCCTGCGCCGGGCGCTTGGACCGACAAATCTAATCACCCTTGGCATTGGCGCCATTATCGGCACCGGCATTTTCGTGCTGACTGGGACTGCCGCAGCCAACCACGCCGGCCCAGCTATCGTGCTCTCGTTTACTCTGGCCGCGGTTGCTTGCGTCTTTGCCGGACTTTGTTACGCCGAGTTTGCCTCGATGATCCCAGTCGCCGGCTCGGCGTACACCTATGGGTACGCGACCCTTGGAGAATTCATCGCCTGGATCATTGGTTGGGACCTCGTCCTGGAATACGCTCTGGGGGCGGCGACGGTCGCCAGCGGCTGGAGCGGTTACGTGCTTAGCTTCCTGGGGGATTTCGGCATCCGGCTTTCGCCACGGTGGGCGGGTTGCCCGGGAACAGTATTTCTGTTTTACAACAACCATTGGGAGCGGCTGACGGCGCAGTTCCAAAAGGCGATGGACATGAAGCATATCGATGTGGCCACACTGCCACACCAATATTCTTCCTTCAATCTCTTCGGGTTCCTGGGAATTCTGATGGTGACCGTGATTCTGGTCATAGGAATCAAGGAATCGGCGAACTTCAACTCCTTCATCGTGATTGTAAAAGTCTGCGTGCTGATCGTGTTTCTCGGCTTGGGCATCAACTACATCATGGGCCACCACGCGGAGGCGGTGGCGAACTGGACTCCGTTCATTCCGCCGAATCCCGGTCACTACGGCGACTTCGGATGGTCCGGCATTGCGACGGCGGCGGGTGTGATCTTCTTCGCCTACATCGGATTTGACGCAGTATCGACGGCGGCGCAGGAATCGAAGAACCCGCGGCGCGACATGCCCATTGGCATTCTCGGTTCCCTGGTGATCTGCACCATCCTGTACATCCTGGTGGCAGGCGTGCTGACCGGACTGGTGAAATACACCAACCTTGATGTGCCCGACCCAATCGCTATTGGGATCGACATGACGGGTGTGGCCTGGGGTAGCAGGCTGGTGAAGTTGGGTGCGATTTGCGGCCTCAGTTCCACCATGGTGGTTATGTTGCTCGGCCAGTCGCGCGTGTTCTTCTCCATGTCGAAAGACGGGCTGCTGCCAAGGTGGGCGAGCGCGGTCCACTCTCGCTTCCGGACACCCTATATTTCGACGATTCTGGTGGGTGTCGTGGTGGCGACTGTCGCCGCATTGACTCCGATTAACGTTCTCGGTTCTCTGGTTTCGATCGGCACCCTGCTCGCGTTCGTGATCGTCTGCAGCGGGGTTTGGATTCTGCGCGCCCGCGGGACCGACGTACCGCGGGCATTCGTGACGCCCTGGATTCCCTTCACGCCTATTATGGGCATCACCGTATCTCTGCTGATGATGTTCAGCCTGGGCTGGCGAACCTGGGCACGGCTCATTATCTGGCTGGTGATTGGGCTGGTGATTTACTTCACCTACAGCCGCCACCATAGCCGGGTGCAGCAGATGCGCGTAGACGAACCGAAACCGGCGCCGACGATGGCCGACTAAGACTTGGTCACATGGCTGGTCCAGCGGTTGCCTTCCTTGGCCAGTGGCTCGAAATGCCCGGACCCAAGCTACGGCGTGATCTCAAATACGCTGCCAAACCCACTAGTACCATCACCGGAAGTCATGCCATAAAGATTCCCGAGGCTATCGAAAATCACGCCCTGGTATGGGTTGCCATTTGGCTTACCCCAGAAACGACGGAGCACCTGCTCCGTCCACCCTCCTTTTGAGTTCGGCACCAGCTTAAAGACCGTTCCGCAACCGGTGCCCATCCAATCGTTGCAAAGCCCGTCACCGCCGATCAGGGTTGTTCCGTAGAGATTCCCTGCGCTGTCGAAGACCACGCCGGAAAAAGGGGTAGATCCATCGTTGCCGCCTCTGAAACGATGCAATACCTGCTCTCGCCACTTACCGTCTGAGCCGGGCGTTAGCTTGAAGACGAGGCCGCACCCGGTAGTGTAACTCTTGCACGAGCTCACGCCGCCCCCGTGCAGCGTCGTGCCATACAAGTTGCCAGACTGATCGAAAATTAGGGTGGATTCCGGAGAACCTCCGTCGTTACCGCCCGTGAAACGGTGGAGCACTGTCTCCGTCCAGCTGCCATTCGTGTCGGGGGTCAGCTCGAAAACGACACCATAGCCATCAGCGCCGCCCGCAGCGGTGCCGTACAAGTTGCCGGCCGCGTCGAAGATCAGGCTGCCGTGATCGGGATAGCTCCCATGCTTCCCATTGAAGTTGAAGTTATGGAGGACGCTCTCGGTCCAGCTCCCATCTGAATTGGGGGTCAGCTCGAAAACGACGCCGTTGCCAGAGGTGCCGCCAGCGGTGGTCGCGCCGTAGAGATTACCCACAGCGTCGAACACCAAGCCGCCGACCGGCCCTCCGCCGTCATTGCCCCCGGTGAAACTATAGAGCACGCTCTCAGTCCAGCTTCCGTCGGAGTTGGGCGTCAGCTTGTAGACCGTGCCACTGGGGCCGTCGCCGCCGGAAAGTGAGGTACCGTAAAGACCGCCATCGGCGCCGAAGATCACGCCAGCCCTAAGGTTGGATGGTTCGCTGCCTCCGGCGTAACTATAAAGCACCGTTTCCGTCCAGCTCCCGTCTGGGTTGGGGCTCAACTGAAAAACCTTTGCATCAGTCGGGTGAAATACGCCCCCAGTGGTACCGTACAGATTGCCCGCGGCATCGAAAACGAGACTACCCTCAGGCTCTCCGCCATCTTTGCCACCCGTGAACTTATGCAGCGTCTTGAACTTGACCTGCGCCAGAGCGCTCCCGCCCAATATGAACGTCACTGCCATAAGCGCCAAAATTCCAATGATGATTCTGAAATCAATTTTTGGTTGCATTTGATTGCCTCCTTAATCGCGACATCGCAGAAATGAAGTTGTGGAATGAATTCCCTGGCGGCCGAAGGGGAACGCGCTGAGCGAGGGCCGGATACTCCCGCTACACGTATCATAAGCATGCTCGGATCGCATGCCTGCCCTCCAGGAGACGAAAGGGTTTTGTCGTACTTGAAAATCCTAGGCGTGCGGGATTCGCATTGTCAGTGAGGCCTATCACGCTACCGCGTGACGAGAGAGCATGGCTCCCCACCTGGAAGGTTTCGGGGCCTTGCATCCTATCCACCGACGGAATAAACGTTTCTTCTTGATCTCGTCCTTCCATCCAGATAACATAGTCAAAAGTGACGTTAGCTATTTGAGAATAGCTGGCGACTGCCCCGCTCTTTGACAACCCGGACGCCCACCGGCAGGCCGGAGCCGTCCCCAGCCAGAACGGAAACCCAATCGCTCTGTCGGGTGCCTAAGTCCTTATTCCGGAATATTTTGCGTATAAGTCCTTATTCCTCAAAGATCTTGGTGGTAGTCTGGCCCTAACCCCATGATTCCAAAAGATCGAGGGGGGAGGGGTATGCCACTGGTGGTAAAGAAAACAAACCGGCTCGGCGGCGCTATCACAAAACCGAGTCCTTGGCATCTCGGCGTCATGCGTAATGATCTTTCCGGATGCCGCGTCTACGTTGTGTTGACCGACGACTAACGACCAACGACCTTCATGAAAGCCCTGCACAACCTGCGGCTGATCGGAATCGCGCTGGTGCTCCTGACTCTGGTCGGGATGTTGGGGTTTCACTTCATCGAAGGCTGGTCGTGGTTCGACGGGTTCTACATGGTGGTCACTTCGTTTTCTACCATCGGCTACCAGGAGGTTCATCCCCTCTCGCACGCGGGACGCGTCTTCAACGTGGCCTTGATTCTCTGTGGCGTGTCGCTGGTGTTTCTCGGCATCGGGTCGCTCACCCAGGCTTTGCTAGAATTCGAGCTGTCGAGCTTTTTTGGAAGGCGAAAAATGTCGCGTGAGATCGATCGGCTCTCCGATCACTACATTATTTGCGGCGCGGGACGTGTGGGCCGGAGTGCGGCACGGGAGTTGGAGCGACGGCCCGTGCCGTTCGTCATTATCGAGCAGAATGAAGCCAAGGCCGCACGGTTTTCCGGCGAATGGCAGATCGTGATTGGCGACGCCACGCAGGAGCAGACACTGCGCCAAGTGCATATCGAGCGGGCTCTCGGCCTGGTTGCCGCGACCACCACGGATGCCACCAATCTCTACATCGTGCTCACCGCGCGCGGGCTGAATCCGCGGCTGAAAATCATTGCCCGGGCCAGTGAGGACGATGCGGAGAAACATCTGCTCACGGCGGGCGCGGATTCCGTGGTTTCGCCCTATCACTTCGCGGGGCAGCGCATTGCACAGTCCTTTCTCCGGCCGCATGTCGTGAGTTTTCTCGATACCGCGACCACGCACCTGGGCATTGATCTGGAAATCGGAGAAATCCAGGTGCGGCAAGGTTCGGTGTTTTCCGGAAAGACGGTTGAGACCTCACGCATCCGCCAGGACCGCGGCGTGATCATTCTGGCGATCAAGCGGGAACGCGGCATGCACTTCAATCCTGCGCCCGAGGACCGGATTGAAGCCGGCGATTTCCTGATCGCGATGGGCGAACCCTCGCAATTGCGCCAACTGGAACAGATGGCGAGCCGCTCATGAAGATCGTCACCGCCGCCGAGATGCGCGAGATCGATCGCGCCACTAGCCAGCGCTTCGGCGTGCCTTCGCTTACGCTGATGGAGAACGCGGGGACCGCGGTCGCCGAGTTTGTTGTCTCCCAATATCCGTCGGCAGAGCGCATTGGAGTGATCTGCGGCAAGGGCAACAATGGCGGAGACGGTTTTGTGGCGGTGCGAAAACTGCATGGTGCTGGAAAGGGAGTGCGAGTCGTTTTGCTGGCGGAGCCTTCGGAGCTGAAAGGCGATGCGGCGGAGATGTTCAGCAAACTTCCGGCGGCGCCTGTGATTGTGCGATCCAGCGAGGAGTTGAAGGGGGAACCGGCGCGGGTGGTATTCGAATCTGAAGTTCTGCTCGATGCGATTCTGGGTACGGGTTTTAAGCCGCCTGTGAGTGGATTGTACGCCGAGGCAATCAAGCTGCTGAATGCGAGTTCTGCGCCCTTAGTTGCGGTCGATATTCCCTCGGGAGCCGATGCCGATGTGATGGACGAACAGACCGGCGCGGTCGCGCGTGCCGACGCTGTGGTTACTTTCACTGCACCGCGTCCGGCACACATTTTCGGACGATTGACCGACGGGCCAACACTCATTGCGCCGATCGGTTCGCCCGATGAAGCCATCGTTTCTTCACTGCAACTCAATCTGGTATCCGCCCGCGAGATTGCGCCCCTCATTGGGCCGCGACCACTGGCGGCGAATAAAGGAAACTTTGGCCACGTGCTGGTGATTGGCGGCTCGGTAGGGAAGGCAGGCGCTGCGGCGATGGCGGGGATGGCGGCGCTGCGAACTGGTGCCGGATTATCTACGGTGGCGACGCCGAAGTCGGTGCTCGCCACCGTGGCGGGATTTCATCCTGAGGTCATGACTGAGCCGCTCGACGAAACCGAGGCGGGCAGCATCTCGACTCGCGCTCTTGCCAGTGGACGGATGGACGCACTGATTAAAGGCAAGACGGTTCTGGCCGTGGGACCGGGAATCTCGCGCAATCCGGAGACCTCGGAGTTTGTTCGCAGCCTGGTGGTGGAATGCAAGACTGCTCTCGTCCTGGACGCGGATGGGCTCAACGCATTCGAAGGCCGAGCCGGCGAACTCAATGGCAAAGGACGCAGCTTGGTGATCACGCCGCATCCTGGCGAGATGGCGCGGCTGGCCGGATCGACAGTGGCTGCGGTGCAGCGAGACCGCATCAACGTCGCTCGCACGTTTGCTCGCGAACACGAATTGATCGTGGTGTTGAAGGGGCATCGCACGCTGATTGCGCAGCCCGACGGAACGGTTTGGGTGAACACCTCCGGGAATCCGGGCATGGCAACCGGAGGCACGGGAGACATCCTCACCGGCATGGTGGCCGGCTTGATCGCGCAAAATCCCGGACACATCGCGGAAGCAGTAATCGCAGCGGTTCATCTCCACGGTCTTGCCGGTGACGTGGCGCGCGAAAGCATGGGCGAGCATTCGCTAGTCGCAACTGACTTGGTGAAAGCTTTGCCAGAAGCCTTCCGCCGAGTGCGAGAATCTGCGGCGAACTCCAAGGTGGAGATTCGTGGCTGACGTGGGTTTCGATGGAGTAACGAGTACATGACAAACGCTATAGGTAGGGCTTAGCTGTAGGTCAGGCCTTTATACTGCGGTTTCGTGAAAGGTAAGATTTCTACTGTGGGAAACTTCTGAGAAGATAAGTGACTTTTCTGTTGAACGCGGACGGGGTAGAAGGTAGCCTTTTATATAGAGAGATTGAAATTTTGGCGAGTTTGTACTAAACTACGCCGCGCAATGCGAGGCCTTCCTGTGAACCGATTCTATCGCTCTGGCCTCCTCCCGGTCTTGTTACTGTCGTCTGCTTGTGCGCTCTGTCAGCAGGCGGTTCAAGCGGCGGGTTTTCTCGCGATGTCCGATGTCTCCACCGTCAAGGTTACGATCCCTGATCCAGCACAGAATACTCAACAGACGAATTCAGGGACAGCCGGAATCACTAGCACAATTGTGCTTTCCGGCGTGGCCTCCACGGCGCGAATAGCCGATCCGAACGAGCGCGTGGTCTTCAATGGTCGCGTAATGCGGATGGAGGATTTTGTTGCTGCGGTTTCCTCAAGTAGCGCAGTGGTACAGCATCCCCGTAACCCGGAGAAGCATAATCATGAAAAAGCGCAGCCAGTTCGGCAGTCACAGCCATCGGATTTAGAGTAAACGTTACGGTATTCGGTGGTTGCTGCGGATTTGGTATCGGAGGGGGAGTCTGAAATGCCCCACCATGAAAAGCCATCATCAAGTTATCCAGGTCATGTGTCCATCCGCCTGCACTTGTAACGACCGCGACGGCTCGATTCTCTTCATCGATAATCGGGGCACCAGACAGTCCAGTGGAAATCGGCATTTGGACCCGAATGAACTCAGTCGTAGTAGTGACAGCTTCTCCGGTGGTCAAAACTACGGTTGGTAGATTGGTGGTGAGGTGAGCGCTCATGATACCCACGTAGAGAGTCAATGCCTTGAACGAGAGACCAGGGAATCCCATACTTATCAGAGTTTGACCGGGGTGGGACTTGCGATCATCAGATTCTTGTAGCCAGCATGCAGTATTGGTGCCAGTTCTGATGCGGGCAACATCGGCAATCCAAGCGTCCGGGTTTTTCTCGATTGACGTAGCTGGAATCTGGATTCGTTCACCCTTGCTGTTGGTGAGCCACATTACAGTCGGAACTATCATGTTGACGCTGATCCTTCCATCTGGCGTGCGGTCGAATGTGCGATCAGCGACAACATGTGAGGCGGTCGCGATATCGCCATCGGGGCTGATGTAGAATCCCGTGCCCAACTTCTGTCCAGCTTCTATCAGGACGAGGGCGCACTTGATGTCATTGAACCTCCGGTCAAGATTGTTGGCGTCACGATGCCGACCAAGGATATGGTGCCATCGTGATTCATATTTCGGCGGTGCAACTTGTGCTCTGGCCAAGGAAGCCAGAGCGACAAGCATGACCAGAGAAGGAAGCGGCGATTTCATTGGTGGTTCACTCCTACGCCAAGGGAGTTGGCCGCTTGGCGATTTGACAAAGTTGGTTCGCTAGCGAAACAATGTGTATCCCGTGATCTCACGCTTATGCAACGCTGAAACATGCCATCCTGCGAAGCTCTGATACTGCGCTTCCCTCCAACGCCTCGGGCCTCGGGAAGTTGCTTGCTAACTCATCAAACAGGTTTGGTGCGGAGGAGGCGGGGTACGATCCCGCAAGCGCCCCGAAGGACGCGGCAGATTAAAAGTCTGCTCCCTTGCCAATTAGGGGTACTCCTCCGTCATCAAAAAGCCGATGCCCTCCAAACGCATTGGCACTCACTGGAGACCGGGGCCAGGATCGAACTGGTGGTGGCGTGGTGCAAACACGCCGCCTTACCAACTTGGCTACCCGGTCTCTGGCTACACCTTCGGCGGTTGGCACTCGTGACACACGAATGCCACGCACCAAGATATTCACATCTGTGCAACTATTTTCAGGCTTGACAAAGCGGGAAGGCCAGAAGAAGATAAAGATGTCTTCGCCAAAAGACTCTTCCCGCTAGCAAGCGGATGTTAAGAATCCAAAACTGGCGACCTACGTGGGTCGCCTTTATTTTTTGGAACTCCACAATAGGGTACACCTGAGTGGCTTTCTGTCAAGCGTGCAAAATGCACAGGCATGTGGAAATTGCATCATAAACTAGGCATACAAGTAACTAGAATGGTTCAGTTGTACAATGATTGCGGCAAACTGCGATGCGACCCAATGGCCCGTCCGTAGCGGATTTCCGCGTACATGGCCACGTACAACGCACGTGCAAAAACCCCACCAGTAGATTTTGCAAGCCCGCAGCAAAGACGAGGGGCGGGAAAGATTACGTTGATTTGAAAGCGGTTCCCTTCGGCCCGCCGTTTTCCCTTCATTCGCGGGAAAAAGGGGGCCTTGACTTTGTCCTTCCGTAATCTGCCTTGGGGTCGCTTCCGGTGCCATAGTAATTCTATGACACACTTCCCCCAGACTCATCCTCAGCATCGCGCGCAGCGAGTCCAGTTTGGCAGCACCATCCCTGTCGTCATCAAGCTGGGTGACGGGCGGAGCGCACGAGCCAAACTGCAAACTATTTCCGAGACCGGTGGCATGTTGCGATTGGCTGGGGCCCTGGAGCAGGGCAATCTGATCGAGGTCGCCTTCGAGATGGAATCGGGCGCGGTGCGAGGCATGGCGGAGATCCTGGAGCCGACGCGCAAGTCGAAAGACGGAATTCTGCAGCCCTTCCGCTTCATCGCTTTGGAGGACGACGATCACCGCGCGCTGCACAACGCCCTCGACTCCCGCGTGGACAAGGACTTTCTGGGACTCCGCTCCAGCCAGTGGGTCGCGCCAAAGCGACAATAGGCCTTCCCAGGGCCAACACCCCTCGCGGAACCGTGGTCAACTCTCGTTATACTGGTTCCCTGACCCCGCATGGAGACGCGAGAATTCATCACCCAATCGCCGGAGGAGACGATCACCCTTGGGCGCACGCTGGCCGGGATGCTCGCTCCGCCGAAGTTGGTCGTGCTTCGCGGCGACTTGGGAGCGGGCAAGACCACGCTAGTCAAGGGCATCGCAGAGGCTTTCCAAGCGGCCTCGGAAGAAGATGTAACCAGTCCTACCTTTACGCTGATCCACGAATACCGCGGGCCTGAAGCGATTCTCTATCACATCGATTTGTACCGGGTGGATACGCCTCGCCAGCTTGAGACCCTTGGGATCGACGACCTGATTGCGGAGAACAGTATCTTACTGATCGAGTGGGGAGAGAAATTCGTGCGCTTTGAACGTGAACGCGATGTGGAGATCTCATTAGAACCGGTGGGAGAGAACGAGCGGCGGGTGCGGATAAGCACGCGTTGAAAAGGTTTAGACTTTCGCTTTAGCGGAGCACCGTTTCTAGGAACGTGTCACATCTTAGTTTTTCCGGATCCGACGACAAGCCCTCAGGGGCTAAAGCCCGGAGCCTATAGTTCCTAGCGGCACGACTGAAGTCGTGCCCTTCCACAAACCATCCGCGACTCCAATTCAAAACCCCATAATGTTGTAGCCGCAATCGACGTAGATTGTCTCGCCGGTGATGCCGGAACTGGCATCGGAAGCCAGGAAAACTCCGGTCGCGCCGACTTCGTTCACATCGACGTTGCGGCCGAGTGGGGCGCGCTCGGCGTGAGTCTTGTGCATATCGGTAAAGCCGGCGATGCCACGGGCAGCTAAAGTCTTGATCGGGCCGGCGGAAATGGCATTCACACGAATGTTTTTCTTGCCCAGTTCAAAGGCTAAATAGCGCACCGCGCACTCCAGGCCAGCCTTAGCCACGGCCATCACGTTGTAACGGGGCACGACTTTTTCCGAGGCGTAATAGGTCATCGTCATGATGGATCCGCCATCGTCCATGAGGGGGGCGGCGGCGCGGGAGACTGCGATGAGCGAGTAGACGCTAACGTCGAGCGCAACGCGGAAACCCTCGCGGGTAGTGTTGACGAAGTCTCCCTTAAGTTCGTCGGCGGGCGCAAAGGCCACGCTGTGCACCAGAACATGCAGCTTGCCGTAGCGCTCTTTGAGCTTCTCAAAGAGGCGGGCAATCTCGGCATCATCGGAAACGTCACACATAAACCCTTCAGCTCCGGGGAGCGAAAGGATCAGATCCCGAGCTTCTTGCTCGAGCCGCTCGTTCTGATACGTGATGGCAAGCTTAGCGCCGGCGTTGTGCAGTCCTTGCGCGATGGACCAGGCAATGCTGCGTTTGTTCGCGACTCCGAAGACAACGGCTACCCGACCTTCGAGGCTGGAGGACATGCGTGGCTCCTTTTGAATTTGAAGGGAAAGGATAACAGTGGGAAAGGATTATTTACCACAGAGACACAGAGTCACAGAGAAAAAATTGCCCGATTTTCAATTGCCAATTGGAAATCGGCAATCGGAGCCTATTCCGCTGTGCTGACCTCGACGGGAGCAGCCGCCGCCACCGGCCAGCTCGCGCTGGCGAATGCGACCGCGTACACCAACCCGATGATGGAGAATCCAGCAACCAGGTTGACCTGCGCGACTGCTCCCACCAGGAGCGCCAGGCAGATCTGCAGAGCGGTGCCGGCGAAATAGAAGGTATTCTGCACTCGTCCCATGAAATGCTGGGGCACCTGTTCCATCAGGCTGGTGTTGATGGCGACACCGCTGACTCCGCGTGCAGAGCCCATCACGGCGTAGACCAATACGGCGATGGCAAGCAGGGGAGAGAGCGGCGCCAAAATCATGCAGATCGTAAGCAGGCCCATGGAGACTGCAATGGAACGCCGCGCGCCAAATCCAGCGATCAGCCAGGGCGCATAGAGTGCGCTCACGAACGCGCCCGTGCCCCATCCGGCATTTAGCCAGCCGTAGCCCACAGCTCCGGCGTGAAATACTTTGTCACTCAACGGAGGCGTGACCACAACTCCGGTCATCATTGCGGCCAGGAATAGTGCCCAACTGATTCCCAGAAAAATCAGATTACGCCTGCCGCGAAGAAACTGGATGCCTTCGCGCATCTCGCGCACGAAGCGGTCGACTGCGGTTTCTGCCGCGACAATGTCGGCTCGCAACTCCGCCGGGCGGGGCACTACGTGCCGTCCCTTGCGCACTGCGAAGTAGCAGAGAAACGAAACCAGGTACGTGGAGAAATCGATGAGCAGCACTCCGCCCAGACCGATGCGGTTGTACACGAATCCGACAATGGAGCCCGCAATCAGCCAGCCTCCCTGGATTCCCGCCAACAGAAAAGTATTGGCGTGGACAAACTCTTCTCCGGGAGTCAACTCCTGGATGAGTGCGGTGATCGTGGGCCAGAACATCCAGAATCCCGCCGCCACCAGCGTGTTCATCAGGTACAGTTCCCAGATTCTTGCCTTACCCATGAAGGCGAGAATCGAAACGGTGAGGATGATGACGGCGCGCGCGGCATCAAGCATCATCACCAGCCGGCGGCGGTCTTCGCGGTCGATGATTACGCCGGTGAAGGGCAGCATCAGCATGGCGGGAATCGTTTGCAGGACGGCAAACGTCCCCAAAGCGATTTCAGAATGAGTGGCCTGCAGAATATACCAGGCAACGGCCGCCGCGTTCATGCCGCTGCCCAGCATCGAAATCACGTTGGCGGCGAAAACAAAGCGCAGCGCCGGTTTCTGCATAATGGACCGCATGATTCAATTTAAATGAAGGGGACGAACTCGCCAACCCCGGGCGTCACAACGATGTTTTGTGGCCCGGCCAATGGACTTGGATTTTTCTGGCCTCCCAGAACAGATAGACGATGAGCATGATCATCTCGGGCTCGATTGGATGTTTGTAGCGAGGGAAGGGGTTCACCAGATAATACGGGAGCGGATAGACAAGCAAAAAACATACGAGCAGGAATGCGCCCCGCTTCCGATTGCGAATCGTCAGCCACAATCCTGCGAAAGCAAATACTGCTGCCAGCAAGAAATTGGTGTGGCGCGAGATCATCAGGTCGTACCCCGCGAGGATGGTCGCCTGCGGAGGGGCGATCCAGAAGTAAACCGCGCGTTCGACGGTGAACCACATAAATCGTCCGGGATGCTCGCGGATGAACTGGCGCACCTCCTGCCGTTTTTCGGCCATGAAACCGAGTTCGCCTAATTCCTGAAATCTCCGCATGGCGTCGGGATTGTTCCCGGGATGTTCGTTGCGCGTCCACAGGCCCGCGGATTGGTCATTGTTGGCCTCGTACATTTCCAGCGGAAGGTTGTCGCGAACGAAAATGAACTTGCCGAAGACCTGGTAGTTGCGCACCAGCCACGGGCTCACTACCAGAACTGCTGTAAGCACGCACAAAGCGGCTCCAACCAATTGCTGGGGACGACGGGGCAGCCGATACAGCAACCAAAGCAAGCAGAATGGCAGCATGCTAACCACCGCGGTATTGGTCAGCGCGATCGCGCCCCAAAGCAATCCGAACAAAACCCACATGCGGCGGCCTGGGGGTTCGTCAGCCATGCGCAAGGTGAGCCACAGTGCGAGACTCAGCAGAAATGTGGTGAAACTGGCCTCCCAGACAACGCGCACCGGCCAGTAGATGGCGTAAGGAAAAACCGCCCAGGTCCAGGCCGTCGCACGTGCCACGGCAATTCCATACATTCGCTCTGCAGTCCGGTACAGCGTCAAACAGGTGAGCGCGGCAAAGACGCTATTAAAAGCGAGAATCACCCAGGCCGAGAGCGCGCTGTACACGCCAAACAACTTGAAGGCACCAGCGAGGATGTAGGGATAAAGAGGCGGCGCCCACGCGCTGGGCCCGGTTGGCAGGTCCGTGGGCGAACTGAATCCCTGCCCGGTAGCGATTGAGCGGGCGAGGCGGCCCATCTCCCAGCCAAATTGAAAATGATCGCGGCGAGGGGTGATCTTGTAAGTGTGGCCCACGGTAATCACGGACAGGCGTAGCAGAAGGGCAATCAAAGCGATGAAGAGGATCGAGTGATGAAGAGGCTGGCGTGCTGGCTGACGATCTTCCTGTGGAGTGTCCGCGGCTAATTCGCGGGAAGAATGCGCCACCGCAATTGGAATTTTCTCCTCGCCACCGCCCATCGCCCAGACTATAGCATGGCGGGTTTCGCGTTCCGCGTTGCGGGGTGAGAGTGCGCGTCCTATTTCTTGATTCCGAATGTCGGCGGCTAAGCGTCTTTAGTCTTTGCAAAGCTTCCCCCGCCGTCAAGAGTCGAGGACTCTTCCTGACCCCGATCGCCAGCAACTTGAAGCCTGACTTCTTCCACCTTGGCCGCCATCGCGTACTTCAACTCCTCGATCCCTTTTCCCGTCACCGCCGAGATTGGAAACAACTCCAGTCCTTGCTTCTTGCAATACCGCTTCAGCTTGCTCAGCTTGTCTTTGTTCACAACGTCGATCTTCGAGGCCACCATAATCACCGGCTTTTGGTCGAGTCCCGCACCAAAGCTTCTCAGTTCACGCTCGATGACTTCGACGTCCTTCACCGGCTCCGGACGACCGCTCGCGTCCGACACATCCACCATGTGCACCAGCAGTCGCGTACGCTCGATGTGGCGCAAGAACTGTGTGCCTAGGCCCGATCCCGTATGCGCTCCTTCAATGAGCCCGGGGATATCCGCCACCACAAAGCTGCGTTCTTCATTCGCTTCGCCAACCGCTACCACGCCCAAGTTCGGCTGCAGAGTGGTAAAAGGGTAATCGGCAATTTTCGGCCGCGCCGCCGAGATACGCGAAATCAGTGTGGACTTACCAACATTGGGATAGCCGACCAGTCCCACATCGGCCAGCAGTTTGAGTTCCAGGCGAAAGACGCGTTCCTCGCCGGGTCGTCCTTCCTCATGCTCGCGGGGCGCCTGGTGGGTGGACGTAGCAAAGCGCGCGTTTCCCCGGCCGCCCCGCCCGCCGCAGGCGACCACGACCCGTTCATCGGCATGCGAAAAATCGTGGACTTTCTCGCCGCTTTCCGCGTCGTACACAATCGTGCCCACTGGCACTTTCAATAAAACGTCTTCGCCGTCGCGTCCCGTGCAGTTCGAACCTTCACCATGGCGTCCGCGCTGGGCCTTGTATTCAGGGTTGAAGCGGAAGTGCACCAAGGTGTTGTGACGCTCGCTCGATTCCATGATGACATCGCCACCATCGCCACCATCGCCGCCGGATGGCCCACCCCGCGGAACATACTTTTCCCGACGGAAGGCGAGACAGCCGTTGCCGCCATCCCCAGCCTTCACCCGGATTGTGGCTTCATCGATGAACATAGGGAGCTAAAGTGCAAGACTACGCAACAAAAAAGCCCCGGCCCAAAGGCGAGGCTGCGTGGCGCGGGCGCCCCCGCCCGCGTGGCGATGGCAACAATTTACTGCGCGTTGATGGGCTCGATCATCACGTATTTGCCCAGCTGACCGCGGTCCTTGAACTTGATCCGTCCCGTGATCTTGGCAAATAACGTATCGTCCTTGCCGCGGCCCACGTTCAGCCCCGGCTTCACTCGCGTGCCCCGCTGGCGCACGATAATCGTACCGCCGGGAACGAGTTGTCCGCCAAACGCCTTGAAGCCTAACCGTTGCGCATTCGAGTCGCGACCGTTTCGAGAAGTACCTTGCCCTTTTTTGTGTGCCATAGCAAATCCAGTTGGTTTTCAGTAGAGCCGGCGTCCCGCCGGCTGTCGCGAGGGCATCTGGCCCTCGCCTGATGTTACTTCTTCTTTTTCGGTGCAGCCTTCTTCACCGCCGACTTCTTGGCCGCGCCCTTTTTCTTTGCCGCTACCTTGTGAGACTCAGCTTCGGCCGTGACCTCTCCTGTTTCCACCGGCGCCGCCTTCTTAGGCTTGGCGACCTTCTTGGGAAGTTCCGGAGCAGTGAATTTCTGCCCGTCAAAAGCAATTTCAGTAATTCGCACCGCAGTATAGCCCTGACGATGTCCGCGCAGCTTCTTGTACTGTTTCTTGCGTTTGTAATGGAAGACTAGGATCTTCTTCTCGCGGCCTTGCTCGACGACTTGGCCGGTTACGAGCGCCGCGGATTGCGGCTTACCAATCTGCCCATCGCCGGCCGAAACCGCCAGCACATCGCTAAACTCAACTGCACCGTCGGTGCCGGTGCCTTGGCTCTCCACCCGGATCACATCCCCGGGCGCCACCCGGTACTGCTTCCCACCTGTGCGGATGACCGCGTACATGCCAATCTCTCCTAAGCCCCGGCGCGTCCGCTCTCAGTCGAGGGATGAACTTCAAACCCATCCCCTCGCACACTGGCGCGAGCTGCGGAACCTGATGATTTTCAGTGCTTGCTGCTTTCCGCGTCGGCGCTCTCGGCAACGATGGCGGACGGCCCCAGAACGGAACCGCGAGTACAGGCAAACTCAACTATTCTAACGTGCGCCATCGAAAAGCGTCAAACCGCAACTGATGCTACAGATAGCCGGTCAACTTGAGCGCAAGGCCAACGCCGTGGGATGCTTGGGCTGGTAGAGACCGATTTGGCCACCGCCGGGAAGCTTGAGCTTGGTGATCGAGCCCCATCGGGCTTCTTGAATCCCGGAACACGCCACGCCTTTCTTCTGGAGTGCGGACATCTCGGTCTTGAGATCGTCACACATGAAATAGAGTTCGTGCCGATCATTCTCCTCGTCGGGATGGAACGCCGCTTCTGCCGGAGGTAAGGCAAAAATCAGCCATCCGTGCCCCGCATCCACCGATGCGAATCCCAGAACATCTCGAAAGAAGGCGCGATCAGCCACTGCGTCTTTACTGTATACGATGACATGGGCACCGAAGATCATGAGCCGTACCCCTTTCTAACCCATCATATAATCCCGCGAAAGCAGCTGTCTTTCAATCCAAACTCAGGTGGGGACAGCCGCCCCCGGCTGTCCCGCCGAGCACCACTCGGTTAGATTTCGCCGATCTGTCCCCCGGCCCTAACCAGCCAAGGGCTTCTCCAATCGCAGCTTCCACACGATCTGTCGGAGAATGCCGAGCCAGACCACGGCGTCGCGCGCCGGCAGGTTGAGCCGGCGGACGAGGCGACGCATCCGTTCCTCCACGTCGGCTATGGGACGCCGGTGCAGGTAACCGCTAGAGCGCATCGCGTTGAGCAGCGTTGTGGTAATGCGCTCGAGATCGTCCGCCGTCGCACGCTCCACTTTCTCCGTTTGCCGCGCAGCCTTGCCACCGCGCACCAACTCGTAGAGGCAAACCGCCACCGCCTGCCCCAGGTTCATCGAAATGTTGCCTTCACATGTTGGGATGCGCATCAGCCAGTGGCAATGACTGAGAGCTGCGTTCGAGAGGCCAAACTTCTCCGAGCCGAACAGAAGAGCAACCCGGCTCAATCCCAATTGTTTGCGGATGAGGCGCGCGCCATACTCCAGCCGTCTAAGCGGATGCTGCAATTCCCGGTGACGCACCGCCGTGGTTCCGACCACCAGCGTGCAGTCTGCCACGGCATCAGCCACGGTCTTATACTCCTCCGCACTTGCCAGCAGCGCCGAAGCCCCCACAGCAGAACGCGCCTCGCGAAATGCCGCTTCGTAAGGGTTGACCACCCGCAGGTGCGGGAATCCGAAGTTGCTCATCGCGCGAGCAGCCGCGCCAATATTAAGAGGGTTGCGCGCAGACACCAGAACCACGCGCAAACGGTCGAACTCATTTGCAGCAGGCAAGAATGCCTATTCTAAGACACAGCGGTGATACAGCCTCCTGAAAAAGGACGAGGTCTCATGTACTAGCCGCGAAGCGGCGTAAGAATGCAGCCCACGGCGCAAGCCGTGGGTAAAAAAGTGAGGAAGCCACGGAGCCCCACCCGGGCGAAAGATTAGCTGCGACCCAGTCTCTTCAGCCCCTGAGACGAGAAATGCGCCGCGACCCGATCCACCCCCCTCAAACCGCATCGCGTTCTCACCGGCTGTACTGATTCTTCTTCTTCTCCTCATGCCGCTCCAATCCCAAATGAATCAGTCGCCCGATTAGATCGGAATACGATACACCCGAAGCCGCCCACAATTTGGGATACATACTGATCGCCGTGAATCCTGGCATGGTATTGATCTCATTCAAATAAATCTTCCGAGACTTCGGCTCCATCAGAAAATCCACTCGCGCCAGCCCCGCGCAATCCACCGCCTGAAACGCTCCGATCGCCAACCGCTGCACCTCTTTCGTTTCGCTCTTGCTGAGCTTGGCTGGAATGATCAGCTGCGAACCTTCGTCAAGATACTTGGCGTTGTAGTCGTAGAACTCGGTGCTGGGAACGATCTCTCCTGGCAACGAAGCCTCGGGCTTGTCATTCCCCAGCACCGAGCATTCGATCTCTCGCGCCTTTTGTTTGCGCCCCACCCCTTGCTCGATCACAATCTTGCGATCGAACTTCGCCGCTTCTTCAACCGCCGGGCCAAGATCTTTGCGATTGTGGGCCTTGGAAATTCCTACCGACGACCCCAAATTCGCCGGCTTCACAAACACCGGATACTTCAGCTTGCTCTCGACAAGTTTCTGAACTTTCTTCGGGTTCGTCTCCCACTCGCTGCGCAACAGCGTGACGTGTTTCACAATCGGCAGTCCCGCGGCGCGAAAAAGCGCCTTCATGATGTCTTTGTCCATCCCCGCCGCCGAGCCCAGAACGCCCGCGCCCACGTAAGGCATGTCCGCCAACTCCAGCAACCCCTGGATGGTTCCATCCTCGCCGAAGGTGCCATGCAGCACCGGGAAGATAACATCGACATCGATGGCGCGGTCCGCCGCGCGCCGGGTCAGGGCATGGGCAGACGCATCTGTCTCGAAAGCCGTTATCGAACCATGTCTCTGCGGCTCAGGCGGCACCACAACTGATTCGCCCTTGGCCAGAACCGCAGCGCCGGGAGTCGCCTCAGGATCGCCAGCACGCAGATGCTTGTGGTCCTCAAATTTTCCATGCAGCAACCGCTCCGCATCCGCCGCCGTCACCCATCGACCCTCCTTGGTAATGCCGATGGGCACGACTTCGTATTTATCTTGGTCGATAGCTTTGAAAACCGACGCGGCCGAGAGCAGCGAGACCTCATGCTCCCCGCTGCGCCCGCCAAACAGAATGCCCACTCGGAGTTTTTTCATGGCTACAATATAAGTTATAAAATCTTCTTCCCAAACGCCGACAGCGCCAATTCCACCGCCAAGTCGGCGGTTTGATTGTGCTCATCGATTACGGGATTCACTTCGACGATTTCGAAGCTCAACATGCGGCCGTGGTCGGCGATGATCTCCATGGCCAGGTGAGCTTCGCGATAGGTGGCCCCTCCACGAACCGGCGTCCCTACACCGGGCGCGTCTTCGGGATCGACCCAATCCATGTCGAGAGAAACGTGGTAGCCGGCGGTGCCCCGTCCCGCCGCGCGCAGTGCCTCTTCCATCACCGTGCGCATGCCGCGCTCGTCGATATCGCGCATGGTGAACACGTGAATTCCGGCTCGGCGTACATGTTCTTTTTCGATGGCATCGATGTCGCGCACGCCCACGAGCACGCAATTCTCCGGGCTCACCTTGGGAGAAAAGTCGAAAATGTTGGACAGCTCAGGAGGACCTAACCCCATGATCGCGGCCAGCGGCATGCCATGCACGTTTCCGCTGGGAGAGCTGTCGGGGGTGTTGACGTCGGTATGAGCGTCAATCCAGAGCAGGCCAATTTTCTGACCCTGACGCCGATAGAATTCGGCGACGCCGGCAACTGTTCCGGCGGCAATGGAGTGATCGCCGCCCAGAGTAATCGGCACTTTGCCTGCCTCCAGGGTTTTTACGATGAGTTCCGCATGCTTGGTGCAGGTTGCGGTAATCTCCTTCAGATACTTTGCATGCGGATCGCCTTCCTTTTTCTGCTCAGCGATGGCGACCGATACATTCCCCGCGTCTTCAACCACGTGCCCGAGCGCCTCCAGGCGCGCCTCGAGTCCAGCGACACGCACGGCTGAAGGCCCCATATCCACGCCGCGGCGCGATTGGCCGAGGTCGAGCGGGACTCCGATGACGCGAATCTTGCGGGGCGTGATGCTGGAAAAGGATGGGGCAGCGTTTGTCATAGTTTAAAGAGAGCCGCAAAAACGAGATTGCCGATTTCCAATTGCTAATTTCCAACTTACGACCGAATCGCCAATCGGAAATTGGCAATCGGCATTTCATGGGTAGAGCCGGTGCAGCATTCTTGGGAACGGAATCGTCTCCCGCACATGTTCCAGCCCGCAGATCCATGCCACCGCCCGTTCGATCCCCATGCCGAAGCCCGCATGGGGCACGCTGCCGTATTTCCGTAAATCCAGGTACCACTTGAACGCCTCTTCCGGCAGACCGTGTTCATGAATGCGCTGGAGCAGCAGATCGTACGACGCCATTCGCTGCGAGCCGCCAATGATTTCGCCGTAGCCCTCGGGCGCGAGCACATCCACGCACAACGCCAGGTCCGGCCGGAGCGGATCCGGCTCCATATAGAATGCCTTCACTTTTGAAGGATAGCGATGCACCATCACAGGCCGGTCGAACTGCGACGAGATGTAAGTCTCGTCGGGCGAGCCCAAGTCTCCGCCCCACTCGAAGTTGTTTTCGAGCGCGCCCTTAGCGTGCGCTTCCTGCAGCATCTTTGCTGCTTCATCGTAGGTGATCCGCGGAAACGGAGCCTCGACCTTCTCCAGCTTCGAAACGTCGCGGCCAATGGTTTGCAGATCGGGGCGGCGGCGTTCCAGGCAACGTTTTATCAGAAAGCTGAGCAGCCCCTCGGCCAGCGCCATGATGTCGTCGAGCTCTGCGTAAGCCACTTCGGGCTCGACCATCCAGAACTCGGTCAAGTGACGGCGGGTCTTACTTTTCTCGGCGCGGAACGTGGGCCCGAAGGAATACACTTTGCCCAGCGCCATCGCGGTGGCTTCGATGTAGAGCTGTCCCGACTGCGTGAGGTATGCCTGCTCATCGAAGTAATCTACGGGGAACAGCGTCGTAGTACCTTCGCACGCAGCTGGGGTCAAAATTGGCGGATCGGTCAAGGTGAAGCCACGCTCGTCAAAGAAATCGCGCGCGGCTTTGATGATCTCGGCCCGCACTCGAAGGATCGCGGCTTGTCGTGGCGTTCGCACCCACAGATGCCGGTGCTCCATGAGGAACTCGACGCCATGCTCTTTGAGCGAGATGGGATAGGGATCATTCTCGGCAACCCGCTGGACTATCTGTACGTTCGAAATGTCCAGTTCAAAGCCGCCGGGAGCGCGCTTGTCGGCCCGCACCTTACCTTCAACAATTACACTCGATTCCTGGGTCAGGCCCTTTACGGCTTCAAACACTTCGGGGGAGACGGCATTTTTGGGCACGATGCCCTGAATCACGCCCGAGCCGTCGCGCAGTTGCGGAAATAGCAGCTTCCCACTCTCGCGCAGATTATAGAGCCAGCCGCGGATGGTGACGCTCTGGCCCTCGTGCTTGCCGACATCGATGATCGTGGTTACAGGGGATGACATAGCTTTCAATTTTTTCTTTGCAGTGCCGGCATCTTGCCGGCTGTTGCGAGGGCATCCTGCCCTCGCCTGTGCGGGCGGGACGCCTTCACGACAGCCGCCGGGGACGGCGGCGCTACAAAGCTTCCAGCTTTTCGAATGCTTCGGCCATTTTTTCTACTGGATTTACCTTCTCGTCGGCTTCGATCTCCAGCAGCAACGGTGGAGTGTGTGGCGCCGAGCGGATCAACTCCACAGCCTGTTTCCAGTCGATCGATCCGCTGCCCGGCCAAAGGTGTGAGTCGCGTTCTTTGGCGTTGTCGTGGACATGAGTGGAATGGATATAACTCTTGACCGTCTCGAACGCCTGCGGCACATCCGTCGTGATGTGCGCATGACCGAAATCGAAGCACACACCTACGTCGTCGAAGTGCGCGGCGCGGATAAACTCTACCAGACGCTCGGGCGTGGACAACTCGTTGGGAATGTTCTCCAGCAGAATGCGGACTCCGAGCGGCTTGGCAAAGGCGCGCAGGTGCTCGACCGAGGTCATGGCCGCCTCGAACTTGTGGTCATCGAAGGATTCCCCGCTCGCTCCGAGATGCTGCACGAGAAAACGAAAAGGGATCTGCTCAGCCAATTCGAGCGCGCGTTTAATCTCATCCATGGCTTCGATCCGGCTCGCCCGATCAGTCGAAGCCACATTGATTGGCGACGCGCCAGCTCGTCCCCACTCGTAGTCAGCGTAGAGAGGCGCGTGAACCGAGTTCAAGGTAATTCCACTGGTGCGAAACCAATCCGCGATTTCTCGGACATGCTGCTTGCGGTTGGCATAATCCAGATGCTGCCGCGCGGCAAAAATTTCAATCGCCTGCGCTCCACCGCGCACCAGCCCGTCCAGCAGCCCGGGATGCAGTCGCTCCTTCACATAGACGAGCGTCGATATTGCTTTCAGCATCAGTAGCCCACGGCCTTTCCGTTATTCCTGACGTCGCTTGCCCCCAAACGCTCGCCGGTTTTCGGATCGATCGCGATGCACTCCCCATCGCTCCAGTAAGGGAGCCAGTCGCCGCCGACGGTTTCTCCAATCTCGACCCTGTATCCCATTTGCTCCAGTAACCTCATGGCGTCAGGGGAGAACCACTGCTCGACATTCACCGCGTCCGGCATCCACTGATTGTGGAAGCGGGGTGCGTTTACCGCTTCCTGGATATTCATACCGTAGTCCACGACGCCCATCAGGATATTGGCCACGGTGGTGATGATCCGCGCCCCGCCCGGCGAGCCCAGCACCAGAAATAACTTTCCGTCTTTCAGCACAATGGTTGGCGTCATGGCCGAAAGCGGCCGCTTGCCCGGACCGATCGCGTTGGCGGGGCCTTGAATCAGCCCGTAAAGATTGGGGACTCCTTGTTTCGCAGCGAAGTCATCCATCTCATCGTTCAGCAGAAAGCCCAAGCCCTCCGCCGTTACCCTCGAGCCGAAACTGTCATTCAACGTCGTCGTCACGGCAACCGCATCTCCGTCTGAATCGACTACGGAATAATGAGTAGTGTGTTCGGGCTCACGAACCGACGAGGGTTGAGGATGGCGCGAAGCATACTGTTCAAGTTCGCTGAAGATCGCGGGCCGTTTCAGATCCTTGCTGACACTGGCGCGCACGGGATCGATCGATTCGCGCCAGGCCACGCCATACTTCTTATCGATCAACTGCGCTACGGGAATCTTGGAAAAATCCGGATCCCCCAAGAATTCCGCCCGATCATAGAACGCCCGCCGGAAGGCCTCGGCCGTCAGGTGGATTGATGCTGCTGAGCGCTCCCCCGCCTTGGCGAGGTCGTAACCTTCCAGAATATTCAACATCTCAATCAGTGCTGTCCCTCCCGATGACGGAGGAGGGGCGCTGATGATTTCGGTGCCACGATAGGTTCCGCGGATGGGCTCACGCTCTTTTACTTCATAGTGTGCAAGATCGTCGGCGGTGATCAGGCCTCCGCCCTTCTGCATCGACGCCGCTAGTTCACGCGCCATCGCCCCGCGATAAAAGTCGTCTGGGTCTTTCGCGATCCGCTCCAGGGTGCGCGCCAACTCTGGTTGCCGGAAGACCTCGCCTTGCTTGTAGTAATTCCCATTGCGCTGGAAGATGCGCCGCGACTCGGGAAACTTCGCCAAGTCTTTGTCCTGCAGATCGCGTGCATCCTGCCAAGCAAGCGGATAACCATCGCGTGCCAGCTTGATGGCTGGAGCCATGACCTGACCGAGAGTCAGCTTGCCATATTCTTTCTCAGCGTAAACCATGCCCGCGACCGAACCCGGCACGGCGATGGCTTTATAACCAACGACGCTGGCATTGTCGATAACATTGCCTTGCCCGTCCAAATACATGTTGGCGGTTGCAGCCGCCGGGGCTTTTTCACGGTAGTCGACGAAATGGGCGCGTCCGTCCGCCAAGCGGATCAGCATGAATCCGCCGCCGCCCAGATTTCCGGCTTGCGGATGAACCACGGCCAAGGCAAACCCCGTAGCCACGGCGGCGTCGACTGCGTTACCGCCGGCTTGCATAATCTCAACCCCGGCGCGCGAAGCCAGTTCGTGAACGCTGACCACGATGGCATGCGGCGCATGGACGGGTTGCGTGGCCGCCATCGCGGAAACCGCGAAGGCCACTAGCACCGCCAGCAGCACGACCAATCGGGTGCGTGTTAGTCGCATGGAAATCTCAGGACTGTGGGCGAACTTCTGAGGCTAGCGTAGCGAGTGAGTGGGAGTCAAATTGGTTAGGCGATTAGTTGTCAGCTCTCAGCTTTCAGCTGTCAGCCGCGCAAGAAAAGTCAGAACCGCCACCTGCTACCCTCTTTTCTTTTACGTCCTTCGTGAGCTTTGTGGTAAGCGCCTTTGGCTTTGCCGCGGCCTTTGACTTTCTTGAATTTCGCTATTCTGACCTTCATTTTTGCTTTGCCTTTGCTCTTCGCGGCCACCATCTCGTACGACTGACGAATCAAATCCCCCATTTCCTGGTCACCCAGCACATCCAACCGCTCCAGCAATACCCATTTATAACGGCCCACATAGGGTGCTGGGCTGATGCCTTCCTGGTCGCACAACTCCGCAAACGTTTCCGGAGTGCATTTAAAGCACAGGCTGGGCGGAACGGAAGCCAGGCTTAACATGGCAAAAATCTTTCCGGCCACTTTGAAACAAACCGTCTCACCCCACTGCAGGGTTTCCTTTGCGTGCGGAAAAGAGAGACAATAGTCTCGAACGGAATCGACGTTCATGCTGGTTGTTCCATTTGCCTTAGGTTTAGAATGTGCGAAGCAAACGACCTAGGAGATTGGAAATGCAAACCCGGCGGCTTGGCAACTCCGATTTAAATATCACTCCCGTAGGTTATGGAGCGTGGGCCATCGGCGGCGGTGGCTGGCAGTTCGCTTGGGGCGCGCAGGACGACAACGACTCCATCGCCGCCATTCACCGGGCGCTTGAATTGGGGGTCAACTGGATCGACACGGCCGCAGCGTATGGGCTGGGGCATTCCGAGGAAGTCGTCGCCCGGGCGCTGAAAAGCTGGCCCGGCGCCAAGCCTTACATTTTTACTAAGTGCGGCTTACGCTGGGACGCAGAAGGCAACACGCGGAAAGTTCTGCATGCGGACTCGATTAGCCGCGAAGTGGAAGACAGCCTGCGCCGCCTGACCGTAGACACCATTGATCTGTATCAGATTCACTGGCCGCCGGAACCGGACTCGCCCGAACTGGAAGAAGGGTGGTCCATTCTTGCCGCGTTGCAACGGCAGGGCAAGGTGCGCTGGATCGGCGTCTCCAATTTCGACGCCAAACAAATGCGCCGCGCGCAGAGCATTGCGGCCATCACCTCCCTGCAGCCGCCCTTCTCGCTGATCAATCGCGGGGTCGAGGAAGATGTTCTTCCTTACTGCTTGCGGGAAGGGATCGGAGTAATCGTGTATTCCCCCATGGCTTCAGGGCTTCTGACGGGTGCGATGACCCGGGAACGCGCCGCCAAACTGCCGAGGGATGATTGGCGCAGCATTGATCCCGAGTTCAGAGAGCCAAAGCTGTCGCGGAATCTTGCGCTGGTGGAGCGGCTACGCGAGCTCGGGAAGCGTCACGGTCGTTCCCCAGGGGAAGTGGCGATTGCCTGGACGCTGCGAAATCCGGCGGTCACGGGCGCCATTGTGGGCGCACGAAATGCTCGGCAGGCCGACGGCGTGATGCGCGCCGGAGAATTCCAGCTTAGCGACAAAGAAGTAAACGAAATCGAAGACTTCTTTGAAGAGACCGCCGCTTAGAATCCCTCAAACTCTTGTTGTCGTTCTCACAGTTGACCGGACGATAGGTAAAAGCTGCTCAGCTACACCTACATCTGCTGCCTCGCCTCGCCCAACGTCACGCTCACATCCATCTTCTTCTTCCCGCGATAAATCGTGATGCGGACCGTATCGCCAGCGCGATGATTGTTCATGACCTGCGCCAGTTCCTGCTGATCCTCCACCTTTTCCCCGTCGATGGCAACGATCAGGTCTCCGCCCAACATAATCGGGATGTTGCCGAGAAATGCGCGCTCGGTCCCGCCGCGCAGGCCTGCGTTGTCCGCGGCTCCTCCCGGCACGACCTGCACAATCAACAGTCCATAGTCCGCCGCCAGTCCCATCTGATCCGCCAAATTAGGATCAACAGGAATCGTGGCCACGCCCAGCGCCGGACGCCGCACCCGGCCCGAGGTGAGCAGATCGTTGATCACCGCTTTGGCGGTATTGATTGGAATCGCAAAGCCGATGCCCGCGCTCTGGCCGACATTCGAAGCGATCATGGTGTTAATGCCGATCACCTCGCCATGCATATTGAGCAGCGGCCCGCCGGAGTTGCCGGGATTGATGGAGGCATCGGTCTGGATGGCGTCGTCGATCTTCATGCCATCGGGCTCATGCACCTGACGGATCGAACTCACGATGCCGCGCGTCAATGTACCCGCCAGCCCGAACGGATTGCCGATCGCATATACCTTCTGCCCGACCTGCAAATTGCCCGAGTCGCCCAGTACCATCGGCGTGAGGCCGGGCGCCTTGATCTGAAGCACGGCCAGATCATGCGAGCGATCGGTGCCGATGATGGTGGCCGGAATCCCGCTCTTGCGGTTGTGCAGCGTCACTTCGACTTGCCGCGCTTCCGCGATCACATGGTAATTGGTCAGAATGTGACCCTCTTTGTCGATGATGAAACCCGATCCCTGTCCTTCTTCCGGCACCAGCCCATAGAAGAAATCAAACGTAACTGCCTTCGACGTGATGTTCACCACCGAACCAATATTCTTGCGATAGACAGCGATGTTGTTTTGCTCTTCCGCGTCGAGCACATCGGAGCCAGCAGCCTCACTGATTTCAATTTTGCTCGGTTGTCCGACCCAGTCGGCCAGGCCACTGCGGCCCGAACGATAGGTGGTGAAATAGAAAAACCCGCCGGCGAGAACAACGGCGAGTAGAACAGGTCGAAGCAGCTTCATAATTCAGAAACCTTCCAGATCCACACCCTCATTGTAATAAATCTTCAATTGACCACGGCGCTTGGTGCAGTATGGAGCAAACCTTAGCGCACTCTTCGGCCTTTCTCTGCGAACTCTGCGCCTAAAGCTTTTACCCATTTTTCTCCGCCTCGCGTTTCAATTCGCCATAAACTTGTCTCACATGCCTATGCGTTTCGTCTAACGCCCCCGAGTTATCGATCACAAAATCAGCCGCCTTGATCTTCTCCTCATCCGGAAACTGCGCTGCCATCCGTCGCCCAACCTCGCGGCGCGCGCTTTCTTCATCCACGCCCACCCGCGCAGCCCAGCGTTGAATTCGCTGTTCGGGACGGCAGGTCACAACCACCAGACGATCGAAACGCTTGGCCACCCCCGCTTCCAAAATCAATGCGGCTTCCACCATCGCGATCGCCCGTGGATCCTTCCGGCCAACCTCCGCCATCCACTCTTCCTGCCTGCGAATCACCGCAGGATGCACAATCTGGTTCAGTTCGTGAATGCGGGAGGCCTTGTTTCCCGCTGGAGCGCCAAACGCGGCTTCTGCCAGCCGCGCGCGATTGACGCTGCCATCAGGATTGAGAATAGCTGCGCCGAACATCCGCAGTACTTCCTGGTAAACGGCTTCCCCCGGCTGCATGAGTTCGTGGGCAATCGTGTCGGCCTGAATCAGGTGAGCGCCAAGCGCCACAAACATCTCGCCCACTACGGATTTGCCCGAAGCAATCCCGCCAGTCAGTCCGACTTTCAGCAATCCAGCCTCATCTTGAAAAACCAATTCACCGCAGAGACACGGAGGCACAGAGAAAACCATTTCAGGCGTGTCATTCTCGACCGCGCGGATGCATTACTAGGGACTCCAGAATCCTGAATTGTCTTTCTCTGTGTCTCTGTGCCTCTGTGGTGAAGATTTTCAGGCCCGCGAAAGCTCCACCACCCGGCCTCCCCGCCGCAGCTTCGCGGCCCGCACCGTGTTCGCCATCAACATGGCAATGGTCAACGGCCCCACTCCGCCCGGAACCGGCGTAATCGCTCCCGCAACCTCCGCCACATGGGGATGGACGTCGCCCGCTAGCGTGGAACCCTTCGCACGGAACGTTTCCTCTCGCTTCGCATTCCCCGCAAACAACCGATCAAACTCTGTCCGATCCGTCACTTGGTTCATGCCCACATCGATTACTGTCGCGCCTGCTTTCACGAATTCGCGCGTAATCATCCCCGCTCGGCCAATGGCCGCGACCAGAATGTCCGCGCGCCGGCAAACTCCCGGGAGATCGCGCGTCTTGGAATGGCAAACCGTAACCGTCGCATTGCCATTGAGCAACAGCATCGCCGTCGGCTTGCCTGCAATGTCGCTGCGCCCCACCACCACCGCTTCCTGTCCGGCAATCGGAATCTTGCTGCGCTTCAAAATCTCGAGAATCCCCGCCGGCGTGCACGGCACCAGTCCAGGCCGCTGCGTGGAGAGGAATCCCACATTCATCGGATGAAACCCATCCACATCTTTAGCCGGGTCGACTGCCAGCAAAGCTTTTTTGGAATCCACGTGAGCCGGCAGTGGAAGCTGTACAAGAATGCCATCGATCTCGTCGCGCCGGTTCAAGTCAGCGATCAGGTCGAGCAGTTCCTCCGTAGAAACCGTCTCGGGCGGAGTGTGCTGCTCGCTGTAAATTCCGATCTCTCCGCTGCTCTTTACTTTTCCCCGGACATAAACCTCCGACGCCGGGTTGTGGCCGACCAGGACGACGGCGAGTCCTGGACGCATTCCTGCAGCCGTCATCGTCTTGACTTCCAACGCGACCTCCGCGCGAATTTCGCTGGCGATCTTGTTTCCGTCCAGAATAATCGCAGCCATCAGCCCTCATTTCAATGAAGTCGAAAGTTTCATCGTAAACTACTACTTGCCACCTGGCATGATCGCTTGGGCCTGCCGAGCTTTCGCTCGGCCTGGACGGGTCAAAAACCCGTCCCCACACGAGCATGGTCCCTCATACGATTCCCCACATTCGCCTCCGCGAACTCTCGCACCCGCTCTAACCCTGCTTGCAATTCCGCATGAAAGCGTTCCTTCTGAGAATCATCCGCGTCCTTCGGAACCACAATCTGCCGGCTCACCCGCAGCAACGCCCGCGAAAACGGTTTCGGAATCATCGACCGGTCCCAAGTATTCAGAATCCATGCCTTTTCCACCGCGATATGAAACGCCACCATGGGCGCACCCGTCGCCCGCGCCAGCAACACCGGCCCGGGCTTAGCCACAAATCGCGGACCGCGCGGGCCATCGATCGTAAAAGCCACCGCCCAGCCTTGCTCCAGTTCCCGCCGCATGCCCAGCAACGCCCGCACCGCTCCCCGGCTGCTCGATCCGCGCATCTTCACAAAACCAAACTTCCGGATAATGCGCCCCGTCCACTCCCCATCAAAGCTATCGCTGCTCATGACCCGGATCTGCAGGCCCCGCCAGATGTAGGTCGCGGGAAAGATGCAGCTATGCCAAAACGCAAGAATCATGGGGCGCATATCGAGCGATGCCGGCGCCCCGTCTTCAAACGAAACCGCCGCGCGCAGCGTTGGGCCGATCAACCGAATCGCTAGAAACCCGGCCCACGTGATCAACCACAGCAGGAATCTCTGCCACAAAGTGTAAGGCCGGCGCGCGGTCGATGCCTCACTCGAGACCGGCGACGTAGTAGCTGCACTCACCCGGCCATTGTACCGTCCGACCCGTGTAGAGCGGACACTCCTGTCCGCTGCTGTTGACTAATGCATGGACACAATCCGCTCTCACCTTCCGACGCCAGGCCGCTCGCCAAAAATATCCGGCCAACATACCTAGCCAATCCCGCGCGATTGGTTGTAATTTGTTTCTGGAGTCTTAACGTCCGATGAGCTCGCCAATCACCGACAGGCTGCACGACGCGGTTTCGCAGGCCCATTGGAACGAGGCTGTAGCTCTGCTACAAACCAGCGACACGGCCCAGTCAGCCGCGGCATTGAGCGACCTTCCTTTCGATCAGCAACAATCCCTATTCCGCCACTTGCCCCTCGACCTTGGCGCAGCCGTCGTCGCTCACTTTCCCTACTATCACCAATACGTCCTGCTGCACTCGCTACCCGCGGAAGAAATGCGCGCCTTAGTTGACAAAATCAATCCTGACGACCGCATGCGCTTCTTCGACGAACTCCCGGAAGAGGCGTGGCAGCGGCTGATGGACGAACTCTCGGGAGAAGTAATTGCTGAGACCCCGGCCCAGCATGAACCAGAGAAGGTGCGCGCGCCCGAACCGCAGCCACCCCAGCCCGGGGAAATAATCATCGAAGGACGTCAAATCGAAAAATGTTACGCGCAACCCGATGGCCGGGATATTCAGATCATCGCGCCCATGGACCTCGCCGTCGAGTCCGGCACCATCTGTGCCCTGCTCGGACCCTCCGGTTCCGGCAAATCGACCTTGCTGAGAATTCTATCGGGACTGACCGCCCCCTCCAGCGGCACCGTGCTGGTGCATGGCCAACCTCTGAACGGCAGCACGCCAAACATTGGTATGGTGTTCCAGAGCTTCGCGCTATTCCCCTGGCTAACCGTGCTGGAAAACGTTGAAGCTCCGCTCGCAGCCCGAGGACTCGAGCACCCGGACCGCCATCGCCAGGCGTCACAAGCGCTCGCCATCGTGGGCCTCAAAGGTTTTGAAAACGCCTATCCCAAGGAACTCTCGGGAGGCATGAAGCAGCGCGTCGGATTTGCCCGCGCCCTCGCCGTAGAACCCGAAGTACTATTCATGGACGAGCCCTTCTCCGCGCTCGATGTGCTGACCGCCGAGAGCCTCCGCCGCGAGCTGATGGAGCTGTGGATCAACCATCAGATCCCCACCAAAAGCATCTTCCTGGTCACCCACAACATTGAAGAAGCGGTCCTGCTGGCCGATCGAATCGTAGTTCTCGGAACCCATCCCGCAAAGATCCGCGCTGATTTCCGCATTTCCCTGCCTCAACCGCGCGATCGCAAGTCCGCCGAATTTCTCATTTACGTGGATTACATCTACAAAGTGATGACCCAACCCGAAATGGAGTGTGGTCCAGTCACACAGTTGCCCACCCCGCGCAAGCCTTCGTTCCAAGTGTTGCCCCATGCGACGGCTGGCGGTATGGTCGGTCTGCTTGAGTTCTTGAACGATCGCGGCGGCAAGGAAGACCTCTATCACCTGGCCGAAGAGTTGCTGATGGAAGTCGACGATCTCTTTCCCATCGTGGACGAGGCGGTCCTGCTGGGCTTCGCAAATTCAACTCAAGGAGACGTGCAGATCACTCCCGCGGGAAAGGAATTCGCCGAAGCCGATATCACCACCAGAAAGAAACTCTTTCGCGAAGCCGTCCTCGGCCATGTGACCCTGATTCAGCAAATTCGAAATGCCCTGGAGCGCAAGTCCGACCGCGCCGTCCCCCTGGAATTCTTTCGCGACGTTCTCGACGAGCACCTCTCCCAGGAAGATGTTCAACGCCAGATCGACACCGCCTTGAACTGGGGACGATACGCCGAGATTTTCACCTACGACTCCGAAACCGATCGGCTGCTCTTGAACGAACCCGCCAGCACTGCCAATTCCATCCCTCTTCATTGACGCAACCCAATGTAGAGCGGACACTCCTGTCCGCCGCCGCTGACCTGGAACTGTGTAGATCGGGTACCCACGTCCGCTGCCCTTGACCCCAGACAGTGTGGAGGCGAACCACTCGCCCGCCGTGGAAAGCAGAGCCGGAACCATGCGGAGCGGGACATGCCTGTCCGCCGCAGTTGACCTCCGACCGTGTGGAGGGGGCGACTTAACCACCGAGTGTCAATCCGGCGGACCTAGTTTGCAGTGCCCACGTGATCAATAACCCCCCAGGACTGTTGAAAAACGCTACATCAACCGCTGGTTACGTGGGTTATTTCACCAATCCCACTGTGGGAGAAACCCCATTCCGGCACGGTCTATGCCGTTCGTAATCTCGGTATTCTGCTGCGTATGGGCCCCTAATTCCAACTGCGACAATTATTTACAGAATGCCTGTTGAGAATCGCCACGCCCCAGGAACCACGGCGACCCTCGTGCAAAGTACTTGCTGGAGGTTCAGAGAGCCTCGGCGCAGATGGACCTCGAGAGTTCAGTAGAGCGGCAAGTAAGCGGTAGAAAGTGACGTGTTGCAACACAAAATAGGAGGCTTTATCCATGAAAAAGTACTTCTTAGTCCTGCTAATGGTTCTGGCGGTGGCGGGGTTTGCCGCAGCACAGATCCAACCGCCGACGTCTGATGTCCTCGGCGCTCACCTCAACTACGGCCGTGGCTGCGCAGCTTGCCATGCACCACACAGCGGCGCATGGGGTAACGGCACCAATAAGTCCGGCGATACCACCGCTGGTGATGTCGCACTGTGGGGCCAGGATGTAGGCAACCTGGTCGGCAAAACGCTAACCTTCGGCGGGACCGGCCCCGGTTCAGGTTTCTCGGAGACGCTGATTGGATTTACCGGTACCTCGCCTGACCTCAACATCACCTTGTGCCTGAGCTGCCATGACGGCAACTATGCGCAGGGCGCGATGATGAAGAATCACGTCTATGAGACCCTGCCGCCTACCTACGGCACGTTCAACAAAATCCCAACCCTGCTCGGCGCCGACGGCAACGGGGCTGGCGATTACCTGAACGACCACCCGGTGGGATTGAATGCCACGGTTTCTTGTGGTGGCTCACACGACTGGGATTGCACCGAAACCAACGGCGTGATTCAGATGAACGGGCCGAATTCGTCTAAGTTCGTTACGAACTACGGCTTCTTCGTTCGCACCAGCGCCTGGAACAACACTGCCGTGGTTACCTGCACCAGCTGCCACAACCAGCACCTGATGAACGCGGTCAGTGTCACGAACGGCCCGACCAGCGGGTTGCCGACTGGCATCTATGCGACTATGTTCTTCATCCGTGCACCATACAACCCGGCGAGCGGAACTGCCGGATCGAACCAGACGGCGCAGTTCTGCCGTCAGTGCCATGGTGGCGAGGCCAATGAGATGAACGGCGGCGGCACCATCCCGACGACTTTCTAAGCTGTCGGCTTTTACCCCAAGGGGAGAGACAACCTCTCCCCTATTTTTTATGAGTGAGGACGGCCTATGAGGCACCCATTGTCAGTCTGCATTCTGGTCCTGGCGGCGCTCTCGCCGATGACGGCCCAACAACTCACGGTCTCCCACACCCAGAATGCCGCAGTGAAGCCGCAACTGCCAAGCACAGTGATTCAGCCCACAGGCAAGCCCGTTGCCCGAGTGAACGGAGTGGTATTGACCGATCGCGATCTGCTGCGCGAGATGTACACCATGTTTCCTTACGCGCGCCAGCACAACGGTCAGGTGCCTCCGGAGTTGCAGCCCCAGATCCGGCAGGGCGCCCTGCAAATGATTGTGTTCGAGGAGTTGGTGTACCAGGAAGCGGTGCGCCGCCAGCTAACCATACCACCGGCGAAGCTGAAAGCGGCAGAAGCGGACTTCCGCCAGCAATTCAGCAGCCCGATGGAGTATCAGCAATTTCTGAATTCGGAGTTTCATGGTTCAGAGAAGGCATTAGACGGCGAGATCCGGCGCTCGTTGCTGATTGACGCCGAACTAAAGGCTGAAGTGGACAGCAAGTCGACGGTCTCCCTGGCTGAGACCAAGGCTTACTATGACAAAAACCCGGCTCGTTTTCAGTATCCGGAAGCCTTTGCCATCCAGACCATTTCCTTTCTGCCTCCGGAGAAGCCCACTCCGGCCAACCTGAAAGAGCAGCGCAAGCGCGCCGAGGATGCGCTGAAACAGGCCAAAGCGACCACCAACTACGAGCAATTCGGAATGCTGGCGGAGAAGATCTCAGAAGACGACTACCGGGTGATGATGGGAGACCACAAGGCGGTGGACCGTGCGAAACTGGCGCCCCAAGTCGTGCAGGCGCTTTTGGCGATGAAAGCGGGAGACGTGACCGATATCATCCAAGTGGAGCAGGCATTTACCATCATCCGACTGAACCAGCACGTCCTGGCAGGGAAAATGAAGTTCGCGGATGTGAAGGCCTCGCTGCAGAAGGAACTGGAAAAGAAAAAGCTCAACGACGTACGCGCGGCGCTGGACAAGCGGCTACGCAAGACCGCAAAAGTTGAGGAGCTCTAGAGCCGTGACCGCGCTTGCTGGTGGAGGCCGGGCGTCCCCGCCCGGCTGGACGGCGAGACACCCGTCCCTCCAATGCACGATTCTGCCCCCGAAGCAATTCATGCGCCAAATGCCTTATCATCTTGTTTTCGGTGGGTTATATGGCCCAGAGCCAGCCTCGCTGACGCCCCCCAAATTCCATCATCTCTTTGTTGAGTAAGTGTTTATCGGACGGCCCATTTCTGGCCGGGAACGTGCTTTTGTCCACAACAGAGACAAAGAGATGGCAACCTTGGAATTGGGAAGCCTTCTCCTGCACCGCGAAGGAGCGGAACCCAAGGACAACGAAGAGCAGTCGGGACGCTATGCGGGAGCCCGGGGGACAACGCAGAAGTAGAACTGCTGTCGAGACAGCAAGAGGTTGGTGCCAGGTGGCAGGTGGTTTTCGAAATACGGGTTTTGTGCTCGTGGGACTTCTCCTGCTGACCCTGCCGGTTGCGGGACAGGTCACGGTCGGGGAAGATCTCAGCATGAACCTAAACGGCATCGTGTCCGCGGGATATACGGGAGATTATGGAAACACGATCTCCTCCTCCCACAGCCTGGCACTCGGCGGCAGCGGCACGCTGTCCGGTTTCTACTACAATCCCAACTTTCTGTCCTTCACGGTTTCGCCTTACCTGAATCAGGCGCGCGACAATTCGGCCTTTCAATCCATTTCCAACGCCAGCGGAGTCAGTCTCAGCAGCTCGATTTTCGGCGGCAGTCATTTTCCTGGATCCATCAGCTATGCCAAGGCCTACAACAGCGAAGGCAACTTCGCGGTGCCGGGAGTGGCCAACTACACGACCCATGGCGATAGCCAAACTTTCGGCGTCAATTGGGCAGAAATGTTGCCGGGCCTGCCCAGCCTCTCCGCCAACTTCCAGATGGGAAGCAACCAGTATTCGATCTACGGTTCGAATGATAACGGCAGTAGCGACTCTCATTCGTTTGGTCTCCGGTCGTCATACCTGCTGAAGGGCTTCAACCTGAGTGCCTACTATCAGGATGGCAGCGGGCACTCGCAGATACCGCAATTTCTTCAGAACTCGCAGGAGGAGAGCGCGAATTCAAGCAATAGTGCCTACGGATTTGCCGTGGGACACGCCCTTCCTCTCCGCGGGGCATTTTCCGCCACGTACAACAGCTCCGACGTCAATTCTAACTTTGACGGGTACAGCTTCAACGGCACGATTGACACCTACACCGCGGTTGCATCCCTTCAGCCGACCAACAAGTTTCACGTTTCGGTCAGCACCAACTATTCCGACAATCTTGCGGGCGTGTTGTACCAGTCGATCACCGCTGCGGGAGGCGTGGTTGCGTTACCGAATCAGGGGCAGGGATCGCACTCGCTCGACTTGTTGGGCACTGCCAGCTATGCGATTTTGCCGAACCTGCAGGCGCTGGCCACAGCCGAGCATCGCGAACAATATTTCCTGGGCGAGAACCTGGCAGCCGATTCATACGGTGGAGGCTTTACCTATGGGCGGACCGTGTTCGGCGGCAACCTTAACAGTGCCCTGACCCTCACCGACAACACCATTAGCAATTCGAACCAGAACACACTCGGGTTCAGTGGCACGGTCAACTACAACCGTCGATTCCAGAGGTGGGTAGTGGGAGGATCTTTTAGCTATGCGCAGAGCGTGCAGACGCTGTTGGTGACCTACATGTCATCTTTTTACAGCTACTCGGGTAACGTGAGGCGCCGCTTCGGACGGTTATCATGGAGCGCGACCGCCACCGCCGGCAAGACCGGCTTGACCGAGCAGAAAGGAACCACCAACAGCAGCGAGAGTTTCAGCACTGGCCTTTCCTATTCACGCTGGATCAGCCTCACCGGCACCTACTCGAAATCGAGCGGCAACGCGATTCAGACCGGAGCCGGGTTAATCACAGCCCCCATACCGTCGCCCATCGTGCCTGCCAACGATCTCATTCTTTTTGGCGGCAAGAGCTATGGCATTGGCCTATCCAGCAATCCGATACGCAGGCTGACCCTGACAGCTAGCTACGCAAAGTCACACAGCAACACCGACTTTGGAGGGATCGCGTCGTGGAACAATACCGAGCAGATCAACACGCTTTTTCAGTATCAATTCCGTAAAATGTATTTGACCGGTGGGTACAGCAGGCTTCTACAGGGCTTTAGCGCGTCAGGCACCCCGCCGGAACATATATCGGCATTTTATTTTGGGGTATCCAGATGGTTCAACTTCTTCTAGCCTGCGCCAATCGTAGGAAGCGAACATAAGATGCGGGTTGCGCTTAAGCTGAGTTCACTCATCGTTCTGCTCCTGCTCCCCATTCCGGACTGGGCCTCGCGACACACCCCGAAGTCCGATGATCCCGGGCCTCCGGAACTTTTGCTGGAGGGCGGCCGCAAGCTGACCTACGAACGCAGCTTCGGGTCGGAGCGGGAAGTGAAGCCGAAACGGGGCTTCTGGAACCGGTTGGTGGACTTCGTCGCCGGTGAACCCGAGTTCAGAAATCTGGTCCGGCCTTACAGCATTGCCACCGATTCTCGCGGCCGGATCATCGTTACTGATCCCGGCGCCGCCGGAGTTCACATTTTCGATTTCGCGCAACAGAAGTACAAGTTTCTCCAGCGCCGGGACAAAGGGAAGGACTCGATGCTGGTGCCGCAGTGCGTCGCTGTCGATGCCCAGGACAACATCTACGTGACCGATTCGGAATCCGGCAAGATCTTCGTCTTCGACTCCGGCGGAAAGTATGAGCGCGCGATTGGCAGCTTGAAGGGCGGTGAAGGCTACTTCAAGCGTCCCACGGGAATCGCCGTGGACTCTGCGGCGCAACGGATCTACGTGACCGACACCCTGCGCAATAAAGTGTTCATGATGGACATGCAGGGCAGCATCCTGCAGACGATTGGAAAAAATGGCGCAGGCGAGGCTGAATTCAATTTCCCCACCGAGTTGCGACTAGACGGCCAGAACCTCATCGTGGTGGACGCGATGAATTTCCGCATACAGGTGCTGGACCAGTCTGGATCGTTCCGCTACGCCATCGGTAGCATCGGCGACAGCTCGGGAAGCATGTTCCGGCCAAAAGGGATTGGGGTCGACTCCGAGGGCGATCTGTATATCGTGGACGGTTTGTGGGGGGTGGTGCAGGTATTTAATCGCCAAGGCGATCTGCTGTATTACTTCGGAAAGAGAGGCATGCACGCGGGAGAGTTCCAGTTGCCCACGGGGTTATTCATCGACCATGACGACCGGATTTTCGTGGTGGACTCTTTTAACCGTCGGATTCAGGTATTTCATTATTTTGGCTTGAAGAAACCGGCTAAGGAAGGAATGTAGTGAGGCTCAAGGTTCTGCTGGTTTGCCTGATGATTCTGCTGACAGGGGGAACCCTGCTGGCTCAGTTTTCAGGCGACGTAATCGGCATGCACGATCTGGGCCCGGGAAGCAAGTCTCCCCTCACCGGAGCTCGCCCCGATTTTTGCATGTATTGCCACGAACCTCACTCCGGGCTGGGAGGCCGAACCCCACTGTGGAACCAGAAGCTGACCACCCAGACTTACAGTTTGTACACCAGCGATACCGAGAAAAACCGGGGCACGCAGCCGCTGATGGGAGCCGACAGCAATCTCTGCCTCTCCTGTCATGACGGGACGGTGGCGCCTGGAACTTCGGCGGTCTATGGCCAGATCACCATGTTTGGCGCGATGTACGACTACGACGTGTTTGGCAACAACCTGCAGCCCTCACACCCGTTCGCATTAGCCTTACCCATAAAGGACAACGTCGATCTGATTGCCTCGTTAGTCGCGAAAGGCACAACCGGGGATCCGACCGGAGCCATCCGGCTGATCAATGGCAACGTTGAGTGCACGTCGTGTCATAACGCCCACGTGCAGGCAAAGGATCCGATCTCGCTGAATTTTCTGGTCCGTGACAGTTCGAGCGGGCAAATGTGTCTGGCCTGCCACGATCCGATCCGGCAAACCAGCAACACGGTGAATCCGATTGCGGATTGGGCGACGAGCGCCCATGCCCAGATGCAGAACAAGATTTCTTCCCAGGCGAATGTAGGCGGTTACCCCACGGTGGCGAAGGATGCATGCATCGCCTGCCACGCCCCGCACAATGCCCAGGGGCCGGCGCGGCTGCTTCGTGGACAAAATGAGCAGGATTGCATCGCCTGCCACAATGGGGGCACGAATATCTCGCCCGCGCCGCCTAGCGTCTTCGCCGAGTACGCTGCTCCCAAGGTCGGGCACCCATTTCCTGCCACGACCAATCCCCATGACGCCGCCGAGAGCCCACTGCTGAACAACAACCGGCACGCCACCTGCGTGGATTGCCACAACGGACATTCGTCGGGCCAAGTGGGAGTGTTTCCCCTTCCTCCTTTGATCCGCGTTTCTCAGAAGGACATTGCCGGAATCAGCGCCACCGACGGAACGTCCGTGCTCGCCCCCGCCGTCAACCAATATGAGAACTGCTTCCGATGTCACGGAACCAGCGCCGGAAAATCTGTTCGGCCAATCTACGGGTACCTTCCGGTGCGGGCGGCTTCCGCAGGGGATCCGTTGAACGTCATTCCGCAGTTCAGTGTCACCTCTACCTCGAGCCATCCCGTGACCCATGACAACAACAGTCCTCTGCCGCAGCCGAGCCTGCTGAATGCGATGTGGAATCTGGATGGTACGACGCAAGGCCGTACGGTAGGAACGCGGATTCTCTGCACGGACTGCCACAACAGTGACGACAATCGCGAGTTCGGAGGCACGGGCCCGAATGGCCCGCACGGATCCAGGTGGACCCACATTCTGGAGCGCCGGTACGAATTCAGCCAGACGGTGCAGCCGGGCCAGTTGATCACGAATCTGTTCCCCAACCCCGATCTCAGCGTGAACGGGCCTTACGCGATGTGCGGCAAGTGCCACAATCTGAGCAATATCTTGGCGAACTCCAGCTTCACCCACCACCAGAGCCACATCAACACCGGCTTCAGCTGTTCGGTGTGTCACACGGCCCACGGGATGGGAGGCATCGACCCCAACCTTAGTGGCCAGCGGCTGGTGAATTTTGACGTCAACGTGGTTGCCCAGAATGGCGCCGCGCCCATCTCCTACAACCGCGCGACCAATACCTGCGCGCTAATATGTCACCAGACCGCGCACAACCTGAACGGCTCCATCTCGGCTTCCCGTTCGACCGGGGGACATGTCGGAAAGAAGTGAGGGCCTGAAGGTGGCGACGACAACCGCAGCGGCGACCGACTTCGTGAAACCCGCCTCCATCCTTTCCAAACTGGCCTATCCTGCGGCTTTGCTAGGTTCTTTGTCGATCTGGCTCCTGGCGTTGCGGGCGCCTCTCTGGTTAGATGAAACCCTTTCCTACTGGCAGGTCAGCGGCGGCTTCTGGAAGATCTGGAGCCGATCGCAGCAAATGCCTTCTTCGATCGGCTATCTCTATACCCTCTGGGCCGCCAAATCGATTCTTGGCAGTCAGGAAATCGCACTCAAGATTCCGTCCACTCTCGCAATGCTCGGCGCTGTCTACGTTCTGTTTCGGATCGCCCGCGAGCTTTTCGACCAGGAGACTGCGTTTCTCACCTGCGTCTTTTTCTGCCTGGAACACAATGTGGTGTTTGCCTCAACCGACGCGCGCCCGTATGCCTTCGCCTTGCTCGCAACCAACCTTGCGATTTTTGCGTTCATTCTGTGGATGACGCGCCACCAGATGCATCAAGCGATCCTGTTCGGCGTCGCAGCAGCGGGGATTCTCCACTTTCACTACCTCTTCGGCGCGATCTTGCCTGCGTTTGCGATTTACTATCTGGCGGTGCGACGTCGCACGATCCCCGCAGATGCGCGACAACTGGCGGCTGTGCTGACTTCGTTTACGCTGCTCGCCTCTCCGTTGATTCTCCGCGTCATGGGTCTATACCAAACCAAGGTCACACATGTAGTTCAGGAGTTGCGCCATCCAGTGTTGGCCGCGCTAAACACGTTGGCCCCCATGCAGACTCTGATTGGCTTTGGAGTGGTGGTTTTTCTCGCGGCGTTGGTGCGGAAAGTGAGGCTGCCGGGGCGCGACTGCTTCCCGGCGATCCTGCTCTGTCCTCTCCTGGCCCTGGTTCCGGCGGGCGTCCTCTTCGGCGTCAGCGCTGCGGCTCCTGTGCACTTGATCATCCCACGATATTTCTCGGTGGTAGCGCCCGGCAGCGCGCTGACCTGGGGCCTGCTGACGAGTCGCATCGATTCCCGCGTATTGCGGCAGGTCTTCTGCGTGGGCCTGGTAGCAGTCACGGTGTACGAATGCTTCAGCTCACCGCTCTCTCGCCGGCATGAACTGAACTTCAAGCAAGCGGACGCGTTCGTGAATGCGAATGTCGCCAAAGACAAAGCGACCGTCCTGATGTGCAGCGCATTTATAGAATCGAACTTCGAGCCCATGCCGACCGATCTCAGCAGCGAAAATGCGCTGGTTTCACAACTGAGCTATTACCCGGTCGACGCCCCGGTGGTCTTCCTTCCGATGTCTCTGAACGACCAAGCCATGCAGATCGGCAGCCAAACCGTCCTGGCTGCCGCGCAGCAACGTCAGCGGTTTCTGGCTGTCGCCCCTCCCACCTCCTATCCGACTCTAGAATGGCTCGCCAGCTACTCACGCGGGGCGTTTACGGCTCGGGTGATTGGAGACTTTGACGAAATTGTGGTGGCCGAATTTCGGCCGGTTGAGGGAAATAACTAGGAGAGTAAACAGAGCCGGCACTCAGCCAGGCCGGCCCATCCCTCATTAGGCAGCATGCTGCGATCGCTCGGCGATCCGGTTCGACACGACGCTGCACTCTTGCCGTCGTGATTACGGGGTCAGCTTCCACACTGTTCCGTAGCCGTTGCTGCCTCCGACCGCCGTGGTGCCGTAGAGGTTGCCCTTCGAGTCCCGGATCACTCCCGCATAGGGGCTCGCACCGTCCGTACCTCCGGTAAAGTCATAAAGCACGAACTCTTTCCATTGACCCTTTTTTGTGGGTTTCAGCTTGAAAACGGTGCCGTCTTCATAGTAACCGCCGCCGAACGTCGTGCCGTATAGATTTCCTGACCTGTCAAAGATCACACCTGCCTCGGGAGCACCTCCGTCGTTATTCCCCGTAAAGCCATAAAGCACGCTGATATTCCACGCGCCCTTGGTTGATGGCTTCAGTTTGAAGACTGTGCCACCGTCATAAGCACCCCCTCCCTGCGTTGTCCCGTACACATTACCTGACTTGTCCACGATGACGCCTGCGTCCGGGTATCCACCATTGACCCCTCCGGTGAAGGTATAGAGAACAGATTCCTTCCAGCCGCCCGAGGAAGGTGTCAGCTTGAAAACGTTGCCATGCCCGTAAGGGCCGCCGGAGAAGGTGGTCCCGTAGAGATTCCCCGTTTTATCGAAAGTCAATCCCGCGACGGGTGAGGCTCCGTCCGACCCGTCAAAGCTGTACAGCACGTTCTCGGTACCGCTCGTATCTACCTTGAACACCGCCCCACTGTTGGAAGGGCCGCCAGACACGGTGGTTCCATAGAGATTCCCTGCCGCGTCCCGCACCAAAGGGGCATCGGGATATGCCCCATCCGGCGACCCCGTGAAGCTGTACAGCACGCTCTCGGTTCCAGTCGAATCCACTTTGAACACCGTTCCAAGTCCGTAAGCGCCGCCCACCTCGGTGGTGCCATAAAGGTTTCCCGCCGTGTCCCGAGTCAAACCTGCATAGGGACGTCCCCCGTCCGGCGACCCAGTAAAGGCGTACAGCACGGTCTCGGTGCCACTTGTATCTACCTTAAACACTGTTCCGTAGCTTGAAGCGCCGCCAGACACAGTGGTGCCGTAGAGATTCCCTGCTGCGTCCCGTGCCAAACCTGCGAGGGGCTCCGCGCCGTCCGGTTTTCCTGTGAAATCGTGAAGTGCGGTGAAAGTCTGCGCTTGCGCCGATTGCATGGCAAACACGGCGAGCGCGAACTCAGCGACTAACGCCAGCGTGGCTCTTGCCGCTCCCGGACGCATCTTCAAAATGCTTCGCCGCAGTGTGTCAGTCACCGTAGTTCCTCCCCGCTAACGCCAACCAGCATTGTGCCTCCGGCAGCCAACTGTCAATGGAGACTTTCGGCCTATCCTTGCGCGACTGCGAAGCAAGAAAACTCACGGATTGAGCGTCCGTGCCAGATCTGCGGCAGGTTGACAACAATGGGTGTTGTTAGCTTCTAACGCCGCACAAATACCACCGCGAGACGGTCTTCGTAGATCTTCTGAAAGCGTGGATCCCCGCTCAATAGAGCAGCAAGCGGTTTTTCCTTCTGCAGCAGGACCACGCCTGACTCATTCAGATAAGGATCGTTGATATAGGACTCGTCGCCATTTGCTGAATTGAAAAAGCGGAAATCAAGATCATCCCCGTAAAGATCGGTGCGCCCATCAATTGCCACCGGATAGTCCGGCATGTACCAGGTGAGAAATCCACCCCAGTCGAATGTGTTGTAAAGCGGGCCCGGCTGGGGGTTTTGGCGAAGAAAGTTGACCGCCTTTACGGGAAACACGCTGCTCATGGCGTCGTCCAGACCGCGGGTATCAAAACCGGTGTTGCGGGCGATCAGAAACAAGAGCAGAGCCAGCGCCGCCGCCAGCCCCGCCTTCTCGGGAAGAGTCTCGCTGGGTTCGCGTTCAGCTTCTTCTCCGCGGGAATCCGCAATACAGGCCGCTGCGGTAATGCAGAGGAACCATGAGTCGCGCATGGTGCGGAAGGCAACAACACTGGCAACAGTCAGCAGCGCCAGCTTAAAAAGATCGACGCACTTCTGTCTTCCCAGAGTGAAGAAGGCAGCGCCAGCGAGCAATAGTTCCACGTAATGGCTGTAGGCCCGAAAGTTGAGGGCTCGGAACTCGCGAATGAAGGCGTAAGGAAACTTGGAACCCGCGTAGGCGAAAGCCACGGGATACAGGTGATACCAGTAGGGTCCCAGGCAGGTGGCCAGCACGCAGGCAGCGAAGATGAGAACCAGTTTGCGGGCGGGCAGCCGCGAAGGCAGCGCAAAATCCGGGGCGATGCCAAAATGTGTACCCAGTTGCTGTAACATGTGCACGGCAGTGTACAGCCCAATTACGAAGATGCCGTAAACAAACTGAATGTGGCAGTTGGCCCACACTAAAAACACCAACGGCAGCCAGTAAAGAACCTCCGCACGGCCGGCGCGCTGTGCCTCCAGAAGCAGCGTGAGCGTCAGCGCGAACAGGATCATCGACAGAAAAACCGGCCGCGGCATCAGGCTGAACAGAAACGCCGAGCAGGTCACCGTACCCAGAATGCATGCGACCCAGAACTTTCCTGCAAGCCTGCGCACCATCCAGTACACGGCATAGGCAACGGCCAGCGTCAGCAGCGTGCCAAACACTCCGAGGCCCACCAGCCCAAACCAGGCATAGGCGCGCGACAGCAGCACCTCATAGCCCCAACTGTAGGCAACCCAGGGCCGATCGGCGGCGGTGCGCGAAAGGATGCCGGTATGAGGAAACGCATGGTGCTCGACGATCCACTCGCCCACTTTCAGATGCCACCAGATGTCCAGATCGAGAACGCAGAACTTTAGGAGCAAGGCCCGGGCCGCCACGGCGGTCAGCAACCCAGCCAAGACGAGCATCTGCAGCGGTCGTCGCTGGAATAGTCCGCGCAACTCCTGCACCGCGCTCATGGTTTAGACTTCCTCAAAAACAATGAACATACCACAGGGTACTGAGCAAGCATGCCCTCAGGTCTTCTGAAAGCAGTGAACGCGAAAGCATCATCTCCGGCAGGTTCTTTACACTAGCGGTTGCAGCGCGAATAGAAAGCGCAACGCGCTACATTGTCGACGTGGGCATGGCTCCGCGGAAATTGGCGATGATGCGGGCCAGCATACTTGTAATGTTTGTTTCCCGAACCATCGCGGACAGCATTCGTGCTCTGCAAAACTGCGCGTCAGGGCGTAATCTCCCAGATCACACCATAGCCATTCGCCCCGCCCTGAGACGCGGTGCCGTACAGATTGCCCTGCGCGTCAATGAGCACGTTGCCGTACGGAAATGCTCCGTCGCTGCTGCTGGGGAAGTCGTACAGGTCGGTTTCCGTCCAGCCGCCAAGGGAAGGCGTCAGCTTGAAAACCGAACCCGTTCCCTGAGCGCCGTCCTTGACTGTTGTGCCATAAAGATTGCCTGCCGCGTCCATCGTCAGGCTGTCGTAGGGCCCCGGCAGGTAGGCAGATCCGTTGAAACCGTAAACCACGCTGAATGTCCAACTGCCGTTGGACGGCATCAGTTCGTAAACCGTGCCGCCGCCGCCCGGCCCGCCGCCACTGGTGGCCCCATAAAGACTGCCCGAGCTGTCGAATACGACGCCGCCAAACGGGCTCCCGCCGTCACTTGAGCTTTGAAACGCGTACAGCGTGTTCTCGGACCAGCCGGTTCCGGAGGGCGTCAACTGGAACACTGTCCCATTCCCATGGGCACCCCCGGCATAAGCGGTGCCATAGAGTTTGCCGGCTTTATCGAAGATCACCCTGCTGTAGGGGTTTGCCCCGTCGCTTGCTCCGGTGAAAGGATAGAGCACGCTTTCCGTCCAACTGCCTTTCTGGGCGGTAAGTTTGTACACAACACCCTGAGCGTGGTTGCCCCCAAAGAACGTCGTGCCGAAGACGTGGCCAGCCCCGTGGAAGGTGAGGTCACCATATCCGGGATTCGCTCCATCACTGGATCCAGCGAACTGGTACAACACGGTTTCCGCCCAGGAACAGAGGGTGTTTTTGCAGGGTGTCCTCTTCAGGTTGAACACCGTGCCGCAGCCCACTCCGCAATTAAACCCTCCAAATTCGGTGGTACCGTATAGACTCCCGTTCGGACCGAACACGACTCTAGCGATGGGAGCGCCTCCGTCTGATCGTCCCGTGAAGCTGTAGAGCGTACTAAAGGCCCAGCCCGATCCGCTGCGGCCCAGTTCGAATACGGTGCCGCGATTCGAACTTCCGCCCTGATACGCCGTGCCATAGACGGTTCCTGCCCTATCCATCGTTAAGCCGGCTTTGGGATATGCTCCGTCCTGGCCGCCCGTGAAGTTGTAGAGCACCTTGTAGGTCTGGGCCTGCGCCGATTCCGCCAAAACGACGATCAGAACAGGGATCATAAGCGCCAGGGCTGTTGTCGCGCGCAAACTTATGCCAAAGCTGCAACTAAGATTCTTTTGCGGCATATCAACCTGAAATCCTTTCTGGCCTCGAAAACGGCGAATGTTGTACAACCGTTTCGTCTATCTGCCTCATCTTCGTCGGGCCACTCGATGAGCAGGCTACGGCAACGGCTTTGCCGGCGTGCCCGGTTTGACGCCCGCATGCTTTTTCGCCTGAGCCATCAGTTCCAGAACCTTGTCTTTGCCTTCATAGTTCGGATTCGCGTCCAACAACTTCTGCCACGTGGCCAGAGCTTTGTCGATATCCATCTTGCCCTGCCACTCGACCACGCCCAGATTGAATAAAGTATTGGCCTTGTTCGGCTCGTAAGAGAGCGATTTCTGAAATTCCGCAATGGCCGCGTCGGCGTTGCCGGTGTACCAGTAGGCGGTCGCCATGTCGGTACGAACACCCGTGTTGGCCGGCTCTAGCTTCAGCGCACGCTGGTAGTAGTCAATGGCTGTAGGGAATTGCTGGGCGTCGTAGTAAACGTTTCCGATGTTTTCCAGAAGCCCGGCGTTGGTTGGGTCTGCCTTGAGCTTCTCGATCAATGGTCCAGCTTGCGTGTCCGCCATTTTCTGCATCTGAGCCGGAGTCGGAGTTTGGGTGCCCGCGTCTGTACTCCCGGCAACTGGGGCCGACGCGCTCGCTATCGTCGCGGCGGCCGCTGGACTCTGGGATCCGCGGATGAACCAACCACCGGCGATTCCCAACAGCAGGCAGATGACCGCCAACACGTACGCCTGCACGCTGGTCCATTGCTCAGTAGAAGTTGCTCGATTTGCATTTGTCATTTCTCAGTGCTCCTTCAAATCCTCTTTCGTTTGCCGATAAAGCCGCCGCGAGCCGTGTTCCGGCCATGCGCTAGCTCTTGCCCTTCGTCTGAGCGTCGGCCATCAGTTTCTGCACCGTGGCTTTGCGATCTGAACTCAATTGCGGATTCGACTTCAGCAACTCCTGCCAAGCCGCCAGTGCTCCCTTGCTGTCCTGTTTTCCCTGCCACTTGATCAGGCCGAGGTTGAACAGCGAGTTGGCATCCTTGGGCTCATAGCGCAGCGACTGCTGCAGTTGGCTTAGTGCCCCGTCCACATCGCCGTTGTAGTACAAGCACGATGCCATCTCGGTGCGAATGGCAACATTCTTTGGATCGGACTGCAAAACTTTGTCGTAGTACCCGGCCGCGTCCTTGAACTGGTGGGTAGCCTTGTAGATGTTTCCCACCTGGATGAGCAGATCGCGGTTGTTCGGATCGCCCTTCAGCTTTTCGAGCAGGGGTCCTGCCTTCGTGTCGGCCATCTGTTTCATCTGCTCAAGGCTGGGCATGTGCCCACCCATCGCGCCCGCCAGGGCAGCCGGTGGGGTGGCCCCTGCTTCCGCCACGGGCGCCGCGGGGGACTTGGATCCGCGGAAAAGGTAGCCGAGTGCCAGGCCTAACAGCAGGCAAACCGCCGCCATTGCGTATACTTGTTTCGCTTGCCAGGTGGATCCGGCCGTTGCCGGTTCGACCGATTCATTCGGCATTCGTCGATTCCCCTTCGCGCTGCGTATGCTCCCAACGCATCCTCTACCCTGCTTAACTTACCGTCGCAGCGAGGGGAGGACAGCATGCGCCATCACAGGCAATTGTGACGTGGATCACACGGGGGGAGCTGGCTGAATTTTATTATCACGAGCGGCGGCGGTTACGAACAATTCAGCGGAGAACGCCATGGTCCTCTATCCTGAACACAGGTTTCCGCAGAAGGCCCTCATTCTTGTGATGGCTTTGGCGTCTTGTCTGCGATTGCTCGGTCAATCCGCCGCCCCGAAGGAGTACATCTCGCTCCAAGGCGCGCAGCCGGCGCTCAAGGCGATGGGCGACGCGCTACCGCCGGATCTCAAGGCGGCCACGCCGCTCGATGCCGATCGATGGTCCAAATGGGTCCAGGCCCAGGATCTCGCCATCCGGCAGCGGCTCGACCGCGGGACGGAAGACACGCTGACCAACCTCCTGCGCTTCGGTGTGACCTTCACGAAAGAATATCGGATTGACGACGAGTACTTGGTCCGCTACGGACAGAGTTCCCTGGTCGACGCTTTCGCGGAGAACCGGGCCAAAGACCTGATCGCGGCACTGGCGGACCCAAACGCGGCAGAGGGTATCGCCGAGATGCGCCGTTTTGTGGAGAACCAAGGATTCTCCCTCCAGACACCGCAGGAGCGCGCCAAGCTGAAAAAGTATTTGCTCGACAACTTGGCCCGTTTGCGAGATGAGTTCTTGAAATATCGCGCCCAGACAAAAGACGAGAAACGTTTCCAGCTCTTTCAAGACCGCGGCATTTCGCTGGATACGAACCTCTGGCCTGACTACGCTCTTGATTTGCAATTCCGCAATATGCTCGAGAAGCGATTGCTGAAACCTGGGAGCGTGCGCCGCATCGCCATCGTCGGTCCGGGATTGGACTTTGCAAACAAAGAAGCGGGCAACGACTTCTATCCGCCCCAAACCATCCAACCCTTCGCTGTGCTCGATTCACTCTTTCGTCTCGGCCTGGCAGATCCTACGACAGTCGAGCTGTACACCCTGGACATTAGTCAAGAAGTGAATGCCCATATTCAGCGCGTAAAACAGAAAGCAGTTCTGGGACGCTCCTATACGGTCCAACTCCCATGGAACACGGAACGGCCGATGAGTGACGAATATCGAGCGAGCTTCATTGCTTATTGGCAGGCGCTGGGAGCAAAAATCGGTGAGCCGGTCACGCCGATTCCGGTGCCAGGTGCCGCTGCCGCGACCAAGACGAGAGCGTTAAAAATTCGACCCGAGATCGTGCGCCAGCTCACAGCTCTCGACATGAACGTCGTTTATCAGCACTTGAACCTGTCATCTGAACAAGCCTTCGACCTGGTGATCGGCACAAATATCTTTGTTTACTATGGGGAATTTGAACAGCTACTCGCACGTGTTAATTTAGCGGCCATGCTGAAGCCGGGAGGCTATCTTCTCTCGAACGACAAGCTAGCCGACAAGGTTCCTCTCGGTCTCGACGAGGTGCTGGAGACGCCGATCACGAGTTCAATGCAGCCGCTGGTGCGAGACATAATGTTTTGTTACCGGCGTGGCCAGTAGCGACTCTCAAGTCGGCCAGCAAAGAAGGGAGAACCCTCGCCAGTCTTAGCCGGTGCGGGCGAGGGTTGCGCCTTCACTGTTGGGGCGCGACGCCTAGCTGAGCGAATGTGATGATGTGGCCGGCCGGATCTTTAATGCCGATTTCTTTCGCGCCATAGAACGTGGTGCGCACGGGCATGACGACCTCGGCCCCCTTGATTGCGGGGATGATTTCGTCGAGATCCTCTACCTCGACGTATAAGAATGATGGGCCCTTACGGACCTGCGGCGAAACCGTGGAGACATCTTTCTCGGCGCTGGCGTAGGTTTGATACATCAATTCGACCCCGCCTTTTTGCAGAATTGCGAATGCGAGTTTGTTGCCCTCGGGCACCTCAATGGTCTTCTCGAACCCTAGGCGTTCCACCCAGAACTTCAGGCAGGGTTCAATCTCTTCGGCGAACAGTATGGGTGTGATCTTTTTTACGGCCATAGGTTTCCCCTTTTCCTCTGCATTAAGTTGCCCGAAGGGCGCACTGACAAACAATGTGAGAAGTAACAGCGTGACAGTTGTGAAACGCATTTTCAATTTCCTCTTTGCAAATCGTACTAGTCTCGTTTAGACTAGTGTAGAGTACAAATTCGCAGAACGGATGTCAAGGAGAATTTTCATGCCCACCGAAGAACGCAAACTACGAGACTTGGTTTCCGTTGGACCGGCCATGCTGCGCGATTTCGAACTACTGGGAATTGCCAGCGTGACGCAGCTTTCCAAGAGAAATCCCGAGAAACTCTATGAGAAGCTGTGTCGAGTCACGGGACAGCCACAGGACATCTGCTGCCTGGATGTTTTTCGCGCGGCGGTAGCGCAGGCGCGGAATCCGCGTTTGCCAGGGGAGCAATGCCAGTGGTGGTATTGGAGCCGCAGACGAAAGGCGCGCGATGGCAGCCGCTGAGAAGCGCGAGTTGACGACTCCGGACCTGGTCTTGCTGAGCTTGCTCGCCGAACGTCCCATGCACGGCTACCAGGCCAATCTGGAACTGGAGCGCCGGCAGGTGCGGGATTGGGCGGGCATCTCGCGGCCGCAGGTTTACTACTCGCTGGAGAAGCTGGCTCGTCTGGGAATGATTCGAGGGACGGAAAGCGATGAGCCCCAGGCGGGTCCGGAGAGAAGCGTTTTCGTAACATCGGCGAAGGGTCGTGCGGCTCTGGCGGACGCTTTGGAACGAGAAGACTGGACCACACAACGCGAACGGCCGCCATTCCTCACCTGGATTGCGCTGTCGTGGCAAGCGCGGCCGGGCGTCTTCCAACGGCAACTGGAGCGGCGGCGGGAGTTTCTGGAGAAAGAACTGCTGCGGGAAGAGGCTACACTGCGCGCGATTCGGAAAGAGGTGGGCCACCGTTTTCACGAGGCCGTCTGGATGGTCGGCCTCACCATTCAACAGTTTCGGGTGGAGCTGAGGTGGCTGGGCAAGCTTTCTCGCGAGGTCCATCGCCGGGGTGGGGCCCGGCATCCGGCGTATGTGGCGAAGGATGGCGAGTAAGATGGTTTAAGTTGCGGCATCCTGGCGAGGGGTCCTGCTGAGCATCGCTCGTCCGCCCGGACGGGAGCGACCGAGCTTACGTGTGTCTTTGGTTCGACTTCTTCTACGTTGTCGTATTCTTTTGCGGAGCTTCGCTTCGCTGGACGGGCGAGACGCCCGTCCTCCACAAGCTGGATCCTGGGACAGAATCTATGTGTGTTCTTTGCGGTGTAATAGAAATGCGCCGATGGCGCCTCCGAGGCTGGAGAAAATCGTGAAGGCTACAAGGGTCGCGACGAGGCTGAAGATCATGATGAAGGTAAAGCCTTCGGGGGTGTTGAACAGCTCAAGGACCTGTTGCACGTGGGGGTCCGAGCTTTGGGCCGCGCTTTGTTGAATGTAGTTCAGAAAGGCATCATGGATTTCTCTTCCAGAGCGGAAGGCAGTCCACAGCGCGAGAGTAGCGGCGACCGCACCGAATCCCAAAACTCCGGTAAGTGCGCCCAGCCGCGCTCCCATGCCAGCCGTGACATGAGTGGCAGGACAGCGTCGGCGGTAAAGCACCACAGACAGAAACCCGGCGGCAAGCATACCCAGCGGGGTAGACTTGCTGACAACGATTATGAAAATGGCTACCAGCAACGCGATTGCGGCGGAGGGCAAAGCCTGGGGCCATTCGAGCGTGGACGGCAGCGGCGCGGCATAGGATGTGTACTTCTCGATAGCGACTTCCGGCGTCGCTGCAGCCGGCACGGACGGCTCGGGTCCCGCGACGCGAATCTGAGGGGCGTTGCAGCGGGCGCAGAAGGGCGTGCCGTCCTCGACCCCTGCGCCACACTTATAACAAGGATGTTCCACTGGATTTCAAGGTACAGCAGGGGCGTGCGGCGCGCAAGAAAGGACGGCCCCGCAGCATGGCGGACGCGCGAGGCCGCCCGTTGCTCCATTGGAATGCTGAACTTTTAGATATCGCCTTCCTTGCCGCGGACTCGCAACCACACGATGGCGAAGTCCGAGCCCTTGCCCTCGGGTTCAATGGCGACGATGTGCTGGTTGTCGCTGGTTCCGGCTTTCAGTTCCACCTTCTTGCCGCCGTCGTCACTGTCGCACTTGAGCTTGTCTCCAACCACGTAGCCCTTTTTGCCTCCAACTACGGGGACGTCGTCGTCTATCTTGAAACCGCCGTCGTGGCACTGCAGTACGTTGCCGTATCTCTTCAGTTGGTCCTGGTAATAAGCGATGATTTTGTCGGGCGGGTCGTCGGATTCGTATTCGAGCGCCACCACCTTCAAGCCGAAGCCGAAGGTGGAAATATTGACGTTGGCGCTCTTCTCGTCGCCGTCTTTATTTTTCCCCTTCTTCCTCGCGCCGGGATAGACGGGCAAGCCGGTGTCGCGAACATCCGCGTTCTCGTCAACGTGGATGCCGCCGACCGGAGTTTTGATATCGACTTTGCTGGCGCCATCGTCGCCGTTATCTTTCACGCTGACGCTGCAGGCGGGCAAGAGCGCGAGGCTGGCCAGTATCGCTACGCTCGAAAGCCAGCAGCTAATTGCCGGTGGTTTGGTAATACGCATGTCGAGAACCTCCTTGCGCAATTTGTGCGGGACGCTCGATCCCAGCGCCGCGCTGCGCGATGTTCGGGATGCTGACCGGTAGATGTCCCCGGACCGCAATTTCGCCGAACAATGCTTTCACCGCGCTGATTTCCGAAACCGTGGCGTTTGAAAAGGTGCAAAGATAATTTTGGACTGCGGGGAAGTCCTGCGCCAGGTATGGATTTCCCATAGCAAGCACAGCAGTTTTCTCCGCGGCGTGATCCAGCACTTTTTGTAATAGCGCGCCACTCGCGTCGGATAAGCCCACTGAGTTGGTCACTCCGTTTGCACCTTTCATCACTCTTCCCGGCACCGGGACTTCGTACACCGCGGCAATCACGGAGCGCGCCCTGTCCACGGCTCTTAGCACATCGCCCGACATGGCAGTGGCGACTCGAGGGTCTACATAAATCACATCGGCGTTGGGCACACGCTCGCGGAGTTGGCGTTCCAAGGTGCGTCCAGCCTCGGTGCGCATGTCGTCCGAGAAGATTACGGCGACCGTGTTGTCACGCACTTCTTCCACCCTCTGATACGGAAGGCCAGGGGCGGCGGTTCCAGATGTTTTCAGGGGCAGGAGCTTGCCATTGTCGCGAACGAGGGTGATGGCGTCGTCAGCGATTTGCTGGCCGAGGGCGAGGTTCTCGGGCTTGCCCACCAGGGTAGACAGAGCCTCGACATTCACCAGGCGCGTTTTGTGAAGGCTTAGTGAAGCTTTTGCTTTCAATATTTTGAGCACGGAGGCATCGAGCTGCGCCGGGGAGATCTCGCGACTACGCACGGCCTCGAGCATAGCTCGGTAGGACGCGTCCAAGTCGGCGGGGATGAGCAATACGTCGTTGCCGGCCTTGAAGGCGTCGACCGCAGCACGGCCAATGTGTGCCTCATAGAGGCGAGTGAGGCCCGCCATGTCGAGCGCGTCGGTTACGATGATTCCCTTGAAACCGAGCTGGTTCTTCAGCAGGCCGGTCACGATTGCAGGCGAAGTCGAGGCCACATGGTTGGGATCGGAGTCGAGCGCGGGAACGGAAACGTGGGCCACCATAACGGAGTCCACTCCGGCTTCGATCGCCTGCTGGAAAGGCGGAAGTTCGACGGACTTCAGGCGCGTCATGTCGCCGCTCACTTGCGCAACGCCCAGATGCGAGTCAGTTGCGGTGTCGCCGTGGCCGGGAAAGTGCTTGACCGTGGTCATCAATCCGTTGGCATGCGCTCCCCGGATGTACGCAGTCACCAAATCGCCGACCTGCCGCGGATCTTCGCCAAACGAACGGGTATTGATGATAGGGTTCGCGGGATTCGAGTTGACGTCGGCATCGGGAAAGAAATTCCAGTGCACCCCGATGGCGCGGGCCTCCTGTGCGCTGATCCGGCCGAAGGCCTCGGCATACTGCAATTTGCCGGCGGCTCCGAATGCCATGGCGTGGGGAAATTCGGTGGCGCCATGCAGGCGCATGGTGACCCCGCGCTCGAAATCAGCGGCAATCAGCAGCGGCAACTTGGAGTCCTGCTGCAGACGGTTGAGCAGTTCAGCAGCTTCGTAGGGCTGGTTGCGGTAGAGAAAAGGGGGATCCCAGCGCACCGTCATGGTGAGGCCGCCGAGATGACATTTGCGGATGCTGTCGCGAAGTTGCAGGTACTCGGGATCGTTGACATTCAGAAACTTGGCGCGCACCCAGATCATGAAGAGCTGGCCGACTTTTTCTTCTATGGAGAGCCTGTGCAGAGTTTTCTCCGCCCATTTTTCTCCTTCGCGGTCGAGGTGAATAGGACCGGGTTGCTGATATTTCTGCTTGGCGAAGGCGGGGAAGACGAGAAGAAATGAGAGGAAAGAAAGGACCAAGCCAATTCGTCGGCGCATGAGCAAACGATAGCATGCCCAAGGTTGGTGGTCGCGGCGGCAACCATCCAGACAGAACGACGGGGATGTCGTTGCAATGCAAACCAAGTTCCTGCTGCCACAAGATCGCTAGAACGCGCTGCCTCCACCGCCCCCGAAGCCGCCGCCAGAGAATCCGCCACCACCGCCGCTCCAGCCTGATCCCGTCGAACTGGCACGCGGGGCTGACACGAAGACTTGATGCATGTCCGTCGCCATGCTATGCATCGAGCTCGAAAAGAAGATTGGATTGAAGCCCACGGCTCCAGCGGGCGAGACATACCAGTTCGGAGGATCTTTCACGATCCCCGCGAAGGCCTGTGCCCAATGATGCTCGACACCCAGCGCCATGGCGTAGGGCAGATATTTTTCGAAAGTGTCTGGAGGCATGCGCTTGAGCCGGTCGGCATCCACGCGATTCATGAACTCCTGAAAGCCCAGGACCGCGATGCAGGTACGTCCGCCTTGCACCGTTTTGGCCGTCATCTGGCGCGCAAACAGCCACCAAATAATTGCCGAAATAATTCCGCAGCCAATCAGCAAACCGATTGAGCTGAAAACATCTTTGTTCCAGAGAAGTTGCAGCATCAAGAATGGCGCAACGATAACGACAACGCCTGCCAGGCTGTAGCCATTGGCCGAGTCGGGATCGAGCAGGTACATGCCTTTCTTTTTCAGCGCGGACTTAATATCTTGTTGGATCACCGGAATCGCCGTGTAGAAGCGGTTTTTCAGGCTGGACAACCGCGTGGCCTCGCCGCCCGCAAAAACGTTCTCCAGCATCACGCGCTCATGCGGTACCAATCCGCCCCACTGATCGCGCGGCTTCAGCAAATGAAAAATGTAGTCCTTGTGGTGAAACACGAGACCTTTGTCATCGACTTCCTCGATCTTCACGAAACCTCGCACCGCCAAATCCACCAGCGTGGAGGTGATGTCGCGAGGATGAATTGCGTCGTCGAGCAATGTGCCGGCCTCGGCCGGAGTCATGCCGGCCGGCGGCTCGTACATGGGCGCGACGGAAAGCCCGGGATCGGGATCTCGCCCCTTGTACCACCAGAGGGTGAACATCACAGCAAAAGTCCAGAAAGGCAGAAAGACGATGGGATTGCTGCCCAGGAACCACATCAGCCGCGTGAACCCGCTCGGTTCCTTGAGGACGCCTTTAGGAATGAAAATGTCGATGGTCATTCCGCCGCGCATGGGCAGTGGATTGTTGGTCTCGAAAGAAACTTCAGAGCCTCTGACTTCCGTGCTGGCGCCGCGTTCGGCCGAGCCGTAAGCTCCGGTGAAAGCCTGGCCGCGCAGCGAGCCCGCAGCCGAGTCGGGGAAGCTGACCACCGCCGAGGCATGATCGATCGGCACCGGCCAATCGTTGCCAGTCACGTTCCAGTAGAATTCGTCGTGATCTTCGAAGAAGCGCATGCCGTTGCGCACGGTGTAATCGATCTCCACAGTGCGGCTGGCGTTGACCGCATCGGGGATGAAAATCTTCAGATCGCGAAAGCCGTGTGCGGTGGACGATTCGTACTTCAGCTTGCCGCCATTGCCATCGGTTACACCCGTGACGTTCAAAAAGAGCGTGTAGTTGGTTCCCTGCGGCCCCGGATATTCGACGGGGATGAAGCGGTGAATGCCGTGCCACTCGCCAACAAAAGCAAGCATAATGCGCTCGTGGACGGCGGCCGAGCCGTCTTCGTGGATGGAAATGGTGTCGTTGTAGTCGGCAACACGCCAGCTCCGGGCGAACAGGGGGCAGGCGAAGACGAGCAGGAAGATGCAGAGAACAGCCGTTCTGTAGAGACGCAGCTTGCTGCGTCTCAGACTGCCGACAACCCCACCCCCTGTCATTCCGAGGAGCGTAGGCGACGAGGAATCTGCAGTTTGCCTTGAGTGCCAAGCACTGTGGATCCCTCGCTTCGCTCGGGATGACAACAACGGGGATTCTGGCAGGAATCTGAGGCGGAGCGTGCTGCGCCTCAGAGACCTTGCGAGCAACATCGGTACACGAAGGCTGGCTGTCTCAGGCATAGTTCTTAGCGTAAATTCGCATTTCGGAACACGCTTGCGATGCGATTGGAACCCTACATTTCCTCTTTCGTCCGGTCCAAGATGATGCGCTCCTCTGAGAGGAAGTAAGCGACTTTGCTGTGGTCGATGAAATTCGCTTCGTCCGCAGTCGACGCTTTCCATTCAGGCGATTGACGAGCCGCCAGCAAAGCTTCGATGTCGTCAAACCAGAGCTCCGCCATTCCGTCATAGCCAGGTTCGTGTCTATCTCCGGGGACGGTCAAGCGGTGGCTTTGCACTAATTTTCGCAGTCGAGGAATCCGAGCACCGATCGCACCGTGAACATTCTCCCAGTAGTCAAAGAATTCCTCGTCCGTCAAACCCGCCTTTTTGGTGATGCAATAAACCAGTTTGATCATTACTTATCTGAGATTAGAACTTTACCGCCACGGGTTCGCGGTCGGCGGCGGCGACTTCGAAGAATTGCCGCGCCTGGAAGCCGAACATCCCCGCCAGAATATTTGTCGGGAAGGATTGAATCTTGGTATTCAGGTCGCGCACCACCGCGTTGTAGTAACGGCGGGCATTCTGAATGGTGTCCTCGGTCTGAGTGAGCGAACCCTGCAATTGGGTGAATTCCTCGGAAGCTTTCAACTCAGGATAATTCTCGGCCACCGCGAACAGGCTCTTCAGCGCGCCGGTAAGTTGGTTCTCCGCAACCGCCTTGTCCGCGGGCGAGGTCGCCTGCATCGCCTGCGAACGAAATTTCGCGATATTTTCAAACGTGCCCTTTTCGTGAGCGGCGTAACCCTTAACCGTCTCGACCAGATTCGGGATGAGGTCGTGACGGCGTTTGAGTTGCACATCAATGTCAGACCAAGCCGAGTCGCAGCGGATACGCAACTGGACGAGGCTGTTGTACATCCCAACCAGCAAGAAGGCGATGACCACCAGAACGCCCAAAATGATCCAAGGCATGAATGTTTTCCTTTCCCCTCGAAGTGGGAATCAAGGGGACGGTACCACAGCGGCGGACTGGGTGCAATTGAAGTGCCACCTCAGTGAGAAATTTAGAAGCACTCGCATCGTGCAATCCGGAGTCGTAGAATACAAATATCCATGAAGACCTTCAGGACAAATCCGCTAAGGCGTCGCATGGTGACAAGCCTTTCGCTGATGACGCTGGTTTTCTGCGCGGGATTCGCTCATGCCCAGACCTGTTTCACCGCCAGTGACATGGACGAGCCCACACGAGCCGCCCTGGTGAACACAGCAAAACGCTATTTCGACATGGTGGCTCGCGACGATTCCGCGGCGCTGCGGCAAAACTCGATTCCCAGCGTGGCGTCGGATTTCTCCGGCATCGAAACGGTTGTGAAAGACAATCAGGCGAATTTTTCTGGAGCGCAAGCCACTCCACGTCCTCCATTTCTGTTGAAGGCCGAGGGAACCGCGCCATTCGAACGTGCCGAGTTTCTGTGCGGCGTGTTTGGCAAGGTTGGGCAGACCGCGGACAGTGCGGTATTCGCGATCCCCAACCTGCAGCCCGGAAACTACGCCGTGGTCATTTTGGATGTTCCAACTGCCAAGCAGCCATACGCAGTGTCGTTCGTCCTGCAACAAGAAGGCAAAGACTGGAAGGTTGGCGGCCTCTATGTGAAGGAAACTCAGATCGCAGGCCACGACGGCCAATGGTTTGCCGACCGCGCCCGCGCTTTCAAAGCCAAAAGCCAAAACCGCAATGCCTGGCTGTACTACGTCGAAGCCCGTGATCTGCTGGTCCCCGTGCCCTTCATGTATACCCAGATCACAGATAAGCTGGCGGACGAGGCGGAAACGGTGAAGCCGGCCGATCTCCCGGTCAGCGGCAACACCGTGGAGCTTGCGGCGGGAGGCAAGACTTACCGGCTGACCACGCTGTTTCCCGTGGCCGTAAAACAGGATCTCGATCTGGTGGTGAAGTACCAGTCGGCGGATGTTTCCAACACCACGCAAACCTTTCAGGACAACACCGCGGTGATGAAGGCGCTGGTGGCGAAGTATCCCGAGTTCCGCGAAGCTTTCGACGGCGTGGTCGCCCGCGCCGTAGAACCGACCACGGGCCGGGACTACGGTTCGCTCCTACCAATGAAAGATATTAAATAGCAGTTCCACGCGACGCACGCGTAGGCCCGGACGCCTCGTCCGGGCAGCCGAGCGGAGCGAGCCGCTGCGTCAAGGGCCGGTATTACGCTCAGGAACCCGGTCAATGTGCGTAATGGCGACGTTATGCCAGTTATTTCTTTTGGGCCCGCCCAAACACCTAGCTCGGCCCCTCGCTGTACGCGTACCAACGGTCTGCCAGTTTGCGAAACGAGTAGGCTCCATCTCCCGGTGAGTAAGGGTGTTCTCCGAAAGCTTGTGAAGAAGAACATGGCGGGTATCTGTGGCTTGGACCAGGGCCGCAATAGAGGTAGCCGTTCGAGTGGCCGCGATTGGATCTTGCGATGGCGATATCGAGGTTTCGGTGCTCATCCTGTACGATTGTACTTCCCAATGGAGTGGATGAAGAGTGGGTAGTTGATGTAATCGAGCCATTACACCATCTGAGAATCGTGGTAGTTTCGTCAGAACTCCATTGCCTCACCCGCTTGCGCAGCCCGCACAGGGACTAATCAGTACATGCGGCCTCGAAAGCACGGCACCACCGATCAGAATCGGGTCAGGTCTGCTCTGCAAACGTACATTCTTTCGGATCTTTGTCTTCTCGCAATCCCAGAAAAACTGGCGCTCGCAACTTCATCCCGCCTTCCGTGGTTTCATGCGTCCACTCGGTAAACTTGATCTCCGCCACTCGTTCGGGCTTCACCCAGTGCACATGGGCTGCATCCACGTCACCGTAAAACGGACTGCGATTTGTCTCCAGCGCTTTGAGCACCTGCCAGATCTCCTTGAGCATAGCCTCGTTAAATCCCGTTCCCGCTTGCCCTACGTGAATGAGCCGGCCTTGCTTGTCGTAGAGCCCGAGCACGATCGCCCCGAAGTATTGGCGGCTGCCTTCCGGGTCGGTGTAACCACCAACTACGCAATCGACCGTCTGCGTAACCTTGATCTTGAGCCAGTCGCGGCTACGGCGTTCTTCGTAGTGACTCGCACGCTTTTTCGCGAGAATCCCCTCCAAACCCTTTTTCTTCGCCACCTCGAATAAAGCCAAACCTTGGGGAAAATGTTCGGAGTAGCGGACCAGATCGCTCGCTTCGATGATCTGAGAGAGAACTTGCTTACGCTGTTCCAGCGCGACCTGGCGCAGGTCATAGCCGTCGATATAGAGCAGATCGAAAATGTAATAAACCACCTGCAGATCACGTCGCGCTCCGGTTCGTCGCCCGCCTTTGCGAATGCCGGTGCGTTGTTGCATCAAGCTAAACGAAGCGCGGCCTTGCTCGTCGAGCGCGACAATTTCGCCATCGAGGACCGCATTCTCCGCTTTGATCAACTTGGATAGTTCATGAAGTTCAGGAAATTCTCCGGTGAGGTCGTTCTGGTTGCGCGAAACCAGGCGCAGGTTGCCGTCCTTGAGGAACGCAACCGCGCGATAACCGTCCCACTTGATCTCGAACAACCACTCCGGATCATCGAAAGCTTTTTCGACCGGCGTGGCCAGCATGGGATGAATAGCGATCGGCATAGGCTTGCGAACCGCGCCCTGCAGATCTTTAACCGCCGAAGGCACAGACCTCAGCGAGGAGGTCGCTGTTGCTCTAGTTTCGCTCGTTCGATCAGGGCCCGCCTTTTCTTTGCCGTTTTTTTTTACTTTGTGTTTCTTTGTGTCCTCTGTGGTCAGGTTTTGCTTCGTGGTCTTCTTGTCCAGCCTGGCCAGCGTCTCAGCCAGCCACGCCGCTTTCACCTTCCCACGCGACGCGGGCCGGCTGCTCTTCCATTGGGCCGAACCTTCGTCTCCCGCGATCTCAGCCATCGTGCGCTGGCTGAGTACTGAAGCGTCGTATTGCTCGATGTCATAACCCTCGACCGCATATTCGTCATGCTTCTTGATCAGCAGCCATTCCGTCCCCTTGCTTCCCGGACGGCGCCCGCGTATGTGAATCAAAGCAAAGTCGCCCTTGAGCTTCTGCCCATGCAGTCGAATCTTGAGATCTCCCTTCTTCAACATGGCGGCTGCTTCGGCCTCGGTTCCCGGCAGATATTTTCCATTCACCGGCTGCGGGGAAAGCGGTTCCCATGTGCCCAAATCCCACACCATCACTGTGCCAGCGCCGTAGTTGCCCTGCGGAATCGTGCCCTCAAAATCGAAATAGGAAACCGGATGATCTTCCACCTGCATGGCAAGCCGCTTGTCGGCGGGGTCAAGCGACGGCCCTTTCGGCACGGCCCAGGACTTGAGCACGCCCTCCATTTCCAAACGGAAATCGTAGTGCAGGCGCGTAGCGCGATGTTTCTGCACCACGAAGCGGTGCCCGGTCTTCTTCTCCAGCTTGGGTGGAGGCTCCGGAGTTTCCTCAAAGCGGCGTTTGCGTTTGTACTCTTCTAATGGCACCGAGCTATTCTACTGAGAACTGAGAACGGATATCTGCAAACTGCTTCCCGATCCCCAGCCGTCTTGTTTAGAATCGCTCGCATGATTTAAGGTTGCTGGCGGATCCCTCAACATGAAACGTGAATATCCGGATGCGCCTCTGGTGGGCGTAGGCGCGATCATCATCGAGCACGACCGCGTCGTGCTGGTGAGACGTGGACACGCGCCGCTGGCGGGCGAGTGGTCCATACCCGGCGGAGTGCTCGAAGTGGGCGAAACCCTGCGCCAGGCCGTGGTTCGCGAAGCTCTGGAGGAAACCGGCGTGACCGTCGAGGTGGGCGAATTGCTCGGCGTATATGATCGCATCTTGCGCGATGCGGACGAGCGCACGCTTTACCATTACGTGCTGATTGATTTCCTGTGCCGGAGAATCGCCGGAGAACCTCAAGCGGCAGGCGACGCGGCTGAGGCCCGCTGGTTCACCCGCGGCGAAGTGGGCGGGCTTTCCTTGGCGGATGACACCGTGGACGTCATCAAGTTAGGGTTCGAAAAGTCCGGCAGTGAATCGGGGCGTCTTGATATTTGAGCGGCCCACGATACACTCGTACAAATTCCGAAAGCGAGGCGACTATGTTCCACAGAATAGTGCATACAAGCAGCGACTCTGCCGTAACCATTCTTCGTGTGGTGCTGGGCTGTGTATTCTTCGCGCACGGCGCGCAAAAGATGCTGGGCTGGTTCGGCGGATACGGATTCAGCGGCACCATGGGTTTCTTCACCCACCAGATGGGAATCCCCGCGCCCTTTGCGTTTCTCGCCATCTGCGCCGAGTTCTTTGGTGGACTGGGGCTGATCCTCGGATTGCTGGGGCGCATCGCCGCCTTCGGAATCATCTGCAACATGCTCGTGGCCATCGCCATGGTGCATCGACAGAACGGCTTCTTCATGAACTGGGCAGGCAATCAAAAAGGCGAGGGATTCGAATATCACCTCCTGGCCATCGCGGTGGCGCTGCTGATTCTAATCAAGGGATCGGGCGCTCTCTCCGGGGATCGATTTCTGACCCACGAACTTCCGTAAAAACAGAACGGCCCGCGCTTTTGAAGGCACGGGCCGTCCGGTGGACTGTTTGGGATTGACCAAGAGGTGGTCACTCTACGTGGCCCCTTCGGTAAACTACGGGTCTTACTATCGACCGGCTCGACCTGCAGCCGGGCGGATCAACCCTAACTCGCCGGTAGTCTAGCTAGGTTCTTAGAGCGACCGCTCTAAGTCTCAGCCACCTCACCTGGTCTTATGCTTCTACCACTACAATCAGAACTCGTCATTCGACCACCTCCTTTCCGGTGTACGCCTACCTTAGTACGAAATCCCTAGCCGGGTCAACTGGCAGTCCAACCTGCACAGAAAAATTATCCTGAAACCGGATTTGACCAGAATCTTGTCAAGCCCCCTTTGAGCCAGCCAATTCCTGCCAAGCCCACTCAAACATTTCAACCTCGCTTGGGGGGATACGATGTGAGTAGGCTCTACCACTTCGCCCGGTACTGGTTCAGTTTGAAAAATCAGCCAGTGTCAAGAGTAGCTCTTCCATCGACCATACGTGATCGGTCAATCCACTCTCTATGGCGGGGGTAACCCGCAAGGTTTGATGCACACGGCAGAAGTTGTAATAGGCATAGAACATTGCTACTGCATAGCGATGGTTCTCAAGTTTCTTGCTATGTGCATTGGTCAAGCGGGTGAAACGTCGCATCGACATGCGCATCGTTACAATTCTGCCGTTCGACGTAACTGGTGCTAACGTGCTTCGGGTCGGGGTTGCCACTCACGACTTTCATGTCACATCCAATGCAACGGGCAGGCGAATAGCGTCGTGCTTCCTCGTCCGAGGGAGCACCGTAAATCTTCTGTAGCTGGGCGTAGTCGCAATCCATACCAAATGCCCCTTCCACAGCTTCCAAATAAGCCTTATGTCCATCTGTAGTCACCTGCACACGACCACGGATACGCCTTGCACAATCCTGCATGAACTCATAGGCCCAGCCGCTATCGCGACCACCAACCAGATACGATATGCAGAGTTTTGTGTCTGCATCTATCGCAGTCCAAGTCCAAGCGTCTCCCCATCCATCTGCCTTTTTATCTGGATTAACATTCTTCGCCTTAGCTCCTACGAAGCACCATATTTCATCGCATTGAAGTCTGCGCACACGAACATTGCGCACAGTGCGATCATGGAACGTGTAGGCAGCCCAGCCTACATCGGCAAGCAGCTTCAAGATAGTATTCTTGGCTGCGCCCGTCATGCGCACTATGGAGTTAATCGAGTTCCCCTCGACCATCGCAGTGACGATTTGAGTGCGTGTTTTCAGGCTAAGGCGATTCATAAGAACCTCATCAATAGCTAAATTCTATGCTTGAGCGGTCATGCATGTCAAGAGAAAAATATTGTGAACGTTACTCTTGCATTGCTTGAGCGGTCATGCTAGAATTTAGCTACCATGAAACGCAAAAATAAGGCCGCGCAAGCCCTTGGTAGATTAGGGGGTTTGAAGGGGGGTAAAGCCCGAGCGGCCAAGCTGTCGCCACAAGAACGAAAGGCTATAGCGCAGAAGGCGGCGCAAGCCCGATGGGCCACTACACACGAATAATCGTGTATAATGGCCACCGGGATTAAGGGCTAAGGCTCGAAGCCAAGGGCCAAGAGCCATACCCACCACAGGTACACTGATTGACCAGTGCACAGGTGGTAGAGATGTTCCAGGTACATGGAGCACCTCCTTTCTAGGGGTAGACAATGACTCAATCATTGCTACCCCCATACCGATCCTAGATGTTTCAGGATCGGAATTCGTTTCGCGTAGGAACGGGCTGTCCTCATGATAGCCCGTTCTTTATTGCGTTAATCCCTGTAGTTCTTTCTCCTTAGCTTTTGCACGATCACCCCGGCGCAGCTTGCCAAGTTCCCCCTTCTGGTTCTTCGGTGATCCGGTTAGATACTCCGGCGGAATACTGAAAACGAACATATTTCCACTTTCATCCCACTGAAGCGGAAAGGCCCGGCTTTCTGAGAAGTCGTACTTGATAAAGTTCAAGAACGTCATGGCACTAAAACCTGCCCCATTGCCATTCTTCCCAAAATGCAGGACGTAGGAACGGAGTTCTTTCTTGCCGATGACCTTTATCCCGATCTTGCTTGTGTCAGAATCCCAGAGCAATAGAACAAACTCAGCAGCAGCCTTGTGTAAAATCGAAGCTGCGCCCGTATTCATTGCGATTCGCCCTAGCGTGGTCAGGGTAACGGTAGGCTCAATTCGGCGTGTCACCTTGCGATCAAATACCTCAAACATCGGAAGTCTCCCTTCTGTCGTTCGCACGGTCTTATTCTAGCATGAACCACCACCCTGCAGTGTAATATTTAACGGTAGTAGCAGTTCCAACAAACCAGAATGATGTAGTCGAGCGGTTAGCTAGAGAAGTGGAAAGGCTGGATAGTCGAATTATCGGCTATTTGCGTGGTTTTCTTGCGGGCTTAGTGCGGGAAGGCTTATGTTTGGCGGGCTTCGTTGGTAGGTATTGCTTCAGAGGCGCGCCAATGGCCTCTTCTACTACTCTAAGGGCGTTCTGTATTACGTCCTTCTTGGGCATGAATTAACCATGCCACGAATTTAGAGCGAGCGCAAGTTTTCTAGTTTTCAAACTGAACCAGTACCCTTCGCCCCCCCGCCTTGCCCCGGCCTGCCCACCCCGCGTATGATGCAGCGTTCATGACTCCGCGACCGTCACCCCGCCAAGCCAACCTGCAAGAGAAGGCGCAATTGATGTCCGCGTCGGAAATCGAACGCACCCTGGTGCGGCTGGTCCACGAAATTATCGAGAAAAATGACGGCGCCGCCGATCTTGGTTTGGTCGGAATCCGCCGCCGCGGGGTATTCCTCGCACAGCGACTGGGACAGATGATCGGCCGCATCGAAAAAACTCAGGTCCCCGTGGGCACGCTCGACATCACTTTGTACCGCGACGACCTCTCGACCGTAGGAACCGGGCCGGTGGTGCAGAAAACGGAGATGGAATTCCCCATCACCGCCAAAAATATTGTGCTGGTGGATGATGTCCTCTACACCGGACGCACGGTGCGCGCCGCCATGGACGCCCTCTTCAAGCAAGGACGCCCCAAGCGCGTCCAACTCTGCGTGCTGATCGACCGTGGCCATCGCGAGCTGCCCATCGAAGCAACCTTCGTCGGCCGCAAGGTACAGACTACGCCGCGTGAGATCATCGAGGTTCAGTTGCGCGAAATCGATGACGCCGAAAAAGTTTTGATCGTGGAAAAGCAGAGCTAAGATCTAACTAGAGCATGTTTTAGAAATGGTTCTGAGCAGGCTCGGGCAGGGCACCGCTTCACCGGCTGCGGAAAAACTCTGATTCGAGCCGGTTTTGGGAAGGGCACGACTTCAGTCGTGCCGCGGATCGCCAAAAATGAATTCGGCTTTAGCCGCTGGGGTTCGACCTCGTCCACAAACGGTATCTTGTGGAGTTTGCTCAGCCGTTTGCTTATAAGACCATTTTTCTGGGTTTAGTCGAAGTTTTCCGTGGCAAGCATGAACAAAGCCGCACCCGGTTCCCTGCTCGGCATTGAACATCTCGAGGCATCCGAGATTCTGCGCCTGCTTGCGCTGGCACGGCGCATGAATCCCCGGAAGCCGCGCCCCTTGCTTCGGGGCAAGCGCGTGCTCCTTCTCTTCTACGAAGCCTCCACCCGTACCCGCAGTTCTTTCGAAATCGCCGCCAAGTCGATGGGAGCGATGACCACACTCGTGCTCTCCAGCGGATCGAGCATCGAAAAGGGCGAGTCGTTGCTGGACACGGGATACACCTTGCAGGCCGTGGGCGCCGATGTCATGGTGATTCGTCACCCCAACGCTGGCGCGCCTCTGCTGATGGCCACGCATCTTGATATTCCGGTGATCAATGCCGGCGACGGGATGCACGAGCACCCCACGCAGGCGCTGCTAGACGCCTACACCATCCTGCGCCACAGAAAAACCCTGAAGAGCCTGCAGATGGCGATTGTGGGCGACATTTATCACAGCCGCGTGGCCCGCTCCGCGATTCACCTGCTCAGCAAATTCGGCGCTCGCATCACGCTCTGCGGACCGTCGGAGTTCTTGCCCGAAGTGGCAACCAGCCTGGCCCCTGGGCTGCACATCACCCGCACCGTGGAAGAAGCGGTGCGTGGCGCCGACGCGATTATGGTTTTGCGGGTGCAAAAAGAACGTCTCGCGGGAACCAAACTGCGTCTGCAGGATTATATTTCCAGATACCAGATGACCATGGCTCGCATGAAGCTGGCCAAGCGTGACGCGATCTTGATGCATCCGGGACCGATCATCCGCGGGCTGGAGCTCACCTGGGAAGTCGCGGATTGCCCCCAGTCGGTCATCGTCGAAGAAGTACATAACGGAGTGCCCGTGCGAATGGCGGTCCTGGCCAAGGCGCTGGGCAAAGCGAGGTGAAGCTTGGGTTCGGCGGCGCCCAGTCGATGTTTGCAGGCAAGAAAGCTCGAGGGCAGACAGCCCATGTGGGACCGGGTCTTCGACCCGGTCAGGCCCGCAGGGCCGCGTCTGTCTGTGTAATATATCGTAATACGATGTATCAAGATGGTACACGATAAATCAAAATCGGCTTCTCTCTTGATCAAAGGCGGTCGCATCATCGACCCTACCGCAAAGTTGGACGCGACCATGGACGTGCTCCTGCGCGATGGCCGCGTCGCTGAGGTCGCTCCCCCAAACAAAATCCGCGGCAGCGCGGACAAAACTTTCGACGCCCGCGGCCTGGTCGTCGCCCCCGGCTTCATTGATCTGCACGTCCACCTGCGCGAGCCTGGCCAGAGCTACAAGGAAAGCATCGCCACCGGAACGGCCGCTGCCGCTGCCGGCGGATTCACTTCCGTGTGCTGCATGCCGAATACCTCTCCTATCGTCGATTCGCCCGAGTGGGTCGCCTGGATCCAGCAACCCGAGCGCGCGGCGGTGGTCAATGTCTTCCCGATCGGCGCCGCCACCCACGCCAGCAAGGGCGCCGTGCTTACCGACTTGGGAGCGCTGCAACGCGCCGGCGCGGTCGCCGTGAGCGACGACGGCCGTCCCATCCTCAACGACACCATCATGCGCGACACACTACGAGCGGCGTCCGGACTCAACCTTCCCGTAATTCAGCACGCCGAGGACACGCGCATGACCGAAAACTGCTCGATGAACGAGGGCCCCACCTCGTTCCGGCTCGGGCTGCGCGGCATGAAGACGGCCGCGGAGGCATCCGTGGTCGAGCGCGACGTTCAACTTGCCCAGCAATTTACCGGAGCGCGCCTGCACGTAGCCCACCTCTCAACCGCCGATGCGCTGAAAGCCGTACGCCGCGGCAAACGCGGCAAAGCTCGCGTCACTTGTGAGGTGACCCCGCACCATTTCACCCTGACCGATGCCGATGTCGGCGACTACAACTCCAACTTCAAGATGAATCCGCCTTTGCGCTCCAGCGCCGACCGTGAAGCCATCCTCGTCGCGCTCGCCGATGGCACCATCGACGCCATCGCGACCGATCACGCTCCCCATGCCACGCATGAGAAGATCATCGAATTCGAGCGCGCCCTGTTCGGAATCACGGGACTCGAAACCGCGCTCGGCCTCGCCATCACGCGCCTGCATCGGGAACACACGATTCCCCTGGCAAGAGTAGTCGAGCTCTTTACCGCGGGTCCGGCGCGCGTGGTTGATCTGAGGGGCAGGGGCACGCTCGCGCGCGGCAGCCACGCTGACATAACGATCTTCGATCCCAAGAAGCGCTGGACCTTTGAGGCAGCCAAGTCCCGCTCGAAGTCGCATAACACTCCCTTCGATGGCTGGCAACTCACAGGGAAAGTTGTGGCGACGATCGTGAGCGGGAAGATTGTCTATCGAGCCGACTAAGTCGCGGAAGTGTTCCACATGGAACATTTTGCGACGCTAAGACCAGTGTTTCCAATATCATTCATGCCGATTCGGACCAATTTTCATCGATCACTGCGCTGCCGACTAAAGGCATTTATACATTAAAGTGTATAATTGAGAGAAGCTGCCGAATGATCCAGGAGAAAAAGCATGGTGGGCGGACGCAGTAAGCCAACTCATGTGACGCGGGGCAATGTGCTCGATGACCTGGGACTCTCACCCGAGCAAGACACGGTCTTGAAGTTCAAGGCGGACCTGTACCAGGCCATCCTGCGGCGCGCGCGAAAGTATTCGCAAAAGCAATTGCAGGTGATCCTGGCGGAGCCTCAGCCGAGGGTGAGCGAGTTGCTTAACGGGAAAATTGCCAAAAAGAGTGTGGACAAGTTGCTCTACTACGCGGGACGGCTGGGGATCGAGGCCAAGGCCCGATTTCCGCAGACCAACAAACAGGTTGTCCGGCGAGAACTCACGAGGTGAGCCACGCCAGGACGCAAGGAGTTGATGGTGCTAATCAAAGGTGTGAGCTGCGCTGTAGGGCAGACCCGACTTTCGCAACAGTGTTAGAAACTCTTCCTCAAAATTGCGCTTCTGGTGGTGCTCGGCTTGATGGCGGATATATGCCTGCACGGTGTTCAACAATGATGGACTGACGCTGAAGGCACCATATCCCTTCTGCCATTCGAAGGCTATTTCATTCTCGCCGAACCAGCGGGAGGAGTTCGCTTTCAGTTTCTGGACGGCTTCCGCAAGCGGCACTTTCGGAGGCAGCGCGATCAGCAAATGGATATGGTTGGCTGTGCCACCCACGGCGAGGAGTTCGATGCCAAGATTCTTTGCGATGCGCAGCAAGTAAGCCCAGAGTCTTTCCTGGAGTTCAGGCGGAATCGTGTCACGGCGGTTTTTCGTGCTGAAAACGCAATGGATGAAATTGGCGGCGTAAGTTTGAGGCATGGTCGAAAGGATAGGGCGGGTTTCGGGAATTGTCTGTGGTGGCAATCACCGGCGAATCTGTGGAAATTGTGCAGGTGCCGTCGCTACGCGACTCGTTCCATCGTAGTTTACCTACCTAGGACTTACGTCCTAGGCTAATGAATAGCGTCGCCTTCGGCGACTGGGTACGAGGTCCCCAGTTTCGTGGATAACATTGCGCGATATCAGTGGTGGAATAGTTGCGTGTCGCTCGCACGGATCAGTCGCGGAGCGACGGAATTCATTAGCCCAGCACGTGAGTGCTGGGTCGGGATGCAAGGATAAGTCGAGTCCCGACAGGGACGGTACCACGGCGAATCGACAGACCGACCGGCAAAGAAGTTAGAATTGCTTATAGGTCAACGAGCGCGATGGAATACCCGAAGCTTTACACGGTGATCAAGGATTTCTCGTTGCCATTTGCGGCTTTGATCTGGGCTGTGTATGACCTTGAATTACCGTGGAAGGACGATACCCTCGAACCTCTCTTTGATCCTGGGGAGCTTGATCCGCCCTCAGAGCTTTACGAGATTCACCCCGAGCCAATTCAGGTGTTGCGCGAGAAGGTCCTGAACCACCGTCGCTATCAAGACGGAAAACTAGGCCCGGGCGAGGCTTTCCGCGGGTATTTCCTAGCAAAGGGTGAGTGCTCTATTCCACAGCATCTTCGAGGGAGGGAACGCGTCGAAGTCCGGTTCATCGTGGAAGACACGAGGCGCAAACAATACCGTTCCGGCCCGATGTACCTCCATCTCCATTAATTTGGAAACACGCAGTTCTCCTCACGCCACAATCCCCATCCTCTTCCCGACTCGCTTCAGCACCTCCAGCGCCTGCTGCAGTTCCTCTTTGGTGTGGGTGGCGGTCATGATGGTGCGGATTCTGGCTTTGCCTTCGGGGACGGTGGGGAAGGCGATGCCGGTGCCCATGACGCCTTCTTTGAAGAGTTCGCGGGAGAAGTCCATGGTGAGTTTGCCGTCGCCGATGATGATGGGGGTGATTGGGGTTTCGCTGGCTGGGGTGGTCTGGCCTCCGATGTTGAAGCCTAGCAAGCCCAATTCTTTTTTCCAGAAGCGGGTGTTCTCCCAGAGGCTTTCGATGCGCTCGGGTTCGTTTTCCAAAACATCGAAAGCGGCGATGCAGGTGGCTGCAACCGAGGGCGGATGCGACGTGGAAAACAGGAATGGGCGGGCGCGATGATACAGAAAATCGATTAGGTCTCGGGTGCCGCAAACGTATCCGCCCAGGGCTCCGATGGCTTTGGAGAGCGTTCCCACCTGAATGTCCACGCGGCCGTGCATTTTGAAATGATCGATGGTGCCGCGTCCATTGCGGCCCAACACGCCGGAGGCGTGGGCGTCATCGACCATCATGATCGCGCCGTACTTCTCGGCTAGTTCGCACAACGCGGGCAGCGGACCGATGTCGCCGTCCATGGAAAAGACGCCGTCGGTGATCAGCAACTTCTTTCCCGGATGGTCTTTAATGCCCGCCAGTCTTTCTTCGGCCTCCGCCATGTTCTTGTGCTCGAAGACGAGGATCTTGGCGCGCGACAAACGAGCGCCGTCGATGATGGAGGCGTGATTGAGTTGGTCGGAGATGATGAAGTCGTCCTTCCCCAGGACGGCCGACACTGTGCCCGCATTAGCCGCGAATCCCGACTGGAAGACGACGCAGGCTTCGACGTTCTTGAAGCGGGCGATCTTTTCTTCGAGATCCATGTGGATCTTCATGGTGCCGGCGATAGTCCGTACCGCGCCTGATCCCACTCCGTACCTGCGTATGGCCTCCAGCGCAGCCTCGCGAAGTTTGGGATGCGTGGTCAGGCCGAGATAATTATTCGAGGCTAGGTTGATTACCTTCTTGCCGTCGAAAGTGCAGACCGGCGCCTGTTCGTCGTCCAGGACACGCAGGCGGAAGTGGGTGCCTTTGGCCTTGAGATCGTCCAGTTGGTCGGTGAGGTAAAAGAGCGGATTTGCGCGAGTGGTAGCGGTTGCCATGTCATCTCCAGTTTCTAACCTACTAGTGTAAAACCGATCGCACAAATGTGCGGCTCGGCGGTGGCTCGTGCAACGGCAATGTTACAACAGCAATTTGTTGTTGCGCAGTTGCCATGACTCCACATACATTGCAATGAAGAGAGGACGATTCAACATGTCCCTGCGGAAGATAGCGGTGGCACTTGTCTTTGCTACATTCGCGGTCGGTCAGGCTGCGGCAGCGACATGCGAGAGTCTGGCTGACCTCAAGCTGCCAGAAACCACGATCACGGCCGCCCAGTCGATATCGGCGGGCACTTATACGGCGCCCAATGGTGAGGCCTTCACAAACATGCCCGCGTTCTGTCGGGTAGCAGCCACTCTGACGCCGACCCGCGATTCGGATATCGGAATCGAAGTGTGGATGCCAGCCTCTAGCTGGAACGGGAAGTTCGAGGGCGTCGGAAATGGCGGCTTTGCTGGAGCGATCGAGTACAGCGCCCTGGCCCCTGGTGTCAGACTTGGGTACGCCACCGTCAGTACCGACACCGGCCACATAGGGTCCTCCACGGATGGATCCTTTGCGCTTGGACACCCGCAAAAGATCATCGATTTTGGATATCGGTCGATCCATCTGATGACCGTCAGAGGCAAGCAGATTGCCGCCGCTTTCTATAGCAAAAATCCGCAGGGTTCGTATTTCACCGGCTGCTCAACCGGTGGGCGCCAGGCGCTGATGGAAGCGCAGCGCTTCTCGAACGATTACGACGGTATCGTTGCCGGTGATCCGGTTGCTTACTACACGCACCATCATGTTGGCGGCAATCTGTGGGTCGTGCGGCAGATGTTTAATAACCCTGCCAGTACCGTTTTCACGACTGAGGATACGCTTCTCGGAAACGCCGTCAACGCCGCCTGCGACGCCCTCGATGGCGTTGTGGATGGCGTCCTGAACGATCCCCGGCGCTGCCACTTCAATCCTGAGAAGCTTCTGTGCGAGGGGTCCGAAAAGCCTCCGAACTGCCTTACGGCCGAGCAGGTGGAAGCAGTCAGAAATCTCTGGAGCGGTCCTGATCAAATGGTGCATGAGCAGGGTTATTACCCTCCGTTTGAGCGGGGTGGCGAAGCCGATGGCTGGCCCTCAAGTATCTCTCCGCCACCGCCGCCCGCGCCGCAAACCGACGCCCACGAGAACATTGGCCTTCCCTTTTTCAAGTACTTCGTCTTCGACAATCCGAGTTGGGACTTCCGAACGTTCAACTGGATCTCCGACCCTGCTTACGTGGACAACAAAATCGTGCTTCCGGGTCAAATCTTGGAGTCGGTTCTGAACTCGATCAACCCTGACCTGAAGCGCTTCCAGGCGCAAGGCGGCAAGCTCATCCAGTACCACGGGTTCAGCGATCCTGAGGTACCGCCCAAGACCAGCATCAACTACTTCGAGAGCGTCGCCAACTTTCCGGGAGAGTCATTGCAGCGGACTGAGGAGTTTTACCGGCTCTTTATGGTACCTGGGATGAACCACTGCAAAGGTGGCCCCGGCGCAAATGTGTTCGACATGCTCACCCCGCTCGTGCAGTGGGTTGAGCACGACACTGCGCCAGAGCGTGTCATCGCGACGCATTATGTCAACAACAACCCAGCTCAAGGCGTCCAGTTTACTCGCCCCTTGTGCTCCTATCCTCGGGAGGCGGTCTATAAGGGCAGCGGCAATCCCAATGATGCGGCCAACTTTGTCTGCAAGTAATCCTAAGCGATCGAAGCATGATCGGAGCGAATCGCGGATGTACGGGCGGATGAACAGTCTGATGTCAGCAACTGCCGGCGAACTGCGATGAATTGCAGACCGTAGTCATGATCTTGAGAACCACAGCATCGGGGTTCGCATCCTGGTCGTTGGTGAGCACGACCACGGTGAAACCGCTGTCGAGGAAGACCGCAGTCTCTGCCGTAAATCCGCCAATTTGGCCGTTATGCCAGATAATTGGCCTGTTATTGAAGGTCCACAGGGCCAGCCCGAATCCGTACGACCCGCCTCCCGGAATTTGAAAGCCGTTGGAAGTTGTCATGGCTTTGAAAGAAGCCGGTGAGACGACTTTCCCATTCATCAAAGCGTTGTCCCATGCAACCAGATCGTAGACGTTCGAACTCAATGCTCCGGCGGCAAAGGCGGCCGAACGGTCCCAGAGGATTGCGGGAACCAATCCCGATCCGTTGTCGGTGTAGCCGGTCGCGGATTGACCCGCGGCAGGAAGCGAGTAAGAGGTATTCGTCAACCCCAGCGGTTGGAAGATGTACCGGTCGAGGTTATCCGCGTAAGACTGCCCGGTAAGCTTTTCGATGATTGTGCCCAGGGCAAAAAAATTGCTGTTGGAATACGAGTACTGAGTGCCCGGCCGGAATTGCAGGGGCGCTTGGCTGACCGCCGTCAGCACGGTCGCCTCTGACACGCCATTTCTTACCCAGTCGCCGAGTTGGGGAAAATCGGTGAAATTCGCGAGGCCTGAGGTGTGAGTCAACATCATGCGAAGGGTAATGGCGGAGGGAAAGTTATACTCCGGCAAGTATGTTGTTATCGAATCGTCGACGTGCAATTGCCCCTGTTCTTGCAACTTCATGATTAAGGCTGCGGTGAACTGCTTGGTGATGGAGCCGATTTCAAAGAGGACGCTCGGTTGCGTCGCCTGGCGCGAGGACAGATCAGAAACCCCGTATCCCTGAACGTACAGCATGGAGCCTTTTTTGGCGAGAGCGACCGTCATGCCGGGCATACCTTGTTGCTGCATGGCTGCCTGCGCGACCGCGTCCACGGCGGCGGCCAACGAGCCTGGTTGCTGGCCTGGCGGAGAAGGAGCGCTGGAGCCGCCACATCCCACAAGGGCGAGCGCCATCGCTAGGGAAACCACAAAGACCGAAAACCGCAACCCAAGAGCGTGTCTCATATCGACCCCCTTCCCATCCACGAAGTTTAGCTCTGTTTTGGGCCGCAATCAGCAAAATTCTCAGACCGAGCCGCGGCAATTTCACCCAGACTACTTTCGCCCAGATTACTTTAGCCGGCCTGGTGTCTTAATTTCAGCAAACTCGAAGATTCCTTAGAGCTGATTTACTATCTACGCGCACTCTGTGCCTGTTCTTAGCGGTCTCTGTGTTTCTAAGGTTTTGATGAGACTTCGAAAACACAAGGTCTCAAATCACGGAGGGCGCGGAGAAGCCTGGTAAGGAGCAAATGAGATATGACAGATTGGGTGGTGGTTGAATTTGGATCGCGTCAACTGGGGAAGGGGACAATATCTTGACACAGCAACAAGAGCAGGATTTGATCGTAGCGATCAAAAGCATCGCGGAGTCGCTTCAACAACTCACCATGTTAGCCCAGGTTGTGATCCATCAGAAATTGAATCTCTCGCCTGGACCACCGCCAAAATCTCCGCCGTTTCGTTCTTGATTTGGTAGTCAACCAGAGCTGTCGCTCGGCCGTACCCTGCGGTGACGATATCTTGCGGGACAGCATGATCTTGCGTAGTCAGTTGGAGGCGGATCTGTGCTACCGCGGCGCTTCAAAAGCGCTGCGCCACCCAAAAACGATTTCTGGATTACTGGCTTCCCGCTTCGAGACGGAATCAGTTTTCCGTGACCTGCGGGGGTTTCGGTGGCTCTGGCGGGCGAGGCGCTTTCGGTAGCTTGGGGAGACTCGGTGCCGGCGCTTCCGCGGCGGACGAGGTTTTGCGAATCTCGATGGTGCCGTGCTCGTTGTTGACCACCAGGTGCGGTCCGCCGCCGCCTATGGTTCCGGTGGCGACGCCTTGGTCGTTCGAGTTGTCGATCTTCAACTGGTCGAAATCGCTCTGGACTTCTCCGTTGCGCGATCGCGCATCCACCTGGAAGCCGGCTTTGTCGGGCAGATAAATCTGGATGTCGCCTTTGCGGTTGTCGACCTGCATGCTTCCCAATTTGTTCATGCGCAGTTCGACCGATCCGTTTTCATCTCGCAGCCGCACGTCGCCGGAGACGCCGGTCAAGCGAATGTCTTTCGATCTCGTGGTCAGACGCAAGGGGCCGACCACATCCGAGGCTTGCAAGTCGCCCGAGTCCAGATCGAGATTGCCGTCGAGGCGCGAAAAATCCATGTCGGTGCGCGATGATTTGAAGATTACAGGCTGGCTGATCTTCGCGAGTTTCACGCTCTCCATGAATTCCCCTTCCAGGTGCACTGCGCCCTTAACGTCCTGGATGGAAACATCGTTAGCGCGGCCCTCGATGGAGACATCGGAGGCCACCTGGGAAATTCGGGCCGAGCTGTGATCCAGGTTGAGGCTGACCTTGCCGTTCACGTCAGTGGTGTTGACCTCGCCATGCTGATTGGTGATGTCCAGGTTACCCTCGCGGCCGGTGATGCTGACATCCCCGTAGCGCGTGGATGCGACCACCGCAGCCTTGCGGGGAAGGGTAACGTCCAAATCCTCCGCCACCCAATGTTCGCCCGCGCCCTGGTTGTTCGCGTTCAGCGTCACCACGCTTCCGCTGACCGTGAGTTGTGGTTTGGTGCCGGCGTTCCATTTGTCGGCTTCTGCCTGACTCTCGGCGCTGATGCGCTTATGGACCACCACGCGAATCTGATCGTCCTCGGAGGCAATGATATTCACGGCGCCGCGCGTGTCGGTAATGTGGAGGCTGGCTCCGGCGGGAAAGGATTGGGCCAGTTGGTCGTCAAAATTATATTTGGAGCCGAAAAACGGGAAATCTCCGCCATCGTCGATATCCATGTGGTCCCGGAGTTCTCCCCAATTGAATCGGGACGCTTGAGTCGCGATCAGCCCAAAGAAGATGATCACAATGATCAAGAAAATTCCGCCCGCGCTGATCCCGGAGGCGCGCGTACCCTGCCTTTGTGCTTGCTGATATTCGATTAGCTTGATCACGCCCGAGATGATGAGCAGCACGGGCCAATAGTGGGCGAACCAGTGGCCGAGATTGTGCCAGTCCAGCACACCCATGGTTCCCAGAAGAAACACGGTTCCGAGGCCGATCAGTATGATCGGACCGGAGAACGAGCGCCGGTAGCGAGGCGGAGGCGCTTGCACAGGGCTAGCCATTTCGCACCTCGCTGGTAGGCGCCGGGACATCGCTGGTTATGCTGCCCGTCGGCCCCGGTCCAGGCGGCATGAGCGGCGGCGGCGGTGGTGTCTTGCTCTCCAACAGCTTGGTTACGCCGATCGCAAGCAGCAGCACCGGCCAGGTGCGGTGCCAGCGAGGGCCACCATAGCTCTCGAGCAGCGAGAGAACGCCGACGGTCACCAACACGACCGGCCCGACCAGGGTTCGTCTGCGGCCACTGCGGTAGTAAGCAATTCGCCGCGAACCCACCCAGCCCTCGCGGACGGCGAACATCCATACTCCCAGGCCGATCAGAAAGAACGGCCACAGCCGGTCCCATCCGAACTCGAACACTCCCGCTGTCTGCAACAGGAACAACACACCCAGACCAATCAAAACCACAGCAGCCGTGGGAATCTTGGCGGAGCCGGTTGTTTCGGTAGCTTGTGCCGGTTGCATGGGCTGTCCCGGCGGCGCCGGCTCTGCGGCTCCAAAAGCCTGAGCCAACCCAAACGGGTCGGGCGGAACCTGCCCCATCTGAAGGGCCTTAGCGGTGCGCACCGAATCAATGATCTGCCACACGTAAAAGAACGCGATGCCCAAGCCGAGAATCGTATTGATGCCAGCGTTGTCGATAACCGACTCGCCCCAGACCAACAGCGTAAAAATCACCAGGTGCGCCAGCCCCTTGGCATACTGCCCGCAGTAGACCGCGCCCACGCCGAAGGGAAAGAACCCGGCCAGAATGCCAGCGACCGCGGGATTCGGTCCGCTGCCCGGCACAATGGGCGCGGCTGCGGATGTGGATGAAACGAATCCTGCCGCCGGCGGCACGCCTGTTGGCTGAACCCCGTGCAGCCGCTCCGCCAGGCAATTCTCGCAATAGATCACACCCTTCACGTCTCGCGTACAATTCGCGCACAGCGGCTTGCCGCACGTCCGGCAATACGCCACGGGCGCAATATCGGGATGGTTGGCGCAGTTCATGAAAACCTCCTGTGTGGGGCCAGTATCACTACAGGGGCATTGTCCGTAAGCGAGGCCAGTATGACCTGGGTTCCTTCTTGACTATAGTTCCGATCCTGTCTGGGCTGGGGCTGTCCACTGGTGTTGTCGTTCCGCTGATGCTTGTCTTTCGGTTCCTCTTGTGGCGCGGGTTCGACGGGCATGGTGGCTCGTTTGAACTCCCGCACCCGCGATTCAATCTCATAGACGAAGCGAATATTCTCGTAGTACTTCACGACTTTGCCGGAAGTCTCGTAGTAGTTGCGTTTGATGGCGCTAGGCCGCAGGTCGGCATGACGCAGGTCGCCCAACTTTACCCCCGCCATGCTCATCGTGATGGAGAGAGAGAAGAACGCCATGCCAAACGACATGGCGAAACGCGGCTGCTTGGCGACGCCCAGAATCGGGCTGACCAACTGGTTCGTCCAATCCTGCAGCCGATCGAACCATGAGGTCTGCCCCTGAGCTCTCGCAGTTCCGTGCAGGCGAGCGGTGTCAATCCCGGTCGTAGCAGCCAGGATGTTGTCCACCAGGGTGACGGGAGGCTCGACTTCCACCAACTCGTGCAGCCAGCGCAGGCCGGCGTCGGCTTCCGCCAGCAGCGGCCCGCAAGTCGGACAGCCTCGCGCGTGAGCCTGGAAACTCTCCAGTTTGTCCCCGCTCAAGCGCCCGTCGAGCGCTTCGCTGAGCACAGCGTCGAACTCGCTGCACTGCATACCGTTCTTGTTTTCCGCTGCCATCACATCACCTGTTTATATGTACGTTGTAGCAGGCGCCCAAGTTCCGCTCGCCCGCGATTTATTCTAGACTTCACGGTCCCTTCCGGAACCTTGAGTACCGTAGCAATTTCCTTGTAATCCATATCTTGCAAGTCTCTAAGGATCACGGCCTCGCGCAGGTCCGGAGACAGCTTCTGCAGCGCCTTGTGGACCGTCTCCTTGACCTCGCCGCTCTGCGCCCGCGCGTCCGGAGTAAGGGCATTATCGTGGATTTGCTCGCTTAATGGCATGGCATCTTCGTGCTGGGAGGGCGGCGCATCCAGCGAATCGGTCATGCGATCCTGCTTGCTCTTGCGGAAGTGGTCAACCAGCAAGTTTCGCGTGATGGTAGTTACCCAGGTCATGAAAGCCCCGCGTTCGACATCATAGGACTGCAGGGTCCGGTACATCTTAATGAAAACCTCCTGGGTAAGGTCCTGAGCATCGTCGCCCGAGCCCGCAAACCGGTAGCAGATGTTGTAAATGCGCCGGTGGTAGCGCTGCACGATTTCCTCCCAGGCAGCCGCGTCGCCCGCGATGCAGCGGCGTACCAGCATGGCGGCGACTTGCGCGTCTTCCAACCTTGCACTCCTGGGAACTCCTGGCTTCCCGACCCGGCTGAGGCGAATCAAGCGCGCAAGCGCGTTCTTACCCCAACCTTAACACTCCATAACAGGTACGTGTTAACGGTCCCAAAAGTTCTTGCATTCTATGAGACTAGGCATTGTAACAGCGCTGTAAAGTGGAGCGAACAAAAGACGAACATTGATAGCGTCCTTATTTAACCACATAGGGTTTCCTTTGTGTTACTTCGTGTCCTTTGTGGTTGATTGTGTTTAGGGACGCCACTCGAATTCTTGCAGGAAGAATCCGTCTAGCGTGCGGCTCCGAATTCCACGTTGATGAAAGTCTCGGTCTGCACTGGCCCGGTTGCCCGACGCTGAGGCGGGTAGTTGGAACTCTTTACCAGAGCCAGAGCGGCATTGCTCAGGCTCGGATCTGAGTTTTGCAACGCTTCTGCCTCCACCACTTTCCCTTGATCATCAACGCTGGCATGGACGATAACTGGTTGGATCATCCCGGTGTGTCCAGCCGGAGGTGCCGCGCCGACCGGGATCCGGACCGATGGCATCAAAACTATTCCGGGACCCTGAGCCAACATTTGCTTGCTGGGCGTGAACAAGGCGGGATCGGGAGCGCCAGCGTCTTCAAGGCTCTCGACGTGAATCTGAAGCACAGGCTCCCCACTCTCCACAATCGAAATCTGACGGGCGAGCGTGCGACCGTGGAAATGCAAGGCATCATCGTAATCGTAAACCGTGTAAATGCCAGGCGCCTCGGAATAGATGCGCAGCAACGCCGACTTTGTGTCCACGCAGTATTCGCGCTCTTCCCAGTGTCGCCCGTGAACAGCAATTACCGGTTCATCGAAGGACAGCAGAGCGCACATGACTTCCGTGCCATGCCATTGCGCGCTCGCCATGCGGATCCGCGTGCCTGGACGAACGTTGGCCATCGGCCAAATCACGGCAGAGCGCACCATCTGGACACGAAGCGGAATTGGGCCCGGCGTCTTTTCGTCGTATGGGACGCCGTACTGAAACACCCGAACCTGCGAATAATCGCCGAGTCGCGCCGTCCATCGCCAGAAGGTATTCCGGGAATGGCGGATTTCTTCCATCTCGCCCGATCCGGTGTACCGCGATTGCCCGCTGGAGGTGAATGAAAGTTTGAGATGGAAAGCCGGACCGCCTGCAGCGTACAACTCGCTTCCGTTTTGACGCGCCCGTTCCAGCAGATTCAAAACCAAAGCACGGTTCTCCGGATTAGCCACCTTCAGCGTGTCCCCGGTCGCCAGTTCCAACGCATCCGCCGGCAAGGGAGAAACCACAGGAGAACTCTGAGAGAACGCAAGCGAACTCATTGCGACAACCAGAAAAACCAGCAGGGATCGAGCAGAACCCATACGTCGCTCCATCGAATGTCGCCCGTAATCTTAGCCGCAATCCGCAAGATTTTCCAGTCAACGTCTAGCCTGATGCCCCAGGTTCGCACCCGTTCTTCAGGGCGCTAACCTGGGCTGAGCAAACGCTCCCGTGACTGCTTTCAAAGACCTCAGCGCCGAACCGCGCTTTATCGTTGACTACGTGACCCGAATCCGATAATCTACTAGAACATACATTATCTATAAGATAATCGTCGATCTTTGACAATCTGACCCGGGCGATGGCGTGGCCTTAGACCGCGCTCCTAACACATGGCCGTCCCAGTTCCCAAACGGGACAGAAGATCCGGCGACGTCTACCCGTAACTCCCATGTTCTCTAGATTTTGCGCGTATCTCCTGTAAACTCAAAAAGCTAGCACATAGTCGCAAATTAGATCCTTTGTTTTCTAGATTTTGCACGCGACCAGGGGGGAGGGGGTCCCACAGTGGGAATCGGTCAGGCAGCGTCCGCAGCGGTTTTTGCAGGCTACAATCCCGGCTCATCCAGCACACGCCGGACATTGTGCGCCAAGGCGTCCAGAGAAAAAGGTTTTTGCAGAATGCTAGCCGACGAGCCCGCCTCTTCAATCTCCAAGGCGGAGTGTTCCGAGTAGCCCGACATGAAAAGTACCTTCATCCCCGGCCGGAGCGGCGTCAGACGTTGCGCCAGTTTGCGGCCGCCCATATTCGGCATCACCAGATCGGTGACCAGCAGGTGAATCGGATCGGGATAAGCGTTGGCCATTTGCAGGGCCTCGTCGCCGTCGACCGCGATCAGCACCTTGTAACCGTTGCGCCGGAGAGATTCCCTGACGATATCGCGAATGCCATCCTGATCTTCCACCACCAGAACGGTCTCGGTACCCTTTGGAGCGGTGGCGAGAGACGGCGCAGTTCTAACTGCTGGCTGTTCTTGGGCCCGCGATAGCTCCGCCTTCGATTGATTCACTGTCGACTCAGATCCAACCGTCACTCTGCTTGATCAAGCTTGCCCAGAGCGGGTCGGGGGCAATGTCGGAGACGCCCCCATCTGAAACAGGAGGGCTCTCCCAGAATTCATTATTCCTCACCGGTAATGGGCGGCAAAGTTACTTGTGTCACTAGCCGGCGAGAAGGCTGCTTCCGCTTCAAAAAATCATTGAAAAAAAAGAGGATGGAGAGTTGGACGATTTACTCGCTGGTGAAGTAATCCACCGTGACCGGGTTCTCGAACAAGGAATAATCGCGGGTCACCACCGTGATTCCGCTCTCGGTGACGAAGTAACGCTGCCGGTCGGCCTCGGGATCATAGCCAATGCTGGTGCCTTCCGGGATGTGTACGTCGCGATCAATGATGGCCTTGCTGATGCGGCAATGCCGGCCCACATTCACATGCGAAAACAGAATGCTGTCGTCGATCTCGCTGTAGGAATTTATCCGCACGTCGGGGGAGAGCACGGAGTTTTTCACCATGCTCCCGGAAACGATGCAGCCGGCCGAGACAATGGAATCGAGCGCGCTGCCACTCCGTCCCGCTTCGGCGAAGACAAACTTGGCCGGCGGATACTGCCGCTGGTGAGTGCGGATGGGCCACTCCGAGTCATACAAATTGAACACCGGCGAGACCGAGACGATATCCATATTGGCTTCGTAATAGGCCTCGAGCGTTCCCACATCGCGCCAATAGAGCGCTTCCTTCTTGTTCTCATCGACGAAATCGAAGGAGTACACGCGGTATTCATCCACCATTTTGGGCAGAATGTCTTTGCCGAAATCGTGGCTGGAGTGCGGGTCTTCGGCATCCCTCAGGAGCACAGGAATGAGCACATCCGTGTTGAATATGTAAATGCCCATCGATGCCGAAACCTTCTTCGGGTTGTAAGGGGAACGCAAATCGGTTTGTTTCGGTTTCTCCAGAAACCCGTTCACCCGGTGATCGCGGTCGATATCCACCACCCCGAAGCGGAAAACTTCGTCGGGATCGATCTGGATGGTTGCCAGCGTTACGTCTGCCCCCGAGTCGGTATGCTGCTGCAGCATCCTGCCATAGTTCATCTTGTAGATGTGATCGCCGGAGAGGATGAGCACGTGCTGGGGTTGCTCGGAGCCGATGGAATAAATGTTCTGGTAAACCGCGTCGGCCGTGCCTTGGTACCACTCTTCGCTCACTCTCTTCATGGGCGGCAACACTTCGATAAACTCTCCTACTTCGCGGCCCAGGATGTTCCAGCCTTCGCGCACATGCCGGTTGAGGGAGAGCGCCTTGTACTGGGTCAAAATGTAAACCCGGCGCAGGTCGGAGTTGAGGCAGTTGGAGAGGGTGATGTCGATGATGCGGTAAATGCCGCCGAAGGTGACGGCGGGCTTGGCCCGGTCGCGGGTTAGAGGGTAGAGTCGCTCGCCTGCCCCTCCGGCTAATAAGACTCCGAGCGTGTCTTTCATCGGCATCGGCATCGATCTCCGAGGTTGGATGACGGTTGCTGGTTTTGTGGATGCACCGCGAGGATGTCGTGGCCCACTCGAATCCTCACAGCGCACGGGGAAACGCTACATACTAGCACAGCGCAAAAGCTTGGCTTGGAGGAAGAAAGTGCGCGGACGGCGTTGGCGGTTGCTAGGCTGATGTGCGTACCAGATTGGGACGGAGTTTACTGTTTAGTACCGGGCACCCCCCTCCCCCCTTTGGCTGCAAAATCTAGAAAACAAACGATCTATTTTACGACTATGTGCTAGATCTTTGAGTTTAAAGGAGTTACACGCAAAATCTAGAGAACATGGGAGTTAGGGCGTGGAGCGACGGTCCCCGGCGTCCCATTTTGGAACTGGCCGGTTTGGACGCCACACCTTTGCCTCGGTCAGATTGTCAAAGATCTAGATTATCTTGCAGATAATGTATCTTGTAGTAGATTACCCTATTTAGCCCGTGCCGTCAACGATAACGCGCACCATGGGATTGGGTCTGAGTTGGGAGTTCGCGTTTCTATCTACGCCTCACCGAGGGTCGGAGCCCCCTTGCCAGATACTGCTGGTCGAGGGCTTGGCGTATGAGGGTCTTGATCACCGCCTGGCGGCTGATATTCAACTCCTTGGCGGCGCGGTCCAGTTCTTCCAGCATGCCCGACGCCAGGTCAACATTCACCCTCTGGATCGGACCTATCATTTGGCCGGTGTTGGTGAAGAACCGGGATACGTCTCTGCCCTGGTCGGCAAGGCCGGCGATGGCTTCTGCCTGTACCGGCTTGCGCGGCTTACGAGTGTTCTTCATAAAGTTTGTGCTCCTGCCTGGTGGCTTTCCAAAGAGTGACGAGGTGGTAATATTCGCCTTCCTCGTCCTCCCGCGCCTCAAAAATGACGGCGTACAAGTATTCTCCCACCCAGCCGATCGCCCGGTACTGCTCGGGCCAATCGGAGCGCTGGTCAAGGTAGTATGGGTGCGAAAAGACTTCCTGCGCCTCTTCGAACCCGATGCCTCTTTTCGGGTTTGCTCTTAGCCGCCCACTCTTGCGCTCGTCGAAGTGGAATCGCATGAGTATAACAGTTATACCAGGGTGGGCGGTCGCTGCAATATGCGGTTGATGCACGCGTGCGCCTGATATTCGTGGCTGCGTGAAGGCCCGGGCACCCTCCTCCTCTCGTTCGCCAACCAAGTAATATGTATTCGCTTGTTATTCGTCTATGTGGTACGGTGGCATTCGTATAAAGGCATGGGCGAGGTTTCGATGGACTTTTCGTTTTTCTTTGCATACAGTTGGGCACAGCGCTGCTTTCGTGACGAATTTACATCGACAGTACGAGATTCGTTGTCCCATCCATGGTTTCATCACGCTGAACTCGTGGGAAAAGGAGATCATTTCTCAACCCGCATTCCAGCGTCTTCGCCGAATTCGCCAACTAGTGGCCTGTCGCAGTGAGTTCGTTACTGCGGATGCGGCGGGTGGGGTCGGAATATTTCCACTGGATGGGCCGAGCATTGGCGGAGTAGGCATTGATGTAGCGGCGGAGTTTGCGAGCCAA